>OBVQ01000074.1_pt1 | contig 86402 bp, 55 predicted proteins | sample 1476181 | NCBI WGS metagenome assembly OBVQ01 (sample SAMEA2580020, study PRJEB22360) | human gut metagenome | reverse complement strand
ACTGAACTCGACTTCCAACCTCTCCAAGGCAATCCGACCATTGGGCGGTTACGGGTGCATCCACTGTTTCCTCGACAACGACAAAGCGGGAATGGAAGCTGTTCAGGAACTGCGGGAGGAATACGGGCTGCGCGTCCGGGACGCGTCGCACATATACGGAGGCTACAACGACCTGAACGACTGCCTGCGGAGTAAGCAAAACGGACAAGCCGAACATCAGCAGCAGAGACCGGAGCCGGAGAAAGGACAACGGCAGGCAGAGCAACTGAAAAAGAAAAACAAAGGTATCAGGATGTAACCGTAGAGCCACCGGAAGGCTTTGAAAAAAGCCATAGCTCATTAGGGCTTTTTCTTAACGCAATGCACACATTGCTAAAAAAGCCCCAACGAGCCATAGGGGCGCCGCCCCTTTGGAAACCCCGTCTGCCATGCGGCATAAAAGCAAGGCAGGGGAAGTATTAACCTGAAATTATTGACAGTTATGGGATATGCAGTTTTGCATCTGGAAAAGGCAAAAGGGACGGACAGCAGGATGTCCGCACACATAGAGCGCACCGTTCACCCGAAGAATGCGGACAGAACGCGCACACACCTGAACCGGGAGCTCGTACAGTTTCCCGAAGGGGTGAGGAACCGCACGCAGGCGATAGCCCACCGGATAGAAACGGCAGGCATCAGACGCAAGGTGAGCGCCAATCAGGTGAAGGCAATCCGGATACTCCTTACCGGAAGTAACAAGGACATGAAGCAAATGGAAGCGGAAGGACGGATTGAAGACTGGTGTAACGACAGTCTGAAATGGATCCGGGAAACATACGGGGAGCAGAACCTCGTATCGGCAGTACTGCACATGGACGAGAAGACACCACACATACACGCCACAGTCATACCGATAGTGACCGGAGAGCGAAGGAAAGCCGGACAGGAAGAACAGAACGGGAAAAAAAAGTACAGAAAGAAGAACCCGCAGGACGTGAGACTCTGCGCAGATGATGTAATGGCAAGGCACAGGCTAAAACACTATCAGGACACTTATGCCCAAGCCATGAACAAGTACGGCTTGCAGAGAGGCGTGGACGGCTCATTGGCAAAGCATATTTCCACCATGCAATACTACAAGCAGCTGGTGGAGCAGCAGGACAGCCTGCAAGAGAACATAGAAAACCTGCTGGGGCTGGAAGAGGAAGCAATGAAAAAACTGAAGCAGGTAAAGGGGGAAATCAACGTGCAGAAAATGAAGGGGGCGGCGGTGAACGCCACCCCAGCCATAGCGGACGGGGTGAGCTCACTTTTCGGAGGCAGCAAGGTTAAGAGGCTGGAAGAGGAGAATGAAAATTTGAAACGGAACATTGTGAATCTGCAAAAACAGGTGCAAGCCGAACAAAGGGAGCAGACAAAAATGGAAAACCGTCACAGCAGCGAGATAAACAGAGTTGACCGGAGCTACCGGCAGAAAATCGCAGAATACGACAATCGGCTGGAACTGATAGACACCTACTTTCCTATTGTAAAGGAACTGATGCCCATAGCAGAACAATGCCGGGAAGTGGGCTTCACCGAAGAACTGACAAGACGAATTGTCAGCCTGCAACCCGTGGAGTTCAAGGGAAGGCTCTATTCAAAGGAGTACAAGGAGAAGTTCAGGACGGAGCACTCAACGGCAACAGTGGAGAGGAACCCGCAGGAGAAAGGAAAATTCAGGCTGTGCATTGACGGAATACCCATACTCGATTGGTTCAGGAAGAAGTTTCAGGAAATTAAAGAAAAGTTAGGGCTAAACACACCTGTTGAAAACAAGCAACGAAAAGGATTGAAAATATAATCACTTAATAACGAGAGGCTATAAATTATTAGTGCCAGTAAAAGAATATACTCTTTACTGGCACCTGTTAAACGCAAATTGACACCCTAAATCTAACAAATATAAAAAAATCTATTCTTCACTTGGACAATATCAGAAAACATAACCAACTCCCAATACCAACCTGGAAAAATCTTTATGTGTCACATAATACTGTAAATATACATTTATATGGTTTATAAATCTAATACCAACTTGTGGAGCCACCGCAAAGTGCAACTTATAACCTTCATTGAAAACTCCCACATCTATATTATCAATTGAAACACCAGTTCCCAAACCAACATAGGAATCAACAGATTCATTCCGTAAGAAATGATAATTAGCTGCCGGCATAAGAGATAAAGATCTTCCATTAAAAGTATTATTCAGTACAATTGTGTAACTTTCATAACCTAATTTTAGATTTACACTTAACGGATTGGTGGAAAACCTATATATTCCATTTAAATAAAACCCAACATGATTTTCTTTATATCCATTCTTTTGTAGCCCAATTGGATAATTGGCTCCTAATTCAAATTCGAATCTCCTTCCTTGTGCTAATACCAGCCCAATATTGCATATAAATAACCAAAGAAGTAACATACATACTTTTTTCATAACCAATTTATCTTTTAATACCATATCTCTTATTTATTTGTTCGACAAGGAGTGCTAACTTCAAATTATCGCCACTTCTTTGGCTCATTTATAGCAGGGAGAATTTTGTAAAAACCACCTTCACTAAGACTATATCTGAAAGTGTTTTGTTCATATCGAGTTCTTCTTGGGTTATTATGCGTCCAAACAAATTCTGTGAGCAACAAATCATGTTTTAATTGTAATTCAGTCCCACGGCTATTATTACTCTTAACAAATTCTTCTACTGTTGTATCATCCTTTTCTGTTCTTGGTATTCGAGCCTTCAAATAATGTCTGCTATGTTCTACAATATTAAAAGAAATGTATCTTGGAGCAACTGTCGGAATCTTAGCCGTTCTATCAGCATAAAAGGCAAGATGTACATCGCCAATTATCTTTTCTCTTTGTAAAGATCTACCCACATAGGAGTCATTTTTTAGATTCCGATATTCAATTCTTGCATATACAGGATCGCTATCAATATCAATTTTAAATTTAACTTTATAAGGTGAATGATCCGACAAATACGCAAAGCTGCAAAATATAGGTTTACCAGGTGTCTCTGCAGAAAAATGCCCTCCTTCACTTATAAATTTGATAAAATCGTCAAATCCGGTAAGGGTCTTTACACCACTGTCACCATTTCCTCCCCCTACATATACTTTCATTCTGGCCTCATCAAAAAAGCCCTTTTCTTCAACTGTCAGAAATTCTTTTTTGTTATATAAAAAGCCATTAACGGCCTTCTTTACAATGGACTCCGCATTCTCGTATATTTCATCGGTTTCAAGAGTTAATATGCCGACCCTTCCATAAGCTATGGAGCTCACATAGACAGGAGAGTATTGGGCATTGATACTACCTTCAATAAAACTCTTCTCAGGAATATCCATATCAATCGTAAAATATTTCTGAATAAACCTTATATATAAGCCACTACTTTTACTAATTCGTTCCTTATGTTCTTGTTGGGAAGATGACGACCCCCAAAATAAAAAGCTCGTATTGGCATTTGATCCAAAAGTCATTTTCAGCTCATCATAAGATGTAAAACGGTGTATATCAAAGTGTACGGAAGCTGATTGTTGCCCTATACCTTTCTGATGCATCAAATCCATTACCAACTGCCTACATGAAGACAAAGATGGCTTTTCAAGTACACCTGTAACTTTTTGGGCAGGAAAGGACACAGAGACATTTATAGGCTTATAGTGGACACTGATTGTTTTATAATCCTGATTGGCAACGCTTGCCCCATCCAAGATAGAGCCAGGATAAATATATCGATTCAGATTATCCAAAACTATCGACTCATCTGCCTGTGCATGAATTGTTTTACCAAACCCATTATCCCATAATGTCTCAGAAATGATTTCTGAAGCTCTTGTATGGATATGTGAAGGAGAAGATAAAACCTTATCTCCCATATCAGGAATATAGTTATGCACATTTATATTCACCACTTGTTCGGGATACTTAGGTAGATTTTGAAAAGAACAGCAATCAGATTGCTGTTCTTTTTTGTCAAATTCTTGTTCACATGAAATTAATCCTATAGCAAATAAAAACAGAGTATATCTTAAGATTCTCATGGTTCTAAGTTATTGTCAATTTTCTAAATGGATTTTAAATTTGGAGTAGAAGGGAGAGTTATCAGATAAATAACTCGCAGTATAAAAAATTGCATCTCCCGGCAGGTCTTTAGAAAATCGACCTCCTTGAATTATAAAATCTTGAAACTCATTCCACCCCTTCGCAGTTTTAACAGTGCCTTCTCCTTCTCCATTATACACCATGACGTTCACCTCTGCTTCTTTAAGAATCTTTTCTTGTTCAAGATTAAAAGATAATTTCCCATTTACAACTTTAGCTTGTAAGGCAGCTTGTAAGGCAATTCTTACTTTATCATAACTTTCAGAAGATTCTATCGAAATTAAGGCCATTCTTCCATAAGTAATGGAACTGATATAAATAGGATCATACTTACCGACAGATCCCATATCATCATGATTTAAAAGAATATTTCCATCAGCAGGAAGGTCCATGTCAACAGTGTAATTACGTTGTACTATTTTCGCAAACAATCCGGTTTTCTTTCTTATTTTTCCCTTATCAAGACTGACATCAATATTAAGGAGCCCGCCTATGTTGACATTTGCTCCAAAAGCAAGTTTTAACTCTTCAAAATAGGAAAATTGCCTCATATTATAAGTAAAAGACCCCAACTGTTTACCTGTCATGCCTTCTTTATTCATTATATTCTGCAAAGATTGCCTTTGTGCTGAAAGGCTCGGTTTTGCGATAATATCAGTAACCCAACGAGCTGGAAAAGAATATGATATTGTAATTGGATCCATAGGTTTTACAATAGGAACAAAGCGCTGCTTTTCAATAGATCCACCTTGAAGAATTGAACCTAAATAAATATACCTCATTAACCCTTGAGTTGGTATATGTTCATTTGTTTCATAAATTAATGTATGTCCATTTCCACTACTCCATACACTATCTTTCAATAATTCAGAAGAACGAGTAACGGAGGTTTTATTAAATGAAGCAAAGCTTTCTGGATTATCCATTGAAATATTTATCACTTCTTGAGGGTATCTCTCAAGAAGAACATGATTAGAGCCACCCATTTCTTCAACTGTATCATCGGAACATGAAATTAAAAACATAATTGGCAAAATCAACAAATATACATACTGTTTCATAATTAATATAATTAAGGTTAATACTGAATATGTTAAAAATCAAAAGTACCATGTTTATAAGAGGATCGAGAAGGTTTATAATAATCCTCACCCGGGGTCTGGGGTTGTATGAAATCCTGTCTGAATATTTCCGTAGGATTATCTGTAATCAAATTTGCATCATGGGTATATATGTTAAAATAACACTCTGGATCTGTTTTTTGGTTATATGGTCCTTCTCCCACAAAAGTGAATTTGTAAAAACCTATTTTTTCTCCGTCTTTTCTGACCGTAAGAAACCAGACATTACCAGTACTTATCGTTTTAAATCTCAATCCATTTAATGATGAATAAGTTTCCTCTATAAACTGATCATTCAAATATGTTTGTTTTTTACAAATAAAAGGCAATTCAAATTTCCCACCTTCAGCTGGTAGAACAAAAGGATTCTGTTCCGAATGGATTTTATACACAAATGTCAACTTCCCTTTATCTATAATTAGGGGAATTTTTTCTACTTTTATACCATTAATAGTAGAGTAAGAAATCTGTAGATCAACATTCAAAATTTTATCTTCCTTATTAATATTTGAGGTTATATTTAATACAACTTGATCACCCTTTATTTTTGTCTCTATATCAGAAAAAAGAGTTTTATCAAATTCTATCGAAACATCCTTGGGAATAATCGGAACCTCTGAATCTAAAATATCATCTATCAATGTTTTTTGAATAATTTTAAAAGTAATAGTACGTTTCTCCCCCAAACAACTAAATGGTTTAGATACGTTCTCACTTGGCAGCAACTGATATTTAAAAATTTTATTATTTTCTTCTTTTTCACAGGAAAATAATGCTAAGGAAACGAACAGAAGAATGAATATTTTTTTCATATTAATACAATTTAGTTTTTTGCAAATTAAAGGATTTTTCCTGTACAATAAAATACCAATTAATTGGTATTTTATTACAAATAACCATTCAATTTCATTATTATGCCCAAAGCATGAAAATAAAAGTATAACATACAAGAGCTGTAAACAAATCCACGATCAACACAATAAAATAAATCGTTTATGCATCTTTGCGATATGCATTTATGCAAAATCATACAAATTTCTTTATCAGTAAAATACCCATTAATTAGTATTTCATTGACAAAATGAAATGTACTTTAAAAGCCCAAAGTTATATTCAATTCATAACCTAAATGCCTATCCAATATAAAAATAATGCGTTTAGCACCAAGATACAAACAGAACAACACAAAATCAAGCTCTAAAGGAATGTATTACTATTATAAAAGACAGAATTATTCGGGAGATTCCCTACTCTAAAAAAGTTAAAGAAAGAAAATGATTCAAATAAATATTAGTATAACAATATCACCAACAACACAATATCCCCTTTTCAAATTATACAATAAATAATAGTTAAAGCAACTAAAGACAGTGCAAAGCCAAATAAGTAATAAAAGAGCAAAGTATTAAATAAAGCAAAAACACCCAATTTTACTTTTTAGGGTGTAAAATTGGGTGTCATTCTTGTAAATCACTGATTATCAGCATTTATTGCGGAGAGACAGGGATTCGAACCCCGGGTACCTCGCAGTACAACGGTTTTCAAGACCGCCGCAATCGACCACTCTGCCACCTCTCCAAAACTCCTTTATCAGAAGTGCTTTCCGTTGAAAGCGGTGCAAAGGTACGAATCATTTTTAAATCTGCAAACAATCTGACATTTTTTTCACGAAATAATCGTATTTTTGCAGCCTATAATAAGTATAAAGATATGATATATCCTCAAAATTTTGAGCAAAAGATAGGATTCGACCAAATAAGGCAGTTACTGAAAGACAAGTGTCTCAGCACTTTAGGCGAAGAACGGGTTTCAGACATGAGCTTTTCCGAGCAATTTGAAGAAGTGGAAGAGAAACTGAACCAGGTAACTGAATTTGTGCGCATCATTCAGGAAGAAGACGGATTTCCCGATCAATTCTTCTTCGATGTCCGCCCATCACTAAAACGGGTACGGATAGAAGGCATGTATTTGGACGAACAAGAACTATTTGACCTACGCCGTTCATTAGAGACTATTCGTGATATCGTACGTTTTCTACACCGGAATGAAGAAGAGGAGGAAAACGATGTACCCTACCCCAGCCTGAAACGGTTGGCGGGAGACATTGCCGTATTCCCCCAACTGATTGGCAAGATAGACGGTATCCTTAATAAATATGGAAAAATAAAAGACAATGCGTCCAGCGAACTGGCCCGTATCCGTCGGGAACTGTCCAATACGATGGGAAGTATCTCCCGTTCATTAAACAGTATCCTACGTAATGCACAGTCTGAAGGCTATGTAGACAAAGACGTAGCTCCAACCATGCGTGACGGCCGTCTCGTTATTCCTGTCGCTCCGGGATTAAAACGAAAGATCAAAGGTATCGTACACGATGAATCAGCTAGCGGAAAGACCGTATTCATCGAACCGGCAGAGGTGGTAGAAGCCAACAACCGTATTCGTGAACTCGAAGGGGATGAACGACGGGAAATCATTCGTATCCTTACAGAGTTTTCAACTATACTGCGCCCGTCTATTCCGGATATTCTTCAGTCGTATGAGTTTCTGGCAGAAATTGACTTTATCCGTGCGAAAAGTTATTTTGCCATACAGACCAACAGTCTGAAACCGACAGTAGAAAAGGAACAGCTATTGGACTGGACAATGGCAGTGCATCCCTTACTGCAACTCTCATTAGCCAAACATGGGAAAAAGGTTGTTCCGCTGGATATAGAACTAAATCAAAAGCAGCGTATCCTTATCATTTCCGGTCCGAATGCCGGAGGTAAGTCTGTCTGTCTAAAAACAGTCGGTTTGCTGCAATATATGTTGCAATGCGGTATGCTGATTCCTTTGCACGAACGCAGTCATGCAGGTATGTTCAGCAGTATCTTCATCGATATCGGTGACGAACAGTCCATCGAAGATGACCTGAGTACTTATTCTTCGCACCTGACCAACATGAAAATCATGATGAAAAGCTGCAATGAACGCAGCCTCATTCTGATCGACGAGTTCGGAGGAGGTACGGAACCACAGATCGGAGGAGCCATCGCCGAAGCTGTGCTGAAACGTTTCAATCAGAAAGGAACGTTCGGAGTAATAACGACTCACTATCAGAATCTGAAGCATTTTGCCGAAGATCATGAAGGAGTAGTCAACGGTGCCATGCTCTACGACCGCCACTTGATGCAAGCACTCTTTCAACTACAGATCGGAAATCCGGGCAGTTCATTTGCCGTAGAGATTGCCCGGAAAATCGGATTACCGGAAGATGTGATTGCAGATGCTTCGGAAATTGTAGGAAGCGAGTACATCAATGCCGATAAATATCTTCAGGACATTGTACGCGACAAGCGCTACTGGGAAGGGAAACGACAAACGATCCGCCAACGGGAAAAACACATGGAAGACACCATCGCCCGTTATCAGACGGAAATGGAAGAGTTGCAAAAATCACGGAAGGAGATTATCAGACAGGCTAAAGAAGAAGCTGAACGAATGTTGCAGGAATCGAACGCCCGCATTGAAAATACCATCCGTACGATTAAAGAAGCTCAGGCCGAAAAAGAAAAGACCCGCCTGGTGCGCCAGGAGCTGAACGATTTCCGTACTTCTCTGGAAACAATGACTTCCAAAGAACAAGAGGAAAAGATTGCCCGCAAAATGGAGAAGCTGAAGGAGAAGCAGGAACGGAAGAAAAACAAGAAAAACGAACCGAAAACTGCCGCATCACAGACAGCCGCTACCCCTAAAGTAATGCCTATCACCGTTGGTGAGAACGTAAAGATCAAGGGACAGACAAGCGTCGGGCAGGTCATGGAAATCAATGGTAAAAATGCAACCGTCGCTTTCGGAAGCATTAAAACTACGGTGAAACTGGACCGTCTGGAACGAAGCAACGCTGCCCCCAAAACGGAAGGAATAGCCAAAAGTACGTTTGTCAGCAGTCAGACGCATGACCAGATGTACGAGAAGAAGCTTAATTTCAAGCAAGATATTGATGTACGGGGGATGCGTGGTGACGAGGCTCTGCAAGCCATCACTTATTTCGTGGACGATGCCATCCTTGTCGGCATGGACCGCGTTCGTATCCTTCACGGAACAGGAACCGGAATACTCCGTACACTCATCCGCCAATACCTGTCCACCGTACCGGGCGTCAGTCATTATGCAGACGAGCATGTCCAGTTCGGAGGTGCCGGAATTACGGTAGTCGATTTTGACTAATCTGTAAACAAAACGATCGAAGAACTTGTTCTCATTTAGAAAACCACTACCTTTGTGTTACAGTGGTTTTCTAAAACGAGAATAAAGCATGAAGAATAATCTGTTAAGCGAAAAGCTTATTTACACAGGGGACAGCCTTACCCCCACCCATTTACATCTCTGCACATACAATGCAACCGAGATGCAGGAAAGCTCCGGTGACACCTTCCAAAGCGTCAAAGAAACATTGGATAACGAACGAATCAACTGGCTGCAGGTACACGGGCTGAAAGATACGGAAACCATCCGTGAGATTTGCAGTCATTTTGAAATAGACTTCCTCGTTTTACAAGACATATTAAATGCCAACCACCCGACGAAAATAGAAGAACATGACAAATATATTGTCCTGATCCTGAAAATATTCTATCCCAATGAGCATAAAGAGGATGATGACCTCGACGGATTGCTCCAACAACAAGTCTGCATCATTCTGGGAAATAACTATGTACTTACCTTTCTTGAAAAAGAAACAGATTTCTTTGATGAAATCAACGCCGCATTGAGAAACGATATACTGAAAATCCGTAGCCGTCTGACGGATTATCTGCTCAGTGTATTGCTGAACAGCATCATGGCGAACTACATTTCAACGATATCTTCCATCGACGATGCACTCGAAGATCTGGAAGAAGAACTGCTGATGATTACCAATGAGAATGACATCGGCATTCAGATTCAGGGGCTGCGCCGCCAATATATGCTGATGAAAAAAGCCATCCTCCCGCTTAAAGAGCAATATGTAAAATTGTTGCGGGCAGAAAATCTCCTTATACATAAAGTGAACCGTGCCTTCTACAATGATGTGAACGACCATTTACAATTTGTATTACAAACGATTGAAATCTGCCGTGAAACACTGTCTTCGTTAGTCGACCTGTATATCTCGAACAATGATTTACGAATGAACGATATCATGAAGCGGCTGACCATCGTATCCACCATTTTCATCCCGCTAACGTTTCTTGTCGGTGTGTGGGGAATGAATTACAAATGGATGCCCGAACTGGACTGGCGGTACGGATATTTATTTGCCTGGATTATAATGGCGGTTATCGGTATTATTGTATATTTGTACTTCAGAAAAAAGAAATGGTATTAACTAAAGCGCACCCATCCATGAAATCAATAAAAGAATTATACAGAATCGGCACAGGTCCTTCCAGCAGTCATACAATGGGCCCTCGTAAAGCTGCAGAAATGTTTGTTGAACGTCATCCGGATGCCGCTTCTTTCAAAGTAACCCTTTATGGAAGTTTGGCAGCTACAGGCAAAGGCCACATGACGGATGTGGCTATCATAGATACTTTACAACCTGCCGCTCCGGTAGAAATTGTATGGCAACCCAAAGTTTTCCTTCCCTTCCATCCGAACGGAATGACATTTGCCGCTCTGGATGCAAACAACAAGATATTGGAAAACTGGACGGTTTACAGTATCGGTGGCGGAGCTTTGGCAGAGAATAATGACAACCCGACAATCGAAAGCCCGGAAGTATACGGCATGAACAACATGACCGAAATCCTGCAATGGTGTGAACGTACCGGAAAAAGTTATTGGGAGTATGTCAAGGAATGTGAGAACGAGGATATATGGGACTATCTGGCAGAAGTATGGGACACAATGAAAGACGCTATCCACCGAGGTCTGGAAGCGGAAGGTGTATTGCCCGGACCGCTGAACTTACGTAGAAAAGCTTCCACCTATTATATACGTGCTACCGGATACAAACAATCTCTGCAATCCAGAGGACTCGTTTTCTCTTACGCACTGGCAGTCAGCGAAGAAAACGCTTCCGGTGGAAAGATCGTGACTGCCCCTACCTGTGGTTCCTGCGGAGTGATGCCGGCAGTACTTTATCATTTACAAAAAAGCCGTGACTTCAGTGACATGCGGATTCTTCGCGCCTTGGCTACAGCTGGGCTAATTGGAAACATTGTCAAGTTCAATGCGTCCATCTCCGGTGCGGAAGTAGGATGTCAGGGAGAAGTCGGCGTTGCCTGCGCGATGGCATCAGCAGCAGCCAATCAATTATTCGGAGGAAGTCCGGCACAGATTGAATATGCTGCGGAAATGGGGCTGGAACACCACCTGGGGATGACTTGCGACCCCGTATGCGGTCTCGTTCAAATCCCTTGTATCGAGCGGAACGCTTATGCTGCCGCCCGTGCACTGGATGCCAATCTTTATTCAGCCTTTACAGACGGTATGCACCGTGTTTCTTTCGACAAAGTGGTACAGGTAATGAAACAAACCGGACATGACCTGCCCTCACTGTATAAGGAAACCAGCGAAGGAGGACTGGCTAAAGATTATCAGCAGATGTAATATAATGACTACAGAGGAATGTGGACAAACATTCCTCTGTACATAACTAATTCTACTCCATAACCGGCCAATTCGTATCATCGCCATTGGTGATATCCCTTTCATGCAGCAAGCCTCCTTCCTGCGAAAAGTACAGTGCAAATCTCAGATTTCCCTGTTTCACCTGAATCACGGACTCAGTAGGATGCTGCGGATACGTCAATACAAACACATCGGTCACTACCCATGAACTGTAGTTGGAATTACGGAAACCGGTATAAACGGCAGGTACTAACTGATCGATACTATCCAGCTCGTTTTCCGTCATCACCCAGTTGGCATTCGCGTCGAACCAGACATCCAGTTCATCACCAGTCACCCAGCAGTCAGCTACATAATAATCTCCTTTCATCTCCCACTCCACATTCTGGGCATTCGGATATAGTTGCTTCAATGCCTCAGTGATATTGGCAGGCGGATTATACGTTTCATCATCATTGTCATCACATGCGCTGAAAGAGAAGGCAGTCAGCATTAAAACGACTGCCCATGCGCCAAACTTAAACTTCAACATAATTAATTCTTAGGATTTAGGTTATATCATATTTTCATTTACTCATCAATCATCCGCTTTCAGGAATTTTCCTTTCTTGTCGAACTTGAAAGAAACACCGGTACTTAATTCCACTTCATATCCTTTCCGGTCACGCTCTACTTTTGTCACAGGTTCTGTGAAGTTATGCTCTTTCAGATAACTGGCAGCAAACGAAGGAACAACACTTGCCGGAACTGCATGCCCTTTACCGGCACTTACTTCCTCCCAGTTACCTTTGCTATCAAAATCTATTTCCGTACCGTCCGTCAATAGCACTTCATACTTGGCAGACTCCAACAGATCTTTATCAATCTTGATATGAGCCACCTGAGGTTTGGTATAATGACGGTTGATAAAGTTACGTGCCGGAAGCGGTAGCTGATTCATATCCTTTGTAATCACATCGCCGGCAAATGAGAACTGTATAGCTACAATAGCCATCACAAGCAAAGATAAAATTTTCTTCATAATCGTTATTCTTTTTAGTTAATACTATATCTGATAAGTTTTATACTGCAAATAACGATACAGATTTAGGAAAGATTTGGGAATAATCAGAGATCACATTCTTTTTTGTGTTCTTTAACTTTCATCCTTAAATTTACCCCATAAAAAAGATCCGGATGCCCACTCAGGAACATCCGGATCGCTCTCTTCACCTTAACTTATAACCTTAACTATTTACCTATTTATCTTTCTGAATATCCTGCCAGATTGTAACAAACGGGAACGGTACTATCACCTACGCGGTAAATTCCGAACTTAAAGTAATATCCGTCTTCGTCGTTACGCCCAATCAGAATCTTCTCATTATTGACAATGTGTTTGCTCACTTTCTTACCTTGCTCCTGATAATCCATCCGTACATCCAGCATGCCCGGTTTCACAATCGTTTCTGCTTCCTTGCCATAGACCGTCCAGTCGATATGGACACGGAAAGTAATCCAGCAGTCTTTCGGGAAATCCGCAAAAGGTAATTTGTAGGCAATGGTGGATGCCTTGTATTCAGAAGTCAGCGGTTTCATAACGGGCGTCTTTCCCGGGTTTGCATTGCAACGGTCATCTTTGTCTGTCAGCCATTTACGGTCGGAGTTAGCTTTGATATAAAACAGTCCTCCGGAAAATCCGAATGCCAATGGCGGGTATCCTCCCTGCTCAACCAACCATCCGTTGGGCTTTCCTGCCTTATATACAGGTTTTCCATTTTTATCTTTCACCGGATTGCCTTGTTTATCCAGTCTGGCCACTTTTTCATGTCCGGCATTCTTCTTGAAGAAGGTCGTTTTTTCCAGTTCTACAAATTCGTCAACTGTCAGCTTCTTCACCTCGCCCTGAGGAGTCTGGACCAGCGTCCGGTCGGGCATTCCGTGCCATTGGGCAAAGATGGTGGAGACATTGCTGTCCAAAGAAGAAGGGATATAAACCGAAAACTCATAGTCGCGGGAACTTCCTTGCGGACAAGCTCCCTTCCCGTGATGATAAACAGTCTTTGTGATCTGTGCTTTCTGATAAACGTCGGCGGGTAATCCTTTGAAATCGTCGGAAGTTGCATAGCAATATGAAAACTCGGCACGTCCTTTCGTTTCTCCTTTCGCATAACCTTCCAGTGTATTGTCTTCGGTTTTGAGTTCAAAGCGATAGGAGGGCTTGCCATCAAACAGGTTGGTGAAATCACGCTGAATGGCATGAGGCTTATTCGTCCCGACAGCTACCCAGCAACCGTCAATAATCTGGTTGATACGTGCAGAGTCAGCCTGTACGTTTACCCGTTCGGTGAGTGGCACCAGTGTTTGCGTATTTTTGGTCTGAGCAGTCAGCATCGCGCATCCTGCCATCATCATATAAATAGCCAAAATGTATTTTTTCATTCTATTCGGTATTAAGTTTATCGACGGTGCAAAAATACGAAAGGCAACCAAAAAGGCTGCCTTTCGTTTGTCTCAAATGCTTTCACATTTGTGCAATTCTTCTGTCAGAAACGTCTTATATCCCCATTCACAAGTCTATTCAGGTGTTTCTTCCGTATAATCGTCTTCCAACATATCTACTTTCTTTATGCTCATTTTTCCATCGGCCGTTACAGTGATGGAAAGCGGAACATACAAATCGGTCTGCGGATAACACACACTGGCGGCGTAAACGATTCCCTCCGGTGTGGTCTTGTCATATACGATTCCTTCGAGTATGGATTTTGAAAGGAATTTCGCATCGACTACCGATGAAAAGTCATTCTTGGTAAATGTCTTGTTTAGTACGTTTTCACTTCCCCGGGTGATGCGCAACACTATTTTATTGTCTACATACGTATCCCCCATCTCATTGGAGACATGAGGCAGACTTTCGTCAGGAGTACGCGAAACCAGCGAATGATAGTCTCTTCCCTTAAACTTAATATCAGTTTCAGCTTTTGAACTTTGCATACGCTGCAATCCATGAGCATCTACACTGTCTTGCCTTGCCAATACCGATTCTTTATTTGAACTTCCGTTCTTACCGCCACAGGCGACTACTGCCAGAGCCAATGGTAACAAAAGCAGATAAATTAGCTTTTTCATTCCGAACTATTCTGTTTTATAAATATAGAGCAAAGGAACAAAAAGACGGGGAGATTTACAAGTGTAACCGACATTTTTCCTACATTTGCAATCAAGAGTGCTAATATTAACACAACATTTAAAGATTTAATGCCTTGCAAACCTGATATCATGTATCAACGAATCATAGTCATTCTTTTTTTCCTTTATGCATCTTGCATCCTAAGCAACAACGCTTACGGACAAAAAGTAAATTATCAGCAATTCGACAATATTTATCTCGGTGCTGAGGCATCGGTTGTCAGCTGTTTCCTTCAAGACAGTGAAGGATTGATATGGATAGGTTCCAACAAGGGATTATTCAGCTATGACGGTTACTCCACACAGCAGCATTTTACTTACGGTGAAAACAATAATACCCGTATCTACTGCGGTGTCATTATAGACAACACCTATTTATATATGGGGACAGACAACGGAATCCTCGTTTATAATTACCGGACTGACCGCTACGAGCAACCGGAAACTGACTTTCCGACAGATGTACGCACCATGGCTCTTCAAGGAGATACCCTATGGCTAGGCGCCTTAAACGGTTTATACACTTATCAGCTGCAAAGCCGGAAACTGACATCTTTTGATACCAGACGCAACGGACTTCCCCATAATACCATATACTCTATTATCCGCACCAGGGATAATCAGATTTATGTGGGAACTTACAACGGACTATGCCGTTATATCCCGTCCAACGGGAAATTCGAAGGCATTCCTCTTCCCGTCCATAGCAGTCAAAGTAACCTGTTCGTCAATTCTTTGCTGGAAGATACTACCCGCCAGTGTGTCTGGATTGGTACGGAAGGCTATCTCTTCCAATACTTTCCGTCAACCGGACAGATAAAACAGACAGAAGCCTTCCATAATAATTCGATCAAATCATTAGCCCTGGATGGAAACGGAGACTTACTGGCAGGTACAGACAACGGACTTTACGTCTATCATAACGATACCACCCCGCTACAACACATCATTCACGACTCCCGCAATATCCAGTCGTTGACCAATAATATCATCTGGAATATCTTTGCCGACCAGGAACATAACATCTGGCTGGGTACCGACTATGGCATCTCCCTCTCACGCTATAATAGTGCGCTGCAGTTTATTCCAATCTCACAGATTACAGGTACGGGAGACGGAAACCAATTCTATTCCCTGTTTCGTGACTCAAAAGGGTTCTATTGGTTTGGAGGAGCCAACGGATTAATTCGTTTCACTGATCCTGCCGGAGAAAGACACGATGCCATTTGGTACAGAATGGGCGACAAGACTTATCCATTATCTCACAACCGCATCCGGCATATTTACGAAGACAAAGAACAGCAGTTATGGATTGCTACCGACGGAAGCATCAACCGCTACGATTATGCAACCCGCCAATTCATACACTACAACATTGTAGACAATACAGGAACGTATAATACCAACTGGACCTATTATATATTTGAAGATACCGCCGGACAACTATGGATTTCAACATGCCTTGGAGGAATCTTTGTAGTAGACAAGCGCAAATTGATGCAATCTACCTCCGGACAATATATAGCCGAACAGAATTACTCCGTCCACAACGGACTGTCCGGTATGTTTATCAACCAGATTATTCCCGATAATGAAGGCAATGTATGGGTATTGCTCTACAATAATAAAGGAATAGATAAAATTAATCCCCGCACACGGGAAGTAACGAAATTATTTGCAGACGAATTAACCGGAGAGAAAAGCCCCAACTACCTGTTATGTGATGAGGACGGCTTGCTTTGGGTAGGATTTCATGGCGGTGTCATGCGCATCAACCCCAAAGACGAGAGCCAGCAGAGTATCTCCTTCGGAAGTTTCAGCAACAACGAGATTTTATCCATGACTTGCGTGAAGAACTCCATCTGGGTATCCACTACCAACGGCCTCTGGATTATCGACCGGAAAACAATGGATGCCCGACAGCAGAATATGACAAACAAACGCTTTACAAGCCTGCTGTTCGACCCGAAAGAAGATTGTGTCTATCTGGGAGGAGCCGACGGCTTCGGTATCTCACACTCCAACCTAGAAGCCACATACCAACCGGAACGTCCGATTCTGTTGACTGCCTTATACATTAACAATCAACTGGTATCGCCACGCACCAGAGATGACGTGCCCAATATCCGATATACCAACTCAATTAAATTAAAATATGATCAGAATAACCTGTCATTCGAGTTATCCGACCTTCCTTATTCGCTGGACGAGAAAAACAAGTTTGTCTATCGTCTGGAAGGCATGGACAAAGAATGGAACTTTCTGAAATCCAATATCAACCGTATTACATACAGTAATCTGAGTTATGGAAATTATCAGCTTATCATCAGCAAGCTGGAGAGAGACGGGCAACCATCCAACCGTCCTCATATTCTGAATATCCGGATTCTTCCACCGTGGTACTATACGATATGGGCAAAAGCCATCTATATCTTACTGCTGCTCAGTCTTATCGCATGGACAATCAACTTTTTCCGGGTTAAAAACCGCCTGAAAGCAGAACGCAGGGAAAAAGAAAAAATACTGGAACAGTCCCGTCAGAAAATGGCATTCTTCACCAACTTATCCAATGAGCTGAAGACACCTCTCAGCCGGATCATAGCTCCTATCAGCCAGTTACTTCCGTCTACGGAAGAAGTACACGAAAAACAGACACTGGAAGAAGTGCAGCGCAACGCCATGAAAATCAACTCGCTGATTCATCAGGTACTCAACTTCAACCGGATTGAAGACAATAAAGATTCATTGCTTATCCTGTCACGCATCGAACTTGTATCATTCAGCCGCAGTTTGTTTTCAGTCTATGAGGAGGACAAACGGTTCACGTTCCATTTCGAAGCAAACAAAGCGAAGATTTACGCCGATATGGATGCCATCAAACTTGGAGTAATACTAGATAATCTATTGTCAAATGCTGTCAAGTTCACCTCAGAGGGCGGAAGTATCCGCTTATCCCTTTTCTATCGGCAGGAAACCGGTTTGCTGGAGATTTGCGTTTCCGATACGGGAGCAGGCATTCCGCAACAGGATATTCCTTATATCTTCCAACGTTTCTTCCAGTCACCCCATAGCGGCAGCAAAGAAGGCACAGGTATCGGACTTTATCTGGTAAAGACCTACACGGAATTACACGGCGGTTCTATCGATGGAGTCACCTCCGAAAAAGGAAAGGGAACTTCCATCGGGCTGAGCATTCCGGTCATTGCCGTAGAGGAAGACGAAATACCAGTCATAGCATCCAAAAAACAGTTGGAATCTCTCCCCATACTTAAACCGATCGAAGCAGAATCGCAGGATGAGAAATTTCTGTCGAACATTATCCGTCTGATTGAAGATCACCTCTCCGATGCAGACCTGAATGTCAACGCACTTTGCGAACTGTCGGGAATCAGTAACAAACAGATTTACCGGAAAATCAAGCAACTCACCGGAATGTCTCCCGTGGAATATATCAAGTCCATCCGCATGAAGAAAGCTGCCATGTTATTGCAACAAAAGAAATTCACCGTTGCCGAAGTGATGTATATGGTAGGATTTTCCAATCATTCTTATTTCTCCAAATGCTTTCAGGCAGAGTTTGGAAAAACACCGCGCCAATACTTGAATGACGGGCTGTAGAGGCATTTTAGGGCTTTTCGTCCTATTTTTATCCTTATATGTCCAATCTGTGCTTTTATGAAAATGCCAGGCAGTCTATCTTTGCCGCTATCAACAAACCACTAAATTTGATAGCATGAAAAGACAGTTTATTCTTACTTGTATTTGTCCGTTATTTGCCTTCGTCAGCACACAAGGTAAAACGACTTCCACACCTTTCGCACATGCTTACCGTGCCCTCGGCTATTTGAGAGCAGATCGTAAGGCAGCTATAGATAAAGATGTATACCACTTCTCCCGACCGAATGATACTATTAACCGATATTTCAATAAAATAAATCTTTTACCAATTACACAATAATTATGAACTGTAATATCTTAAATCTACGCCATCTGACTGTACTACTTATATTATGTACAGCTTTTCTTGGAGGCGCAATTCCTGCCTTTGCCCAACAGGGAGGCAAGAAAATGACCGGACAAGTGATCGATGAGAACAAAGAGCCGATGATCGGAGTCAGCATTCTTATCGTAGGAACATCCACAGGTACAGTGACCGACTTTGACGGAAACTATACTCTGAATGTACCGAAAGACAGTAAGGAACTACAATTTTCTTACGTAGGATATGAAACTAAAGTGATAACTATCCCCGTAAACAGTAACGTACTGAATGTACAAATGAAAAGCGACTCACAAGTACTGAGTGATGTAGTAATCATCGGATACGGAACACAACGCAAAAGCGATCTGACCGGCTCGGTTGCCTCTGTGGGTACTAAAGACTTTAATAAAGGCATGGTTTCATCGCCTGAAGAGCTTGTGAATGGCAAGATCGCCGGTGTGCAAATAGTAAATGGCGGAGGTTCGCCTACATCTGTCTCAACCATACGCATTCGTGGTGGCGCATCACTTAACGCATCCAATGACCCATTAATTGTACTGGACGGGGTTCCTATGGAAGTGGGGGGTTCCATATCCGGCGGCGGAAACTTTCTAAGCCTTATAAATCCGAACGACATAGAGAGTATGACCGTGCTGAAAGATGCTTCATCCACTGCTATTTATGGATCACGAGCATCCAACGGCGTCATCATCATAACAACCAAAAAGGGAAGCGGGAGTGATATTAAGGTCTCTTTCCAAACGACCAATTCCATTGCAACCAAGACCAAGACTTCGGATATGCTGAACACAGACGAATTTATAAATATTGTCAATCAGTATGGTACGGAACACCAAAAGTCATTGCTTGGTGACTATCGTACAAACTGGAACGATGAAATTTATCAAACAGCTTTCGGAACAGATAATAACCTTAGTGTTTCAGGACTTGCACTTCCTTGGTTGCCATTTCGTGTTTCAACCGGTATGTATTATCAGGATGGTATCTTGAAAACGGATAATACAAAACGCTTTACCGGAAACGTAAACCTTACTCCTTCGTTTTTCCATAACGAGCTGAGATTTAATATAGGTTTAAAAGGCACTTATTCTAAGAATCGCTTTGCTGATACCGATGCAATCTGGGCAGGCAGTACGCTCAACCCCACCATTCCGGTATATTCCGGAAACGACACCTTTGGTGGTTACAACGAGGCTATCGATGCCAATGGCGTACCGGTGACGGGAGCATTAGCCAATGCTGTCGGCCGACTGAATCAATACGATTCCACATCGGATGTCTATCGATTTATAGGAAGTGCCAGCGTGGATTGGAATGTAAAATGGGTAAAGGGCTTGCGTTTGCATACTACGGGCGGATATGACTGGTCAAAAGGCAAAGGACATATTTATGTACCTAAAGAGGCCGTTTCTTATTATACAACCGGCGGACGTGACTACACATACGGCCCGCAAAAGAATTACAATAAACTGCTCACGATTTATGCCAATTATCATAATGACTTCGATGCTATTCATTCCGGCATTGATGTAACAGCAGGATATGATTATCAATTCTGGAAATATACCACTCCGTTTTATGCCATTCTGAGTGCCGATGGAGTACAGCAGTCGACTTCTGCCGCAACCGATCAGCGGCATTCACTCATGTCATACTATGGGCGTTTGAATTACACATTCATGGATCGCTATTTGCTTACGGCCACCATGCGCCGCGACGGCTCGTCTCGATTTGCATCCGACAATCGTTGGGGTACTTTCCCCTCAGTAGCCTTAGCTTGGAGGGTTTCACAAGAGCACTTCTTTGAGCCTTTGCGCACAGTGATGAATGACGTGAAGTTGCGCGTATCCTATGGTATAACCGGACAGCAAGATGGTATCACCAATTATGGCTACATTCCGGTCTACACTCCGGGACTTGACGGAGCACAATACCTGTTTGGCGGAAATCCGATATATACCTATCGTCCTGAAGCATATAATCCTGAATTGAAATGGGAAACTACTAAATCATGGAACTATGGTATAGATCTGGCATTTTTAGAAAACAGATTTACCTTTTCTGCTGATTTCTATACCAGAAAGACCGAAAATCTTCTGGCCACTGTTCCGATGCCAGCCGGTACGAACTTTGATAAGCTAATGCTTCAAAATGTGGGCAATGTAGACTCAAAAGGACTTGAACTCTCTGTTACCGGACACATCATCAATACAAAAAATTGGTCATGGACGGCAAGTGCCAATGCTGCATGGCAAAAAGTAAGGATAAAGAATCTTACGCTTACTCCCGGTGCTCCAAGCCCTGACACAGAAGTAGGTCCCTGGATTGATGCTTACCAGATGCAGGTGTTCTCTACTGATTACGCTCCCTACTCATTCTATTTATACAAGCAATTGTATGATGCGGAGACGGGGCAACCCATTGAAGGCTTGTATGCCGACCTTGACGGAGATGGCGAGATAACGAACAAAGACCGCTACCATCATCATTCACCGGCACCAGACTGGATTTTGGGCTTTTCAACCTCGCTGCGCTATAAGAAGTGGACACTTTCAACCTCGCTTAGAGCCAATATAGGAGGATATATCTTTAATGGTATGGCCATGAATACAGGTGCATGGGAAACCATGAGCTATAACGATTATCAACTTAATAACTTAAATCGGAGTTTCCTGGATACCCGCTTTACCAAGAGGCAGTTTCTCAGTGACCATTATCTTGAAAACGCTTCGTTCTTGAAGATGGACAACCTGCAACTCTCTTATGACTTCGGTCGCATATATAAGACCATCGGCCTTCATGCCTCTGCCATGGTGCAGAATGTCTTTACCGTGACTAAATATAAAGGTGTAGACCCTGAAACAGCCAATGGTGTCGACACATCTGTTTATCCGCGTCCCCGCACGTATTCTATCACTATTGGCCTTAATTTTTAACTGAATAAACCATGAAGAAAATTAATATACTAACAATAATCGTATGGTGCATGACCCTTCTAGCAAGCTCGTGTACAGATGTTCTTGATCAGATGCCGACAACAGAAGATACCTCAAAAGATGTTTATGCTGAAGCGGCAAATTATAAGAGAGTTCTTGCCAAAATATATGCCTCGTATGTTCTTGCAGGACAAGGACAAGGTGGAGACAACGGAGACCTCACCAGCATTAACAAGCAAGACTTTTCCCGTGGCTATTTCAATCTGCAAGAAGCCGCTACCGATGAAGTAGCTAATACCTGGCTTTCAGGAAACAACCTGTCTGACCTTACCTATATCAGTTGGGATGCGAAAGATTCTTGGGTTTCTGACTCCTATTACTGGCTTTTCTTCAACATAGCCTTGTGTAATGAGTTTCTTCGCCATTGTTCGGATGAAGAGATTGCCCGGTTTTCAGAAGCCGAACAAACTGAGATCCGTACTTTCCGTTCGGAAGCTCGTTTTATGAGATCATTCAGTTATTGGATGGTACTCGATTTGTATCGTCAAGGTCCTAAAGTGGATGAAAATACGCCAGTTATCGGTTATATCCCGGAAGCCTACGATGGGATTGGGATGTTTGATTTTATCGAAAGCGAACTGAAAGAACTGGTTGCCGAAGGAGTTTCATCAGCATTGCCCGCTACCAACGAATACGGCCGTGCCAGTAAACCCGTGGCATGGGCACTCCTTGCCCGTCTTTATTTAAACAGCGCAGTATATCGTGGCAATGTGGATACTAAGTATTATACAGAATGTATTACTGCTTGCAAACAAGTAATTTCCAATCCTGCATTCTATCTGGAACCGGAATATGCCAAATTATTTAATGCCGATAATCACAAGCGAACACATGAAATTTTGTTTGCTATGGTGTGTGACGCCACAACATCAGTTACGTGGGGCGGAGGAACATATATAATTTGTGGATCATGTGGCAATTCGAGCACACAAGACCCCGCCAAGTACGGATTGTCCAACGGCTGGGGTATGTTTCGTGCGCGTGGTGAGATGACAGCAAAGTTTGGAGATATTGCTACAACCAAAGACAGCCGCGCTATGTTTTATACAGAAGGACAAGCACAGTTCTTTACCGGTGCAATCGATAACCAAGCCGAAGGCTATTTCTTTGAAAAGTTCTCCAATCTCACTGATGAGGGCGTAGCAGCATCCAATTCTGCTGCCACAGGATGCTCTACCGACTATCCCCTACTCCGGCTTGCCGACATCTATCTGATGGCAGCCGAAGCACAACTAAGAGGAGGAACAGGGCTGTCGCGAGCCGAAGCATTGGAACTTGTAAATCAGGTTCGTTTGCGTGCATATAACCAGGATGAAAGCGGAAAAATCTCAGATAGTGATTTTACGCTCGATTTCATTCTTGATGAAAGAGCCAGGGAGTTATACCTCGAATCAGTGCGTAGAACTGATCTTATAAGATTCAATAAGTTTGTATCAGCAGATTATATCTGGCAATGGAAAGGGGGCGTTCTTGACGGCCGTGCCGTGAACAAAAAATATAATATTTATCCCATTCCTGATACAGATCTTACAGCCAATCCTAATCTACATAATCCACTCTATTAAAAAGATACGATATGAAAGTTTTTAGTACAATAGTTAAATTGATATTATTGTCAGCTGTTATGACAGTAGCTACCACCTCCTGTGATAGCGATATTGATCCGGTTTACGTCTTGTCCGGAAACTCTATGGAATTGATGGGGGGCCCGAATGAAGTTATTCTTACGCCAGACAATCCGCAGGCTTTGGCATTGACAGTTTATTGGAGTGGCGACGGACGTTTGGCGCTTAGTGATACACTTTTGCAAGCTCCGGTGAATGTTGCGGAAATAACGATTCAGTTCTCAAAGGATGAACACTTTACTGCTCCGTTAAATATTGCGGTGGATAAGAATATCCATTCCCGTCAATTTCTTTGCGAGGAGCTTAATTCTCTGCTTGATCGTTTAGGTTATGAGGCCAATGAGAAGGCTCCGTTATGGATTCGGATGCGTTCGGCATTGGCAGCCAACATCGCTCCCGAATACTCTAATGTCATGGAGGTTCTGGTCCAGTCTTATCGCATTGAGCTTGTCTTGGCTCAAGTGCTTGACAAGGACTGGAAGAACACATCTATGATGCTTGCCTCTCCTGCTGAAGATGGCATTTATAAAGGTTTTATGGGCGTCAACGGATGGGAAAACTGGTGGCTTCGCGAAGCCAATAATGTAATGTGGGGTAATCTTGGTGAAGAAGGAAAGACATTTTATGCTTCATCGGAAGACAGTCACTGGAACTTTTGGTTCCCGAATCCGTCAGGATGCTATTACACTACCGTAAACACGGTTGAAGGATGGTGGAGTGCGCTGCATGTTGCCAGTCTGTCAGTTAGTGGAGATGTAACGGGCGAAATGGCTTACAACAAGCAGAGCAATCAATGGACACTGCCGGTAAATCTGGCAACACAATCTACCCTGACCATTTCCGTATCAGGAAAGGGTAGCCTGTACAACCGGGAAACAACCGATATAGGACCTGCTATTGAGCAAACTGTCGCATTTGGCGGCAATTCGCAAAACCTCTTGTTCGGTGAGAGTGCAGATAATATTTCTGTAACTATGCCCGCCGGAGAAAATCTCCTGGTTCTTGATTTATCCAATCCTCTTCAATTTACCATCGGCATCGGAGAAGACGTTCCGCAGCCGGAAGTCTCTCAGTATCTGTACTTCTCCGGCATAACCAATTGGGAAGGTTTTGACGATTACCTCACTTTATATGATGAAGCCGGACTTTGCTATGGTGGTGCACATTGGATAGATTCTGAATGGGGATATCGTGCATATACTGAACAAGCATGGGAGCCCGCCTATAATGCAGCCGATGGCTCTACCGACTTGTCCGGCACATTGATCCTTGCAGAGTCTAAAGACAACATTCCCGCACCGGCACAAGGGCTGTATGTTATGGATTTCAACATGAAGTCATTGACCTATGAACTGACTCAAGTGCAGACTGTGACATTTACCGGACTTAACGATAATTGGTCTGAATCCCCCATGACACAGTCTGCAGAAAATCCAGAGATATTTACAACCGAGTTCATTAAAGAAAAGAAAAGTCCTTGGGGAGTAAAAGTGCTGATAAATAACAACTGGAACCTTTTCTTCGGCGGTGGTTCCGGCATTCTGCACCTGAAGCATTCTGAATCCTCAGCAGGATTTGACGGAGACGATGAACTCGAAATAGGCAAAACCTATGTCCTTACCGTTGATTTGGGACACCAAACTTATTCTTACTCACTTAAATAAATCAGTTTCAATGAAAATAGCAAGCATATTATCAATAGTAGCACTCATTGCTTCAATGGCTACAAACGGGTGTAGTGAAGATGGCCCGGTTACAAATCCTCGTCAAGAAGAACCGCAAAAGGTTGTAAAAGAAGAAGGCTTTGCACGTGGTGCAGACGTAAGTTGGCTGACTCAAATGGAAGCGGAAGGACTCAAGTTCTACACGCCGGACGAGAATCGCCAAGAGATGGAGTGTATGGAACTCTTGCGTGATTATTGCGGAGTCAACTCTATCCGTCTTCGTGTATGGGTTAACCCGAAAGACGGCTGGAACAACATGAATGACGTAATAGTGAAAGCAAAACGTGCCGAGCGTCTGGGATTACGTACGATGATCGACTTCCATTTTTCTGATACCTGGGCCGACCCCGGACATCAGGAAATGCCGGAGGCGTGGAAAGAGCTTTCATTTGATGATCTCAAAATTGCTCTCGGCGAACATGTGAAATCAGTTCTTACCGCGTTAAAAGCGGTTGGGGTTACACCGGAATGGGTACAGGTAGGTAATGAAACAACTCCCGGCATGATGCTTCCTGTGGGGTCTGTTGATAATCCCGAACAACTGACTGCACTCAACAATGTGGGATATGATGCCGTGAAAGCTATATGTCCCGACGCCAAAGTCATTGTCCACCTGGACGCGGGAAACGACCAATGGGTATACAACCGCATGTTCGACATTCTTCAAGCCAATGGAGGTAAATACGACATGATAGGCATGTCGCTCTATCCATATTGGGCAGAGCAGGAAGGCAAAACCGGTGGTTGGCTGAAAGTAGCCGATGACTGTATTGCCAATATCAAGCATGTCAAGCAGAAATACAACAAACCTGTCATGATTTGCGAGATAGGTATGCCTTATGATCAGGCAGAGGCCTGCAAACAACTCATTACAAAAATGATGCAAGCCGATGTGGAAGGTATCTTCTATTGGGAGCCACAAGCCCCGAATGGCTATAATGACGGTTATAACCTAGGCTGTTTCGATAATAATGCGCCTACAATTGCACTAGATGCTTTTAAAATCCAATAAAAAAGTGAGAATGAACATGAAACACCAGAAACAGTTGTTTACTGTACTTTTGATGAGCGCAGCCTGTATGCTACAGGCACAGCGCAGCGAGACGCTGCTTGAGAAGAACTGGAAATTCAGTAAAGGAGATTTTCCGGAAGCTGTGCAGACTGACTACAATGATACTAAATGGGAATCGGTCGTTATCCCGCATGACTGGGCCATCTTCGGACCTTTCGACATGAACAACGACCTGCAAAACGTAGCAGTCACACAGAACTTTGAGAAGAAGGCATCACTGAAAACCGGACGTACCGGAGGACTGCCTTATGTCGGAACCGGATGGTATCGCACCAGCTTCGACGTTCCCGCCGACAAAGAAGTCACTCTCCTGTTCGACGGAGCAATGAGTGAAGCGCGTGTATACGTCAACGGACAGGAGGCTTGCTTCTGGCCCTTCGGCTACAACTCTTTCCATTGCAACGTCACCCCTTTCCTGAATAAAGACGGAAAGAACAATACACTGGCGGTACGCCTCGAAAACCGCCCCCAGTCTTCACGCTGGTATCCGGGAGCAGGTCTGTACCGCAACGTCCACTTGATCGTGACGGAAAAAGTACACATTCCGGTATGGGGCACGCAGATTACTACCCCGCATGTCAGTGATGAATTTGCCGCCGTACGCCTGCAAACCAAGATAGAGAATGCCAGCGAAAAGACAGAAATCCGTATAGAGACAGAAATCCTGTCACCGGATGGAAAGGTAGTGACCCGCAAAGAAAACAAAGGCCGCATCAATCACGGGCAGCCGTTTGAACAGAACTTCATCGTCAACGCGCCTCAACTCTGGTCGCCGGAAAGCCCCGCTCTTTACAAGGCTGTATCGAAAGTGTACGCAGACAACCAACTGGTAGATACATACTCTACCCGCTTCGGTATCCGCAGCATTGAATACATTGCCGACAAAGGTTTCTACCTGAACGGAAAACACCGCAAATTCCAAGGTGTATGCAACCACCATGACTTAGGTCCGCTGGGTGCGGCCATCAACGTAGCGGCACTTCGCCACCAGCTCACACTCTTAAAGGATATGGGATGCGACGCCATTCGTACTTCCCATAATATGCCGGCTCCCGAACTCGTGGAATTGTGCGACGAAATGGGATTCATGATGATGATCGAACCGTTCGACGAATGGGACATCGCCAAGTGTGAAAACGGATATCACCGTTACTTCAACGAATGGGCAGAACGCGATATGGTGAATATGCTGCACAACTATCGTAACAATCCCTGTGTAGTGATGTGGAGTATCGGTAATGAAGTCCCCACGCAATGCAGCCCTGTAGGATATAAAGTAGCCAAGTTCCTGCAAGATATCTGCCACCGTGAAGACCCTACCCGCCCCGTTACCTGCGGCATGGACCAAGTGACTTGTGTTCTAGCCAACGGATTTGCTGCCATGATCGATATCCCCGGTCTGAACTACCGCGCCAATCGCTATCAGGAGGCGTATGACAAACTTCCGCAAAATCTTATTCTGGGTAGTGAAACTGCGTCCACCGTCAGCTCACGCGGTGTCTACAAGTTTCCCGTAAAAGATAAGAAAAGTGCCCAGTACGATGATCATCAATGTTCTTCTTATGACGTAGAGGCATGTTCATGGTCCAACATCCCCGATGAGGACTTCGCTTTGGCGGACGATCATCACTGGACCATCGGACAGTTTGTATGGACCGGCTTCGATTATCTGGGTGAGCCTTCCCCTTATGATACTGATGCCTGGCCCAATCATAGTTCCATGTTCGGTATTATCGACCTTGCCAGTCTCCCCAAAGACCGCTATTACTTGTATCGCAGCATATGGAATAAGGAAGCGGAAACACTGCATATCCTGCCGCATTGGACATGGCCGGGACGCGAAGGTGAAGTAACTCCGGTATTTGTTTACACCAACTACCCTGCTGCCGAACTGTTTATCAACGGAAAAAGCTACGGTAAACAAAGCAAGAACAACAGTTCACTGAAAAGCCGCTACCGTCTGATGTGGATGGATGCCATATATGAACCGGGTGAAGTGAAAGTAGTAGCCTACGATAAAGACGGAAAAGCAGTAGCAGAAAAGAGTGTACGCACCGCAGGCAAGCCTCATCACATCGAACTGGTCAGCAACCGGAACGAACTGACGGCAGACGGCAAAGACCTCGCTTATGTGACAGTGAAAGTGGTGGACAAAGACGGCAACCTCTGCCCTGCCGACAGTCGTCTGATCAACTTCTCCGTCAAAGGTGCCGGAAAATACCGTGCCGGAGCCAACGGTGACCCCACGAGTCTCGACCTGTTCCATCTTCCGAAGATGCACGCTTTCAACGGAATGCTTACAGCTATCGTACAAACAAATGAAACAGCCGGAGAAATTATTCTGACTGCCAAAGCCGGCGGAGTGAAAGCAGGAAGTATCCGTCTTCTGACGAAATAATCGGTCTACATAAAGAAATATATTTGAAAAATTGCTGTCACCTGTCACCAAACGAGTGATAATAGTCTGATAATTAAATCATAAGACCGTGACAGCAACGTGTGACAGCAGTGTGATGGCAAGTATTGTCGTCACACTGCTGTCACACGTTGCTATTTCATTTTAGCTACCCTCTGCACTTCTACTGATAGTAAGCCAAGTTCGTTTCCCTATTTGAAACTATAGTTCCCATTGCTTGAAACTTTGGTTTCATACGCTCGAAACTTTTAGTTTCAAGCCTTTGGAACTATGGTTTCTTACTAATGAAACTGCAGTTTCTCACCGATGGAACTCTAGTTTCAAGCAGTGGAAACTTATCAAGCGGTTTCTTACTGATGCTGTATATAATGGATGGAACCAGTTTATACCCCTATGCCATAACTTCAGGGTGGAAGATACAGATATGTAAATAATATTATCAAAAAAGGAAGAAAATTGGGATCTGCACAAAAAAATGAAGAGAAAAGTCTCTAAAAATTAATACTCCTCTCTCCATTTATAGAAAATAAGGACATTTACTGAATATCCCTAAGTAGAACTGTATTATACTGCTGGCCATTATGAAGACTGTATCCTCTTTGATTATCCTTATTTTTTTGAGTCTATATTTGCCACCAATAAGTGACAACAGTCATTTTCTTAGTGGCATATATATTATCATTTGTTTAGCAAGACAAATCCCTTACTTTCTAACACATCATATACCACTTGTTTGTATGGCTCTAAATAAACGTTTCCTGGTATATGCTGCCGAATAAATATTCGTGGAAATACATTTTTGATTAACCATTTTAATAAATAGTGATTTGACCAAAATCCATAATATATATCTTCCACAAATGCTCCAGACAGTACTTTGGGATAGTAACTTGTCTGGCCTAAATCTACATAATCTTTATGTCTAATTTCCGCTTCCTCTACCATTCTTCCTAATGCAGTTATGTATAATACCCTAGTATCATCTGTTTTATATTTAATCCCCATGTAAAGAGGAATAAGGCTTTTTGCATCTTCAAGAATTAAGGTCATCAATCTTACTTCCCCTAACTTGTCTTTAGCTATCAATAAAAAAGATTTGGAAGAGAACAGCATATTTAGGTTTTCAAAGAAGGTTACATTTAAAAATTCAAATTTGTTTTCTGCTTTGTTTAACACATTGTTATATAACTCCGTAAACAATAATGTTTGATTTGCAAAATCGGTCGATATCTCCCACATGAAATTCTCATTAAATGCTTTTTGCGAATCCTGAAATCTTTTCCTGTATTTGCTTTTTAACATCTCTGGGTATTTATGGCTACTTAATACTGGAATAACATTTGTTGGGAACGATGAAAAAAAGTAAAAATCATGACCTAATATTTTTTTTATTGAATCAATATTACGCCCTCTGATATCTTTAATGAAGACAAACTTCGATTTTGTCTGTCTACACTTATTTTTCAATTGCTTCCTTACTAAATCAAAGACAATCTGCCTTTTTTCTGCAGACAAAGTTGTTTTATACTCTATAAAATGTTCACAGCTAGAAGCATATGTTCCTGTAACAAAGGCTCTAATCTTGAAAAAATCAATATAGACTTTTCTTATCTTTTTTACCACAGCCTTTACCATTGGAGATGTGGTAAGATTTAAGATGTCTATTTCATAACTAAAGCATGGAACTATTGCAACGACAGTCCCATGTTCAAATATTTGTAAATAATAAATTGTAATTTGCTGAAAATCGGATTTTTCAATAGATATGAAAAACCGTTGACTTTTAATTATACTTTTGCCGAATATATCTTCCCAATCAGATAAAGTAATATCATTAACAGATGTACTCCATTCTATAGAGTAGTTATTTGACAAATCTTGAAATGTCATACTTTTCAAACAGTTTAATGATTAATTCAACCAACATATCCATATCTTTCTGTGTATGACTTGCCATTACACTTATTCTAAACCTCGTCAAATTCGCTGGTACAGCCGGTGGAAAAATTGGATTTATAATGAATCCACTATCAAAAGCATCCTTTGCCAATTGAGTTAGTATAGCTTGGTCTCCTACGACCAAAGGAATAATGGGAGTCTCAGTATTCATTATATTAAACCCTTCGCTTTTCAATTTATTTTGTAGATATTCAGCATTTTGTTTTAAGTGCTCTACAATTTCTGTACTTTGCATCACTTTTATTACCTCAATAGCTGCTGCACATACACTTGGCGGCAATGAAGTTGAGAACATATTACTTCTTGCATATATCCGTAGATAATCAATAACATCTTGTGAAGCCGTTATATACCCCCCCACCGTTCCGATTGCCTTACTTAATGTTCCGGTTAAAATTATATTTTTTCTATCAGTAATCCCATAGTGTGACAATGTACCAGCACCTTTGTCCCCTATTACCCCTGTTGCATGCGCTTCATCGACAAGCAAGATAGCATCATATTTCCTTGTTATCTCCAGAATTTGTGGAAGTTTTGCTATATCGCCATCCATACTAAATACCCCATCTGTAACAACCAGTATACCATTGGGATATTGAGGACTATTATCTTTTAACAGTCTTTCCAAGTCATTGATATCACCATGTTTGTATCTTATCATTTTTGCACCGGACATAACAGTGCCATCAAGCAAGCTAGCGTGATCAAGTTTATCATGTATGATAAGATTATTTGGACGTATTAGTCCTGAAATAACTCCTAAGTTAGCTGTATATCCAGAAGAAAAAAGGATAGTATCATCCATTCCTGATATTTTAGCAATAAGTTTTTCCAATTCTTCTTGATATATGGATGTTCCAGTTAATAAAGGAACACCACCTGATCCTATGCCAAACTCTTTAGTTACTTCGATGGCCTTCTGAATTGCTTCAGGAAAGATAGTTGCACCCAAGTAACTGTTTGATCCGAACATAATAGCTTGCACTTTTTGTTGAGTATGGCGATTATAGACTGTTACACGTCTATCACAAGCAGTCAATTGTGGATGTTTTCTATAAACATTCAACTCGCTTTGCTCATGCAATGTCATTTCTTCCTTGAAATCATGGACTTTACCCATGATAGATCCATCTTTGCTGGTTCTATTTCCCGTTAAATTTACAATGTAACTCATATCTTAGTGTATTGTTTCGTGTGTTATACAGTATATACGGTACAAATATATAACTTTTTTCTATAAATGTTGTTATCAAGGTTGTTTATATTAAAAAGTACGCAACTATATACTTTATTGTACCAACTATTGTGTATAATGACTGGTTAGACTTTAATATACCAATTTGCGACTTAGTATATTAGCATTGTTAAAAGTCCCATCAGTCATTTTTTAATTATTTTCTTTGTGGTTTCATTGTAGTATTCAGTAATTCTTCTAATATTTTCTAACAAAAAGTTTCCATGTTTTCTGTTTTAAGATAAGCAACCTGACTTTTTGTCAGATATATTCTGTTTAACATCCATTAAAAAGAAATAATATTACATATAAAGGTACATTTTTTATTTTGGTATACCATTTGATATTTGCTAATTATCAGACAGCATATTTTTCTTAATATCTGAAACAAAATAGAATTTTATAAAAAACTAAATGAGATGAACAACATGGAGAAATTACAACTTTTAATCGGTATTGGACAGATTATAGCTGTAGCTATAATACCAATTATAGTATGGGTATTAGGTATAAAATATCAAGATCGAAGAACTAAGAAGGATGCTCAACTTAATCTGTTTTTAACATTGATGGCGAATAGAAAATCTAATCCTATAACAAAAGAATGGATTGATGCTTTAAATACTATAGATGTTGTTTTTCAAGATAATATAAAAGTTAGGCATGCTTGGAGAGAATATCTTGATAGTTTAAATAACAAATCACCACATTTTGAAACAAGTAATTCATTTCTACTTGATTTACTTTCTGAGATGTCTATGGCTGTAGGATATGGAAATTTGAAGCAGACTGAGATAGACAGATTCTATCTTCCTGTATATTTTACTAATCAATTGAAAGCAAGTGAAGATCTGACACAATCTTTTCAAAAAACATTAAACTATATAAATCAGTCTTTTGCTCAAAAAGAAATAAAAATGAAGGAAAGTCCTATCCAAGCAAATGGTACATCTTCCAATAAAGAATAAATTATGTAATACTATCTGTGTTACTTATACTTATAGCATGAAGCATATGTTTTACAAAAAATAATAGGGCATGCCAGTTTCCCAGCATGCCCTAATAATGCTTGATATGTAATTCGAGAACTATGGCAATTTATATTGCGCAAACTCCATGGAATGTATTAGTGGCATCTAACTGTTCTGGAGATGACCAATTAAGCCCATCATCCGAGGTTGTAATATATCCACCACCGTTATAAGTTCCGCATCCCACTATGATAAATTTTCTATTGCCGTATGCAACAGCATTCCATGTTTTAGTTCCTATTTGTTTAGATTCAGACCAATTTATCCCATCAGTAGATATGGCGATATTACCTCCAAAACCAACAGCGACAAATTTACCATAGGCTACACCTTTCAAGTTGAATCCGACAACTTGTTTTGCAGGAGTCCAATTAATTCCATCTGTACTTGTATTAACATAGCCATAACTTCCTTTGTAATATACTTTAACAAATCTGCCATTGCCATAACATAATGAATTATATCCAGTACTTTCCCCACTATAGCCATTATTGCTATAAGTGCTCCATGTTATTCCATCAGCAGACACTAATACTTTATCAGATTTACATATAACAAACTTTTCATTACCGTATGTTATACAATCGAGATCATAGCTAATAATACTTTTAATTGACCAATTAATCCCATCGATGGAAGTAGCGATGTTGCCACCTGAACCAACTGCAACAAATTTACCATTGCCATATGCAACAGCATACCACGCATTTCCGTCATTCATTAGCTGTTTCGGTGTAGTCTAATTGTTTCCATCAGTAGAAGTTGTTATATAGCGATTACTCCCAACTGCGACAATTTTCCCATTTCCATAGGCTACACTATACCACCACGAATTTTGTCCAACTATCATAAATTCATTTTTAAAGTTAATAATACCATCAGTAGATGGCTTTTCTTCAGGTTTCTCTGGTTCTTCTGGCTCATCTGGGTTTTCTATTGGTGGATCTTCCAGTATTTCCGGTTCTAAGACATTCTTCTCACATGAACAAAGAACGCATGTACATAACATTAAATAAAACAACCGTTTTCTAATCATATTTATAGCATTTCAAAATTTATGTAATAATGAATACGAATCAATATGGCTTTTTAAAAATAACGCCCGCTTGACCAACTATTATTATTCCAATAGGAGCTTTTATATCGCCCTCCATTACCAATTGATTACTCGAATAATTTCCAGCTACAGCTAACTTTACAGCTTCTATCTCACTCCTCGTCGGACATCGAGTTAGTTCTGAACTAAATGTACCTGCTTTGAGCGTATTACAAAAAGCTCTTGTGCAATTTTACCCATAAAGTATCTCCTTTCTTTAATGATTAATATTTGATATATGTATTATAGACTTTTAAAGAAGAGTTTTTTGGGAGTTTTGCCTTTTGGATAATCAAATGAGTAGATACAAGAAAAGGGCACAAACATACTCTTCCTCATTGATTGGTAAGGCTCTGGTAAGCCCGAAGTTCAAATAAGAAAAAGCAGTCTGCGCCCTCGATTGAGGGTGCAAACTATGCTTAGACTCATTATTTTGAACTTCATTTAAAATTTACCAGATTTTACCAAGTCAAATAATTGTCTGCAAGTTATACAATATGTCTATTTAGAAATAATGTCTGTTCTTATACCTCCTTTTTTAGTTAGTGTACAAAGTAAACAAAAAAGGTGGAAACAGACAAATATGCTTTAGACAAATCACAGGCTGCTTATATAATTGTTTCTATTCCCAATGCCATTCCGGTTTCATCAGCAATTCTCCGTAGTACAAACGTTCAGTAGGCTGTTGTAAGAATAGATTAAATCGTTCTCCGTCTGACATACTACGAGTATTGTAACGGAACACAAATTCCTTGCAGTACTTCGGCAAGTGTTTCTTGCTAACCATGTGATAGATACCAAGAACACCACGTTTAATCAGACTCTAAAATCCCTCTATTGAGTTGGTATGAAATCCATTAACACAGTAGATTTGTTTACTATGAAGCACTATCTTGTGAATGTAATTCTTTGATAACTCGTCATAACTTGAAAGTCAGTCCGTAATGATAGTAGAGCCTTTCCGTACACGTTCGTTGACAATGGGCAACAACGTTTCTTTCTGCGCATTTGGTACAACTTGGACGTATGCTTTACCGTCAGAAATCATACCGAATATAGGTGCCTTAGTTTCAACAGAACGCCCCATATTCTTTTTGCCAGTTTTAGAAGCGTTGTATTTTTTACGTCTTTTGTGCTTGTCACTGGTTTTGCCACCCATGTATGTTTCATCCGCTTGCGTCATATCACCAAAAGTTGCATCATCATCCTTTATGTTCTGACGAATACGTTGTAACATAAACCATGCTGTTTTTTGGTAACATGAATGTCCCTTGCTAACTGTGCGCTACTGATACCTTTCTTGTGCGAAAGGAACAGAAAGATAGCATAGAACCATTTCTTTAACGGGAGATTAGAGTCCTCAAACATTGTACCAATACGAACCGTAAAACGTTCCCGACAATCTTTGCACTTATACAAACCTTTAAACTCTCCATTTTGAGTGAGTTTGTAGTGGTGTTTGGATATGGAGCCGCAATGCGGACAAACGGGTTCACCATGCCACCGCATATCTTCAAGATACAGTCTGCAATCCTCTTCGGTATGCAGAGTATCTATCATTTGAAGTAGTGAGTGGAATGGTTTCATATCGCGTGTATTTTAATTTATAGAAAAATTGTACACGCAATCGGATGATAATTTCAGTTTTGAGGAAAAATCTTAAGAAAAAACACAAGAAAATTATAATCGACTGATAGTGAATACATATTCTATCAATCAAAAACAGAAAAAGATATGAAAACTCTTACGGAAACTCTGAATGAAACATTAGAGAATAGCTTGCAATTGGAAATTGCTAAATTAGCAGACGGTCAATCAGAGGAAAATAAAGAAGAACCCTTAAATAAAGTTGATTAATCTTTGTAGCATCTAAACGTAATAAACTTAGTTTTTCTATTTATTTTCCAAAATAATATCTTACTTTTGCCATATACATTAAGCTGATTACTAAATTTAATACCAAAAGATTATGGCTGATAATAAGAAAAAGTTCACTTTGCAAGCTTATGATATTGAAAACGAAGAGATAGGAAAAGCATACTCTGATTTGCAAGAAAAGTTGAAAGAAAAATTAGAAGCTCGTGAGATAGCGGATATTCGTCGTATGAAATTAAACCCTGAATCGCCAGAAGAAGATTTGCTCTCTGATTTTGCTATTACAGAACGTTACGTATTTGGAGTTATGTGGCGCATATCACCTGCAAAAGAGGTTCCAAGTATTCCAGAAGGACTTTTTAAAAATCCTACGATTCAGATAGATGATATACAAGAGCAGGAAAAAAGAATATCACTTATTTGCAAAGATCACTACTATTTTTCATTAAATAAACATTTTCTTGTTACTAATCTGCCAAAGTCACGAATAAAATCTTTGCAAGTTTATCTAAATTGGCTATTAGAAGCGGTTAGAGGAGATAAATTGTATAAATTTACACCAAAAGTAAAAGCACCCGACAGTACACAACTGAGTCAAATTAGCAATATAGTATTTGCTGACCCGACTAAAAAATTGAAAGGGAAAAAGAAGGAAGAAAAAATAGAAAATGCTATTAAAGTTTTTAAATGTGCAGAAGACCTTCTTAAGAAAATCGTAGAAGAAATTCCTGATTTTCAGCAAATGCTTGATAATAAAATATTATCGGCTCAATTGTTGGTAAAGTTTACTAAACCTCGTAAAATGGAGGAGGAAGATTATGAAAAATTATTAGGAGCATACATGAAACCTATTAGTGATGCTGATGGAGTTACATTCAAGTTAAAGAATGGTAAGAAAATTACAGGTAGCAACATTTTGCGAACCAAAAATGTTGAAATTGAGACGATTGATGATGTGAGAATCTCTGAACCTGCTTTAATTCAGGAAATGGAAGAGTTTTTACGCGAATTAAATAGTGAATTATGATAATATTGATTGGCATGGTTGTATGTGTTATCATTTCAATGATAACATCTTTCTTTTTCCCGGATTTCAATCCGGGAAATGGAGCTGTGTCCACTCTTTATACTGTTTCAGGTATTATGTTTTCTATAGGGATGAGCCTTATTGTTACTTCAAGTGCTGCTGGAGTAAAAAACATCCGTATAAGAAATGGAATCAGAAAAGAAATACATATTGTACGAAACCATTTTATCGAATGTTTTGTATTAATATCTATTCTTTATATACTTCTATGTTCAGCTGCGGACAAACATAGCTCCTTACCCATACATGAGAATTTTTCTTTGAAATATTCTCATGTACTTATATTTACGATAGCCTATTCCATTGTATACTTCGTTTGGAACTTTTTAGCAATACAACGCTTGAATTATCAAATTGAAGACGCTTTAGATAAAGATTAATCATTACAGAAACAGGGCCATTGCAAAAACTGTAATGGCTTTATTTTTTTGAATATACCATACTTTAGAGTAAGCAGGTATTATACACAATAGTTGGTACAATAAAGTATATAGTTGCGAAAAAGTATATATTTTCTTAGTTGTTTTCTATTAATTATCAGTATATTTGCAAACAGAACATACTGATAATTAAAAAATATGCGAGACGGAAAACCAACAAAAAATAGGCTACTAATCGAAGCTTTCAAATTATTCGCCCATAAGCCATATGATAGAGTAACATTTGCCGATTTAGAAGAAGTAACAGGATTAAGTCGTGGTGCAATATTATATCATATTAAAACAAAAGAAAATTTATTTTTAAATGTTGTTAATAAGTTTATCTTTGATCGCAACAGCGTTTCCAATCTCTCAGAGAAATTTCACTCAAACTTAAGCCTTTTTATCACTCAATTTATTGAAACTTGCCAAAAAGAAAAAGATGAGATGCTAGAGATTGGAATATCAAATGTCAATAATGCAATGTTAAACATTGAAATATCCGCTTTCTATATATTGCCCAAAATGCGAGAAATCGCCAATGAATGGCTGTGCAAGGAAAAGAACACTTGGGAAATCGTTTTAAAAAATGCTATTTCTAAAAAAGAAATCAAAGATGATATCAACATAGAGCTATTTGTTGATTTATTTCAGAATATATATTTGGGAACATCTTTTGCAGGAGTCGTTCATGAAGACGGATACAAAATTGATCAGTTGAAGAAGGAATTTATGCAGATTTATCAATTAATAAAAAAATAAACAGAATATTGAAGTTTTAGCATAGCATTATTTAAGGTAATGATGCCTTTGCGAATTTTTCCACAAATAGATTTGAATTTATCCCCTGCTTTAGCGAGGATGTTACGAACCGTCTCCAGACTAATAGTCAAATAGAATATTTCTTTGAGAAGTTTGTATATTATTCAAATGAAATATATTGAACATAACTCAAAGAAATAACTAGCATTGAATAGTCTTTCCTTATGAAATCCGTTTACTCCCCCCTGGATAGTGAACATCTGTTAATGTGTCCACAAAACAAGCAATATCAAACGACCCGCATTCATTTGCTTGTAGACGGGTAAAGGAATATCAATCGCTTGGGAAATACTGCTCAAACTGATTTGACATCTTATAATGGTATTATGCCGCAACACTCACAATAGCGAGAATAATAATCTTTTATTTAAGGTCCGGATAGGAACTTGTTAATAAAGCTGAGCCAAAATATCTCAATTATCCCCAGATTCACAATCAGACTTCTCCCGTAAAGACTGTATATGACAAATTGATTAAGTCAAAGAAATTCCTAAGAAGATGGAATACTGCTATTATAACTAACTTTATCAGGTTTTTCATACTTGAATAAACGTTTCTCAAAATATGAATTTCTTTATCCTTTTGATTGGCGATACGATGAAGACGACTATATCAACTCCTTGTTCTGATATAGTCTTTTCCATCGAAGGGAACTTGCCATTCACTTCAGAGGACATATTTTATCAACAAGCACGTAATTTCTAATCTTTTTTTAAGTATTGATCAGAAAATAACTGAGTAGCAATAAAGTCGTAACTATTCAGCCAAAAGAATGTGTAAATTCACTCCTTTTTATTTTTACTATTACAACGATATTGCACTAATTATTGCGAAAAATGAGCAAAACATAAATTGATGTTTTCACCACAATGCCTCTACAAGTTATAGATATATGCAAGCTATTGATAATCAATGGCTTTTTCGATTGGATAATTATTACAAAGCCATACATCAGTTAATATTATATAAAACAAACCGAAATCATACAGTACATACTGTAAGTTTCATATATTTGCAAACAAACAGTCCATCCTGTCAATTTAATACATTTTTAGCAAAACGCATCTGAATGAGAACAGACTGATGGTAAACACATTGAAGCAATGTTTGTAGAATGTCTAAAATTATTTTTTGTATTCTAGAAACGCAAAAATATAAGCAGTGTATTCAAAAAACATCTTGTGCATAATGAGATGATTGTAAGATTGTTGAAGAATTAAATAGTAAAAATTGTAAGTCCAATTGAATCAATATTTCAATGAATATAATAGAATATTAGTTATCGGTATCAATATTACAGACCTAACTTTATAAAAAAGAATCAGCTGCATAAATGTTTATGGAATAGGTCTGATAAAGAGATTTTTGAATTTAAGTTCATTTAATTAAAAAAATTAATGTTATGAAAAAATTAAGTTCTTCAAAGCTGGTATTAGCTATGCTTTTTGCTGTAATTAGCATTTCTGCCAATGCCCAACTTAAAATGTCCTCTAATGGATATTTAACTTTTGGTCCTACAAGTACATATAATGATGGAACCAAAGATTATAACATTACACTGAGAGGAAATATTTGGTTGGCTGGACCCAATGTAGGACATTTCTTACAGATAGACACCAATCCTGCTGCAACTCGAATAGCAAGTCACTATGACCAAATTATATTTTATAATACAGGTACGAATACATATAATAGTATTCAAGTGAAGAATGTATACAACTACTCCGACTTAGCAGCAAAAAAGAATATCCAACCATTAGGACGTAGTATAAATAGTGTATCTAAACTGCTACAACTCAAACCTGTTAAGTATGATTTTCAAGACAGTTCAGATCGCAGTACTTTTAAAGTCGGTGGCGATGGGAAAGAAATTGGATTAATTGCTCAAGAAGTGGAATTAGTTTTTCCAAATCTCGTTTTAACCGATCCGGATGGAAAAAAATTAATTAACTACACAGCACTAATTCCAGTTTTAATTGATGCTGTCAAAACATTAACCGAAGAAATTAATACGCTGAAGAGTATGCAGAAATGATCTGCTGTACATTTTTTTATTGACAATGCGAAATCTTTATCTAAGTGCCCTAAACACTAAAGGCTCCATTTTATTTCATTAACAATTTTGTTCAAGGGACGGAATGGTGCCTTTAGTTATTTTACATCCATTACAATATGAAAGAAAGAGTTGTGGAATTGGATTATCTGAAATGCATCCTTATTTTATTAATGGTTTTATTTCATCTAGCTTATTTTAGTGAGAAATATCCATTGCTGAAACAATTCGTTTATGCATTTCATATGCCGGTCTTCTTGATATTGTCAGGTTATCTAACAAATATCAATAAAGGAACTAAAAAAAAAATCCGGGAAATTTTATGGCTCTTCATTCCATATTCATTAATGGAAGCGAGCTATGTGGTTACAGCATCAGTCTTACCTATTCGAGAACATTTTGATGGACTCAGCATAGAACTTTTAATTAGAAAGGTACTAATGGAACCCATGGGGCCATATTGGTACTTGCATACCCTATTGGTTTGTGAAGTAATGTACTATGTGGTGTTTCTATTTAAGAAGATAAAGCCCATATCAAGATTTTTTATTCTAGCAGTTTGCTTGTTCTTGTTATCTCAGGAAGATTTCAAATTGTTGATATTTATAAATGCAATATACTTTTTAGTTGGGGTGTGGATGAGACAAAGCAATTTTTCTTTTCTGATTATATTTCAAGCATCATTCTGGGCAATTTTACCGTTATGTATTATTTGTTATAATACGGATAACTTTAGTAGATCAGAGATGAGTGGGATAGCCATAATTTATTTGGCAACATGTATAATCTTGGAAACACACAAATATATTTCCGGGATTCTAAAGAAAGTCACTTATTTTATAGGAAAGAATACGCTTGTGATTCTCCTTTTCTCTCCCATATTTACTATTCTGTCCAAGTTATTAATCCCTCTATTCACTTTTGATAGAACGGGGATATGTTTCGCATCTGTTTCAGTGGCTTTTGTCACGATAGGATGTATTGCTATTTCATATATCATGGATTATTTTCATCTATCAAGATTTTTCGTAGGCAGAGATCGAATTCTTAACAGAATAAGTAATTGATTGATAATTATTGTGTCATAATAATGAATGAAATAAAATGAAAAAAAATGCAGTTTTATTATATGGTTTGTTTTCAGCCTTTATGTTGATATTCCTAACAGGATGTTCTGACAAAATAGAAAACATTAGTGATATGAATGGGAATGAGGTTTCTACTCGCTCACTGTCCTTTACTGATTATTATTGGTATAATGGGCAAAAAATCGGAATAAATAAATTGAATAACAAAAAGTATATTCTTTTTGATGAGAATAACGAAAATACTTTAAAAAGTTATTCTGCAACAACTCTGAAGTTCGTAAAAGAGCCACAATTGCTTCAACTTTCAAATAAGATAATGAAAAAAAAGCTGCAATCTTCACCCAAAAATCTTAAATGGGCTACAATTGAAACAACGGCTTCATCACCGACCTTAACCAAACTAAACGGAATAATTTATGAAGCCCCATATTTTCAAACAGAAAATGGAACTGAAGTAGGATTGAGTCACTTGTATTATGTGAAATTAAAGTCAGACAAAGACGTCTCTAAACTTATGGAACTAGCATCTATCAATAAAGTTGATATAATAGGTAATAATGAATATATGCCTTTATGGTATACATTATCATGCTCAAAAGAATCGACTGGCAATGCTTTGGAATTAGCTAATAAGTTTTATGAAACGAATTTGTTTGAAGCCAGTGAACCAGACTTAATGAGTGATGACACACCTAATTGTGTCAATGACTCTAATTTCTCAAATTATCAATGGAATTTAAGAAATACAGGTCAGAATGGAGGAACTATAGGAGTTGATGTGAATTTTTGTAATGCCAGAAGTATAACTACTGGAAGTCAAAATGTAATTGTAGCTATTGTCGACCAAGGCATTCAACTTGATCATCCCGACTTAAATGTACATTCCATCAGTTATGATACAGAAAGTGGAACATCACCTAGTAGAGTATTGGGCACCCATGGCACCAATTGTGCAGGATTCATTAGTGCAAAAACAAATAATAGTATTGGTATCGCATCCCTCGCTCCAGATTGCCCGTCAATGTCAATTAGTAATTCATTGGCATCTTCTCCGGATAGTAGACAAAAGAGAGCTGACGGGATTAATTTTGCATGGAGAAACGGTGCTTCTGTAATCTCAAATTCATGGAGTTCAAGTGTTGCATATTCAATAATTAACGACGCAATCTCAAATGCCTTAACAAGTGGACGATCTGGAAAAGGATGCGTTGTTGTGTTTGCTACAGGAAATGACTACTCATCAACAGTGGGTTATCCCGCTAATTGCAATCCAGATATACTTGCTGTAGGTTCTAATAACCGAAATGGTTCAAGATCTTCTTTTAGCAATTATGGCACAGCATTAGATATTGTAGCTCCGGGAGAAAATGTATGCACAACAACTGGAAGTAATTATTCCACTTCAATAAGTGGTACCTCCTTTTCCTGTCCTACAGCTGCTGCTGTTGCGGCTTTAGTAATATCGGTTAATCCCAACTTAACTCAAAAACAGGTTGTTGATATTCTAGAGAAAAGCGCACGAAAAGTTGGAAACTATGCATATTCGACAACGTCTAACAGATTAAATGGAACTTGGAATAATGAAATGGGATATGGTTTGCTAGATGCCTATGCAGCAGTATCTTTAGCAGGCGGCGAGAATGTCTATTTTAATGACCAAACGGTATCATACACTCAAACAGTTTCTGGAATGAACATCTTTTCTCAAAATGTTACTGTAACGAATAATGCCACCTTAACATTCAATTTTATTCAAACTGTTATCATTAATCCGCCATTTACAGTAAATGCCGGATCGCAGTTCTTCTTATATTACTAAAGTTCTAGGGTGCCCAGTTTGATGTTCTCATTTTAGAGAAGAATTTAACAGTACGATAACAATTGCATTAAGAATGTCAAACTGAACACCCTAACATTTTGCCACTATTTATAACTTAGATAAGGAGCATCTTTCTTCTCTGCCTAACTGATTGTACTTTGCACGGGCAAGTATTGTAAATTTTCCTCTAGGAAATTTTGCATAAAAGTGACCAAGAGAAGTATTATTCATTTGATTCGATAGATATAAATACCATCAGTATAAGTATAAAGTATTAAAATATCATCATATTGTTCAATATCAATAATTCCACCTACACCCAATAAATCGGCTTGATAAAGTATAGACCATGTATCACCACCATCAGTAGAATGATGAATTGTAAATTTATGTTCTTCTTTAGGAATACGGGTGACTCCAGTAGAATATAGTATTTGTGGATTTCTCTTATCATAAATTGTTTTGTAAAAATATACATCATCCTTCAAAACAGGATTCCAAATCCGACCTTTATCTATAGTTTTCTTTAAAAAATATTCCCCTGAATATATCATTATATTTGGATTAGTTGGGTCAAAAGCTATATGATGTATACAATTATTTCTTTCATTCTCAAGTATTATCCAATCTTTCCCATCATTACAAGAAGCATTAATAAAAGATTCAAATATCATAGTTTCCCCTGTATTGTAAATATTTGTAGTGTCTTGAGGATGAAATCCAACAAACCAATTCTGATAGCCGCCATAAAAAGTACTGATAGTCTTCCAACTTTTTCCAAAATTTACCGATTTCACTACTCCAATAGGTTCGACCAAAGCCAATAGTGAATTCGCATTTTGGGAGTTTTGAGATATTGAGTAAGGTATGACCTTTAACTCATTCTCTTCAATTAAAAACTCCGGTGGCGTTATCGCCTTACAAGTTTTTCCACCATCTGTTGAAAGCACAAATGCCTTCTCGTCAGTGCAAGCTGTAATTGCAATTATAGAATCCCCCTTCATAACAAACTGGATTACTGGAAGACCGGAGAACGCAAACTTTTCCCAGTCCATGTTATTCAACGACTTCGCTGGCTTTCGATATATCCCCGACCACGTTGCTATGTAAATATATCCATCAACTACTTGAACAGACGGTCTATAAGGACGCCCATAAGTATTCCAAACTTTTTCTTGGGCCTCTATTACATTTGCTTTATCTTTTAATCCAATATATTCAAAAATCTTCTCGTCGTCAGTAATTTCTCGTAGGTTATTATCATCCTTACAAGAAATAAACATAACTGATAAAAACAAAATTAAAAATAATGATTTCATTTATAATTGCTTTATAATTAGTCTAAGTGGTGATTACAAATTAATTTAAATTATGCGTATATTGGTTTGTCTGCAGGACGAGTCAATATTCATTATATACTAAAATCCTTTAGAACAAACCTTTATATTATCTAAAATATTATTGGATTGATTCTTTTCGAGAGAATCCCTATAAACAAATTGTTTGACCATATTAAAAATTTAAATATAGAACCAATAAATGAAAACCAGCTATCTATCTGGTAGCATTTATATAGACACTAGTATAGTTAAACATTTGCACACTATAATCAAATAATTGAGTAGCAAGCACAATAGCAATGCGTTAAATAAAAACATTCATTTCACAGTATATGTGCATATCATTGCATTCTTCACAATCATTCATACCAAATAACTATTGCAAATATATAATAAATAAGCAGTACATGCTATAAAACACAGCCTACTTCTTCAAGATTAACTAGTATTAGTATTTTCAACGTAAATTTAGTGCCACTCGTTGCCACCCAATGCGCAATTCTCATTAGGAAACTACGTATATCAGATTGAACGTGTAGCTATAGTCATGTGTGTATAATCATAAGATAGAAAAGAAGAAAAGGCTGGCGGCATAATCAGCGCTAATACATGAAAAACGGAAAAGTTTATTAACTTCCTGCTAAAAGGCAGGCCCCTACATCATGATTTCAGGATGTAAGATACAGATATGTAAATAATATTATCAAAAAAGGAAGAATAATTGAGATCTGTATATAAAAAATGAAGAGAAAAATCTCTAAAAATTAATATTATCCTATTCATTTATAGAAAATAAGGACATTTACAGAATACCCCTAAATAAACTACAACGAGTGGCAACAGCGTGACGGCAAATTCTGCCATCACACTGCTGTCACTCGTTGCCGTCACCATATTTATACCTAAAAATCAGCCTGTTACATCTAAAACAGTGACAGGTGACAGATAATATTTGTTTTTATTTATATAGGATGAAGAAAATATAGATGCTACTGATATTATTTACAGATAAACGTAACCAACAATCCTTTGTGATCGGTTGGCCATACATCAAGCGGCAATAAGAACTTATCTTTGGATGTCTCCTGCACGCGCTGTGCGCGGACAATAGAACCTTTCGGTCCGAAGATGACCGCCTTCCTTGCATCCAGTCCTTCGCCTTTATAGAAAATAAAGTCGATCCGGTCCCGCTCGTCTGCTTTGGGAGCCCATGTGATTTTCTCCGGAGTTTTTGCCGGATTGTCCGAAGGATAAGTAAAGCCGGGATGTGTCAAGGGATTGGGATATATCTTGCGGTAACTATCTACAAATCCGGCTTCTTCGAGCAAAGTCGTTACCGTCCAGGGCACAACGAAGCCATTGTGATCGTACATATCTTTATTCTTCTCTATCCAGTCACGGTGAGACGGTTCGTTAAAGTCACCGCCGATAATCACTTTATACCCTGCTGCCAGGTCTTTCTCAGCCTGAGTGATAAACAAACGGATAGCATCGTCACGCTGGGAAGCAACGTTTACTTTCAGTATCTCTTCTACCGATGCCGGCAACGGTATTTCCTTCCAGGTAGAACCGTCATAGCCGCGGGCATTGTAGTATGCACAATCCAGATAATCCAGATGTGACGTGTAAACCGCTACCTTATGCCCGTTTACCGAACTGGTCAGGCGATAGATACTTCCGTGATCGTCTTTCTCGGGAAAAACAGTCAGGGAATCGGTGATAGGATGTTTGCTCAGCAGCCCCGTGTCATAACTATAAAAAGAATAATACGAAAGCCCCTTCTCTTTCAGCGAAGCACAGACGCGGGCTGTGAAATTCGTCTTATTGTAATTCCTGACTTCACTGAAAGTTACAAAGTCCGGTTTCAGGCGAACAATCTCATTGACAATAGCGTCATATCCTCCCGGTACCATCGTACCTTCCTGCCATACATTCCATTGCAGTACTGTAAATTCATTACTCTTCTGACTTCGTGCAAAGACGGAAACAAATAGTAAAAGTGTCGTAAATAGTAAGTTGGTTAATCGCATTTCATTTATTATTTAGCGTGATGTATCTTTAAATAGCTTTCCAGAAAGACTGAAAATCACGGTATTTACCGTAGCAGACCAGTTCGTCTCCTTCTTCCACCTTCTCATCTCCGGGCAACTCATTCTTGACATGACGCTCCATCAAAGAAATGCCCAGGCAATTAGTGACTTTGTTCGCACGCTTCAGTGCGATCAGTTTCAGATGAAACTCTTCATCCATATTCAGCTCATTCACAAAGTATCCTACAAACTTCTTCGGAACAGTAAACTTCACGACATAATAATCCTGATCAATACGGAACGCTTCCATCGTCGCCCCAAAGTCGAGCAACTGCACCAGGCTACGGGCAGCATCCTCTTCCGGTGTCAGAATCTTCTCCAGACTAAACGCTTCAAGCACTGCCTTGTGCACCGCATCAATGGCACGGGCAAAAATACGAGGCACCTTTTTCTGCTTCAACAACGCGACAACACGTACCGATGCTCCAAAATTCTCGCCAATCGCCACAACAACAATATCTACGCTATTCAAAGGCAGCACCGACAACGACTGTTCGTCCGTAGCGTCAATGACAAAAGCAGTGGCAACCTTATCTTTGATTGAGTCGACACGGCTTTCGCTGATGTCCGCTCCAATGATCTCATGCCCCAATGCCGATAATTCCTCGGCAAGTACATGCCCGTAATTTCCTAGACCAATAATAATATACTTCATGATGTTAGTTTATGATGATGTTATCACTCGGATAACGGTATTTTGTATTCTTTTTCTGCTTGACGATGCCCAGCATCAACGTAATCAGACCGACACGTCCGATAAACATCAGCAACGATACCAGCAATTTACTGGCATCGCACAATTGAGGCGTCAGATTCAGGCTCGATCCTACCGTACTAAGGGCGGAAACACATTCAAAGGTCAGTGCCAGCAAAGAGGCTTTCGGTTCGAGTATGCTCAATATGAAGATGAAGAGAAACAATACGCCCAGCGACATGACGACCGTCGCATTGGAACGCCGGATAGAGTCATGAGACAATTCCCTGCCGAAGACCTCCACCCGCTCACTTCCCCGCAATACGGCTACAAGGTTCAACACTACCACTGCAAAAGCATTCACTTTGACACCGCCTGCCGTAGACTGCGAACCGCCGCCGACCCACATCAGGAAGAGATAAACCAACAGCGTCTGCACGCTCAATGATGCCAGATCGACACTGCTAAACCCAGCCGTTCGCGGACAGGTCGCATTAAAGAATGCTTGCGTCCATTTATCGGCCACAGACATACCGGCAAAAGAGGCATTCCACTCAAAAGCAAGGATGGCCAGTGTACCGATCAGCAAAAGCAGGAAAGTCATGATCAATACGATTTTCGTATTCAGATTGTAGAGGTGCTGCATCTTATGTCTTTCCAGTTTGCGGGTACGCACAAACGTCCAGAAATGGCGCAAATGGTATAATACGATATCTTTGAAATTAACCAGAATCGGAAAGCCGATACCGCCCAAGATAATCAGTAAAGAGACGGAGATGAACAGCCAGTTGTGGTTGGTCATCACCATCGAATTTCCTAAATTGCCTGAAAGTGTGGAGAAACCCGCATTACAGAAAGCCGAAATGGAATGGAAGGCGGCAAAAGCCAGTTCCTCTTCCAGATTCATCCCAAGCGTATCGTGAATGCTGAACCAGATGGACACCATGCCAATGCCTTCGATGACCAATGTAAATCCAAGGATATATAGTAGTGTGGACAGTAACGACCCCAACGAATTGGAACTGACCATATCACGGACAACGAGCTGATTGTAAATGGAAGTATTTCCCATAAAGAACATGGCAAAGAAACTGGTTAATGTCATCACTCCCAGTCCGCCGATCTGAATGAGCAGGATAATGACTACAAGTCCGCTGGTGGTGAAAGTGGTGGATACGTCTACCGGCACCAAGCCCGTCACACAGACGGCACTGGTGGCTGTAAACAGAGAATCGACCCAAGTGATGCCATTGACCGTACATCGTGGAAGCATCAGCAATCCCGTCCCGATCAGAATAATAGCCATAAAGCTGACAGCCAGTATCAAAGACGGATTCGTACGGCGTCCTAAAAGACGCACCAAGCCATTGGACAGGTTCAGCAGAGAAAAAACCAACAATAATATTAAATGATAAAACTTCCCGTGAAGGAATTCCCAGACTTGCAGAATTGCTCCCTCTTCTTCCGGACGATGGAAGATGACGGGAACCAAAGTTAGGTAAAGCAATACGCTCAATATCCATGCCAACCTTCGATATTGCTTTTTCGTATTCCGGTATTCCAGCGAAATATGCAGGGTAACATCAATTAAAAAGATAATCCATACGGCTTTATACAAGATCTGTATCTGCTGTACCTCGACCGGGGACAATGGAAAACCATGTTCGTAAACCACTCCGACAATCAACAACAGAGATGCCAGATAAGTGAGCGCTTCTACCAACCCCAGCAGGATACGTACATAGGGCTTGAGAAGCTTATTCTGATATAACAGAAATTTATGATAAATCTTCATATCACATTTTTTTATTGTCGTATTTGCTATGCCGTGCAAACTTAACTAAAATAACAATCGAATTCGATTCTTTGTTGACAAAATTACACGAATATTAAAAATTTTGCCTACTTTTGGCAGCAGAAAACTAATAAACCACAATAACATGAGTGACAAAAGAAAACGGTATATCCTACCGGAAGAAGAAATTCCACATTACTGGTACAACATTCAGGCTGATATGGTGAACAAGCCAATGCCGCCGTTGCACCCGGGAACAAAACAGCCGCTGAAAGCGGAAGATCTGTATCCAATCTTTGCCAAAGAACTGTGTCATCAGGAGCTTAACCAGACTGACGCATGGATCGAAATACCGGAAGATGTACGCGAAATGTATAAATATTATCGCAGTACGCCGCTTGTACGCGCTTACGGACTGGAAAAAGCGCTCGGAACTCCGGCACATATCTATTTCAAGAACGAAAGTGTCAGCCCGATCGGTTCTCATAAACTGAACTCTGCGCTGGCTCAGGCATATTATTGCAAAGAAGAAGGCGTCACGAACGTTACTACCGAAACCGGTGCGGGCCAATGGGGAGCCGCCCTTTCTTATGCTGCCAAAGTTTTTGGTCTCGAAGCCGCAGTTTATCAGGTAAAGATCAGCTACGAACAAAAGCCTTACCGCCGCAGCATTATGCAGACTTTCGGCGCACAGGTCACTCCTTCTCCGTCTATGTCTACCCGTGCGGGAAAAGATATCCTGACGGCTCACCCCACCTATCAGGGTTCTCTGGGTACAGCCATCTCGGAAGCTATCGAACTTGCACAAATGACTCCCAACTGTAAATACACTCTTGGTTCGGTACTCAGCCACGTTACTCTCCACCAAACCATCATCGGTCTGGAAGCTGAAAAGCAAATGGAAATGGCGGGCGAATATCCGGACGTAGTAATCGGTTGTTTCGGAGGCGGTTCCAACTTCGGAGGTATCTCTTTCCCATTTATGCGTCACAACATCCTGGAAGGAAAGAAAACCCGTTTCGTTGCTGCCGAACCTGCTTCGTGCCCGAAGCTGACCCGCGGTAAATTCCAATATGACTTCGGTGATGAAGCCGGATATACTCCGCTGCTCCCGATGTTTACATTAGGACACAACTTCGCTCCTGCCCATATCCATGCAGGCGGTCTTCGCTATCACGGTGCAGGCGTCATCGTCTCCCAATTGCTGAAAGACAATCTGATGGAAGCGGTAGATATCCAGCAACTGGAATCTTTCGAAGCCGGCTGTCTGTTCGCACAGGCGGAAGGTATTATTCCGGCACCGGAATCCAGCCACGCGATTGCTGCCGCTATACGCGAAGCAAAGGCGTGCAAGGAAACAGGAGAAGAGAAAGTGATTCTGTTCAACCTGTCCGGACACGGTCTGATCGATATGGCATCTTATGACAAATATCTGGCAGGCGATTTAGTGAACTACGCACTGACTGACGAAGATATTCAGAAGAATCTGGATGAAATAGGAGACTTATCCAAGTAAGCCCCGGTTTCTGAACCGAATTCTGTAAGCATAAAAGCCCGGTATGATGCCGGGCTTATTTATTATCTCTACGAAACTATCCAAAAGAATACAGTCTTTTGTACTTTATTCATGGGGTATTTAAAGGAAATTACTATCTTTGGCGTCATTATTAATCTCGTGAACTAATAATGAGCAAGCTTAAGAAGATAGTAATCTACTTGTTTTTCCTATGCTTAGGAATGCATTCCGCCTTTTCTGAAACTCCGGAACAAATCACATTTTCCTATATTTCCATCAATGAGGGACTATCACAAAGTACGGTGTTCTCCATCGATCAGGATAAAAGGGGCAATATGTGGTTTGCCACTTATGACGGAGTTAACAAATACGACGGATATGCATTTACGGTTTATCAGCATAATGAGGATGACCCGAACAGTATCGCCAACGACATCTCCCGTATTGTAAAAACAGACAGTCAGGGACGGGTATGGATTGGTACACGTGATGGTTTGTCCCGTTATGATGAGGAAAAAGACATATTCCAGAACTTCTTCTATGAAAAGAATGGGAAACATTTGCAAGTTAACGGTATCGAAGAGATTTCACCGGAACAGTTACTTATCAGTACTCCGGAAGGGCTGATCATGTTCGATATCAAAGAATCCAAATTTATAGATGATTCTTTCAGCACAGCGATGCATAAGACAATCGCCTCCACTCTTTACAGACAGGGTGACCAAATTTATATCGGAACTTCGACCGACGGACTCTATACTTACTCTATTACTCAGAAAACTTTTGAAAAAGTGATCCCCATTTTAGGGACTAAACAGATTCAGGCTATTCTTCAGCAATCCCCTACCCGCATCTGGGTGGCAACCGAAGGAGCCGGACTGTTCCTGATTAATCCGAAAACGAAGGAAATAAAGAATTATCTGCATTCTCCTTCCAACCCGAAGAGTATCAGTTCCAATTACATCCGCTCACTGGCAATGGATTCACAAAACCGTTTATGGATCGGAACTTTCAACGACTTGAATATTTATCATGAAGGTACTGATTCTTTTGCCTCGTACAGCAGTAACCCCGTAGAAAACGGCAGTCTGTCACAACGTTCGGTGCGCAGTATCTTTATGGATTCTCAGGGCGGTATGTGGCTGGGAACTTATTTCGGTGGTCTGAACTATTATCACCCTATCCGGAACCGCTTCAAGAATATCCGCAATATTCCTTATAAAAACTCGTTAAGCGACAATGTAGTAAGCTGTATTGTCGAAGATAAAGACAAAAACCTGTGGATAGGAACGAATGACGGAGGATTGAATCTTTATAATCCGATTACACAGCGATTTACATCTTATACACTGCAAGAGGATGAAAGTGCAAGAGGCATCGGTTCCAACAATATCAAGGCGGTATATGTAGACGAAAAGAAATCTTTGGTATATATAGGTACTCATGCCGGCGGACTGAGTATCCTTCACCGCAACAGCGGTCAGGTAGAAAACTTTAACCAACGCAACAGCCAGCTGGTAAATGAGAATGTCTATGCCATCCTTCCCGACGGAGAAGGGAATCTTTGGTTGGGAACACTCAGTGCACTGGTTCGTTTTAATCCGGAACAACGGAGTTTTACTACGATTGAAAAAGAGAAAGATGGCACTCCAGTCGTCTCCAAACAAATCACGACACTATTCCGCGACTCCCATAAACGCTTATGGATCGGTGGAGAAGAGGGACTATCAGTCTTTAAGCAAGAAGGTCTGGATATACAAAAAGCATCCATACTTCCGGTTTCCAACGTCACGAAGCTCTTTACGAACTGTATTTACGAGGCTTCCAACGGAATCATCTGGGTAGGTACACGCGAAGGATTTTATTGTTTCAATGAAAAAGACAAGCAGATCAAACGGTATAACACGACCAACGGTCTGCCGAATAACGTAGTATACGGTATTTTGGAAGATTCCTTCGGAAGACTCTGGTTAAGTACCAACCGGGGGATTTCCTGCTTTAATCCGGAAACGGAAAAATTCCGTAACTTTACAGAATCGGACGGGTTGCAAAGCAATCAGTTCAATACCGCTTCTTATTGTCGTACGTCTGTGGGACAAATGTATTTTGGCGGTATCAACGGAATCACGACTTTCCGTCCGGAATTATTGCTCGACAATCCTTATACGCCTCCGGTGGTTATCACCAAACTGCAACTGTTCAATAAGGTAGTCCGCCCGGATGATGAGACCGGTATTCTGACCAAGAACATCAGTGAAACGAAAAGTATCACACTGAAATCCTGGCAAACTGCTTTTTCCATTGAGTTCGTGGTATCCAATTATATCTCAGGACAACATAATACTTTCGCCTATAAGCTGGAAGGTTATGATAAAGAATGGTATTATCTGACGGACAGCCGCACCGTCTCCTACTCTAACCTGCCACAGGGAACCTATCAATTCCTTGTCAAAGCTGCCAACAGCGACGGCAAATGGAATCCTATCCCTACAGCATTGGAGATTATCGTTCTGCCGATCTGGTATAAGACCTGGTGGGCACTACTCATCTTCTTCGCAACCTTCGCAGGTTTCATCACTTTTGTTTTCCGCTTCTTCTGGATGCGCAAAAGTATGGAAGCCCAGCTTGAAATAGAACGCAGAGACAAAGAACATCAGGAAGAAATCAATCAGATGAAGATGCGTTTCTTCATCAACATCTCGCATGAACTTCGTACACCTTTGACGCTGATTCTGACTCCCCTGCAAGAGATCATTAACAAAATCAGCGACCGATGGACACGCAACCAACTGGAATATATCCAACGGAATGCAAACCGCCTGCTGCATCTGGTCAACCAATTGATGGACTACCGCCGTGCTGAACTCGGAGTGTTCGAACTAAAAGCGAAAAAAGGAAACGCTCATCAACTGATACAGGACAACTTCCTTTTCTACGATAAACTGGCACGCCACAAAAAGATTACTTATACTCTACACTCTGAACTGGAAGACAAAGAAGTTCTTTTTGATGCCAACTATCTGGAACTGATAGTTAACAACCTCCTTTCCAATGCCTTTAAATATACGGAAAGCGGGCAAAGCATTACCGTAACTCTGAAAGAGGAGAACGGCTGGCTATTGTTGCAAGTCAGCGATACAGGCATAGGTATCCCTATCAACAAACAGGGAAAGATATTCGAACGTTTCTATCAGATAGAAAGTGAGCACGTAGGAAGTGGTATCGGACTTTCGTTAGTACAACGTCTGATAGAACTTCATCATGGACGTATCGAACTGGACAGCGAAGAAAACAAAGGCAGTACATTCTCTGTCTATCTGCCACAGGATCTGTCGGTTTACAAACCTTCCGAGTTAGCTTCCAATAACGAACAAAATGAAGAAGAGCAAGTGTATTCTACCAATTCGAAAGCAATGTATTTCATCGACACGGAGAAAGTGGAAAACGAATCTGTGGAATCCGGTGATAAGAAGCGCGGAACAATTCTGATCGTAGAAGATAATAATGAAATCCGCCGTTACCTGAGTAACGGACTGGCGGATTTGTTCAACACACTGGAAGCCGGGAACGGTGAAGAAGCACTGGAAAAACTGAAAGACAACGAAGTGGATGTGATTGTCACCGACGTCATGATGCCGGTTATGGATGGTATCAAGCTATGCAAGAACGTGAAACAAAATATCCGGACTTGCCATATTCCGGTTATTATTCTCTCCGCAAAGACCGATATCAAAGATCAGATGGAAGGTCTGCAAATGGGTGCGGATGACTATATCCCCAAACCATTCTCTCTTGCCATCCTGACAACCAAGATACAGAACATGATGCGTACACGCAGACGGATGCTCGATAAGTACGCCAAATCATTGGAAGTAGAACCTGAGAAAATCACATTCAATGCAATGGATGAAGCCTTGCTGAAACGTGCCATGGCGATTGTGGAAAAGAATATGGATAACATCGAATTCTCTACCGACGAATTCGCCAGAGAAATGAACATGAGCCGTTCTAATCTGCATCTGAAACTAAAAGCAATTACCGGAGAATCAACCATTGACTTTATCCGTAAGATTCGTTTCAATGAAGCAGCCAAGCTACTGAAAGACGGACGATATACGGTAGCGGAAGTCAGTACTATGGTAGGATTCAATACACCGTCATATTTTGCCACCAGTTTCAAGAAGTACTTCGGATGCTTACCTACGGAGTATATCAAGAAATCAAAAGGATAACCTTCTCATTCAAGGAAAGTATGTTGTTAGACAAATTTGATATATAATTCATTAAAACTAATAGTAGCTAATTTGTTTTTGAACAAAGTATAGACGTTATGAACAAGTATTGGCTGTATAACTCTCTACATTTGTATAGAGATATCAGAACCAAAAGAATATAAACCACATTAAAGGAAATGTTTATACTATGAGCTTCAAAAAACGACTTTACATCTATGTAATTTTATCATTCATCAGTATGGGTATAGTTAATGCACGTTCAATAACTATACAACAAACAATTGACTGGCCCGAATTCATGAGCAGTCAGGATATGATATGGGAAGTACTGCCTGAATATTGGCACGAATCAGCCTATCTGGGAAATGGCAGGCTGGGTCTAATGATTTATAAAGAACCGGAAAAAAACTACATACGGTTCGAAACCAGTAACTGCGATGTACACGACCACAGAGAAAAAAGAGACGTATTCGGGACGCCCCGATTACTCACCGGTCACTTTGCATTACACCCCGAAGGGGAAATCATCAGTGGTAAGATGCGCCTCGACCTTTGGAACGCAGAAGCTACAACAGATATTGTCACTACCAAAGGAGCGATCCATTTAAAAACGTTTGTTCATGCAGACGATATGATTATGATCGTAAAAGCAACGACAGAAGGAGAAGAAAAAGACTTTCAGTGGGAATGGATTGCCGCCGAAGCTAATAGCCCCCGCTATCTTTTCTTCAAGAATCAAGGTAAGATGGACAAAATTCCGCAAGACTATCAACTCAATCCTGCTGCTGAAATCAGTAAAAAGGATGACATAAACTTATCCACCCAAAAGTTACTTGCCGGTGGTGAAACAGTAGTAGGATGGCAGGAAAGTAAAGCTGAAAAAGGAGAACGCATTCTGTGGATAAACCTTACACATACATTTCCACAGACAAATGCCGGAGAAATATGTATGAAAGAAATAAAGAAAGCCGGGCGTCAAGGATTTAAAAAGCTACAAAGTACGCATCGCAAATGGTGGAATGCCTATTATCCTGCCAGTTTCATCACATTGCCCGAAATCCAAAAAGAAAACTTTTACTGGATACAGATGTACAAACTGGCTTCCGCTACTCGCGGTGACCGCGCCTTGATAGACAATACAGGTCCCTGGCTGACAGAAACTCCCTGGCCCAACGCCTGGTGGAACCTCAACGTACAGCTAACCTATTGGGCATTGAATGCCTCTGACCATTTAGACCTGGCCGCCTCACTCGAAAACGCACTTTACAACCATATAGACGAACTACGCCTCAACGTTCCTTCTGCCTACCGTTCTAATTCTTTAGGGATTGGAGTGGCTTCCAATCTGGAATGTATGTCAACGGAAATTGGTATTCCCGGCAAAGGTAAAGCACAAGTAGGATTATTACCATGGGCATGCCATAACCTCTGGCTCATCTACCGCCACAAGATGGATGATAATGTGTTACGCGACAAGTTATTCCCATTATTAAAAGGTGCTGTCAACTATTATCTGCACTTCCTGGAAAAAGGCGAAGATGGCAAATTGCATCTCCCCAAAACCTATTCACCGGAATACGATGCCGTAGAAGACTGTAACTTCGATCTCGCTTTGCTACGTTGGGGATGTCAGACCTTACTTGAATCAGCAAAACGTCTGAACATTCAGGATCCCCTGATGGAAACTTGGCAAAGTGTTCTTTATGATCTGGTGGCTTATCCTATGGATGAAAACGGCTTGCTAATAGGAAAAGACATGCCTTATGCCTTTTCTCACAGGCATTACTCACATTTACTTGCCATCTATCCTTTATATCTGCTCAACACTGAACAAACCGGTGCGGTTAACATCATCGAGAAGTCGCTAGCCTTCTGGCAAAGTAAACCCAAAGCGCTCCAAGGTTATTCATGTACCGGTGCTTCTTCTATCTCGTCAGCTATCGGTAAGGGAAATGACGCGCTTGCTTATTTGAATAAGTTATTCGGAAAGTTTCTTAGCCCTACCACTATGTATAAAGAAGCAGGCCCTGTTATCGAAACCCCATTATCAGGTGCTCAGTGCATTCACGATATGTTGCTACAGAGTTGGGGAGGAAAAATCAGAATTTTCCCGGCAGTGCCGGATGCCTGGCAGGATGTTGCCTACTCCGGTTTACGTACAGAAGGAGCCTTCAAAGTTTCTGCCAGCAGAAAACAGGGAAAAACAGAATTCGTGCATATAAAGAGCCTGGCCGGCGAGCCTTGTATAGTGATGACCGACATCTCTAATCCTGTTTTCACCGGAAAGAGAGACTTTATAATAAAATCTGTCGATAATGGTATTTATCAGATTGACTTAAAAAAGGGAGAAGAAATCATCATGTATCCTAAAGGTACATCTCCAGATTTTAGTATCTCACCCATATCACATATGTCTCAAAACTATTTTGGAAAGAAGGCAAAATAACCTATTGAGATCAGCATGTAAAAGAGCTGCTTGAATGAATTTTAAAATCATCCATTTAAGCAGCTCAAATTGTACAAAAGGTATCTTATGACACTATGTAGAGATATTACATTCTGATATCTAAAAAACTAAAATTCAGAGACAAAACCACCTTTTTGAACAAAAATAGCATATGTCTCAACAAAATTAATATCAAAAAAGTCATTTTTGAACAAAGTGTGGACAACATAAATTAAGAATCATATTTAATGAAGTTACATTTGCAACAGTAAAAATACACTTTTAATAATTATAAAACCTAATAAAGTATGAAGAACATCTTCTTTATTTGCATTTGTGCCTTATTCGCTTTTACCGGATGCACGGATGACGATGATGAACTATTGGCAAATGGAGACACTAACATTAACTTACTTCCTAATCCTCAACCGAATGGCGTAATTAATGAAAAGTTATTCGAGGTTATCAACCTGGATTATCCGGGTCTGGAAAAGGTGAAAGAGTATTATGAAGCTAATGAGTATTATTACGCTGCTCATGAGTTATTAAAATACTATAGAAACAGATCGGATATCAGCAACCCGAATATCAATCTGATCAACCCTTCTATTACTACTTTTGATCAGAACATAGCTGATCAGGCATTGGAACACAGATTCTATGTACGTAACTTCAAAGAAAAAGAAGAAAACGGCAAGGAAGTCTATTATTTATTTGATAAAGATAAAAAGATAGACTGGACTTATATTCCTGCTGAAATTACAGACCAGGAATTTAAGTCTCAGACCCACCGTCATCAATGGATGCTTCCACAGGCAAAGGCTTACCGCGTCAATCAGAATGAGAAATATATTCAATCATGGATAGAGGTTTATAGTGACTGGCTGAATACCTTTCCTTGTCCGGAAGGTACAGTAAGCAAAGATGCTGTCCAGTGGTATGGTCTGCAACCTGCCGAAAGAGTGCTTGACCAAATCGATATCATGCCTCATTTTATCCAATCTACCAACTTTACCCCTCAATGGCTTTCAACATTCCTTGTTGCTTTTGCCAATGAAGTAGAGTGCATTCGCAACAACTATTATACTGACGGTAGTAATATTTATGTTACCCAGGTACAAGCAATCACTACAGCAGGTATTTTAATGCCCGAATTCAAGAATGCAGAAGCATGGCTGAATGAAGGAGCACAAAAAATCACTGAACAGATTACTGCACAGTTCTTAGAGGACGGAGTTCAAAATGAATTGGACCCAAGTTATCATATCGGAGTAGTTGCAGGATTCTATAATATATATAAAATCGCCCAACTCAATAACAAGTTAAGCTTATTCCCTTCTACCTATATAGAACAGTTGAGAAAAGCAGCCCGCTTTGTTATGGATATCATCTATCCGGACTATACAATTGACAACTTCAATGATACACGTTCTGCTTCATATACTAAAAATGTATTATTAAGAAATCTGAGACAGTATTCTGAAATGTTCCCGGATGATGCAGAAATGAAATGGATGTCAACAGAAGGTAAACAAGGAACAACACCTGCCGGTTTGACACAGATATATGATGCTTCCGGCTATTATATGTTGCGTAGTGGATGGGGAAAAAGCTCGACTATGATGATTCTGAAAAACAATAATAATCCGGATAACAAATGGCACTGCCAACCCGATAACGGAACATTTGGTATCTATCGTAACGGACGTAATTTCTTCCCGGATGCCGGTGTATATTCTTATGGAGGAACTGCAGAAAGCAATGCGGAACGCAACGCGTACCTCGCTACTAAGAATCATAACACAATGACAGCCTTAAGTGCAACAATTGCCAACGGGTATATGAAAGGCGAGTTCCTTAAACATGAGACTAAAGGAAACACACAGATCTTGGTTACTCAGAATCAAATTAAAGCCGGTCTTACTCACCGCCGGGCTGTATTCTTCGTAGATAAAGAGTTCTTTGTACTTGTAGACGAAGGATACGGAGATGGTAATAAAGACAAAATCAATTTGAATTTCCATCTTTGTTCAAGCGAAGCTAATGAAACAGCATATGATGACTTATCCGCTTCTTATCAGTATGGCGCACATACCACATTTGCAAATAATAACATCCTTGTCCGCACTTTTGCCGAGACAAACCAGGATTTTGACAAATCAAATGTTGCATCTGATGTTTCCAATAAGTTAGGAGAAAAAAATGCGTCACGCAAAGGTTATCAATATACCATACGAAAACCTGAGAATGGAGCTGCCCGCTTTATTACTGTAATCTATCCGTTTGAAGCTGTTTCTACACTTAATAATCTGACTATGGATGCTCAGTTTACCGATAATACTCCTGAAGACGCAGGTACATTCCATACAAATGGTGCTGCGGTAGAAGTAACTATCAATGGCAAGAAATACGAATTATCTTATACTTTATAATTTAATATACCTAAGAAAAATGAGATCTAAATTACAAAACATTACTTCAAGATTGCTGGCAATCTTAATGGTAGTTGGATTGTGTGTCACGGACTCCTCCTGCACGGATCCGGAGACAACTGACTCTACCAAGTTTGCGATTTTCTATGCCGGTATTACCGACATAGGCCCCTCTATGAATTTCAACATGTCCGGACCGACTTATATCGGAGGTACACCCTCAGATTTTTCTATCACTCGCATTACTCTTGATGGAGAAGTATACGATACAGATTGTTTTCAAATTTCAGATCCTAGTACAGGAGCTATTAAATTAGCTAATACGGATAATCTGCCTGTCGGCACTTACTGCATCAGTGTATCTTGTATATCAAATGGAAATTATTACGAGTTTAAAGATGTAATCACTGTAAATATGCTGGCACCGGTTCCTGACGGAATTACAGTAGACCCAAGCGAAGTTACAGTAGATTTTGCAGACATCTATAAAGAGTCTGCCAGTGCTCAGGTAAAAACTGAAGAAGGAACACATGTACACATCAGCAAGTATGAAATCATTCAAGAAGAAGGAAAGGAATACTTTGCTATTTCCAATACCGGAAAAATCACAGTCAACGATAAATATGAAGGAGAAATTCTTCCTGGTAAATATGTGTTGAATCTTAAATTAACAACAGAAGCAGGAGCAGGTATATACGAAAATGCTGTTACATTCAACATCACTTCCAGTCCGCTTACGTTAACATACAAACCCGCATCGGTGAGAGTAGAAAAAGATCAAGCATATGTGTCCGGAGCTCCAATTCTCAAAGGATCTCCAGAAGGACTGACGTATAAGATAAAATCAATCTCTCCCGAAACTTCAACTATATCTATAGATGAACAGACCGGAATCATAACCCTTGCCGCCAATAACGGATTAGAAATAGATAATAGCTATAATGTATCTGTTACAGCAACCAACCAATATGGCAGCAAAGACTTTGATAATACATTTGTTATCAATATAGTGGCATTCATTAACCCTATTACCCAACTTCAATATGCAAACCAGGAAAAGATACAATCTGTTGCATTTGAATTTGGTCCGGAAGAAGTAGATGGAGACGAACTTACTTACTCATTCATTGACTTGGACTCCAGATTAGCCGATAAACTTAATATTGATGGAGTTACTGGTGTTATTTCTGCAAAAAAAGGCAATTCAATAGAAACTGGCACATATACAATCACAGTACAGGCGAAAAATGACAAGAGTGAGAAGACTTCAACCTTTACATTGACTATTGCAGCAAATCCTAACTATTTCACTTACATACGTTATGGAAATAACCTGGGACTTACCCCTGAAGAAAACTATGCTGATCAATTTGATTATGACAAAAAAGCTATTCTTCTAGCTGAAAAGTTAACTCCTAAGACAGACATTCCCAATGGTCGTCCCGTTAAATGGGAAGTTAAAATATTAAATACAACTGCATTAAGTGGTACTACAATCTCAGAAACAGGAGAACTATCATTTAGTGAGAATAAATGGAATAGCAATTATGGTGTTAGTGTACTTTTTGTAACCGCAACGGTGGGTTCTGGAGAGGAAGCTATATCTAAAACAATTCCTGTTTTCATACGTCAAAATAAAGATAAAAACGGAATTTTCGTCAAATATACTCCATTTGCAGTAAAGATGAATCCTTCTAAAGGTGGTATGATAGCTGCACCTGTAGTTACATTAAATGGCACAACTGTAACAGATTACACAACATATTTAATGGATTATCGTAGAGACTTCTATTACTATAGTTTCATTGAAAACCATGTAGACGGAATACAGTCAGTCAATGGTAGTTTTATGAATGGCTTGTGGACAACATATTATAAAGCAATTGGGAAAACTCCTAATTATAGTGCAAGAGCTCCTATGTCCTACTACGATAATGCCCAAAATCTCAGTCAACCCTTAGGCTATATAAGCAACAAAGATCTATCTGTAACAATCAACCCTGGCAAATGGAAAGATTCTGAAGGAGTGTATGCAAATGGTGTTTTTATAGGAAGAATGTCTTTTGTAACTGACGGTAAACAGGCAGATCTCGCTAATGATGGCACTACCAAAAATCAAATATTCCCATTAGCCATTTGGTTTGATGAAAGTTTCTAATTTAAATCTAATATAGAATAGATATGTACAATATAAAATTTAAAGCATTGAGTAAAAGAGGGTATTTTACCCTCTTAGCTCTCTTAATTGCGATTACCTCATTTGCTCAGGAAATCACAATAAACGGTGTCGTTATCGATGAAACGGATACTCCATTAATCGGAGCAACGGTTCAAGTAAAAAACACTCAAAAAGGAGTAGTTACAGACTTTGACGGAAAATTCTCCATTAAAGCGAATAGTAATGCAACATTGATTATCAGCTACATTGGCTATAAGAACCAAGAGATCAAAATAAAAGGTCAAAAGAACTTGAATATCAAATTAGAACCAGACAATGCAATGCTGGACGAAGTAATTGTAGTTGGTTACGGCAGTATGAAGAAAAGCGACTTGACAGGATCCGTTTCTTCTGTAGCTGCAAAATCTATTGAAGGTTTCAAAACAGGTTCTGTAGTAGAAGCACTTGGAGGTCAGATTGCCGGTGTACAGATCACCCAGTCGGATGGTACTCCCGGTTCGGGTTTCGATATCAAAATTCGTGGTGTCGGTACAGTAAACGGAGATTCTTCTCCACTCTATATTGTTGACGGATTCGAAGTTAGTAGTATCGACTATCTTCCTAACTCAGACATTGAATCAGTCGAAGTATTAAAAGATGCTTCAGCTTCTGCAATTTATGGCGCACGCGCTGCTAATGGTGTAGTTTTGGTTACAACAAAATCCGGTAAAGAAGGAAAAGCCGTTATCACTTATAACGGGTCGGCTACTTATCGTAACATTCCTAAAAAACTGGACATGCTCAGCACATATGAGTTTGCTGCATTGCAAGTAGAACTCAACCCGACTAAATACGGAACTACTTATTATCAAGAAGGAAATGATTCTGACGGAGTTCCTTATCGCCATCAAACTTTGGAAGACTACTTAACAGATCCCGGAATTGACTGGCAGAGTGAATCATTCAAGCCGACTTGGTCTCAGAACCATGATTTCAGTATCAGCGGCGGTACAAAAGAAACTAAATATGCCGCCTCTTTCTCACATTTTGATGAAAATGGTATCTTCACGAACAGTGGCTATAAAAAGAATGCAGGTAAATTACGCATCAACCAAAAGATTACTAAATTCATCACTTTTGATGCTACTATCAACTATGCAAATACGGTGAAAGAAGGCATCGGTACTTCAGGTACCGGAGGAACACTAAATATGTTATCAAATATATTACGTTTCCGTCCTACCGGAGGTAACAATGTAACAAACGATGAACTTCTGAATTCTGTTTTTGACCCATTGGAATTAAGTGAAAACACCACTTATTCACAAATTAATCCAATTAAACAGGCTGAAGCTGTAAAAGACCGGAGACAATCTGAATTGTGGGGAGCTAATGCTGCACTGACAGTACAATTGATGAAAAACCTGACATTCAAAGCATCAGCCACTTACAATACGACTAATACCAGAAGGGATCTTTTCTATGGTGAAAACTCCAGCCAGGCATATCGTAGTGGAGGCGTTTATGGTTCTACACAAATGCAGAAAGACTTACGTTGGCAGAGCAGTAACACATTAACTTATAAAAAGAAAATCAATAAGAAAAACACGTTTGATATCATGTTAGGACATGAGTTTTCATTCAGAAGCTCGGAACTTTTATATGGACAATCCAAAGATTTCCCGTTCCCAAACCTGGGTAACGACAATCTGGGAATAGGAGCCACTCCTAGCAGCGTATCAACTTCAAGAAGCGACAAGAAACTGTTATCTTACTTTGCAAGAGGTAACTACAACTTCGACAACCGTTATCTATTTACTGCTACAATACGTGCTGACGGTTCTACCGTATTCTCTGCAAAAAATAAATGGGGATATTTTCCTTCATTCTCCGCAGCATGGCGTGTATCGGAAGAAAAATTCATGAAGAACATAACTCCGATATCAAACTTAAAACTCCGCCTTGGATGGGGTACAGTAGGAAATGACCGTATCACAAACTATCTGTCTATGGATCTGTATTCATCAAGCAAATATGGAATAGGACAACAAATGGCCACAGTGCTGAGTCCGAAACAACTGGCTAACAAAGATCTGAAATGGGAAGGATCTACCACTGCTAACTTAGGTATTGATGTTGGTCTTCTTGATAACCGCCTGAACCTGACAGCAGATTTCTTCTTAAAGAACACCAAAGATCTGTTACTTGAACAAAAGCTTGCTTATGTAACAGGATTCAACTCTCAATGGCAGAATATTGGTAAGATTGAGAATAAAGGTATCGAATTGAACATCAATTCCACTAATATTCAAACTCGTAACTTCTTATGGCAGACAGATTTCAACATTTCATTCATTAAGAATACATTGAAAGCGTTGCAGGACGGCAATACATATATACAGTCAGCAACTAAATTCAACAGTAACTTCAATGGAAATGATTATATCTCCATTGTAGGTTCTTCACTTGGACAAATGTATGGATATGTTTTTGACGGTGTTTACCAAACATCTGATTTCAACGTACTTCCTAACGGTTCAATGCAACTGAAACCCGGAGTGGCAGATATAAGCAAACATGCCGGTAAGACGGTGGAACCGGGTATGGTGAAGTATAAAGATATAGATGGAGACGGTGTCATTACTCCTGACGACCGTACCACTATTGGAAACGGCCAACCGGATTGGTACGGAGGTATCACCAACACCTTCAATTACAAAAACATTGATTTCAGCTTCATGTTCCAGTTCCAATATGGCAACGATGTTTATAATGCGACGCGTATGTTCAATACACAATCGCAAGACGAACGAAGTAATCAACTGGCAGAAGTTGCCGACCGGTGGACTCCGACACATGCATCTAATCGTGTGCCTTCCGCCAGAGGATATGTAAAATATGAATTATACTCACGTTTCGTTGAAGACGGTTCGTTCCTTCGCTTAAAAAACATAACATTAGGATATACATTCCCTAATAAATGGACAAGAAAAGCATATATCAACCGCTTGCGTGTATATGGTACAGCTCAGAACTTATTCTGCCTGACTAAATATAGCGGTTACGATCCTGAAGTGAATATGAAAAGCAGTCCGCTTATGCCAGGATTCGACTGGGGTGCTTATCCGAAAAGTAGAGTATTTACATTTGGTGTAGAAGTTCAATTCTAAACAAAAAAAAGACAATGAAAAAGTTCAAATACTACTTATGCACATTAGCCTGTGCAATCACCGTTTCATCTTGCTCATTAGATGAGACCAGCTATACAGAAATTGAGAAAGGAAACTACATGAAGAATGCGGCAGAAGCAGAAAATGTACTTCTGGGCGTATATCGTGATATGGTTCAGGATGGTATTTATGGTTTCCACCTATCTTTGTACTTTACTATCCCCAGTGATATTGCCAAAGTAACAGGTAACAGTACCGACGGACTTCGTCTGATTCCCTCAAACGCTTATACCAGTTCACAGACAGAAATAGCAACAACATGGGCAAACCTATACAGTGCTATCTATGATGCAAACGATTTTATCGAGACACTGGGACAAAAAATCGGAACCTACGATGAAGGTAATTACAAGAAAGCCGCTGTCTATATGGCAGAAGCACGTTGTCTGCGTGCCATGTACTATTTCGAATTAGTACGTTGGTTTGGGAATGTAGCATTGATAACCAATACTGCTCAATCCCGTCAACATCCATCTACTTTCACACAAGCAGATCCCGCAGACGTATATAAATTTATAGAAACTGATTTGCAATACGCTATTGATAATCTGCCTTATTCAGTGGATGACAATATACGTTCTGACAACAGTTTCCGTCTTTCTAAAGGCGCCGCACTCGGACTGTTGACTAAAGTATACGCTACTTGGGCAGGCTATCCTGTCCATGATACAAGCAAATGGGAAAATGCAGCAAAAACTGCTAAGATTTTAGTCGAATCGGGTAAACATCACTTGCTTTCTGACTTCGAACAATTATGGAAGAACACTTGTAATGGTGTTTGGGATGACGAAGAAAGTCTGATCGAAGTAAGTTTCTATGCTCCTACCGTTACCGGAGTATCAGCTAATGACCCTTGCGGACGTATTGGTAAATGGAACGGTGTACAGGCAAGCGGTATCAGAAGCGTCCGTAATGCCGGTAACTGGCGTGTCATCCCGACTTTCCTGCGCGACTGGAAAGACCGTGAAAGTGATAACAGATGGAAGTACTCCTTTGCTGATTACAAATATGGTAAAAACACGACTACCGGTGAAGATGGAGTCAAACTTGTAATCAATGCCAGCGGTAATATTGAAGATGCCATCAAAGACGATGCTAAAGATGCATTAAAGAAATCCTATATCGATAATGTATGCCCGAGAAAATGGGATACAGAAGAATATGTAAACAGTGCCAACTATCTTATCGATGCTAATCTTTCCAATATCAACTGGTATATATTACGTTATGCTGATGTATTACTTTTATATGCAGAAGCTTTGAACGAATGGAAGCAAGGACCGACCGACGAAGCATATAAGGCTATCAATATGGTACGCAGACGCGGCTTCGGACTTCCTGTGGAAACCGACAACAGCGCCTCAGACTTATCCGGATTGTCTTACGACGAATTCCAAAAAGCCGTACGTAATGAAAGAGCTTATGAATTGGCATTCGAAGGACATCGCAGACAAGATTTAGTTCGCTGGGGAATCTACTACGACAGCATCAGAAAAACAGCTCAGGATTTAGTTGACTGGTATAGTGCCGGTGACGAATTCTATGTATGCGTCGATTATACTAAAAAGAATAAGAATGAGTTACTCCCCATACCACAACAGGAAATGGACTTGTGTACTCAATTCAATCAGAATCCGGGATGGTAAATAATCATACTGTAATATAACATGAAAGCGTTACCGAAGAAATAGTCTTTCTTTTGGTAACGCTTTTATCATAATTCTTTATTTCACTGATTTCTATATACCATGAAAAAGAATCTTAGCATAGTAATTCTTCTTATATCTTTAGCCATCAGTCAATCGGTATTCTCCCAAACCTATTCATTTGAGAAGGGAAAAGTGCCCGAAGGTTGGAAAATAGATAAAGGCGTGCTCCATATTTCCTCTGAGAAATACAAATCAGGCAGTCGATCACTTCAAATCAAATGGAAACAGAACGCAGTTCTCACTATCCCCTCACCTACCGGTATTTCTGAAGCATGTAGAAACAGAAATGGTGGTATGAACGCATGGATCTATAACGAATCTCCCACCAAAGAGAATTTACTGTTTTCCTTCAGAGATGAGACTGGTAAAGAAGTATGCCAACTTCCCTTCTTACTTGACTTTAAAGGTTGGCGATGTATTTGGGCTAAATTTCAAGGAGACATGAATATGTCATCCAAAAGTAATATTCAGTCAGTCGAAATACAATTCCCACAGCATACAAAAAAAGGAGTTACTTACATAGATCTTTTAGAGTTCACGTCTAAAGTTTCCTGGCAGAATATGTCGGATGCACAATATAAGGTGAACCGTACTGACTATAGTTTAATACCTGACTTCATTGGCTATAGAAATGCTACTCCAAAAGTAGAAAAAGTAATCACAGCCGAAGATAATCAGATTACAACCATCACAAACAGATTAACAACCTGGTATCTTGGCAGCGGGCAACATTCATCTGAGAGATGGATAAAAATGAGAACGGAAAATGAAAAGACATTTATTCGGAATGGTGTGAAAGCTGCCCAAAAAATCAAAATCCAATATACCGAAGATCATACTCCTCAAGGAGAACCATTATTCCCGATGGGGGCACCCACTATCATAGACGGACAAGAAGCTAAAAAGTTCAGGAGCATTAATGAAAACATCCTGCTTCCATTGGCACTGGATTATCGTAAAAATCAAAATGATCAAAGCCTGAAAAAAGCACTTTACATTTATGATTGGTTCAACGACCAAGGCTGGGCAGACGGCAGCAGTATGGGAACTTTATGTTTTGAGAAACTTAGAAGTTCCGGCTATTTTCACTCATTCTTTTTGCTCAAAGAACAATTATCTCCGGAACAACTAAAACGTGAACTCCAAACGATGAACTGGTTTACCATGTTCGGGGCATGCTATCAGCTTCCTTCACATGCCGGCGAAGTAGCAGATAACTTACGCGCATTGGCGATTCCAAAGCTAATATACGCGCTATCACAAAATGATAAACAAGAAAGGGAAGTTGCCCTGACTGCATTCAAGCATTATATGGACAATGCATTAGGAATAGCTCCGGGATTTTTCGGGACGTTCAAAGCTGACTTCTCCGGATATCATCACAGAGGTTCTTATCATAGTGCGTATTACCCTCATGCACTTTATGCAGGTGCACTCATTGCTTATTTACTGCACGATACTCCTTATGCACTGTCCGAAACAACATTGCATAATCTGAAACAAGGGTTATTGACCTTCCGTTTCTTTTGCGCCGATCTGGAGGTACCTGCCGGAACTGTGGGACGTTTCCCAAAAGGACAACAGATTTTAGAGACCTTATTACCGGCTTTTGCCTATACAGCTCTGTCATTTAAAGAACCGGATAAAGAATTAACAGCTGCCTTCAAGCGAATACTTGAATCCACAGAAAACCAACAGGCTATCACTGAATATATCAGTAACGTGAATTCAAACTTAGCATATACCAGCACCGTAGGAGAAATCGAGCTAGTAACTCAATTGGCATCAAGTTCCATTGCTAAAGAAAAGCCTGTCACCGGTACACTGTTCATGCCTTATTCCGGATTATTGGTTGTTAAAGACAGTCTTTTTCATTTCAACATCAAAGGATTCAGCCGCTATATATGGGACTTTGAATCTTCTGCCACAGAAAATACCAAAGGACGCTATCTGGGCTATGGTCAAATAGAATATTTTGACTTTAAAAACAGACATAAATCTTTCAATCCGCAAGAAACAGACTTCGACTGGAATTATATTCCGGGAGCTACTACCAAAGTATTACCTGATAAAGTATTGCAAGATAAAGGCGGATCAAGTTCTGGACATCGTAATTTCTCAGATGAGACATTCTTAACGGGGGTACATGCTTCCGACAAAAATGCGATGTTCTCTTTCAGAATGCACGATATCACTTACGATCAGTCATTCCGTGCCAACAAATCAGTCTTTGTATTTGAGGATTTCCTGCTCTGCCTGGGTTCGGACATCCAAACTAAAGATAAAAGATACCCTACAGTCACTACTTTGTTTCAGTCGTTCAGCAGAAACACCAGTGAAGAAAGAATGCCGGAAGGATATATTCTGACAGACCCTTCACTCATGTACGCAGTAAAAGGAGGAGCGGTACGAACTTCCAGTGAAGGCTCTCACACACGAGCTTATATAGAACACGGGACCGCACCGGAGGCGGCAAAATATCACTATTATATACTTAAAAACAAGAAAAAAGTATTGGCCCGTCAACTATTATCCAACGAGAGTCCGATAAAAGTAATAGCACAGGATAACGATGCGCACATTGTTACCTATAAAACGAAAGAAATTACATGCGGCGCTCTTTTCAATGCACAGAAGAAGTATGAAGGTCAACTGGTATCCCAAGTAAATATTCCGCTTTCTTATATACTGGAAAAGCAGAAGGACAATTCATTTAAACTCTCTGTTTGTGAACCGGATATGAGAAGAATATCCCGTGCACATATGGGACTACTGACGGAAGAAGATGTAATACAACAAGAGAAGCCTTATGATACGCAACTGACCATCAATGGGCTATATAATGTGGAATGTCCCCAAAAAACAATAAAAGTATCATTGGATAAAGAAAAGGACAAAACATATATAACCATTTCTACTATCCGGGGAGAAAACTATACGCTTTTATTACACCAAGCTGATCATTAATTATGAAAACTCGATTAATAGCATTATTTATTATTACTCTTTGCATAACAGGTACTAACGCCCAGGGCAATCTGACACTTTGGTATAAGTCTCCTGCAAAAGCATGGGAAGAAGCATTGCCTGTAGGTAACGGACGTATGGGAGCCATGATTTTTGGAAATCCACAGAAAGAGAGAATACAATTCAATGAGAACACTCTTTATAGCGGAGAGCCGGAAACTCCTAAAAACATAAATATAGTACCTGATCTCGCTCATATACGCCAGTTACTCAACGAAGGAAAAAACGCAGAAGCAGGAACTATCATGCAAGAGAAATGGATTGGCAGACTCAATGAAGCCTATCAACCTTTCGGAGATTTATATATCGACTTTGCTTCCAAAGCAACCGTGACAGACTATATCCATTCGCTGGATATGGAAAACGCAGTTGTTACAACTTCTTATAAACAAAATGGCGTAAAGATAAGCAGAGAAGTCTTTGCATCTTATCCGGCACAAGCTATTGTTATACATTTAAAGGCTTCAAAGCCGGTTTTAAGTTTTACCGCTTATCTGAATTCTCCACATCCTGTAACGAATGAGTCCGATTCACAAGTTGTTTACCTGAAAGGGCAGGCACCTGCACACGCTCAACGAAGAGACACAGAACACATGAAGCGTTTCAATACTCAACATTTACATCCGGAATATTTTAATGCCGCAGGACATATCATACAGAAAAAGCACGTGATTTATGGAAACGAAATGGATGGAAAGGGAACGTTTTTCGAAGCATGTCTCCTTCCAAGTCATAAAGGTGGAACACTATCCATTTCAAACCATCAGGTCACTGCCCGAAATTGCAGTGAAGTGACCCTCATGCTATATGCTGCTACCAGTTATAACGGGCCGCGTAAAAGTCCGAGCAAAGAAGGTAAGAATCCGCATCAAGAAATTATGAGTTTTCGGAAAATCAGTGAAGGAGAAAACTACCAAGAATTAAAAAAGAAACATATCATTGACTATCAATCCTTATTTAACCGGGTATCTTTTATTCTTCCGGCGAAAAAACTACAAAAAGAATTGCCGACAGACGAACGGTTAAAGAAATTCAAGGAAGAAGAAGATCAGGCATTAATCGCACAGTTATTTCAGTTCGGACGTTATTTAATGATAGCCGGTTCCCGAGGCGAAGGACAACCCTTGAATCTGCAAGGCTTATGGAATGATCAGGTATTACCTCCATGGAATTCAGGATACACCTTAAATATAAACCTGGAAATGAACTATTGGCCAGCAGGAGTCACCAACTTATCAGAATGTCACCAGCCTTTATTCAAACTCATTGAAGAAATAGCAGATAAAGGTAAAGAACTGGCTCGTGATATGTATGGATTAAATGGTTGGGCTATTCATCATAACATATCTATATGGCGGGAAGCATACCCATCAGACGGATTTGTTTATTGGTTTTTCTGGAATATGTCCGGCCCATGGTTATGTAATCATATATGGGAACACTACTTATTTACGAAAGACGTGGACTTTCTAAAGAAATACTATCCGATACTAAAAGGATCAGCAACATTCTGCTCCGAATGGCTAATCGAAAACAGTAAAGGAGAACTGGTAACTCCAGTCAGTACTTCTCCTGAGAATGCATATCTTATGCCTGACGACACTCCGGCATCTGTCTGCGAAGGTAGTACGATGGACATTGCCATTATCCGATCCTTGTTTTCCAATACAATTGAAGCTTCAAAGATACTTCAGACTGATAGGGATTTTCGTTCGGAGTTAATCAAAAAGAGAAGTAAATTGAAAGGATACCAAATCGGTAGTAAAGGACAGCTATTGGAATGGGACAAAGAATATAAAGAAAGCGAACCGCAACATCGCCATGTATCTCATCTTTTCGGGGTGTATCCGGGATGTGACATTACAGACAACACTCCGGAACTATTCAAGGCAGCACGGAAATCTTTGAATGACCGTGGAAATAAAACAACAGGATGGAGCATGGCATGGAAAATCTCTCTTTGGGCACGTTTGTACGATTCATCAAATGCTTATGAAGCGTTGAGTAATTTGGTCAATTATATCGATCCCCATGTCAAAGCTGATAATCGCGGGGGATTATATCGAAATTTACTGAATGCACTTCCTTTCCAGATCGATGGCAATTTCGGAGCTACTGCCGGCATTGCGGAAATGTTATTGCAGAGTCATAATGGAAATATTCATTTGCTCCCGGCCCTCCCCCCTACCTGGAAAGAAGGAAGCATAAAAGGACTAAAAGCACGAGGCGGATTTACTATAGACATGGAGTGGAAAGAAGGAAAAATGACAGTCGCAAACATTACCAGTCCATACGAACAGACCATCGAAATTGTTTATAATAACCAAATAAAAAAGACTCATTTCAATGCAGGAGAAAGAAAAAAGATTTCATTTTAAACGAACGGGAATAGGGCTCTAGCCCCCTTGTAAAGGGCATGCTTGACAAAATTAATAGTTTTTTCAACAAAACTAATAGTCGAAATTCTGTTTCAATGTCCTTTTCAACATTCGTATCATTTAAAATTAAACAGATCATCTACTTTTGCATCAGTTACAAAACTTCTAAAAACAATCACTTAAAATGAATAACATGAAAAAGAAACTTGTTCTCTTTGCTTCGGTTGCCATTGCACTTGCATCGTGCCAGACAACTCCAAAGGAAGACTACAGTTGGATTAAGAAAGGGCTGGATGTAGCTTCTGCCCAGTTACAACTTACAGCAGAAGAAATTGACGGAACCGGTAAGCTTCCACGTTCAATCCGCACTGGATATGACATGGATTTCCTCTGCCGCCAATTAGAAAGAGATCCTTCCACTTTTCAGGATTCACTTCGTCCGCAACCTACTGCCGAACAAATGGGCAAACGTCGTTTATGTGTAGTATACGACTGGACAAGCGGTTTCTTCCCCGGATCACTGTGGTACGCATACGAACTGACCGGAAATGATACACTGAAAGCGGATGCCATTCAATATACAAACCTGCTGAATCCGGTACGCTATTATAAAGGTACACATGATTTGGGATTTATGATCAACTGCAGCTACGGAAACGCTGAGCGTCTGGCTCCTAACGATACCATCAAAGCTGTCATGAAAGAAACTGCCGATAACCTGAGCGGACGTTTCAACGATTCAATCGGAGCCATCCGTTCATGGGACTTTGGCAGCTGGAACTTCCCGGTAATCATCGATAACATGATGAATCTGGACCTTCTGTTCACTGTAAGCAAATGGACAGGCGACAACAAATACAAGGATGTCGCTATCAAGCATGCCATCACTACGATGAAAAATCATTTCCGTCCTGACTATACTTGCTGGCATGTAGTAAGCTATAACAACGACGGCACAGTAGAACGCAAACAGACTCACCAGGGTAAAAACGACGATTCTTCATGGTCGCGCGGACAGGCTTGGGCTGTATACGGATACACTTCCTGCTACCGCGAAACAAATGACACTACCTTCCTGAACTTTGCCGTAAACATAGCCGACATGATCATGGAGCGCGTGAAAACAGACGATGCAATTCCTTACTGGGACTACGATGCTCCTGTCACCGAAGAGACTCCACGCGATGCTCCGCCTGCTCCTGTACCAGCCGCAGGATTCATTGAACTTAGCACAATGGTACCCAACGGAAAGAAATATCTGGATTATGCAGAAAAAATTCTGAAAAGCCTTTCAAGCGACGCATACCTTGCCAAAGTCGGCGAAAACCAGGGATTCATCTTAATGCACTCTGTCGGATCATTGCCTAACGGTTCTGAAATCGATACTCCGCTGAATTATGCTGACTACTACTATTTGGAAGCATTGAAGAGATTCATGGACTTGAAGAAGTTGAGATTGGAGAATGGAGAGGTGAAAGTTATTGAGTAACATAGCTGAGAAAATTCAAATCTAAATTGTAATTTGCAGAATAATAAATGATATCATGAATAAAACTCTGAAATATATCGTCCTGCTGACATTTGCTTGTTTCGTAGGCAAAGGTTATGCCCAAGAGTTGAAAAGCGAGGTATTCTCGCTTCTCAACCTGGACTACCCCGGATTGGAGAAAGTAAAAGCCTTACATCAGGAAGGCAAAGATGAGGATGCCGCAAAAGCACTGCTCGACTACTACCGTGCACGTACGAATGTGAAGACTCCGGATATTAATCTGAAAAAGATCACTATCGGCAAAGAAGAACAGCAATGGGCGGACGACGGATTGAAACATACATTCTTTGTTCACAAAGGTTACCAGCCTTCTTACAACTACGGAGAAGATATCAACTGGCAATACTGGCCGGTGAAAGACAATGAACTCCGCTGGCAGTTGCACCGTCATAAATGGTTTACTCCGATGGGTAAAGCATACCGTGTATCGGGTGACGAGAAATATGCCAAAGAATGGGCATACCAATACATCGACTGGATCAAAAAGAATCCGTTGGTGAAGATGGACAAGAAAGAATATGAACTGGTAAGTGACGGTAAGATTAAAGGCGAAGTGGAAAATGTACGTTTCGCATGGCGTCCGCTGGAAGTAAGTAATCGTCTGCAGGATCAGACTACACAGTTCCAGTTGTTCCTCCCCTCTCCTTCTTTCACTCCGGATTTCCTGACTGAATTTCTGGTGAACTATCATAAACATGCCGTACATATTCTGGCTAATTACTCTGATCAGGGTAATCACTTGTTGTTCGAAGCTCAGCGTATGATTTATGCAGGTGCATTCTTCCCGGAATTTAAAGAAGCTCCGGCCTGGAGAAAAAGTGGTATTGACATTCTGAACCGTGAAATAAACGTACAGGTTTACAACGATGGCGGTCAGTTTGAACTTGACCCGCATTACCACCTTGCTGCTATCAATATCTTCTGCAAGGCACTGGGTATTGCAGATGTTAACGGATTCCGTAATGAATTTCCACAGGAATATCTGGATACCATCGAAAAGATGATCATGTTCTATGCTAATATTTCTTTCCCGGATTACACAAATCCATGTTTCAGTGATGCTAAAATCACGGAAAAAAAAGAAATGCTGAAGAACTATCGTGAATGGAGCAAACTGTTCCCAAAAAACGAAACTATCAAGTATTTGGCAACAGACGGCAAAGAGGGTGCATTACCTGATTATATGTCGAAAGGTTTCCTGAAGTCAGGTTTCTTTGTATTCCGCAATTCCTGGGGAATGGATGCTACACAAATGGTAGTAAAAGCCGGTCCGAAAGGTTTCTGGCATTGTCAGCCGGATAACGGTACTTTCGAAATGTGGTTTAACGGCAAGAACCTGTTCCCCGACTCCGGTTCGTATGTATATGCAGGTGAAGGCGAAGTGATGGAACAACGCAACTGGCACCGTCAGACTTCCGTACACAACACCGTGACTCTGGACAATAAAAATCTGGAAACAACCGAATCTGTTACTAAACTGTGGCAGCCGGAAGGCAATATCCAGACATTGGTTACAGAAAACCCAAGCTACAAGAACTTCAAGCACCGCCGTTCGGTCTTCTTCGTAGACAATACCTACTTTGTCATTGTAGATGAAGTATCAGGCAGCGCCAAAGGTTCTGTCAACCTGCACTATCAGATGCCGAAAGGTGAGATAGCCAACAGCCGCGAAGACATGACATTCCTGACTCAATTCGAGGATGGAAGCAACATGAAACTTCAATGCTTCGGCCCTGAAGGCATGAGCATGAAAAAAGAGCCGGGATGGTGTTCTACTGCATATCGCAAGCGCTACAAACGTATGAATGTTTCATTCAACGTAAAGAAAGACAATGAGAATGCGGTACGTTACATCACAGTTATTTACCCAGTCAAGAAGAGCGCAGATGCCCCTAAATTTGACGCTAAGTTCAAGAACAAAACGTTCGATGAAAACGGACTGGAAATAGAAGTGAAAGTAAACGGCAAGAAACAGTCATTAAAATATAAATTATAATCCAGTGACCAGCGAGGCACTGAGACCAGATTTCCATGCGGATATATGCCCGCTACGGAAAAGGCCTCGGCTCCTCACTGGTCATTTTTTATCATCAGATGTTATTTCTATCATGAAAAGCAATCCCTCTACCTTACTGCTTCCATTGGCTGCACTAAGCCTCGCTTCCTGTGCCAACCAGAAAAAAGAAGAAACCAAACGTCCGAACATCATCTTCATGATGACCGACGACCATACCACCCAAGCTATGTCCTGCTATGGTGGCAACCTCATCCAGACTCCCAATATGGATCGTATAGCCAATGAGGGTATCCGTTTTGACAATTGTTATGCAGTCAATGCCCTTTCCGGTCCTTCACGTGCCTGCATCCTCACCGGAAAATTCAGCCATGAGAACGGCTTTACCGATAATGCAAGCACCTTCAACGGTGATCAGCAGACATTCCCGAAACTACTTCAACAAGCCGGTTATCAGACTGCCATGATCGGTAAATGGCATCTTATCAGCGAACCGCAGGGATTTGACCACTGGAGCATACTCAGCGGCCAGCATGAGCAGGGCGACTACTACGACCCTGACTTCTGGGAAGACGGAAAGCACATCGTAGAAAAAGGATATGCAACGGATATTATCACCGACAAGGCAATCGATTTCCTCGAAAACCGCGACAAAAACAAACCTTTCTGCATGATGTATCATCAGAAAGCTCCCCACCGTAACTGGATGCCCGCCCCCCGCCATCTGGGTATATTCAACAATACTATTTTCCCCGAACCCGCAAACCTGTTCGATGACTACGAAGGACGCGGGAAAGCGGCACGGGAACAAGATATGTCGATCGAGCATACGCTGACGAATGACTGGGACTTAAAACTGCTCACTCGCGAAGAAATGCTGAAAGATACGACAAACCGCCTGTATAGCGTTTATAAGCGCATGCCTGTAGAAGTACAGGACAAATGGGATTCCGCCTATGCACAGCGCATTGCCGAATACCGCAAAGGCGACCTGAAAGGCAAGGCATTAATCAGCTGGAAATACCAGCAATATATGCGCGATTATCTGGCTACCGTTCTGGCTGTAGACGAGAATATCGGTCGTCTGCTGAATTATCTCGAAAAGATCGGCGAACTGGACAATACCATTATTGTCTATACTTCCGACCAAGGATTCTTTCTGGGTGAACACGGCTGGTTTGACAAACGATTCATGTACGAAGAATGTCAGCGTATGCCGCTTATCATCCGTTATCCGAAGGCCATTAAAGCCGGAAGCACCAGCAACGCCATTAGCATGAACGTAGACTTCGCCCCCACTTTCCTTGACTTTGCCGGTGTAGAAGTGCCATCTGATATTCAGGGAGCATCACTGAAACCAGTATTGGAAAACGAAGGCAAGACTCCTGCCGACTGGCGTAAAGCAGCCTACTATCATTATTATGAATATCCGGCAGAACACTCCGTAAAACGTCATTACGGCATTCGCACGCAGGACTTCAAACTGATTCATTTCTACAACGACATTGACGAATGGGAAATGTATGACATGAAAGCCGATCCGAGAGAAATGAACAATATCTTCGGAAAAGCAGAATATGCTAAGAAACAAAAAGAGTTGATGCAACTACTTGAAGAAACTCAGAAACAATATAAAGACAATGATCCCGATGAAAAAGAGACAGTGCTTTTCAAAGGAGACAGAAGACTGATGGAAAATCGATAAATAACCCAAAACAATCATATCATGGACAGAAGAAATTTTATAAAGAATACTGGCTGGTCTTTTTTAGGACTGGCAGCATCCGGCAGCCTGCTCGGCTCTTGTGCGGCAGGAAGTAAAGAAGCCAAAAAGAAAATGCCATCGGCAAGTGACCTCAAAATGTACTGGGGAGACCTGCACAACCATTGTAACATCACATACGGACACGGCGATATGCGCGATGCTTTTGAAGCAGCGAAAGGACAGTTGGATTTTGTAAGTGTAACACCCCACGCCATGTGGCCGGATATCCCCGGAGCAGACGATCCACGCCTGAAATGGGTAATCGACTACCATACCGGTGCTTTCAAACGTTTGCGCGAAGGCGGATATGAGAAGTACGTAGCCATGACAAACGAATATAATAAAGAAGGAGAATTCCTCACTTTCGTTGGATATGAAGCACACAGCATGGAACATGGCGACCATGTTGCCTTGAACTACGATCTCGATGCACCGCTTGTAGAATGCACTTCCATCGAAGACTGGAAACAAAAGGCCAAAGGACACAAAGTATTCATCACTCCGCACCATATGGGCTATCAGGGTGGTTATCGCGGCTATAACTGGAAATGCTTTACCGAAGGAGACCAGACCCCGTTCGTAGAAATGTATTCTCGTCACGGTCTGGCTGAAAGCGATCAGGGCGACTATCCATACTTGCACGATATGGGCCCCCGCCAATGGGAAGGAACCATTCAATATGGTCTGGAACTGGGTAATAAATTCGGTATTATGGCTTCTACCGACCAACATTCGGGTTATCCGGGCAGTTATGGTGACGGCCGTATCGGTGTACTGGCTCCGTCATTAACCCGCGACGCTATATGGGAAGCACTTCGGACCCGCCACGTATGCGCCGCAACCGGCGATAAGATTTTGATTGACTTCCGCCTCAACGATGCTTTCATGGGTGACGTAGTGCGTGGCAACAGCCGCCGCATTTATCTGAATGTTACCGGAGAAAGTTGCATCGACTATGTGGATATCGTCAAGAACGGTCAGATTCTGGCCCGCATGAATGGTCCGTTGACTCCGGTTGCCCCCGAAGGTGATACTGTCCGCTGCAAAGTGAAAGTAGATTTCGGATGGAACCGTGAAGAGCAGTATGTACACTGGCAAGGTAAATTGTCTGTAGACAAAGGACGCATTCTGAGCGTCACTCCATGTTTCCGCGGTGCAGCCTTCACTTCTCCGCAAGAAGGGGAAACAGAATTCCATACTCACGTAAACCGCATTGTATCCGCAGACGAAAAAGAAACCGAACTGGATATGTACAGCAGCAAGAATCCGAATACGACTACCGCTGCCATGCAAGCTGTCATCCTCGAAGTAGAGATGCCGAAAGACGGAAAAGTGATTGCTGATTTCAACGGCAAGAAGTTTGAACACACATTGGGCGAATTGCTCGAAGGCTCACGTTCGCACTTCATGATCGGCTGGCTGAGCGAAGCGATTCTCTTCAATCGTGCTATGCCCGAAAGCTGTTTCACTGTGGAACACTATATGGAAGATAAAGAGCCTCAGCGTGATACAGATTACTACTACGTGCGTGTTCGCCAGCGTGACGGGCAATGGGCATGGAGTTCACCTATCTGGGCAGAAAGAGTATAAACTGGTATATGAAAGAAAACAGTTGCTTTGCTTGTGCCAAGCCGTTGGCACAGTTGTGTCAAGCTGTTGGCACTGCTATGCCAAGCCTTTGGCACAAGCGTGCCAATACGGTGGCACAAGCATGGCACAGTATAAACGAATTTAAAACATACCTAGTTATATGGAAAAAGAATACGCTATAGGAATTGATCTTGGCGGGACTTCTGTGAAATACGCTCTTATTGATAATAATGGCGTATTTCACTTTCAAGGGAAGCTACCGTCGAATGCCGACGTATCAGCCGAAGCTGTCATCGGGCAATTAGTCAAGGCAGTCAATGAAGTGAAAACCTTTGCCGAAGCAAAGGAATATACGATAGCCGGTATCGGGATAGGGACACCGGGAATTGTCGATTGTACGAATCGTATCGTATTGGGAGGTGCGGAGAATATTCAAGGCTGGGAAAATCTGAAACTGGCAGACCGGATGGAAAAAGAGACCGGACTTCCTACCCAACTGGGAAATGACGCTAATCTGATGGGACTCGGCGAAACGATGTACGGAGCCGGAAACGGAGCCACTCATGTGGTCTTTCTGACTGTAGGAACCGGTATCGGTGGCGCAGTCATAATTGACGGCAAACTGTTTAACGGATACGCCAATAGAGGTACTGAATTGGGACATGTCCCCTTGATAGCTAATGGTGAACCTTGCGCCTGCGGTTCAATAGGATGCCTTGAACATTATGCTTCCACTGCCGCACTGGTCCGTCGTTTCAGCAAACGGATAGCCGAAGCCGGCATCTCTTATCCGAATGAAGAAATAAACGGAGAATTGATCGTCCGTCTCTATAAACAAGGAGATAAGATTGCGGCTGAGTCGCTGAACGAACATTGTGATTTCCTCGGTCACGGCATTGCCGGATTTATTAATATCTTCAGCCCTCAAAGAGTCGTTATCGGCGGAGGACTGTCCGAAGCCGGAGACTTTTATATTCAGAAAGTAAGTGAGAAAGCCCTTCGCTATGCCATCCCCGACTGTGCCGTGAACACGGAAATCATGGCAGCCTCTTTAGGCAACAAAGCCGGAAGTATCGGTGCCGCCTCCCTCTTTTTAAATAGAAAACCGAATTAAATGAAGAGCAGAAAACCTTCTCAACTTATTTAAGATTATGAAGAAAAATCTAGGAATGCTGGCGCTAATTATGGCGTTCTGGTTCACTATCTCGTTTATTACCAATATTCTGGGACCGCTTATTCCGGACATTATCCACAATTTCAATCTGAGCGATCTTGCGATGGCGGGGTTTATCCCGACTTCCTTCTTTCTGGCTTACGCCATTATGTCCATCCCTGCCGGACTACTGATCGACCGTTTCGGTGAAAAGCCTGTCTTGTTCTGTGGATTCCTGATGCCGTTTATCGGAACCATCCTGTTCGCCTGTATGCATACTTATCCGATGTTGCTAGCTTCATCTTTCATCATCGGTCTGGGAATGGCAATGCTGCAAACCGTGCTGAATCCGCTCCAACGTACTGTAGGAGGAGAAGAAAACTATGCTTTCATCGCTGAACTGGCACAATTTATGTTCGGTATCGCCTCCTTCCTAAGCCCGCTGGCATATACTTATCTGATTCGGGAACTTGATCCTGCCACTTATACAGCAGGAAAAAGCCTTATCCTTGACTTGCTGGCGGATATGACGCCACAAGATATGCCTTGGGTATCTCTCTACTGGGTATTTACCTTATTGTTGCTGGTGATGCTGATTGCCGTCGGTGTTTCGCATTTCCCGAAGATTGAACTGAAAGAAGATGAGAAAAGCGGATCGAAAGATTCCTACCTCGCCCTGTTCAAGCAGAAATATGTATGGTTGTTCTTTCTGGGAATCTTCTGCTATGTCAGTACGGAACAAGGAACCTCTATCTTCATGAGTACCTTCCTCGAACAATATCACGGTGTAAACCCGCAGGCGGAAGGTGCGCAGGCAGTCAGCTACTTCTGGGGACTGATGACGGCAGGCTGTCTGGTCGGAATGATTCTTCTGAAACTGATTGACAGCAAACGCCTGCTACAGGTTTCGGGGGTATTGACGATAGTGCTGTTACTAGCCGCTTTATTCGGAAGCAAGGATGTTTCGCTAATCGCCTTTCCTGCTATCGGATTCAGTATTTCCATGATGTACTCTATCGTCTTCTCATTGGCGCTGAACTCGGCTTCACAGCATCACGGCTCATTTGCCGGAATTTTATGTTCGGCTATCGTGGGTGGAGCAGGCGGGCCGATGATTGTGAGTACATTGGCAGATGCTACGTCCTTGCGTACAGGTATGCTGTCTATCCTGCTCTTTGTGGGATATATCACCTTCATCGGTTTCTGGGCACGTCCGCTGATCAACAACAAGACAATCAGTCTGAAAGAACTCTTAAAAAAATAAGATGATGAAACAACGATATTATATTTTCCTGTTATTTGTAGCTATGCTTTCCTATAGTGGATATGCGCAGAAAAGCATCCTGCGTCTGAGTCAGCAGACGCTGATGCATGAAGTCCGCGAAACACCTTCTCCACTAGACGGTCAGCACATAGCAGTCAATCCGCCGCGTTTCATGTGGCCGGATAAGTTCCCCCACCTCGGACCTGTGCTTGACGGAGTGGAAGAAGAAGATCACAAACCGGAAGTGACATACCGCATCCGTATCGCACGTGATCCTGAGTTTAAATCGGAAGTAATGACCGCCGAAAGAAACTGGGCTTTCTTCAATCCTTTCAAACTCTTTGAAAAAGGGAAATGGTATTGGCAGCACGCCTACCTTGATAAGGACGGCAAAGAAGAATGGTCGCCCGTCTATCATTTCTATGTGGACGAGCAGACACGTACGTTCAATCCTCCCTCCTTGCAAGAAGTGCTGGCGAAGTTCTCTCAAAGCCATCCCCGTATCCTGCTCGATGCCAAAGACTGGGATCAGATCATCGAGCGGAACAAGAATAATCCGGAAGCGCAGCTCTATATTCAGAAAGCAAGGAAATGCCTCAATCATCCATTGAAACATCTGGAGGAGGAAATCGATACCACCCAAGTAGTCAAATTGACAAACATCGTACAATATCGCTCGGCATTGATTCGGGAAAGCCGCAAGATAGTAGACCGCGAAGAAGCGAACATAGAAGCTATGGTACGCGCTTATCTGCTGACGAAAGACGAAGTGTACTACAAAGAAGGTATCAAACGTCTTTCCGAAATTCTTTCGTGGAAAGACAGTAAGTACTTCGCAGGAGATTTCAACCGCTCCACGATTCTGTCCATGAGTACTTCCGCTTATGATGCATGGTACAATCTGTTAACGCCTGCCGAAAAACAGTTGCTTCTCGAAACGATCAGCGAAAACGCCCATAAGTTTTATCATGAATATGTGAATCATCTGGAAAACCGTATTGCCGACAATCATGTATGGCAGATGACTTTCCGTATTCTGAATATGGCAGCTTTTGCTACATACGGTGAATTGCCGATGGCTTCCACTTGGGTAGATTATTGCTATAACGAATGGGTATCCCGTCTGCCGGGACTCAACACCGACGGAGGATGGCACAACGGTGACTCTTATTTCCATGTCAACCTTCGTACATTGATCGAAGTTCCCGCTTTCTATTCACGTATCAGCGGTTTCGATTTCTTTGCCGATCCCTGGTATAACAACAATGTGCTCTATGTAATCTATCATCAGCCTCCGTTCTCCAAATCTGCGGGACACGGTAACTCCCATGAAACGAAAATGAAACCGAACGGGACACGGGTCGGCTATGCGGATGCTTTAGCACGTGAATGCAATAATCCGTGGGCAGCCGCCTACGCACGTACCATTCTAGAGAAAGAACCGGATATCATGAAAAAGTCTTTTCTTGGAAAAGCAGGTGATCTGACCTGGTATCGCTGCATTACTGACAAGGCACTCCCGAAAGAAGAACACTCATTGGCAGAGTTGCCGATGACGAAAGTATTTAATGAAACGGGAATTGCTACGATGCATACTTCGTTGGGGGATATAGAAAAGAACGCAATGTTGTCATTCCGTTCCAGTCCATACGGTTCAACTTCGCACGCATTGGCCAATCAGAATGCATTTAATACCTTCTATGGCGGCAAGGCGATCTTCTATAGCAGCGGACATCGTACCGGTTTTACCGATGACCATTGTATGTATTCCTATCGAAACACCCGTGCACACAACAGTATTCTGGTCAATGGAATGACTCAGACTATCGGGACGGAAGGTTACGGATGGATTCCCCGTTGGTATGAAGGAGAAAAGATTTCGTATATGGTGGGAGACGCTTCCAATGCTTACGGAAAGATCACAGCTCCTATCTGGTTGAAACGTGGTGAACTTTCCGGCACGCAGTACACTCCCGAAAAGGGATGGGATGAGAACAAACTGAAGATGTTCCGTCGGCACATCATTCAATTAGGCAATACGGGAGTGTATGTGATTTATGATGAACTGGAAGGAAAAGAAGCGGTCACATGGAGCTATCTGCTGCATACGGTAGAACTTCCGATGGAAATGCAGGAACTTCCTGATGAAGTGAAAGTTACGGGAAAGAATAAGGATGAAGGCATCTCTGTTGCTCATCTTTTCAGTTCGGCAAAGACGGAACAGGCCATCGTAGATACCTTCTTCTGCGCTCCAACCAACTGGAAGAATGTAACCAATGCCCAGGGAAAAGCTGTGAAGTATCCCAATCACTGGCATTTTTCGTCTACTACCATTCCATGTAAAACTGCCCGTTTCCTCACCGTTATGGATACACATGGAAATAACCGTGCGGATATGAAAGTGGTTCGCCAAGGCAATACGGTACAAGTAGGCGACTGGATTATTACCTGCAATCTGACGGAGAAAGGGAAAGCGGCAATCAGCGTCACCCATCAAGCGGAAAAGGTTTCTTTGAAATACGATGCCGGCAAGAAGGAAGGTGCGACTATCATCACAGATCAAGTACAAGGGAAACAGGTCAATAAGGTTCTGACTGACTATTTACCGGATTTTGAGATATAATTTCTCCATTCTGGCACACAATATGGAGCTATTCAATGGTTATTATAAACTTACGAATAGCTCCTTTCTTTTATTGTCTTTTATTGAAGGTGACAATGCTTATTATGCCACATTTCAAGCATTAATAATGTCCATGACAGGTATTAATATCTGACTTTTCAGGTATTAACAGTTGACATCTCAGATATTAACATCTGACAACTCAACCATTAATACCTGAGATGTGGGATATAAAAAGACAGTAGATCACTGTACCTTTATCATAATGAGCATTGAGTTTACTACTAAAAAATTGTATCTTTGCCTATGTTGGTACTCTACGCAAACATTGAAACCTGCATAAATGTTATATCAACAGATAAAATTTAAATAGAATAAAAGATGAAATACATTGGAGCACATGTAAGCACATATAAGAGTTATTTTTATATTTAATCAAAACAAGACAAATCACACTGATTATCATCCATTTACACACAATATATATTTTATAAACAAATGCTCCCCCAATTTACCTTTATATAATATTAACAAATCTCTAGCTGTAATGATAAAGTAAATCAGGCTCTCTCGCATATTTTATTTTTTTAATTATTATCTTTGTATCGTGGTAGAGAGAAATCTATCACACGTATAAGACGTTTAATAGTTTGAATAGTAAAAACTGGTAATTTTTCAAATCAATCAAAACTATTAAGCGTCTGTGCCGTTGTTGTATGCTTCAATAATATACAATACAGGTGCAGACTGCTTAATTTTGATTGATGGGTATACCAGTACCTTACTATTTAGATTTTGCAGATTTGCACCTTTTTATTGTATAAAAAATGAATAATAGAGAAGCCAGAACAATCGCACAATCAATCTTGAGACAGACATATCTTGAGAACTTTGAACAGCTTCAATTAATATGTTTAAAATTAAACATTGAAATTGATTTTGATTATGTGTACTTCTATAAAGAACAGCTTCCTATCGCTGCTGTATATGGTATCTCAATAGATGAAAAGAACTTATATATACTTACCAAAAACAATCAATTACACTGTATTTCTTTATTAAATAGAGAACATTCTATTTTTGATTTAAATAAATCGAAATTCAGAATTAAATTTGAATCATTATTTCAAAAAAAATAAAATCATTTATTAATCATTTAAAATTTTAAATTATGAAGAAATTAAATTTATTAGCATTGATGGCAATGTTGTTTTCCGTTACGTTATTCTGTGCTTGTAGTAGTGACGATGATGAAAATAATGATGATGGTGATAAATACGGTCAAACAATTGAAGTAGGAAACTTTGAAGGTAAATACAGAATGGTAAGTGGAGAACCAGGCTCTTTTGTACCATTAGACGATGAATGGTACGGAATCAAGGTTAATGGAGACAATGTTGTATTCAATAATCAGCTAGATAAACCAATGCAAGTTCGTTCCAAGAGTGACATCAAATTTTATAGCTGGGGCTGTATCATTCCTGAACCTAGCATACGTGGTTCTGTTATCGCTGAAATTCAATATCCTAATTAAAAATACGACAAAACACGCATACTAATATCGGATTTTACATACATTCTTTGAAAGAAACGTCCTATACGCAGACACAAAATTAGCCCTGTCACTTAAAAAATGGCAGGGCTTTCTAATAAATAAAAAAATATATAGACTAAAAATTAGTATTTGTATTTTTTTGCTGCTGATAATGGTAATAAATAAACTTCTTTTAAAATTTTTTCCTTGTTACAGTAAGTGGATTTTGCCATCCATCTTTTTGTTTTTGTTATTTTGTTAAAATCCAAATCATTAATAGACCATATACAAGCTATTCTGTTAGCAGGATAAAGAGCGATATAAAGCGGCTTATGGTCTGTATAAGTATCTTTGAGACTATCGTATTTCATTATTTCAAGGAAACAATCCTTAAATCTATTGATTAAAATGTCCCTTTCTTTAATTTCAACGTTATATAAACCTACTTTAGTGGTCGTACTAGCCGTTACTGTTATATCAGTGGTAGCAGTGATAGGTAATTCTGTATATTTTA
>OBVQ01000060.1_pt1 | contig 97078 bp, 93 predicted proteins | sample 1476181 | NCBI WGS metagenome assembly OBVQ01 (sample SAMEA2580020, study PRJEB22360) | human gut metagenome | reverse complement strand
TTAAAAGAAGTTGTTAAAAAACCTTTTTTTGGTGTTTTTTTTAGCCGTTACTGTTATATCAGTGGTAGCAGTGATAGGTAATTCTGTATATTTTAAGTCCTTGAAAATAGTAGTGAATAATCTAATTACTTCTTCCCTATCTTTCTTTTCCTGTTCTTCTATTCTTTGTTCGTTTGTCATTTTCGTATTGTGTTTTCAATTTTATTTTCAATCAATATATTAATCAACTTATTTGTTTTATGAATTTTAATTGATAATATAATTATTATAAGAATTAAAATAAATGTAGAATATTTCATTTTCTTCCTTTTAATAATAAATATCTATTAAATTGAAAAAGTGACAGAAAATTGAAGAAAAAAATCAAAAAAAAATGTGCTGTCATTGAAACAGCACACTAATAACAAAAAGAACAAATTTTTAACAAGAAAAATATTTCATCTTATATCACATAAGACTGATATTTATCGTTGCGGGAGTGCGATTCGAACGCACGACCTTGAGGTTATGAGCCTCACGAGCTAACCAACTGCTCCATCCCGCAAGTATATATTGATTATTAACTACAACTCAAATGTATAGATTTTTATTTTTAAATCCAACTTTTTGAAATATAATTATTTTTCTATTTTATAATAAATATCACGTTGAATTGAAAAGTTCTTGTTTTGAGGAATATTTTTTAAAATTATTGGAAACAAAAAAGGGTGCATCAATTTGCACCCTCATATAACTTCCTTTTTAAACTTATACTATTTATTAAATATGCTAACAATAGGAACAGTTCTCTCTATTCCTGCTTTTGCTGAATACCTAAATATTCCAATCTGTCTTGCACATTTTCCTGAAGGAACTTTGATAACTTGGTCGTCATAATACGATTTAATTATAAATCTTCACCATTTGCCCTATTATATTCGTTGTCATAATACATTGTAATGTAATATTTTTCTCGAAAATCTGAAATTATAAACCAAACGGGTCTCTTCATTAAATACTCTAAGGTAAGTTTAACCATCTCTGATTGTAATTCTTCAGTTGGATTTGCAAGCTGTTCCGCTGTATATTTAGGCAATAGAGTTGACATTAACATTTTTGCAACAGCAATAGTATCTGTTTTTTGATAAAAAACAGCTTCGTAACGTTTCTTATGCACAGTTAATTCATAAGAAACATCTTCATCTTCGGGTATAGTCTGATTTTCCTCTAATGAAAGATACTTAGAATTATTCTTAAACTGCTCACAAAGTTTATTAAACCTTATTTGAATAGACCTTTCATCAATAGGATTGACATCACTTACCATAATACGGCAGACTTTATTGTTATTTGTTACAATATGTATATTAACATCTGTACCATTAAACTCACCAACTAAAACATCCTTGTTATGTGGACTGCTCGTGTAACCCTTAACTTTCAATTTCTGAATCATTTCTGATTTACTTCCGTCAATAGGAATCCCTAGAAATTTAGTAACATCTTGTTGCGCATAAGCCAATATTGAAGATATGAGCAACATTGTGATTGATAGTAGTTTTTTCATATTATCAAAATTTTACGTTCTCAAGTTTCTACAAGAACATCAATACTATATATCGAAGCGTGAAACTGTAATGCTATCTTTGCCCTTTTGAATAATTTCCCACATTTTACAACAAGGCAGCACAACGCTTCTATTTTCTTTATCTATTTTTTAATAGATTGCAAAAATAACACAATTTCATAATAATACACAAACAATTAACTATTTATTTTCATTGAACAAATTGCTTGTAGTCTAGCTTTTTCTTCTTAATACTTATTTGATTGATGGCTAACGCTGTTTCGGCTTTATCTTCGTACTTTAGCAACCTTTCTTTTAGGATTTTATTTTCCTGAAGAAGTTGTTCTATTTGAGCTTCTTTATGTTTTAGTTCGATGGTCTTTTTAAGGCTCTCAATTCTCCTTTCTTGAGATGTTGCCCTAGTTGTGTTCTCCTGTTGACTAATCCATTGAAGGTTGGCTACTCTATTGTCAGTTTTGACCTCATTTATGTGGTCTACGACTGCATAATCATCTTTCAAATCGGCTGGAATATCTAACCACGTTAAAGCTACTGCTCTATGAACATTCATTGTGTCGTAATTTTTATCTTTATATTCATTGATGAAGAAGTAGTTGTAACCAGTGCGCTTGTTATTGTATAGTTTTACAATCTTGTTGTGTTGTGTTGAGTAGATTCTTCCGAAGTTGGAAACAACAAAATTCTCATTCGTCTGTCTGTTTTCACCTATTAAATACTTCCAGTTCTCGCCTGGTTCTGTTATTTTTTCAAGTTTGTCATAATTAATCATTATTTAGTTTATTTTTTGAATGGGCTGGGCACAATAGCGTCAGCCCTTATTAAAAGTCAAAATGGCTGGTAAAAACAGCGTTAGCCATTGAAAAGCCCTGTGGGGCTGGGGAATAATAACCGTAGGACTATATTTTCATTATAGCGTTAGCTTTCTATTGATAATGTTTTTCAATTGGAAGATATTTTCATTATTAGCGTCAGCTTGTCTCTATTATTAATTTTTATTCAATTTGAGATTTAAATAATAAATTAAAAAAGAATCAAATTAAAAATAGAAATAGCGTTAGCCATTCCATTTGGAATAGTAGCGTTAGCTTCCCTTATCAATTAAACTCAAATTGAAAGAAGAAATGAACGTTAGTCAATCCGCTTGGAACAATAGCGTTAGCTATTACATTTAACCATTAGTAGCTTTCTCATATCATCAATAACTTTCAGTTGGAAGATGATATTTTTAACCAAATTGAAAATAGTGTTAGCATACCATAAGCGTAGCTTTCTCTTATTTAATAAGATTCCAATTAAAAAAAATAAAATAGCGTAGCCAGTCCGATTGAAATAATAATGTAGTTGAATTATAGTCATTATTAGCGTAGCCTGTTCCATTATATCAATTAGTCTCAATTGAAAAAAGAAATAGCGTTAGCCCTTCCATTTGGAATAATAGCGTCAGCAGTACCATTTTAATAATTACTTCAATTGGTATTTAAATTAAAAAGAAGTACAGCGTCAGCCAGTCTGATTGAAGCATTAGCGTAGCTTTCTAACATTTTTATTAATTATCTCAATTGAAATAAAAAAAAGAAAATAGCGTAGCCAGTCCGCTTGCAGTACCATTTAAAACAATAGCGTCAGCCAAATCCATTATCAAATTGTTTCCAATTGGATATAATTTCTAGCTTTATATAACTCCATATCTGTTTAAATATGAAGTTTTTAGTTATTTTGAAATTTTGTTTAAAAGAAATATTGAGAAACGAAATGAAATGGAGTTTTGAAATATTATTCTAAATATTACTTTAAATGGAATTTCAAATATTATTTTAAATATATTTTTTATTTTTATTTTATTTCTTTATTTTTACCTTTTAAATAAAATTTCAAATCTTGTTTCCTACGGTCAAGTCGCAGTTATCCCTTGCGTGGAAAATAAGTTTTTTAAAAAATAGAAATTATTCAATTCCTATTCAGTGCCTTAGATTAACTATTCTCACAGGTGAGTCTTCAATTACCAAATAAATACTTGCTTAGGGTATTTAAGTGTTCGATTTCCTCAAACTACAATCGAACAACCTGTTTTTATTCATTAATCAATTTTTCGGAAATATCGGGGATTGACTTTCAACTTATCAACTCAATTCTTATTTAGAATTTCATTACCCGATGTCTTTACTAGCCGTTCATTACTTAAATTGTTACTAGTATGATTCAATCTTGTAGTAGATTGTTTCCTTTATATATAAATATCATCAACTTCTTAAAAGTTTATCCAAATGTACATTTTTTTTATTTAAAAACCAACTTTTCTTACTAAAATATTTTATATATCTTAATAAAATTCATAACTTTGTTTCATATAATTCAACTACATCAATGAAAACATACATTCTTAATGGATTAGACAGATTGAAACAGTATAGCAAACAACTAGACGCTAAAGCTGTTCTTTATAATAAAAACTGGGAAGTTTTTAATGAAGAAGGGGATAAAGAGCTATTAGTCTTTCGACCTAATAATGAATTACTCATAGTCCGTAAAGGAATCGTTCAAAAGAGTAAGTGGGAATTACTATCTACCAGTTCTATTATTATTGAAACTGCCGACACTAGCTATTTTTTTAATGCCGCTTTTGTTGATAATAATTTTCTAGCATTACAATTAGATGGGACAGATGAATGTATGATAATGGTTGAATCAGAAGCAAAAAAACAATTAGCTTTAGAAACTATTTCAAATGTTGAAAAGTATTTAGAACAAACACACAAAACGATACCCAAAGCAGAAGAAACTATTATTCAAGACACACCCCAAAAAACATCTATTTTCGACATAAACTTCTTTATAGTAGTATCAGCTACTATTATCTTATTTGCAATTGTTCTTATCTCAAGTCTCAAAAATTCATAAATAAAAAAGGGATTCATTATTTGAATCCCTCAAAAACAAATACAAAATAAATTTATTTCTGTTTTAACTTCAATGCTTTTTCTTGCTCTTCTAGTTCTTTTTTCTTTCGCTGAATTTCTTCTAGTTTTTTATCAGTAGATTTATTATCTTCAATTTTCTTATCAATCACTTTGATTATATCAAGCAGTTCGGATTTATACGATTGAAGAGCTAGCGTTTCAACATAACCTTTCAGGCTTGATTTAATATCCTCAAGCAAAGGAATAATGGTACGTTCTTCCTTCAATTTTCGTTTGTAAAATAAGATTCTTTTGTACTTCTCTTCTGTTGTCAAATTAGACCATTTCGACTTTTTTGTATCAGAAATTGAAGCTAAATAGGATTCTTCGTATTTCTTAATCTCATTCAATTTATCTTCTTGAGATAATGATTTTCTTCCTGCTGTCATATTAATATTATTTAGTTTATATATTTAATTAAATTGAGTTCAAATATAAATAAAAATATTCCATAAACAAAAAAGCGTACTATAAAAATAGCACGCTTCTTTTAATTTATTCATCAGTTTCTTTTTTATTTTTATTATATAGATGTTTATAGTGGTAGTCAACTCCGAAAAGAGCACCTGAAAAGGTACAACACTCACCGAACGCAACTAAAACTGATTGATGAATGATACCAACTGGTGCGATGGCTATACCTGCAATAAGCAGACCGCATCCCACGACAACAAGAATAAATGCTGTAAACAACTGTGTTCTGAATTTAATATGTTTCATCATAATCGTGATTTTTCTAGTTTATTAAAATCGATTTCATCATAGAACATCAGCTTATAGTCTTTTTTACGATAGATTCGGCAACTAACATTATCTTTCAGTAAGTTTGTGTTTTTGTCATAAGCGTACTCATCAAATTTGATATAAATTTTCTTATCAAACTCTACCGTATCTTCGTAGCTTTTTGTTGTATATGAACCTGTTAAATCATTGACTATCAATTGATTTTGTCTTTTATTATCGATGCCGATGAATTGATGTCCTGATAACTGATACTCCAAATAATAATCAGCCGCATTAAACGTTACATCTGCCTGATTTACATCTTCTTTAGCGTATGTCACGACTGGATTGTTCAACCAAATTGCACCGCCCTGATTATGAAATGAATATCTCATTGTCAAGTCGATAAACTTGATAGCTTCAAATTTCGGAGCTTGAATATTAACTACTTTATGATATTCGTGATAATTGGGAAAATTGAGCGGAAAACAGCCACCTAAACTAGACCATTCACTTACATCTTGGTAATCTGTGAATTGCTTTAACGTCATACAGACGTATAAATCTGTCTCAATTCCTGCATCTTCTTTTGCTGCTTGCATCTCCAATATATGTTCTCCCCTATCTAAATCCTTAATAGCCTTATCTGCTGATATAACTCTTATTCTATTTTTATTTACATAAATAAAAGAAAGATAAAGTCCCTGTGTATTAAATATTTCTGATAATGTTAATTGTCCGTCTAACTGACTGAATGTCAACTTACAAACGGTCGGTTTAATATCATCGTATTCGGTCGTGATATTCATTGTAATCGGACTTTTTGCGTTGTGGTCGTAACCTCTAAAGTCCCCAAGTCTATATGGTTGTTCAGTGCCACCCGAAGGTGGATTATAAGACATTTCAGGCATTTCCGCACCCGCTTCGGGCTTATCGATTTGAGCGACCATTTGGAAACCATACGCCCTGCCTCGCCACGCCTGATAATCATCTAACTCAACCTTGTTTGCAGCATAAGCGAAAGGCTTTCTCCACGAAAATAAATTTATATTTTTACTTGTACATAAATCGCTTAATTTCAGGGACTTTTCACCTAGCTCTGCTGCCACCATTTGTATAGTTAGTTCAGTATATTGTAAACTCATTTTATTTCATTTTTTAATCTACTTATTTCTAATTTTAATTCATCAATAATTGAATATAAATTATTTATTTGGGATGATAAAACGGCTGTTAGTTGTTGGTAATTCAAGCTCAAATAACCATTAGCATCTTCCGTTATCAATTCAGGATAAACTTCTTGTACCTCTTGGGCTATGAATCCGATTTGCTGCTTATTATCTTTAATATAAGTAACAGGATTAAGTAATCCTCGATTATCCAATGACTGAATATCTGTTTTTAATCGCTTATCAGAATAAGAAGTGACCTCACCAGTAGCAACTAAATTAGCACAATTAATTGTACCTGTACACGTTGTATTTGTGTCAGACCGCATAAACGAACTGGCGTGTAAATTATCAACTGTATCGCTGTTTTTTACATTCAAGGTAGAAATATCAGATGTATTAACCTTGCTGTCTAATTGTGTTTGAAGTCCTGTAATAGCTGATATAACGTGAGTATGATTTACATTTGATTTGTTATTTAATTCAATCTGTAAATTAGTGATGTTATCTATCGTATGAGTGTGACTACTAGCAGCCTTAGCAGCAAGTAAGTTATTCACTTCTGTTTCAGTATAATACCTATCATCGTGGGTATGTCCCGTATTTGACTTCTTATTTAATTCAGCCTGTAAATTGGTGACATTCGCTATCGTATGTGTATGGCTACTAGCAGCTTTACTATCCAACTGTCCCTGTAATCCCGTGATACCTGATATAGAATGTGAATGAGAACCACTTGCCTTTGAATCTAACTGTGTCTGAAGCCCCGTAACAGCCGATATAGCGTGACTATGAGAACTAGCAGCCTTTGAATCTAGTTGCGCCTGTAAATTCGATATATTAGCTATCGTATGAGTGTGAGAACTGCTAGCCTTAGCAGCAAGTAAGCTATTAATCTCTGTTTCAGTATAATATCGGTTATCGTGAGTATGAGCCGTATCGGATTTTTTATTTAATTCAGCCTGTAAATTGGTTACATTCGCTATCGTATGAGTGTGAGAACTACTAGCTTTTGAATCTAACTGTCCTTGAAGTCCTGTTACATTAGCTATTGTGTGAGTATGTCCGTTATTGGTTTTACCACTCAACAGGCTATTTACCTCTGATTCCGTATAATACCTATCATCGTGAGTGTGACCCGTGTTGGATTTCTTATTTAATTCAGCCTGTAAGCTTGTTACACCTGATATTGCGTGCGTATGGCTTGCACTAGCTTTACCATTCAGTTCGGTTTGTAAATTCGATATATTAGCAATCGAATGAGTGTGACTACTACTAGCTTTTGAATCTAACTGTGTTTGAAGTCCTGTCACGCCTGATATTGCGTGACTATGTGCCGAAGGCGTAAATGATGAAGGCTTGTTCTGTAATGTGTCCCACGTTACTGTCTTATCTGCTATCAACTCTGATAAAACCTTTCCCTGTCTTGCACTCAACGCAGCAGTTGAAGATGTGGATTCCAAATTATCTACCACTTCAACGCTACCTGTTCCACCAGTTCCACCACTACCACCACTACCCACATTATCTAGGATTTCTTTTAAGCCTGTAATATCATCAATACCGTGTGAATGGTTTAATGGTGCATAAGTGGCAACATACTTCTTATCGTCCTCTCCGTAGGCTACTACTTCACCTTTTGATATTATTGTTTCATTGAATATCACCTTTTTATCAATGATGTAATTTCCTGCACTATCAACAGTATAAGGTAGTCCTTCTTTTAAATTGGTAATGTCACTTACAGTATGCGTGTGTCCCGTGTTTGACTTCTTATTTAATTCAGTCTGTAAATTAGTAATGCTACTAATCGAATGAGTATGAGAACTAGCAGCTTTTGAATCTAATTGATTTTGTAAATTAGTAATGGCAGATATAGAATGAGAATGATTCACATTAGCCTTATTACCCAATTCAGTTGATAATCCCGTGATACCTGAAATAACGTGTGAATGAGAACTAGCAGCCTTACTATCCAATTGACTTTGTAATCCTGTAATTTCCGTTACAGTATGGTTATGTGTTGAAGGTGGAAATGTGGTAGGTTTATCTTTTATGTCGTTCCAACTTGATACACTACTTTTATCAGCTATCAAGTCTGATAAAATTTTTCCCTGTCTTGCTGATAATGCATCCGTACTAGACACAGAATCAAGGCTATCTATCACCTCGATTGAAGCTGTTCCACCACTACCAACTTCAATGTTATCTAGGATTTCTTTTAGACCCGTTACATCGTCAACCGTATGCTGGTGATTAAATGGTGCATACACACCAACATAATCGACATTATCCTCTCCGTAGGCTACCACCTCTTCTTTGCTTATTATACTTTTTTTAAAAAGTACCTGTTTCTCAACGACATAATTTCCGTTTTCATCAAGAACATAAGGCAAACCATTTCCAGTACTTACATTAGACGAAGAAGACGAAGCATAGCCACTTGTATTTTTTAAATACTTGTTTCTAAAGTTATGAGGTATATAATTTTGTTTTATTTCCATTTTTAATTTATTTCATTTAGTTCTACGTCAACTTTATTATTAATCAAATCGTATGTTATTGAATTTATTATGTAATCTTTTTGAGTACTTTTTTCATTAAGAATCGAATTGAGATTCACATTTTTATTCTTGATAGAATTTGAATATATAAATCGTGGTTTAGAATAATAATTCGTGTACTTTTCAATACAATGCTCCTCTGCTTTTTTTGTTTCTTTGTTTGATATATCGAAGATATTATCTACGAATTTATACGTATCTTTATCTTTAAAAAGTACATAGGAATAAGAACCGCTGTGTTCATTGAAGGTATTCACACGAAATTCAATATCATCCAGTTCCTTGATTATTTCCTCATTGATTACATTCTCAAATTTTATATCATCATCATATACTTCATCATTGAATACATCTTTAACATAACTTGAAGTAGTGTACTTTAGTTTAATATCTGATAGATGAAAAGCGTTACATCGGATTGCTTCTTGGTCGGTGCGCCGCATCGGTACTGTTCCAAGCTGATTAGCAGGATATAATTCAAATGTCAAGTCTCCTAAAGTTATTTGATTTTCAGGTAAACGAATCGCCACCCCATCCTCGCTGTCAGCAAGGTTCATTCTCCAAGAAACGGTATTTGTTAAACTATATTCTGTATCGAAAACCTTATCATCGACCTTATTCTTATGAACTAAATAAAAGCAGTCCTGTAACTTACACTCATCAAAGTACCACTTTTCAACGAAAATCCGTTCCCCATTTCTCATAAACATATAAACTGCATTGACATCTGAAAAACCACCAGTGTATTTTTCACGTGTACTTGCGTTGTATTCTGATTCATTACAAAATCTCCAATATCCGTATTCATCCAAATACCTGTACCAGCGTGCTCCTTGCCACGTATTAGGGCCATTACACACTTGGTAGTAACCTCTATTTGTCTTATCAATGTATTCTTGATAGTTTACCCATCTTTCGCCATCATAGTACATTTTGTTACCAACTGCCAAACGACATTGAAACATAGTATCATAAAATCCAGTTGAATACTTACCATTATAATAAGTCTCATCACTAGTTTTTATATGAGAAGCAGCGTTCCAATCACCACTTAATTTGTATTTTATGTCAATGATGAATGTGCCACCCTTAACAGCCAATGGCGGTTTGTTCTTCAATGAAAGTTGAACGCCAGTCGTTGTTTTCAATCCCATCAAGCCATAGTCAGCCATTGTAAAATATGTTTTCCAACTAAGGCTTGAAGGCTCATTTTCAGATTCATAAGAAGCAACTTTTTGCCAATAACTACCATTACTATCTGCATTATCGACTGTAATTTCTTCTAATACGACACCAAGAACATTAGGTTTTTGCCAGTTCCAATTATTCTTTGATTTGAAAAAAGCATTAAGCATTGTATAGTCTTTATTATCAATGCTTCTATGTGTTTCATAGAATTTATTGGGGTCACTGTTCTGATTCATCAGGTCGTCGTCCCAATCAGGAATAATTGTGTTGTTACTGTTCGTGTTTGCTATTACCACTACCTTATTATATTGTTCATTAATTGATATGGTGGCGTTAGCATAATACACATTACTATTTACATCAATTACATTATTATCAATAGTTACTAGGGAATTGGTATCATCAATCAAATTATATTTGGTGTATTCTTTAATCGACTTAATCGAATTAAAATCAACAAAATAAATTGAATCCTCAAAATAATAACAGGTCGTTCCCAAAAATCGGGATATATACTCTATAATGTCTTTACAGTTCTCGGCTTCTTCACTTTCATCAAAAAAATTTCTATCAAGAATAAACAGGTTATTCAATAATTCAACAGTACCATTAATTCTTTTTGAATTATGTACATAAATATTTTTAATTAAATTATTTGAATCAATTTTATTTATTATGTATTTTAAAATAGAATAGAAACTAACTATTGATTGACTATCATTTACATAGCTGTATTTATAATTCTCCAAACTCGATAGAATATCATTAAATTGAAGAGACAACTGATTATACTCATTATCATAATCGCTTTGATATAAACAAGGTACAGAGAACCCACACCAAATTGTCTTACCATTCTTCTTCAATAAGCAATAGATTTCATTCTTCAATGCTGTATATAAATCAGTCAGTATTGTATTTGTAACTATATTAATCTGACAATCACTACATTTGATTGCTTTAAAGACATCATCATCACTCTCGTAGTTGATACTAACTGCATCAGCACTACATTGTAATTCGGAAGATGCGACTGTTGTTGCCGCATCCTCAAAATTCTTGTATATTTCTATTTCAATTGAATTATTATCGATGTCCTTGAACATCGAATTATATATTAATTTGTACATTAAATTAATCGATTAATTCTATTATTATGTTGTTTTAGGATTCCTACTAAAGCCTTGTCAGAGATTTTAAACTCAACTTGACCGTTTAATGAGTTTACAGGTGAATTGCTATTCAATACTTTAAACAAGCGTGCCTGTTGTGAACCGTTAAGAATAGCTTCACCACTGTTAACTCTAGCGAGGTTGCCATCACCACTAAATTTGGAACCACCAATCACACCACCATTAGCAAATTTTGGAATCATCGCAAACAAGGCTAATACACCAGTTATAGCACCTGCTATCGCTATCAAGTTCATCGGGAATGGCAACTTCGCTGCACCTTTAGCAGCCGAACTAGCGGCTTCTGATGTATTGGCAGCAATATTCGTTGTGGCTGTCGCCTTGTTAGTGGTAGCAGCAGCAGTATCTAAAGCTATCGATTGTGACGTACTTTGAGCCTTAGCAGTTGTTTTTGTAGTTTCTGCCATAACAACCGCATTTGCTTCTGCCTGTGTGTTAGCGATTCTTTGAGCTGTCGCACCATTTTCAATCGCTGAAAGTGTCTGTGTAGCAGTCTTATAGTTATTAATAATGTCGGTTAATTGCTTCCAAGCACTATACATTTCTAATATAGCGTCCACGCTGCCGAACAGACTATCAATAAAGGTCTGAAATTTCTCAAAAGTTGTCATATTATCCCAATCATCAAAGGAATCAATTAATGATTTAATGGTCTTTGGAGTTTCGGCTAACGTTGTTCTAAGTCCCTCATAAATTCCTCTATCCATTTGTTTTTTCAAATCTTTGATACGTTGTTGAGCTTGTTTCAACTGGAACTTGTCTTCAAGATTTGTGACGTGAGAACCTAACTTCTCTATGGCTAAATCCAATTGTTCTACTTGTTTTAATAATTGGTTAGAACCTTCGGTTTGAAGTTCTTTTGCTTTAGCAATGTCTTCGGCACTGATATTTGAACGTAGTTGTTTGAGTTTATCAAGTTGGGATTTTAAATAACTAGTAAGAACCTCATTCTCTCTATCTTCTTTTTTATCGAAACTAAGAAAATCCCATTTATTGATTTTTTCTCTACCTGCACCCAACATCGTATTATCATAGGATTTTTTCAGCCAAGCAGCACGAGAACTTGCTTCTCTATTATAACGATTCAATTCTTTGTTACGTTCTTCATCGTCATTTTCTTTCTTTAAAGTCTTAATTAAATCCTCTCTCGTTTTAATCAGGTCTTTATACTTTTGAGTCTCTAATTTAGAAACATCACCATTGAACTCATAAGAGGAAATCAAGCTCTGTAAGGCAGATAATTTCTTTTCGTGAAATTTTTTATCATCGATTAAATTCAATTCCAATTCCCTCGAATAATAGTCAAAATTGATAGCATATCTCTTTTCAGCATCCGCTATACTATTTTCACGTTGTTCGGCTTTCTTGTCAGGTTTGGTGATATTAGCAATCGATTGATTTTTAATAAATTGGTATGGTGATGTCGTTTGAGCATATTCCAAGCTGCTTCTCTTGTCACCTTTTTTATCTGTATAGCTTTGACCGTCTAGTTCTTTATAAATTTCATTAATCAAATCTTTTGCTAAGGTGTTGATTTTCTGCTTTATTTGTTCGTCATTCCATCCCTTTGCAGTGCCTTCCTTTCTCACGTTGGCGATAGCCAAATTCAACTCACCTTCCTTATCACTTAGGTACTTATCAATGTCAGATGTCAATTTATCCTTAACAGGTTCAGCTACGTTGAAGTTCTTATTCAGTTCTTGTATTGTTTTACCTGCATTTTTATTGAAGATATTCAGAATACCATTGCCAAAATATTCAGCATTACTTCTCAATGAAGCCTTATATTTTCCATCTTTGAATGTTTCAGTATATAATTTTACTAATTCTTCTTTTTTTATTGAATCAGATAAATCAGACATTAAAATATTTTGAGCAGCAACGTCCATCCCTGTTTTCTTTATTTCAGCGACTTCGGACACATCATCAAATTGATATTCAAACTGTTTCTTTAAATTCTTCATCCAGTTTTGGTAATCAGAATTTTTGGTGAAGAAATTCTTAGTAAGTTCTTCAATGGCATTCTGTTTAGCAGTGAATGTATTATATTGTTTCTGCCATTTGATTACATCTCGGATTCGACCTGCTAACTTATTGTATTCTTCGGCTGATTGATTAACGCTCACTTGTTCCAAGTGTAATTTTTCTAATAGTTCAGGGTACTCACGCTTCAATTTCGCCATAGCAGCTTGCCACTCGTATGTGGTTCTTTCGTGCGTCCTTAATACATTAATCAATTGAAGGAATGTTGTTTCAAGTTGAACATTTTTTTGTTTGCTTTCGTCCATCAACTTGTTAGCAGTTCTGACAGCTTCCGTAGTCTTTCGCCACGCTGAATATAAAGTAGTTCCTATGACAGTAGCCAAAGTAAGTGCCAATCCGACCCATCCACCAAAGAATCCAAGTACAGAACGTCCGACCGTTTTTGCAGCATTTCCAATTTTGGAAAATACCGTTGTCATTGTACTTTGAAAGTTACTAGCACTAGCAATAATCTTGCTTTTATCTCTCTCGAAGTCCGTGTATGCGGTACGTAGTACATTGACATTTACATTCTGACTTTGACGATTCATTGTAGCTAATGTGTCCGCTACATTCGCAATGGCTCTCTTATATTTTTGTGTATTAGTGGTACTAGCGTTGGTAATATAAGTAAGGTCATTCATCAATTTTTGGTAGACCTTTCCATTTTTGGTAGATAAATCAAACTGAGTAGCTACTTGTCCTAGTTCTTGGTGTAAATTCTTGTAATAATTTGCTGTACTTTTATCCACACCACCATTGATATTAGTGATACTTTGAGCTATGGCTGCGTTTTGATAAGCGTCACTTCGTTTATTTAGTTCTTTTGTGTATTCTTGTTCGGCAAAGGACTTCAATTTTGTTTGTGTCTTTGAAAAAAGACTACCAATTTTGCTTAATGCTAGACCGATGGAAGCCACCATTACAGTGGGAACATCCTGAATCCTACGGATAAACTCAGCCAAAATATTAAGTGGTTGAGTAAACAAGTTTTTAAAGTTATCAAAGACTTTTATCTGTGTGTTTTCATATACAGATTTTAGCGTCTTTTGGGCTTTTTCAAATTCGCCCAAGCCTTCATTGAACATTCGAGCGGCTTCCCCCTGTGAATTAGCTACGGCTTGGTAAAGCTCTGACATATCGGTATTTAGCACCGCTGCCATTTTCGGGGCCCCTAGTTTGTTTGCGAACTGACTTAAATCCTGAATACTGAAACCCATAGCGGCTTTTTTCATACGTTCCAAAGTTTTGATAAGTCCCTCACTTCGAAGGCTTACTTCATCCAATTGGATTCCGTATTTTTCTGCTACTTTGATGGCATCAGGGGTCTTATCTGCTATGGCAAGCAAAATCTGTTTTAAGCCCGTTCCCGCCTCAGAACCCCTAAATCCCTGATTTGCAAGGCTTCCCAAAGCTGTTGCAGTTTCTTCTAATGAGACACCTGCTGACTTCGCTATTGGGGCAGCGATTTTAAAGGCTTCAAACAACTCTAGCACATTAGTAGCTGTATTGGAAGCTGTTGCTGCTAACACATCATTAATCCTAGTTAAATCCTTAGTACTCAATCCAAAAGCGTTCATAGATGTGGTAGCAATGTCGGCAGCTTTCGCAAGGCTAATCGCCTGACTTTGAGCTAATTGGAGAACACCGCTTAACGCTTCTTTTGCTGCAAGTGGTTTTAAACCATTTCTGATAAGCTGTTCCAATGCAGTAGCAGCTTCGGTAGCCGTATATTTAGTGTCTCGCCCCAACCGCATAGCTTCTTCTCTCAATGCTTTAAGGTCATTGGTGGAAGCCTTTGAGATAGCTTGTACCCTTGCCATTGCATCTTGGAACTGTGCACCCGCTTGAATCATATCACGACCAAAAGATAAAGCCGAAAAACCTGCAAAAGCATTGATAGCTAGCTTTTTAAACTTAGTAAGTTGTGATTGTATATTTTTTACACCTTTTTGAAAATTCTCTGCCGCCAGTTTGACAGCGATAGAGAAATCTAGTTTTTTGCTCATTTATGTTTGTGTTTTTTATTTTTATTCAGTAGGTTGCGTCCATTCTATTTGACCGCTATTCATAAATTGATGTAACTTATCTTTATGTGTATCAATGACTTTTAATCCTTCCTTTTCTTTTTCTTCTTTCTCCCAACTAAAAGGCAATAATTCATTTACAGATAGTTTCTTAGCGTTGATGTGTGGCATAATGGTTAGGTAGGTAAACAACCTCTTTTCCTCTAGTCTGTTTTTGTTTTTATCATCACGATATTTGATATAGCTATCAATTTCGGAATAGTGCATCTCATTGAGAACGTAGTTAATATCAAGGTTGCAGTCCATCACAAGTATCGGAACAAGTTGGTAGATGTAGACTTTATTGGATTCTTCTTTATTTTGTGTGTTATTTTGAGAAGGTATTTCTTTATTCTCTTCTTCCTTATTGAAGAACTGACTCTCAAATAAGAATATTTGTTGAAGTCTCTGATTTATTTCTTCAACGAATTTTTCGTCTGTGAATAAATACTGTATTGTTTCTTGATATGTGCGCTTGAAGTCATTATTCGACACCAACATACAATACAACAAGGGAATGACATCTTCTTCACTACCATTGAACTCTGAAAACGGCTTTCCAGTCAACCTTTCATAATTTATAATTGATTTGATATTTAATTTTAAATTGAAATTTAATTTCTTCATTATCTAATTTTATTAGATATGTTTTTAATGATTAATTATATATAAAAGGTACGCACGTGCGCACGTACATTATTATATATATAAAAAAAGGTGACTAAATAATTAGCCACCTTCAATATTGATTGTTTTTAATTTTTATGCCTTTGTACCATCTGTTTTTGTCAGAGCGCCATCACCTGTTAGTTCGATTGACATTGTACAAACTGAACCGTTATCGGCTGATAAGTTACAAGATGTACAGTAAGCCTGACCTGTGTAATAAGTCTTAGTTTCGTCCAATTCGAAATCACCTGAACTAATGTCAGTTGTCTGTCCGAACTTAATCAGAAACGGTTTTCTTGAAACCATCATATCAACGAAAAACGCATAGCCCGTCTCATCATAACTCATTAAAGATTCTGTTGAAACAGTCCATTGAAGTTTGCCAGGAAGAGCACTAGCCCATACCCCCGCCATTTTATTTGAAGTATCAATCGCGTCCTGTGACAAGTTCAAAGAACAAGAAGTACTGTAAGCGATTGGGCTGTAAGTATCACCCGTTCCCGCTTTTACATATAAAAAAAGTTCATCACCTAAAATTAGGTTATCAGATGTATATGTATTTGCCATATTTTTATTTTGTTTGTTATTTTATTTAATTGAAAATGAGAGAGTTTGTATATAAACGTCTCCATCGTAATCTTCTGTTGAATCGATTAACTCGATTGAATTTATATTGTGTTGTTCAGAATTTATTCGGTATCTACCATCTAAGCATTGAAAGACTGCATCAGCAATTAACTGTGATTCATCATAACTTGAAGAAACACAACTGATAAAGACGATACAATTGTGGAAAGCTATCCCTGTTTTAGTTCTATCTATTGAGTATTCATCACGAACATAGACTATGTAATTGTTTGTTGTCCCTTCGGGTGCAATGATAGGATATATCTGTGTTCCTACCAGTTCTTTTATCTTTTCGTCTGCCAATAGCCTTTCCCTTATCAATGTACATACACTAAATTTTGTCTGAAGTTTACTCGGATAAAAAGTTACATTATCCATTGTGTCTGTTTTTTATGTTTGTTATTGATGCTTTTATCTGATTGAGAATAATCACCATAGCACGTGGAGTTTCCTTTTGCCGTGTATCTTCCCAAAAGGCGTTTCCAATCACAAAACCTCGATATTGACCTTTACGGGTGAATCTTTTTCTAGTTCCTTGCGATACTAAGTGTGCGTGCCGTCCTTTTTCTTTGAATCCGACCAATGCACCGAATTTTCGTTTCTTAATTCTGTAAGAAAAACTCTTTAATAAGTTACCCGACACACCTTTTCTGCTTTTCATTCGTTGACGAAGTTTCAATCTACCCTTGTTCATCAGGTATCTAGCACCTATCTTTAGGGCTGCATCCACTACCTTATGTTGGGAAACGCTATCACCAAGTTCTTGAATCGCATCCTTAACAGTCTCTAAATTAATCAGTTCTATTTCAATATCTAAATCCTTATTGGTAGCCATTACTTATTAATTTTTTGAACTGTTATTTTTAAAGTTCTGTCCCAAATATTTTCATCAATGTTGGTAATCTTGTATTCAGTGTCTTTATATACAAGTATATCGCTATCTTGAATATCAGGAAAGTAACGGATTTGAAAAGTAATAGATTGAGAATCAAACAATTCTTTTGCCACTTCTTTATTTTGACCTGTCGATTTTAATCTGTATGCTCTCAATAGGGCTATCTCTTTTTTCTCTTTAGTTATCTGTCCTGTTTCACTTTGGATATTCTCATACCTATATATAGTAATGAACTCACGTAATAATCCTGCTTTCATTGGGCTACCTCACTTTCTCGTTTGTAAGATTTATAAGGTTGAAGTAAGTATTCAAAACTAAAAGGAATCTTGTACGGAATCGCATTGAAAGATACCCCTTCACGGTTATTATACAAGTTACCTACCATTATTTTGATGGCTTGAAGAACTGGAAAAGGAAGCCTTTCATTCACCATTAAATCACATAACTTCACATTCAAGTACTTTTCAATAATTTCCTGTGCTGCATCAATATAATCAGCGATAATTTTATCGTCCGCTTCGAAGTCTATATATAAATGACGTTTTACGTCTTCAACGGTTATGTATCTCATTTTTTATTTATCGCTATTATTATTTTTATTTAAAATTGAAAATTGATTGATAAATGAAAGAGACATCAAATTAATCAATGTCTCAATCATTAATTATATATAGTTATGCAATTTTCATTACTGCAAATGCCTCTTTTCTAATTACTTGTAATGCGATATTGTCGTTGAAATTGATTTCAGTGATATTTTCTTTTGAGCGTGATAAATTATCTACAACCATATCAGGAGTACCAACTTTTTGAATTAAGAAGTTAGAGAATACACCAAAACCGATATAGCCTTCAACTGCATTTGAAACCAATACAGGGAAGCCATTCATTTGACCATTTTCCAATACCATTCTGCCTGAACCTGCATCTAACGGAGTAGTTTTAAGTTCAGCTTCGATTTCGGGACTTAAAACGTAAGCTGCTGTATTATCGAATATTACGTTAGCTTTCTTAACTTTAGCTGCTAATTTTACAATGTTTTTGTAAGAGATTGCAGTATTACCAGTTTCGGCTGCATACGCATCCACGAAACAACCCTTTTGTGAGTTAACAGCTTCTTTAGCGAACATTACTTTGTTGATTAATTGAGCTTCTGATTTACCTGCTAAGTTGATAGCATAGTTAACCAAATTGATGTCGGCTTCTTTAATAGCAGTGTTTGAAAAAGGAAGCGATAAACCTACTCTGAAAGGAACAACCTTAGTTTTTGAGAACTCTAATTTTTGACCTACAAGTTCGGTAGTCTCACCCTCGATACTTGCTTCAACGCTTGATACAGAAGGCATTACAACAGCTTTTGCTGTAACAATTGTTTTGATACCCAATTGATTAACGATTAATGCGTCTTGTAATGGTTCCAAAAGTTCGGTTGCGTATTCACCTCTAACTGCATCTACTTCACCAGTTAATGTTTGACCTGTGTTTGCTCTTAATGAAATAACGTTTCCTGCCACGTTATCCAAGTCTTCAATGCTTCTGTTGTTAGCAATAGCTTGCATAGCAAGCGCAATATTTTCTCTGAAATTTCTTTTCATATTTTTTTTGTCTGTTTTATTTTGTGTTTCATTTATTTCAGTACTTCTTAATTGTACCTGTAAGTCTTTTAACTCATTTTCCTTTGTTTCAAACAAGGATTTTTCATCATCATTTAGACTTCTCTTTTCTACTTCGGCATTATCAATAAGTTCACGTAACTCTTCTTTGATAAGTGCGATTCTATCTATTAATTCCATTAATTAAGTCTTTGTCTGTAATTATTCAGTTCTTGTTTCCAAGATTCGTCTGTCTGTGTTTCTGTCCGTTCTGTTTGTGCTTCCACCATTTCATCGATTGAACGACAACTGATTTCTGTCTGACTGTATGCTGCATCGAATACGGCTGATAAATCGAAAAGTCCTCGAATACTCTTAACAGTTCTAGTTGGTATCTCTCTATCAGAAAAATCCCACTCTATTGAATCCCCATCCGTAAAAGCGAAAGAGCAAGTAGTCACTTCACCTCGTCTTATCATTTCTTTTAAGTCACCACCAATTGATGTATTGGGGATTTCAAAGGAGAAAAACACACCATCTTCACGAACTTCAACGTGTAATGAGCCTTGTCCCCTGTTCCGTCTTGCTAATAACCTTTCCTTATCGTGGTTGAATAAGAACTTAATATCACTATTATCAATTAATTCCTGTGTTATGGCTTCTCTATCAATTATCTCACGGAAGAATCTTCTCTTTTCTTTATCATATAAGATTTCGGAAACAGAGTTAAAACGAATAGCGTAACCTTCAATTATATTGTCATTTTCCTGAAAACTAGATTCTATGCTTCTGATTTCCATAAGTTTAAATCGTTTACTTCTATGTTTGTTTTGTTATTTTTAGTATCAATCAAGGCGTAATATCTTGATTTTCAATCGATTTATCTTCAATAGGTTCATCTGATATTGTATCGACTGTTACCTTATAATTTTGGATGGATTGTAAGTTGGTGCTTACTAAGATTTCATCACCACCTTTGACTTCATCCTTATTAAAGGTTCTACGAACATCATTAACAGAAAGAATACCCATTTCAATTTGAGTTTTGTAATTTTTCATTATATCGTTAAAGTATGGCAACGTACATCTATCAAATTCTATTTTGTATCTTGATGAAACAGAATCAGGAATTAATTTGCTATTGAAAGCTGCTTCAATTTTCTTCAAAATTGGATTGAGCGTATCGATATAAAAGTTCAACTGGTCTTGTTGTGCGGCTTGATAATTGGACCCTAAAGAAATACCTAACTTGGATAATGATACACCCATAAATCGGGCTAAATCTGATAAACTATATTGTTTATTATCAAGCAATAAGCTATCCTTTGCCGACAAGCTCATTGATTGGAATTTAACACCACTTGGAAGCGTCATTACGTCTTTTCCTGAATCAATTTCGTTCTGAATATTTGTCTGAATGTCAATAAGTTGATTATCCTGTGCATCGCCGAAGCCGATTACACTGCTTTCAGAACTGATAATACCTTTCATTCGATTACCATTACTCAAAGTAGACAATGATTCTGAATCACAAGCATTTGCAAGTCCCAACGTCTTCGCACAATAATCCACAACAGACTTTCCAACTATATTTTCCAAAGATTTGTGTCGTAGGTGGATAATCTGATTGGAATTAAATTGACCTGATACCTTATTATATGTATCTGTGACGGTGTACGTATTTGCAATAACATTGTGATAAACCGAATGAGGATAAAGCAGAACCAGTTCTTTTACATCAGAACTTGCATTTCTTTTTATCAATATGTAGGAATTTCCATACATAATCAACTGAAAAACAAGACCTTCCAATAGTTCATAGATGGTTTGTCTTTCGTTTGCATTTCTCGTCAGTACATTATATAATATGTTCTTCTCGTCAGCCTTCCAAAAGCCCTTCTTGTCTTTACGGTAGATACTCAAAGGAATACTGGCTACTGAATCAGTCAGAATTGAAACACCTCTGTAAATCACGCTATTAGTAAGAGCCTTTTCCTCGTCATACACTGCCGTGTACTTGTTTGTCTTGTTACCGACATACCGTATATTTACATCAGCACTCCTTTTTATTTCTTTATTTTTTGAAAATAAATTTCTTATGTTGAATTTCATTTTATTTTGTTTGTGTTTTTATTTTTATTCAATTGTAATGGAAATTTCTTCTTCACAATTACGTAGCAAGGCTGTTAGTTTGTCAGAAGTAACACGGCTATTAAGAACCTTTCCTTTTTCTTTGTTGAAGCCTACCAATAAGCAACCTAAAGTATCTTCGTGAGTATTTCCACTGTGGACCCTAATCCCACTGAACCCCTTAACATTCAATAAGATAGGCAGATAGCGTTTGAACTTGGGACTGTATGTGACTTCAACTTTGTAAGTGCCTTTAGGAATGGCAGTTTTGCCATATACCTTAATCTTTTTGATTTCTTCTTCTGTCATATCAAAAGATAATCCTCTATCAGTATCTTCAAGTACATTTGAAAACCAAACACCATCTATGTATAAGTCCCCAATTGTATATTTATCATTTCTATATCTTCTAATTAATTTTAAATCCATTTCTATTTTTAATAGATATGTTTTTATCATTAAAATTGAATTAACGCTTATAATTTTGGAACATTCCAAGACACATCAAAATGCAAATTGCACCATCAATTTTGTCGTTTCTATTCCGTTTGATAGGCTTTTTATTCTGCATCTTGTCTTCGTCAATCATCACGTTAGATATACAATAGGCATTCAAGGGATTATCATCGAATTTTAGTCTGCCTTCGTAAACTGCTAGTTCAAACGATTCGACTGGACTGGTAAAATTGGAATAGGTTTGACTGTATGGCGTTGCACACCTGATTCCTGCTGCCTTGATTATATTGATAAATTCTTTTGATTTGTAAGCATCGTACCCAATTTGTAAGATATTCAGATACTTGCTATTTTCAATTATATCACCTGCAATCTGCTTGTAATCAATCACTTCGTTGCCACAAATGATTAAATACCCCTTGTCTATCAATTCCTTGTACATTGCCCGATTGGGGTGATTCTCTGCTGTTTGTTTCGGAACGTAGTAAAAGTTCTTGAATACAAATCTCTTGTTTATACTATCGTACAAGGCATAACAGACACAACTAAAATCATCCTTGACACTTAAATCGACACTAACCATTGCTTGCGGACGAGATTTAAGCATTGAAAAATCAAAATGCTCTGTATTTCGTTCTATTACTGATTTGTTAATCCAAATTTCCGTAGCGTTTTTGGTGAAGACATTCAATAATTTAGTCTTGAACTCCATCATATCGTCAGCACTCATTAAAGCATTTTGATATGCTATTTGATAGGATTCTTCAAGGGCTGTGATTCCCAAATGTGGCTGCACCTTGTACCACGTGTCCCTGCTACCAATATCATCATCTTCATCAGGCTGGAATATACTAGCGAAAATTGAATCATTAATAATTTCACCTTCTAAAATTTTTTTGTAATTCTCTAACATTGTGACAAATGGCGTCTCCAACTTTGTACTAGCTGTTGTCAAAGTGACAATCAAAGGATTCCTGCGGACACCCATCGAAGAGACTAATACATTCCTTAAATCAGCGTTATCGGCTTGTGCGTATTCATCAAGTATCACCATTGAAGCATTAAGACCATCTAGCCTATCAGCCGAAGTTGACAAACAACGAATGAATGAAGTCCTGTTCGGCATTAGATTATAAATTATTTCTCTATTTAGTCTGAAATGTGATAACTTGGGGTCGAGTGCCTTTAACGTATCTCTAATTTTGTCGAAACAAATCTTGGACTGATTGAATGAATTGGAAGCAACATACGCTTGTGCATCATTATCCTCAAACAAACAATTATAGATGGCTAAACTGGCAACACTGGTTGTCTTACTGAACTTTCTAGGCACGAAAAGCAATGCTTCCCTAGTTAGTCTATATCCTGATTCCTTTTTATAGAACCCCAATATATTAGCAAATTGAAATACCTGAACTGGCGTCAGTGCAAAAGACTCCATCCCATTATTTGATGGAAACTTCAAATGCTCATAGAACACTATAAATTTCTTTACCTTTTTGACATTGAAGGTTAAATCATCACGCTTTAGGAAATCTAAGAACCTGAATACTGCTAGTATTTCGTATTTGTTGTGGTGTGTTGGATTATTCAAAACTTCATCAACATAGATATGTAATCGTGAATCAATTTTAATTAGCTGTTCGGTTGGTATCTCATAGAGCTTTATTTTTTCAATTACTTCATTTTTAGTCATTTAAGGTTATTCGTTATCAATGTTATTCATATCATTTATTAAGTTTGATAAAGGGTCGTTATCTTGCATTGCAGTTACTTTTGCATCTAAGGATAGTCCTAGCTCTTTTAGGTTTTTGCGTAAACTCTCACTACAATTGACTAGTTCGTTTAAAATTGGATTCTTCTTCTTTGATACCCCACCACCACGCACACTTTGTTCTACTATTGTGGATTCCGACACAAACGTATTAACCAATTTATTGTATTGAAATAGCAGACAAGCCACATTGAATATCTGTATGTCAAGGGAACTGTCATAGAGTCCTTTCTCCGTAAGTAATTCAGTCAGATAATTAATTAACTTACGAATATTCTTATCGATTTTTAATATATTTAGTAGATTCATTTTTATTTCTTTTTTAGTTTATGTTTTTAATTGAAATATTTATTGAAAAAATCATTCAATTTCTTTTTATTCAATTCATTATTTGTTTGTTTTTTGTGTTTTTTCATTGATATATGTATATCGGAATGACACTTATGGCAGAGAGATTGAAGGTTGTTGGTGTCATACGCAAGAACTTCCATCCTTTCAAATTCCTTTTCGGTTTCAATAGGTTTTATATGATGAACTTCGGTAGCAATGTCACTACAAATAGCACAAAGCGGATTCCTCTTCAACTGCTCGTTACGTAGCTTTCTCCATCTATGACAATTAATCAGCTTTATGTAGTCTTTATTTCTGCTCATTTTTCCTTAATATGAAAGAAGTTATTTAGTTGGTTATCACAATCTTCTTGATTCTTGTATTTAACCTTATTGATATAAATTCTAATGATGGTTTCGTGTAAAACGTCTCTCTTGGAATAGCCCTTCTTGGTTATCTTATCGTCATTTCTACTGAACTTAATGAATAGGGATTTGTAGTTTCTAGCTAACCAGTTATCTATGTATTTTTTATTTTTGAGGTTGGCAGAAAAAGGCACGTATTGTTCAGGATAGATGTAGTTCTCATTGACGAACTTGTTATTTAGTAGCATTATCAAGTAGTATTAAATCCTCGTTATTAAATTCATTCAAAGTGATTTGCGTTCTTTTGGAAGGGCTTCGTTTTGGCTTCTCAAATTGGAACATCGATTCACCATCTTCTAATTCTTTAAAGATGTCTTCAATGGTTTCTTCTTTTCTTTTTTTCTGACCATAGATATTACAAAAGACGTTGACAATAGTCTTAGCCAGTTCTGCATTACTTCGGAACTTATAATTAGTCTTTATCTTACTCATTTGAGCATACAGATTATCATTCACTCTGAACAAAATATTGTTTGTGTTACACATAGTTATCTCTTTTTTATATAAATATCAATTAAATTCAAAAAGTGAGGAAAAACCAATAAAAAAGGGATTGAAAAATCAATTTCAACCCCTTCTTTTTTACATAAAATTTAATTTATTTCTTTAATTCTTTTTCAATTAAATCTCTTTGTTTCGTTTTTAATTTTTCTGATTCTTCAATTTTTATTTCTTTCCAATTATCAATAGAATCATTAATTCCTAAAAATATTTTTTCAGAAAAAATTCTGTCCTTTAAATTAATATCTGCTGATTGGGTCAGAACGTGACCGCTAGTTGGTTCTATGATTTGAACTGTATATGCTGTTTGTTTCATCTATTCTTTATTTTTATTCGTTTTTATTTTAAGCGATAGTCCAGCCTTTGGAACTGGCGATAGCTATCTGTTCTTCTGTTAGTTTTTCGATATTGGTGGTTCCAAATGTAAGTGTACACGTCCAGCCACCAGTCGTTAAATCAAGTGCTTCATTGATTATGTTCATCAAACTTTCTGCTGTCAGATTTATACAATTGGATACATCAAAATTAATTCTCAAATTATGGAATCCTGCTAGAGTTGTTATTGCCATATTGGTGTCCCAATTGTACCCCAAGAAATTAGCCGCATTTCCCACATTGGTGAAATCAAGCAATGGAAGATTATTAATTTTAGGACACATACTAAACATTGATTCTACTGAAACAGCATTTGAAGTATTTAATTCAGGAATCGTTTCTAGGGCATAACAGTTGCTAAACATATTACTCATATTCTCAACTTTAGATGTATCGAGTAATGGTATTCTTGCTAAAGCTGTACAATCACTAAACATTCCATAAGTCGTTGTAGCATTACTAGTATCTAATAGTGGAATTTCCTGCAAATTTTTACAATAGGCGAATGCCTGATTGAAATTAGTTACATTACTTGTGTCTAATAATGGAATACTCTTTAAAGACGAGCAATTCATAAATGCGCCAACCATTGAATTTACATTTGACGTATTAATCAGTGGTAGCTCCTGCAAAGCAGAACAATAACCAAATGAGTTGTCAAGAGTTGTTACAAATACTGTATCTACCATAGGAAAGTACACCAAATTTCCGTCTCCAAAATAACTAATACTATCGCTCATATTCCAGTTATCATAGATTGATTTTGCATAATCAAAAGCATTGGCAAAAGATTCAGGTTCTTTTGAATAACCTATTTCACTCCAATCCAAGCCAGTTCCACCACCAGTTGATATGGATTCTATCTTTGAAGGATATGAAGAGAAAGGTTCAGAATCCGATACACTTACATTCTTCGCTTTAATTGCTGTCTTGATGGCTTCTTTAGTCTCTAATAGCTTATTTAATTTATCTGTTATTGTGTTCATCAAATTACTTCTCCATTTATCTTATCCAACACTGTATTGATGTCACCTATCTTATTATTGAGGTTGGTTATTTCGGTTTTATCAGCTTTGGTAGCTAGTTTAGAATCGACTTCTGTTTTGTTGTAGTAATTAGAAAGGTCACCACCGCCACTACCACCACTATCAGCAACTCCCATCATATCTATATTTTTAAAATCTATGTAAATCATCAGTCAAGTATTTTAATGGTAACGTTATTTGAGGATTCGATTTTTAGATACATCATAAATTTAGCGTTTACTATATTGATGATGTCAGTATCAGCTATATCGATATTTGATGTGTGCTCAATCCAAGTTTCACCATCAACGCTTGCATACAAAGTTATTTCTGTTGCTCCTTCAATTTGAATCATTATCTTCTCCGATTTTAAATTAATGATGGATTCAAATTTGCCGTTATTTTCATTTAATATTAATTCTTTCATCTATTCTTTATTTTAATGTGTTTATTTATGCTAAAGTCCATCCTTTGCTCGTGGCTATGGCTATCTGTTCTTCGGTCAGCTTCGATATATTGGTAGTTCCTAGTGTAAGGGTTGCATTGTCTGTTTCAGATAAATCGGCTGCTTGGTTAATCACGTTCATAATGGAATCAGCCGTTAACTTCCGTGAAGAGGACAAGTCCAAGTTGACTGACAAATTAGTAAAGCCTTTCAAATCAGTTAATTCAGAGCAACCAAGCAACATACTTCTTAATTCTTTTGCATTAGTGAAGTCTAAAAGTGGTACTGATACAAGTTTACTGCATCCACCAAACATCAGATTGGCACTATATAAGTTAGTGGTGTCAAATTGAGGAACAACAGTCAGAGATGAACAATTATAGAACATTTCATCAAAGTGCACTACATTAGCTGTATTCAATAATGGAACTTGCATCAGGTTAGTACAGTTTGAAAACATAGCAGTCATATTATCAGCCTTACTGGTATCAACCAATGGACAAAATACTAGGTTCTTATCGTTTCTGAATCGGTTCATCAATACTTGCTCTGAATCCCAGTTCCTAACAATATCTTTTGAGTATTCAAGATAACCGAATAATGGCTGTTCACTACCATCATATCCCATTATGTCGAACTCACTATTTACACTTACATTGGATAACCGAATTTTTATTTTTATGTCTTTATCTTCTAATTTCAATTTAATTCTATTCATTTATGTAGTAGTTTGTTTCTATTCGTTTGGTATAGTCATAGGAGTTATCAGGGAACTCACCATTATAAAAAGTGAGATGCACAACTATGTACAAGATTCCTTCTTCCAATTTTTGAAGTTGGGAATTGTCCACCATCAACTTGTTATCTGTTATGTCTTGTTTATCTAGTTTGATATAGTTATCTTCCTTTGTAGTTAATGTAAATAGCTCAATATCAACATCTTTCAAATCATCAATGTTAATTAACTGATTATCAGCATCGTATAATTCAAGGCTGAAAACTAGGTCGTTATTTTTATGTATCGTCTTCATTATTATCTTTTTGTATTTATGTCATTAATCATTAAATTGATATATGTATGTGTGTGCACACGTTCCTTTTTATATCTCGTACCCCCGTGAAGGGCAAAATGCTCAAAAAATGGCTTTCTCGTTCGGAGGGTGTAAGGGTGGGTTTGGCTACCCCTGGCACTTGTTAAAAAACATTACCCCGCCTGCGAATTAACATTTAAAAAATTTAACCAATCGTTTATATCTGATTGATTATCAATATGTTATGTTATTATTTTATTAGTTGTTATTGGCTGGTTATTTGCTCTGTATTTGATTATCAAGCTAATGACATAGGGATGTATCTATAATACAATAGAGTGGCTTATATCGCTTTAAAACAGGTCGTTAAATATTGATGGTAGGTGATGAAAAGATAGACGGTAAGTATTTTGTTATCAATCAGGTAGGGACAAAAAAAAGGCTGACTAAGTTAATAGTCAGCCCAAACAAAGGATATATAGGTAGTACTTACATTCCTAAATCATACCTTTGATTTAAGTAGTTGGCAAATGCGCTGCCCTGTGGTAGAACGTTTGGTAAATCCATACTTGCAACCTTATATAATGCGGTTGCCGACTGGTAAACATCATAGAGAGATAGTGCACCTTTTGTTTTGAATGTCAGTAGTAACGATTCAGTAAATTTGCAGATTTGCGACTGATTGAGCGGGTAAACGTCACTACTTACTAATCCTTTGATACTCTTTATCTTGGAATCAAAAGCGACCCTAATCGCTGTTAGTTCGCCTATCATTTGGTAAATAGTATTTGAATCGATTCTTATTTGTTTCATCTTGTTTAAGATATTTACATCTCTATCAAAACTATATTCTCTAATCATTTGGCGAACTCGTTCTATAAAGTCGCTTATATTCTTTATTTTGTCACTCGTTCCGTATGTGGTGCAAATGTTTTTTGCCCCTAAAATAGTCTGATTCCTACACGCAAAACAGTTCGCACCTATTGCCACCTGTAAACCTTTTTGATTACTTGCCACTACGATATTAGCCACGTGTGTACTATTTGATAAGTCGGATAAATTGATATTAGCAAATACACGATTAAAAGTAACGGCTTTAAACGGTATATTAGTAGTTTGATTTTCAAGTTGGTAGGCTTCGCAAAGTTGCTTATTTATCGATATGCCGTTACCCAACGCCTTATTTTTGTTGTCAGCTACAAATAAGTCTTTTATTTCGTAGTTCAAATTATATTCATTACAAATTTTTGTCACTTCATTAATCAATTGGTAGGCGTTTATCTCATTACTCAAATCGCCTTTTATATCTACTATGTCAGCACTTTCTTTTAATTGTGCTAATGTGATACCCTTTGTTTTTTCCATCTCTGTAAAAGGCTCAAAATATACGTTATTATCACTAATTGGATTTAGTAGCTGATTTTCGTCGGCTTCTGACAAAAGAATGTTCTCAACTGTAATTGTTTCGTTTTCAACTACTTGTACTTCGTTGCTTGCAAATAAATCTAATGTTTTCATATCTGTAAAATTTAATTGATTAATAATTATATTTCATATTTATAATTTGTAAATGAGAATGCCCCTTTGATATATTTCGGATACTTCTTTTCATACTGTTGTGCTAACTTGGTGATATAGTCCCGTTCTTGTTTTTCCTTATCAAATAACAAGATACTTTCTTTCAGTTCTTCAATATTTTTTAATTCTTGGTTTATTGAGTTCTGGATATTGAGAACTGTTTTTTCTGAATCTATTCTATTATCAGTAAGAGCGATAAACAAATATATTTCACGTCTTTTGAGGTAGTAGGAACGGTCTTTATATATTAGTTCGTTCCCCTTCTTTTGACTTAATACCAATCGATTTTTATAATAGGAATCTTGGTATATATCATTTGCTATCTTTTCTTTGATGGCAGATACCAACCGCTTATTATACACCTTATTATTGAAGGTATTAACCACTTCGATAGCTTTCTGTAAGTCTCGTACAAGTTCTTTTGTTAGTCTTATACGTTCGTCTACTTGCATTATTAAAAAATCCTTTTCCATACGCTTATAAAATTAAATTAATAAATCCTTACATCTGACAAACAGGGTCTTTTTGCCTGTTGTGTGCCACAAAGTTAGATGTTAAACGTGTTAAATCGATTTTATATTAATTTCTATTTTTAATTTTAACTCATAAATCCGTTTTTAATTGAATTTATTTTTCTGATATTTAAAAATACCTCTTTTCATCGAAGTATTATAATTAACAGGTATTAACTAAAATTAATTAATAAAATTAATCGATTTGAAAATTTTTGAAATTTAATTTTCTACTTAACTTGGATTTTCGATTTCAAATTTTATTTTGAATTTTTCTTGGATTTATTTTTATTTTGTTCCTCTGCTTTTTTAAATTATTTTTCTTATTGATTTGTTTTTAAATTGATTCAATTTTTATTTATTTTTGGGTGATTGGTGGTTGGGAATTAGTTGATAGTAATCAGTGATATATTATCTACCATACTAGTACATAAAAACTTATCAATCTTACTGAATGTCGGATTGATTTATAAAGATGATTGATTAGTAGTTGATATAATGATGGCTATGAATATCAGGTTATGATAATTCCAATCAATGGTATTGAAGGCAATGGGAATGATATTCAGGTTTCATCTTTATTATGGTATGGATATATCAATATATGTATAGCTATTAGGGAATAGGATATACAAACCTATAATCATATCAAATATAAATTCAATTGAATATCTATTTTGCTTCAATCTTATTATGATTGTGATTGAATTGTGGTAGTCTGCGTGTGTCGTGTGATTGGAATTTGATGATAGCATTGAAGTATCTTTCAAGTATCTCTCTATTGATATTCTTATCCTATCTGTTATCTAATGCTATCTGATTATTGATTATTGAAAGGGGATTTAATGCACTAGTTATCTTCATCAGACCACTAGTAGTAAATATGAGTACTCATATTAATAATCAAAATAAAAATCTAAACATCAAATTATTTTCTAGCTAGAAAAAACATACCCCCTATTAAAAAAGACTACCCCCTCAAAAAAGACTACCCCTCTAAACATTCTTCTTCTATTTCAGCCCTTTCACTATAAGAATAAAAAGGTTCAGCATACTGCATACTAGTTTCAAAGTTATCTGCTAGAGACTTTAACTTATTTATTAAATCTCTTTTAATTTCTTTGAGTCTAATAATGTACGGATAATCATCATCCATTGGAGCTTCAAGGAATATTATGAATCCATTTTGCTCTCGACCCAAAGTAATGTGTCCATCAACAAAGTATGCAGACAGTTCATTTTCATTATTTGGACGTACTATTACCTTCTGCTCAAACCATTCGGTTGATTCAAGACTTTCGATTGTCTTCAACAAATCACTCTCACTAACTACGCACATTTCTAGTACGTTGAATTTTTCACTTTTTTTTGCCATTGTCTAAAACTTTAAATTAATAAAAATTACTGTAACTCAATATTAAATAGATTATCATCTGTCAAATGAATATCTTTGAATAGATATTCATCACCAAATAGATTGTTTCTCTTATCCTTATATTTGAAGAGTATCATTTGAAGATGAGATACATTGTCTACATCACAATATATCACAATAGTTTCACCACTTACTTCAAATGTTGTGTTGTCAGTTATATAACTTATATCCTCTTGGGGAACTTCCGCTGCTTCAAGTTCCTCTATCTCTTCTGCATCAACATCAGTTACTTCATCATTAAGTACAGGTAGTGTTTCATTTGGAACTAATTCGGCTTCAACAGTAATGGCTTCTTCTTTCGGTTCTTCGGCTACTGATTCAACTGGTTCTAGTTCTGCTACTGGTTCTTCAACAACTGAAATATACTCAACATTAATGAAATTAAATTCATCTAATCTTATACGTTGTACATTATTGAATGATTTGATGGCTGCTCTTATTACTTTAAGGTCAGTTGCAGTAACACTAAATAAAGACCTTCTGAAATTCTTAAAGATGAATAAATCCACATCAAAATTTTCAAGTCTACCTTCATAACCTTTTGACATAATAGCAAATTTAATTTCATCTACTATTGTATCAATGCTTATTCTCTTTAGCTGCTCATTAGACTTACCTTCTTTAATAGCCTGAATGAGCTTGTTATTTCTTACTTCTTTCAAATACTTGAAAGTTGTTTTAGCTGTTTGAACTGCTTCGTACTTCGCACTGTTCATTTTCTCACTTAAAAATTTCTTCATAATTTATTTATTTTATTGATTAATAATCGTGTTATTTTTGTTATCAACATTGCAAAGATACTGCTATTAGCTAGCGAGCGAATTAGCAGAAATTCAAAAAAAATGCAACTACCTATATTATAGACAGTTGCAAGTACGAAGGGGATTTTTCAGGGGATTTTTTGGGGAATTATTTCTTTATGTAATGCTGTTGTCGAGGATTTTTCTTGGTGTCAAACCGCCAAAATCCTCTATGTTGATTATATACTTCTTCTACTCTTTCGATACAATCGTTTTCTTTAAAGCTAACATCAGAACTACCATAATACTCACATATCAATTTCTTGAATTTCTTAAATGGCTTTATTGCCTGCTTTTTAAATAAAGGACAAAAGTTAGCCAACAAAAGAGCGATACAACACTTATCAAGTTTCTTCAGTTCATTGAAGTTATACAGTATATCAACTTCATATAGAATATTGAATAACCTATCTATATCGTTATATTCCGCCAATTCTGATAAGATATTACGTTGTCTTATTAATTCGTTATCTAGTTCCAGTTTCTTCTTAGTATCTTCTTCGGGACATAAGTCTATTTCGGTACGGAGCAAATCAAAAACACGACTAAAATAATATTTGAGATTAATATAAGGACTATAAGTGTAATGGAATCTAAATATATCGGTCATTTCAGAAATAACTTGGCTTATGTCTTTCATTACATTTGTCATAATACTATATATTCTCACTTTGGACTTTTCCACTTCCTTGTTAGACATATTATCCAAATAATAATCAGCAATATCAAATTTCTTAATAATATCATTACCAAGTAGATGGTAAATACTATCAAATATAGTGTAGAGGTATTCTAATGGTTTTTTCAGTTCAATGTGTTGCCAAAACAGCCTTTCAATTTTACACTTAAAATAATTGGTAGCTTCTTCTAAATTGTGTTTCTTTATTTCATCCTGATATTTCTGTATATCACTATTTGTAGGATTATTATCTAATAAATTAAGCCCAAACTCAATCAACCTTATATAAGAGATAAAATCATCAGATAATAATTTATTTTCCGTAAATGTAACCTCTCTTTCACTTAGTACTTTATAATGAATTTGAAAAGGATTACCACTACGGTGTCGGTTAGAAAAATCACTTGAATATCTTGTTATACAATCACCTAAATCACTTTTTAAAGTGATGTATATCACATATATTTCTTCTGATTTAATAATTCCACCTTTCACGTTCTTGTCAGTAGTAAAGTAACAGGTTTCTATCTTTTCAGGACTAAAGTCGTAGTAATATCCCAAATGGTATGTTTTCATAATAATATTTTTGATTCACTACAAAATTAAAAATAAAAACATAACTAGAAAAGAGTTATGAAAATTGAAGCTAATTTACTAATCATATTCATCATTGTTCTTATCTGTTTGAAGTGCTGCTATTATAATAATAAGAAAGAAGAACCGATACGGATAACCGATACCATCACCATTATCAAACGAGATACCATCACCATTATTAAGCCTCAACCAGTCATTAAATATCGAAATAAGATTATAAAAGATACCCTATATTCCGTGGATTCTATTCCTGTATCTGTAAATGTCCCCCTTGAAACAAAAGTATATCAGGATAGTTTATATAGAGCTGTTGTGAGCGGTTATAGACCTCAATTAGATTCAATTTCTATTTTTAATAAAAATCAAATTCAATACATCAATAAAATAATCTACAAAACAAAAAGATGGAATATTAATCCTAGTCTTGGAGTTGGGTATGGATTCTATCATAAAAAATTTGATATGTATTTAGGATTCTCAATTGGATATAATTTCTAAGTAGAATTATTTTTCTATATTTGTCAACCAACATTATATATTAATTAATTATGAAAAAAAGCACATATATTATTCTCGGAGTTTTTATCGCTATTATTGCTTATTTGTCTTTTTCTGAATATAAAAAAAGTAAAGAAAGAAAAGAATTAAACGAACTTCTTAAAAGACAAGAAACAGAAGCTCTATTTGATTCTCGATTATATGGAGATAGTGTGATATATTGGTTAGGAGAACTTAACCTAGAACCCAATGACTACGATTATCTTGAAGCAGCAAAAGAGTATGAGTTCAATCGTAAAAGTACAGAATCTGATTTTATATTATATGAAGCTTATATGAAAAATATACAACTTATGATTAGTAAAAAGACTGATTTTCGGGCTAAAGAAAGCTACATTTTTTTGAAGAAAAATAGTGCTCAATTTGAAGAAGTATCTAAAAAAGTATCAGCAATAAAAGCATATACAAATAGCAACTTAGATTATATTGGATATTGTGACAGTATTAAAGCTGTCATAAAACTTAAAAATTACATTTATGAATGATATTATGGAAAAAGGATTAGACCCGTTCATTGAGAATGATTCAGAGATACTTATTATTGGCACATTCCCTAGTGATATATCTATATGTAGCGAACAATATTATGCTAATACTAGTCATAACTGCTTTTGGAAGCTCATATATAAGATATATGAAGATAAAGATATAGTTCCTAATAATTATCCTGACAGAAAGAAAGTATTAAGAAGAAATAAGATAGCTCTATGTGATGTATATAGTTGGGCTGCAAGACAGGGAAATTCAGATAGCAAAATAGATAAGAAAAATGTAGAATATCATAAATTAGATGAATTATTAAATGACCATCCAAATATTAAAAAGATTATATTCAACGGTCAAGCCGCAGCCAAAGTATTTAAAGAAAAATTCTCCACCATTGATATTTCAACATATACAGCAGAATCAACTTCAGGAAATAATAGATATAAAATAGTAAACAAAATTGAAGATTGGAAAAATATACTGCAATCATAATAACATAGTATTTAGTCGTTCCAGTCTATCAAAGGCAAGAACGACTTTTTCTATATTATTTTGATTTTTCTTTCCGAATCTTTCTCACCATTTCTCTCTTCTTATTTAGTTTATCTTCTGATAATTTGATTCTTTCGATGAATTTGAAACCTTCTTCTTGCACAAAATCATCATATATCACTTCCACATTGGGATTAAGCGTTTTCTGCATATCTAGTTCAAAATCATCGCATTTCTTATATAATTTCTTTGTCCTTACATCAACTAGATATGTAAATATTCTATCGTCTTTTAATGTGATAGAAACCTCTTTAAGTACTCTACTACGTATTGTTTCAACTGATATTTTTTTGATGAAATTATGAATTATCTGATATTTCAAATTATCATTCATTTGGTTCACATCTTTAACTATATTTCTGTAATTAACCGATTCTTCACTAGCTTCAATCATTCTATTATAATCAGCTATTTCAGCATTTAACTGATTAATTCTTGAAGTGTGTTCATTGAACTCTTCATTAATAATGCGTTCATTTGATTTGAACTTCTCCTGATTGATACTACCATTAAAATACATATCTGCATTTCGTTCTCTTTTACCATTAAGTCCCGTTATCTTTTGTTGTAACACATCTATTTTTTCATTTAAGAGCTGAATATTTTCCTTATATTTATGAACAACCTGTTTTACATTTTCAGAATTTAATTTCATTTGCTGAATCTTGGCACAATACCAAGCGATAGAATCTGCTATATTGATATTTATATCATTTGAGAAATCGCACTTCTTATGAAATCTGTTGTAACAGATATATTGTAATGACAAACTATTAGCAGTGTATCGACTACCACATTTACAGAAGATAAGACCTTTACATAGATATAAATTCTTTGTTTTATCTGCTTCATTCTTATTTTGTGCTGCAATCTCACGTGATTTATCAAACACATATTTATCTATTATGATAGGATATTTTCGTTCAAAACTATATTTATTAGCTTCACCTGTATATTCGATTGAATTTAAAATCTTTGTAATAAACTGTTTTTGTTTAGTCTGTTCTATTTTACCAGTTTCTTTTAGTTCCTTCAAAATCTGTGAATGAGAAAGTTTTTGATATACATACATATCAAAGATAGTTCTTATTAAAGACGCTTCATCCTCATTTATAATATAGTTACCATCAGAATCGATGCAGTAACCAAATTTAACCAAACCACCATTGTACCGTCCTTGTTTTGCATTTGCAGCCTTTCCACGTTGAAATCTAGCTTTCTTGTTCCTCATTTCACTTTCAGCAATTTGAGCAAACAAAGTAAATATAGTTTCACTTGCTTCATTGATTGAAGCGTCATTATTAAGTAACGTGATAGAAGGTTCGTTTATTTTAAGTTGAATTTTTCGCTTCGTCAAATATTCAAGAATTGAAAATAAAATCTTTTTTCTTCTTGCGATTCGACTAATCTCCCAAGCATAGACACAGTTTATGCTGTCATCAGCTTCAATTGCTTGTTTCATTCTATTAAGCCCTTGTCGTTCCTCTTCAGATAATTTGATACCTGATTCTTTCTCTTTAATAGCGATTATATTCTCATCTGTATAACCATCTTCAAGAGCTTGATTATATATAATACGTTCCTGTTCATCATAATCTTGACGTTCAGTAGACACTCTGACTAATAAAATACACTTATTTTTCATACTAAATCACTATATTTGCAGTTATTACGTTACAAATATAAGAAATTATGGGAAATAAAAAAATAGGAGCACACGTTAGCGCATCCGGCGGCGTAGAATTCGCCCCTGTCAATGCGCATGAGATTGGAGCAAATGCCTTTGCCCTGTTTACTAAAAATCAACGTCAATGGGTGAGTAAACCATTGACAGAAGAAAACATCCGTCTTTTCAAAGAAAATTGCACTAAGTACAATTTCCAAACAGACTATATTTTACCGCATGACAGTTACCTTATTAATTTGGGACACCCCGAAGAAGAAGGATTGGAGAAAAGTCGAGCTGCCTTTTTAGATGAGATGCAACGCTGCGAACAATTAGGACTGAAACTTCTCAATTTCCATCCCGGCAGCCATCTGAATAAAATCTCCGTAGAGGATTGTCTCGCACTCATTGCAGAAAGTATCAACCTGACTTTGGAGAAGACTAAAGGAGTAACGGCCGTTATTGAAAATACTGCGGGACAAGGCAGTAATTTAGGAAGTGAATTCTGGCAATTAAGATATATCATCGACCGGGTGAATGATAAAAGCCGTGTAGGTATTTGCCTGGATACTTGCCATACATATACAGCGGGATATGACATAGTGAATGATTACGATAAAGTCTTTGACGAATTTGAAAAAGAAGTAGGTTTCGAGTATCTGCGTGGTATGCACCTGAATGATTCTAAAAAAGAATTAGGCAGTCATGTTGACCGTCACGATAACATAGGCCAGGGACTGACCGGGAGTGCATTCTTTGAAAGATTAATGAAAGATTCAAGATTCGATAATATGCCACTTATTCTTGAAACACCCGATGAAAGCAAGTGGGCAGAAGAAATTGCATGGTTGAGAAGCGTTGAATAAACGCTTCACTTCTTTTTTAATAAATATTCGCCATACTGACTAATGGCTCATAGAGTTTCTCGATATCCTGCGAGTCCATTTCTATCTGCACCTGATCCCCCGGCATCAGTTTCTGCCCTTTGGGAGGCCAGTTTTTCCGGTCACGATGAACATTAATAATAATGCAACGTTCCGGCAGGCGAAGTTCATCCACGATTTTACCATCCAGGTAAGAACCGCTCATGACCTCTACCGATAAAGTGTAGCGGGCCTCTTCTTTAAACGCAGGAGAATTAATCATATCATCATATAAAATCACATTGAAAGGTTTTATCTGAAGCATTTCCGTGAAATAGTAAGTCAGTCCTCCCACTACAATAGAAGGATAAAAGACTTCCAGATGTCCCGTAATCTCAGTAATCAGCACAATAGCGGTGAGAGGTGTACGTATGACCGCAACCAGAAAAGCAGACATACAGATCAACATGATATAACTGATATTTTCATAAGCAATCACTCCTTGCTGAACCAGAATCAATGCAACTATTTGCCCTAAAAGCCCTCCTGTCACTAATGTAGGAATGAAACTTCCTCCCGGCAGTCCTGACGAAAAAGAAAAGGTACTGAATACAAAATGCAACAACATCATACCGACAATCCAAAGAATATGGGTATCGGGATGCATGGCCTGTGCCAACAGAAACTGTTCCCCACCTCCTGTCAGATTGACTTCTGCCATAGAGATGAGATAAGCAATAAAGAGCAGATATAGCATTTTTACGTATTCCGGATGCTTGATGGCCGGATAGATATGTTTGACCTGAAGCGTAGTGACAGAAAAGAACTTTCCGAAAACAGAAACCACAGCCGCCAAAAGAAGAAACAACTTTACCTGTGACCAGAAAGTCATTCCCGGTACAATCGCATCAATCTGAAAATACGGATTGATAGGAAAAAGCCAACTGGCGACTCCTCCGGCAACGACTCCTGCCAGCAAGGTAGTAATCGCCGTCTTTGGCGCATCAAACCGTTCAATAGATTCTATAACCAGCAATGAGGAAGCCAACGGAGCAGCAAAAGCAGCCGCCAACCCGGCACCGGCACCCGCCGCCAACAATTGTTTCCGCTCGCCGGCAAGCACTCTCCCCCATTTAGAAACCAGACATCCTACATACGAACCGATCTGCACCGAAGGTCCTTCACGTCCCAAAGACAAACCGGTGCTTAGCGCAAGTATTCCTCCCACAAACTTGGCAATCACCTCAATGAAAGGATGTTTATACGCAACTCTTCCATTGATAACTCCACGTGTTTGTGGAATACCTCCTCCTGTGATCAACGGCATCTTTTTCACCAGCCAGGAGACAAATATAAGAATCCCCCACATTAACAGAAAAAGAGGAAGGTACCAATACCATTTAGGATGAGAATCAAAGAAGTCATGGCGAAGATTGAAGAAGAACTGAAGCAGGTAATGATAAGGCACAGCAATAAGCCCCGTCAGTAACCCGACAAAGATACTGACAAAGTAAAGCCGCGCATCAATCAATTTGAGTTTGAAGATACGCCAACGTCCTCTGTCCTTTAATTTTTTAATCAGTCGAAACTCCATTCAGCAAAGTTTTCATTGTTTTCGCATGGATACAACAATTAATACCCCGCAGAGGTTTCAGACTGATAAATATTTAATCAGCTTTATCCTTCCAGCAGATTCAGACGCAGAATACCATGTATCATGAGTCAGCATCAACTACACGTCCGGCAAAGCTCTCTTTGCCGGACTGTGCATAGGCTGCCAAAACTTATCAGTAACAAGACACAATGAATAATCAAACGATACTGAAAAGAATAGATATATCTGCCTATGCCCAATTTGTGTTGACTTTAGTAAAATAAAACACTATAATAAATAATACCTAATCCATTATCTACTTTTGAGTTTGATGAGGGGTATGCTGTCTTTGTCTCTGGCGGTCTTGTCCGGGTTTATGACCTTGTCCCGGTTTCTGTCCTTTTCTACGGTCAAACTCTTTTCTGAATTTATTCATATTGCTCTTTTCCTGCTGATAAATCTTCATGATCTGCTTTTGAGACAGAATCTTGCTGAACTCATTATAATACTTCTCACGGATGTCCAGCATCTTACGACTCTGCGCAAACTGATCTTTCAACATTTTAGCGATTTCCGCATCTGTCATAACCGGTTTTGGAGTTTCTTTGGCAGTATTGGCTTCCGTACCTTGAGCTGCATCTTTTCTCGCTCTGGGTTTGAAGTTCATCATACGACACTCACGAAGTTCTTTCAGATACTTCTCGTATATCGGAGTAAACTTGGCTGCCGTTGCATCATCCAGCATGAGCGCTCTCACCATCTGATTGGTCTGCATCTGCATCATCTGCTCCGGTGTAGGATGCTGTTTTCTTTCTTTGTTTTCTTTATTCTGTGCAGAAAGGGTCATCTGGCTTCCCAAAAATAAAGCCATCAACACTACATAAATAAACTTAGTCTTCATAATCTTCACGTTTTAATAATTAATTGAGTTATTCAGTTTAAAAATATATCGTTTTCAGAGAAGCTGACGAGCTCTTCCAACTCCTCATCTGACAATTCCTTAATCCATTTATCTACCGGATCTGTTGTTACATTATTTTTATCGACAGCCAATATATTTGAAGCAGATGGTGTGTCGGTATTCATATAGCGGAGAGACGGCGTAAACAAAATCCCGGCCAATACTGCTGCTACAGCAATCACAGTAGGAATAATCCTTTTCAGCCGACGCTTCTTGCGTTGCTCGTCAACCGTACGTTCCAATATCTTACGCTGTGTCTCCTCAAAAAAGTTATCGGGAGTGCGATAAGGTGTCCGCTTACCAATATTGTCAAAATCAAAATCCTTATCCATGATGTTACCTGTTTAATATATATTCCTTTATCTTATCTTTCGCATAGTGATAATTCACTTTCAGTGTCTCAACCTTACTATCCAGAACACGGGCGATATCTTCATATTCCAGTTCATCGTAATAGCGCAAGTTGAAAACGATCCGCTGCTTTTCCGGCAAAGTCAATATAGCTTCCTGAAACTTTACAGCCAGTTCATCTTCGTAGTCGACATAGTCAGAAGCTTTCAGTTTACTCATCAGTTCTTCCTGAACATCTTCCGCTGATATTACTTCTTCTTTACGACTATTCAATAACCGAAGACACTCATTCGTTGCAATTCTGTAGATCCATGTACTCAGCGAACTTTCATTCCGGAACTGATCCAAATGGCGGAATACACGAATGAAGACTTCTTGCAGCACATCTTCCGCATCTTCGTGAGACACTACCATTCTCCGGATATAATTATATATCGGTTCCTGAAAACTGTCCACCAGCAACCTGAATCCCCGCTCGCGATCTGAGGAACAAGCTTTTCGGATTTTATCTTCGTTTATCATCTATTATTTCTGAGCTTTGGTTATTAGAACGCCGAAAAGGAACGAAGTTAAATGCACAAGAGCCGATTTTACATTTATTAATAGAAAAGAGGAAATATGACATTGGCATACAAGGAATAAAAAAACGCCTCCATAATCTTTTTCAAGACCATGGAGGCGCTGTTAACTCTTTATATACAAGCCGAAGTTGACTGAAAATCACCAGAACTTATTATGTTCCGCACTATATTCAAAACCTGCAGCTTTCAACTGACTGACAATATCTTCTCTGCTTACATCCATATCTTCGCAAAGCTCATCTAGCGAAGAATAACAGTCACGCAACTTCATATTGATGACACTGAACAGCACCATCGGATCTTTAGGCAATTCCATATTCTACAATCTTTTAAACCGGGCGCAAAGTTACAGCAATCCCGGCGAATGGCAAAACAAATCAAGGGCCGATTTCTTCTATTTTCAAAGAGATTCTCTCAATCAGCTTACCAAGTTCCTCTTCCAGAGGTATCACATTAAAATCCCTCCAGAAGTCTTCATCATATTTGAAATTCAGATCAGAGAAGATAGTACGCGTCGGTAATCTTTCTGCCCGCGGGAATGCAGTCACTTGTTCCGTATCCACTTTGCAAGTGATCATTTCAAACCAGATCTGCATCTGCGGACTAGCAGACAGCAACCGTCGCCGTTTCACCTTGAAAGAAAGGTCTCCACGGATATGATGAATATAATAGATACCTTGCCATGGTTTGTAGGAAATAGTATAAACCACCTTTTGCGGTATTATCTGAATGCCATGCGTGCGCCTTTCTACAAACATTTCCGACGCTTTCTTTACACGCTGGGGATCTACCTCAAAACGAGCTTGTAACAAGGCATTCGTCTCGGCATCAATATACAAATCTCCGCAATAGAGAGGCTCGATAATCTCCTTCTTTTGTGCAAAGTGTATGACATTCACACACCGGTCGTCTATGAATGTCACTCCCTGCGAAGTATACAGATAACCGTTATCACCTGCGTCAGGTATCAGGAATGAAGGCATATCCTTCATTATATCCATCTGAAAACATGCCTGAATGCCGGACTTCACCTTTACAAGCAGACTGTCTTTGGCTTCGACATTACTCAGCCGACTCATCTTCAACAGCTTCGCCTGATCGGAAACGGGAGAATGCGAAGCGATCTTATAAACTTTGAAAACTGCTTCAGTAAGATTCTGAACCTTATTTTTCAATAAAACTCCTTCACGGTAAAATGTGGTCAGGTAGGCAGGAGAATGAGAATAGTTCTGCTCTCTTTGCCTTCCCATTTCTTTCAGCAGCTTATAAGGATCGACCCATTGAACCACTACTTCCTGTAAAGGAACAACCTTTGGTTCCAAGCTCAGAATATGATGGCGACCTGCCAAAACAGAAACTTCCAAAGTTTGTGAAACATATCCTATATGAGAAAAAACAACCGAATCGTTTTGCAAAGAATCCGGTAAGGAAAGTCTGAACTCTCCTTCCTGATTAGTAACAATCCCCACAGATGTCCTCCGGACTCCAACGGATGCAGAAGCAACAGGCATTCCGGTTTCCTTATCCAGTAAAGTTCCGGTAAGCATCAGATTTACAGGGTGAACGGATGAAGGTTTCGCCTGTTGCTGTTTGGTCGGTGAAGAAGAAGTTATCAGAATATGAGTCCCTATTACTTTAAATTCCAGGCTGGTATCTCCTGTTATCTCATAAATAGCCTGACGAATGGTTCGCTCTCCTTTCCGTATCTTCACCGTTACATCATTATCTACTACTTTACTGTCATAGATAAACAGATAACCTGACTGCTGAGAAATATTGCCTAACAGTGAATAGACCGTTCCTTTCATCTTCGGCAGGCTGATCATACGCTCCAGCACATCTTCTCCGTCAGCTCTCAACGTATCCGGTACGATAAAGAACAAACACAGAATCACCATATAGCGATAAACCAGCCTCATCTCACTTTTTTTTATTTATTCTGTCAGCATGAATGTATCCCCCTGCCGTGTGCACTTCAAATTAAGCGCATAGGCTATCAATGTAGCCACAGTCTCTGGAGATTCATTGGAAAATTCAACTGTCAGCTTTCTTTTTTCAAGCGCAGGAGAAGCTACACGTATCTGCGAACTGCCTGCATTCATATTCATTACTTTCAGAATATGCCCCAAAGATTCATCTTTAAAACAGACATGCTTCAGATAGCGATTCAACTCTCCGGCATTTTCAGTCGAACTGAGCAAAAGTTGCTGTGATTGCAATACCACTGTCTCACCAGCTTTGACATAACATTCTTTATTTCCCTTTTTAAGGGTTACTCTGACGGTTCCCCGTTGCACCGAGAGACGGAACGGAGTATCTTTGACGCTCTTTACACTAAAAGCAGTACCCAATACTTCAATCTTTACTTCCTTTGTATCAATCCAAAAAGGTTGCTTCTGTTTCTTTGCCACATCAAAAAAGGCATCTCCCTGCAAACTGACTTCCCGTTTGTCGGAAACAAAATGTTCCGGATATCGGATAGAAGTCTCCTTTGCCAAAAACACGACAGAACCATCTTCCAGAGTCGTGACCAATGTAGGAACATCTTGATTCTCCTGTGTTATAAAGTCAGGTAATTCCTCTTTTTGACCGAATCCCCAATACAAAGTACTAAAAACCAAACCGACCACCATCGCCGCTACAGTGCCATAGCGTACCCACATCGGGATTTTAGGCATCCGATGGTCTTCTACAAGCAGATGATCTTTATCCAATCGGTCGTACAACCGATTCCAAGCCTGCTCCGTCTTTATTTTATGAATATCCGTTTTCATCATTTCATTTGAATATAATTTTCTATTTCTTTTCGCAAAGTTCGTAAAGTCTTCGTCATTTCCGCTTCCACCGTTTTGACGGAGAGAGAAAGCTGGACTGCAATTTCCGCATATTTCTTTCCCTCCGTCCGGTGCATTTTAAATATCTGCATTCTGCGTTCCGGCAATTTCTCAAGGGTATTATTTATCAGCTTCTGAAGTTCTTCATATTCCATCTGCTGATGAGGATCTGTCACCTGTTCCGAAGAAGATGCAGTCAGCACAGACTCTCTATACCGCTCTTTGACCTCTTCATGCTCACAGTATTGAATTGACTGATTACGTGTCGCCCTGTAGAGGTAGTTTTTTACAGACTGGAAAATCTGTAACTGTTCCCTATCCTTCCAAAGCACATAAAACAGTTCCTCAACAATTTCCTCAGCCACCTCCATCCGTCCGGTAATGCTTGCCGCATACCAACACAAGGGAGAATAGTAACAGCGAAATAGTTCCTCAAACGCTTTTATGTCACCTGCCTTTATTTTTGTCAGTATGAGCAGTTCATTCAGCATACTTCTATCATTTTACGATTGTTCCCAAATATAAGAAAACAATTCTGATTTTAATTAGATTGCTTTTTCAATTTATCGACAGCATGTTCCAGAGACTCCGTAGGTGCTATGATATTATAATTTCCCCAGAAGTCTTCACTCCAGTAATTTCCGACTTTATCATAGAAAATCTGATTGGAGGTAAATACTTTATTCCGCGGAATTATCTCGGACGGACTCTCCCTCCGATCTGTCACCACCATTTCTGAGGTTACTGCATAGCTCGTAGAGAAAAGCCTCCGTTTCCAGTCGCATTTAAAACGAATATCATTGCGGATATAATTCAGATAAGTCCTTCCATCTATCGTTTTATAGGTTATCAGAAAAGATAACTCTTGCGGTTTGAATCTCAGTCCAAATGGTTTCTGATGAAGAATAGCAGCAATTGCTTTCGATTTATTCTGCATATCCAGATTCATCTCGATACGTGTAAACGACAGCTTATCACAATCTACATACAATTTCCCATGAAACAGCGCATATGGTAAAAGAACTCTCGGACGGAAATTAATAACATATTGTATCCGGTTATCGATCAATGCCGATTCAGCCATCCAGAACTCATAGTTGTTCAATTCTTCTGGTTCCAGCAGCGCCTCTTTATTCTTTACGATATCCAAAACTACAGATATATTAGGACCACCCATAACCTTTACTGCCAATGTATCACTAACTTTCTGACTTAGCAGACGGCGTCCTTTCAGAACCTGTAGTTTATCATAATCCGTAGTGCGATTGGTGTATGCTGTTTTCGACACATCAAGTACAGCTTCCGATACACTGATATAACGGCGCCCTTTCTGCACAGTCTCCCGATAGAAGCTGGTAAGCATATTCCGGTTGGCACTATAATTTACCGGAATCTTCTCAATCGCCTTTTCTATAATTGTACGCGGATTATTGGCATAAACGACCACTTCATTCAACTGGTTAGTATGAGGTATCATCCAGACCGTCAATTTAGAAGAATTATTCTTATCTAAAGATACATGACTATTGATATAGCCTATGTGAGAGATTTCCAACTCTCGCGGCACTTCTTCTTTCCTGACTTTCAGAGCAAACTCTCCCTCTGCATTTGTCACCGTACCGATATTACTTCCTTGCACAGATACATTCACGTTTTCAAGTGTTCTCTTATTTTGCTTATCCTTCACCATTCCGACAATCGTGAAATAATCTCCTGCATCCTGCGCCCATATATCAGCACTCCCTATCCATAGAAAAGCTAATAACCATCCAACCAAAAGTATAACTGACTTTTTCATCTTAATAAAGTTTTAAAGTAAATAATTCCTGCTTCTATAAATAAGATCGTTCAATCTGCAAATACCCTATTGTCTGAAATAAAAAAAATCAGTATCTTGCCCGACAGACAAAAATTATATTCTCAACAAATGATTAATTATGATACGCAAATTAGATAAAGCAGAATTTCAGCAGGCGACAACTTTAGCATTAGAAGTATACTTGCAATGTGGTCAGGATGATTTCGAAGACGAAGGTCTTGAGAGTTTCAAAAGTTTTATATTCAACGATAAATTGATGAATGAACTCTGCATTTATGGAGCTTTCGAAGAAAATAAACTAATAGGTATTATGGGAACCAAGAATGAGGGCAAACACATTTCTTTGTTTTTCATCAAAAAGGAATTCCATAGAAAAGGGATAGGCAAGCAACTGTTTGACTATTCCCAATGTGATTGTCCGGCAAATGAAATAACTGTAAACTCATCTACATACGCTATCAGGTTTTACGAATCTCTGGGATTTGAAAAAACAAACGACAGGCAACAAACAAACGGAATCAGTTATACTCCGATGAAACTCATATCAAACAAATAAAGAAGAAGATATTACCATTAGATTCCAGTTCCCCGGAGCCCAAATCTAATTGTTAATTATACTTTCGAATATGTATTTCTTATAAAAATAGTTTCTACATTTGCGACTGTTATGGCGAAATACATTTTCTGTATATTATTTGGTATATTTCTGATATGGGGATGCAATTTAGTGCCCGATAAAGAATTACAGGAGTTCCGGACAGAGGCCGGTACTACCACTATACAATCCCATAATAAGTCACAGAGTTACCGATCCAAAGCTGTAGTCAAACAATCCGGTAAAGAAAACAACTCCTTCCAAGAAGGGAAATATGATGGAAAATATGATTGCAACATTGCCGATGGTATTTTAGGAAACTCACTTTTATCCCGTACCACTTCTCTTTCCAAAATTCTAAGATTCAACGTTTCTTCCGTTACAATTCGGATACTAAGTTCCTTAAAATATCAATTTCCGAAAGAAAAATGGACTGGTCTCCCCTACTACACAAATCTCACCAAATTCTCATATAGATATTACGTCTATACACTAGGACGAATACTTATTTAAATATCTCTTTTCCTTCTATGGGATGAGATGAGTGTATCTTCATGCCCATTTTATCTCTTTATATTCAAGGCAAGAAAGCAAGAAGAGTCTTTTCCATTGCCGGGAATATGCATACGATTTCACTTTTACATATTAATAACTTGATATATAATGGAATTTATATTAGACTTTATTCTCCACATTGATCAATACATGATTAATATAGTGCAGGATTACCATACTTGGGCATATGCTATCCTATTCATCATTATATTTTGCGAAACCGGGCTTGTAGTCACTCCCTTTCTTCCTGGTGATTCTTTACTTTTCGTTGCAGGAGCCATTTCCGCATTACCCGGTATGCCGATCGATATCCATATTCTTGTTTTAATCTTATTTGCAGCAGCCGTATTAGGTGACTCCTGCAACTACATGATCGGACATTTTTTCGGACGCAAACTTTTTCATAATCCCAACTCCAGGATATTCAAACAAAGTTATCTTGATAAAACGCATGAATTTTATAAAAAATATGGTGGGAAAACGATTATTCTCGCCCGCTTTGTGCCTATCGTCCGCACTTTTGCTCCATTTATAGCCGGAATGGGAAAAATGCATTACTATTATTTTATGATCTACAATTTGATAGGTGGAGCTATATGGGTAGTTTTATTTTGCTATGCAGGCTACTTCTTTGGCGATCTGCCGTTCGTACAGGAAAATCTTAAACTCTTGATTATCGCTATTATATTTATTTCAATATTGCCTGCAATAATAGAAATATTACGAGCGAAGTTAGGATCGAAGCAATAAAAAACTTTATTCATTTGTTTATTAATAACAACGGCCATCAAATTAAACATCTCAAAAACAATTTAATGTACTCATATTTATGAAAAATTCTTTTTTTAGTAAATTTACGCCCAAAGAACCAAAGTTCTTTCCTCTACTGAAGCAGTTATCAGATGTTTTATCTGCCTCATCCGTTCTACTTGTTGAAAGTATGGAACATGATCTGCCCACAGAAAGAGCAGATTACTACAAACAAATTAAAGACATGGAACGTGAAGGTGACAGATTGACTCATTTAATCTTTGACGAGTTAAGTACGACATTTATCACCCCCTTCGACCGTGAAGATATTCACGACTTGGCTTCCTGCATGGATGATGTTATCGACGGAATCAACAGTAGCGCCAAGCGTATTGTAATCTATAATCCTCGCCCTATTTCCGAAAGTGGCAAAGAACTGAGCCGTCTGATTCACGAGGAGGCTATCAATATAGGTAAAGCCATGGATGAACTGGAGACTTTCCGCAAAAATCCAAAGCCATTACGCGACTATTGCACCCAATTACACGATATAGAAAATCAGGCAGATGACGTATACGAGCTTTTTATCACCAAACTCTTTGAAGAAGAAAAAGACTGTATCGAACTGATTAAAATAAAAGAAATCATGCATGAACTGGAAAAGACAACCGATGCAGCAGAACATGTAGGGAAAATATTAAAAAACCTGATCGTAAAGTATTCATAAAAGCAGAGCAAGACACATGGAATTATTAGTGACTATCATTATACTAGCTCTGATATTCGATTATATCAATGGCTTTCATGACGCAGCAAACTCGATCGCTACCATCGTATCGACTAAAGTACTGACTCCTTTTCAAGCGGTATTGTGGGCAGCATTCTTTAACTTCGTTGCGTTCTTCATAGCCAAATACATTATAGGGGGCTTTGGCATAGCAAACACTGTGTCAAAGACAGTTGTTGAACAATACATCACGCTGCCTATTATCCTGGCGGGCATTATTGCCGCTATTTTCTGGAATCTGATTACCTGGTGGAAGGGTATCCCGTCTTCTTCCTCCCATACGCTTATAGGTGGTTTCGCAGGAGCTGCTATCATGGCAAACGGCTTTGAAGCTATTCAGCTCAATATCATTCTTAAGATTGCCGCTTTTATCTTCCTGGCTCCATTTATCGGTATGATTATCGCTTTCGGATTTACTCTACTTGTGCTCTATATCTGCCGACGTACAAATCCGCATACCGCTGAAATGTGGTTCAAGAGATTACAGTTGGTTTCTTCCGCCATGTTCAGTGTAGGACATGGTCTGAATGACTCGCAGAAGGTAATGGGTATTATCGCCGCCGCAATGATAGCTGCCCACTCTATGGGTCTGGGAATGGGAATAAACAGTATTTCTGATCTGCCGGACTGGGTAGCGTTCTCCTGTTTTACTGCTATCTCACTGGGAACGATGTCCGGAGGATGGAAAATCGTAAAAACGATGGGAACCAGAATCACTAAAGTTACTCCATTGGAAGGTATGGTTGCCGAAACCGCAGGTGCTTTTACTCTTTATATCACCGAAATGCTGAAAATACCTGTTAGTACGACTCATACAATTACCGGAGCAATCATTGGTGTCGGAGCAACCAAACGTTTATCCGCTGTTCGCTGGGGGGTGACTAAAAGCCTCATGACTGCGTGGGTACTTACTATCCCTGTCAGTGGACTCCTAGCTGCATGTATTTATTGTGTAGTTTCTCTGTTCCTGAAATAAATTCTGCTTCAAGGGAAACAACTCGAAATTTAAACAAGAAAAATAGCTACTCTTAACATCCCTCTACAGTATTTTGTAGAGGGAATACTATAAAATGATACACATAGAACCTTAAATATTTAACGTCTCCTTCGAGATATAAAGAATTTCTTCAGAAAAGAATTATTAAACATAAATCTTTTATTATTATTTTTTAATACTATCTTTGCTTTCATTGTGTAATGCGACAGGCAAATTTAAGTAATAATTCTATGTTCACTCAAGACGAAAGTTATATCAAATGGAAGTTATTTTTAGAAGGAGATGACCAGGCATACAGCTGGATATATACTCATTACATCCAAGTGCTCTATAATTATGGCTTACAAATCACTCCTGATTCTGAAATAGTGAAAGACTGCATTCAGGACGTATTCGTAAAGATATATAAAGCCAAAAAGAAACTTACTGTACCTCAAAATCCTAAAGTATATTTAATGATTGCTTTAAAAAATAACATCTATAATACTTTCAATCAAGAACGATTGCAAAAAAACTATGCTTTCAGTTTATACCAAACAGAAGAGCAGCTTACTGTTAAAAACGAATTCATTGATCAGGAAGCCCGGCATGAAGAAATGAATAATATTAAAAGAATGATGAAAATCCTGACTCCCAGACAACGGGAAGTTATTTATTACCGCTTTATAGAAGAACTGAGTTACGATGATATTTGCCAGATAATGGGGCTCAATTACCAATCGGCTTATAACCTTTTGCAACGCTCTCTACAAAAAATAAGAGAAGCCTATGGAGTCACTGGAATATGGATGTTAATACTCCATCAACTGACCTATTTACACTAAAAAATAAAAATCTCAAAAAAAATAAAGAGCAGTTGAGTAGATTTGTCAATTGAGATTGTCCTAAGATAAATCAACATTGAAAATGGACATTAAAAACAAATATACTCACTACTCTGCAGATCAACTACTCAATGATTTCTACTTTTTGGAGTCTGAGCAGCATCCCAGCCCAGAAAGTATCGCTTTTTGGGAAACGATGCAGCAAAAAGATAAAGCATTAGCAAAAGAAATAAAAATAGCACGTTCTTTTCTGCATGATATTCGACACATTCCTGTTTCACACTTACCGCAAAACGAAGTAGAAACAGTGTGGAAGAATATTTCCAGACTCAACAATATAGAAAAACAACGAAAAAAGAAAATTCTTTTTATTAATCATAGTATATTAGTTGCCGCCAGTTTAGCTCTTATACTCTGTTCGGCATGGTATTTTCAATCACAACTCAGCATTATGCAAGAAAAAACGGAACTGGAAATAACAGCTGTAAAAAGGCCGAACGCTACTCCTACTGATAATATCCAACTCGTACTTTCGAAAAAAAAACAGATAGATATTGATGGAAAAGAAAGTCAATTACAATATGATCATCAGGGCAAGATTAATGTAAACTCCCAAACCATTATTCAAGAAACTGATGACAAGGAAAAGACTAATATTTATAATCAATTAATCGTACCTGCCGGTAAACGTTCATCTATCACTTTCACCGATGGTACATGTATTTGGTTAAGCGCTAACTCAAGAATCGTTTATCCTGTGGAATTTAAACAACACAAACGAGAAATATATATAGAGGGGGAAGCTTTCCTCAGTGTATCTCATGACCCGAACCGGCCATTCATCGTGAAAACAAGCCAAATGGACATTCAAGTATTAGGCACCACATTCAACGTCAGTGCTTATGAAAATAAACAAACGCAAAGTGTTGTATTAGTAAGTGGTAAAATAAAAGTAAAAACCAGCAAAAATGAAAGTAAGACACTTTCTCCCAATAACTTATTAAGTTATAATGAACAGGAAGGCATCCATATCCAATCGGTAGACGTACAAAAATATATCGCCTGGAAAGATGGTTTTTACCTCTTCCAAACAGAAAAACTAAAAGACATTGCTACAAAACTCAGCGATTACTATGGCAAAAAGATCATGATAGACAGTCCATTGAAGACCATTACCTGCAGTGGTAAACTAGATTTGAAAGAAGATCTTGACGAAGTTCTTCAGACACTAATACGGACTGTCCCGGCAAGAATAGAAAAATCAGATGGAATTATCCATATTTATGTAAAACATTAATTAAAATCGAAAGCCTATGAATAAACATTATCCTTAAAAAAATAAGGCCGAATAATACCCTTAATATCATCCGGCCTTTGATTAAATTACTTACACGTTAATATTAATTAATCTAATCATTACAAATGTATGAAAAAGCACCGATTATTTAGTCACCAAAGGACTAAAGATAAACAACTATTACTAATCATGAAGTTTTTTTCACTCTTCCTTCTTATCGGAATAGGAAACTGTTTGGCTACAAACACGTATTCGCAGAATAAACTATTCACCATTAAATCATCACAAAAGACTATAACGGAAGTCTTTCATGAAATTGAGAAAAATAGTGAATATATTATTTTCTACATGGACCAACTCATTGATACGAACCGCAAAGTGAATATCAATGTCAGAAAGCAACAAGTAAGTGCTATCCTAGATCAACTTTTTGCCGGAACCGATAACACTTACAGTATCAACGATCGGCAAATTACCATTTACCGCAAAGGAGAGCAGCCAACTCCTCAACAAGAAAAAAATAAATTTGTAATCACCGGTGTTGTCACTGATTCACAAGGAGAGTCAGTAATCGGAGCATCTGTGAGAATCAAAGATACAACCAATGGAGTAATCACCGATATGGACGGACGCTATACAATTACTGCACCCGGAAAAAACAGTATTTTGGTAATTTCATATATTGGCTATTCAACTGAAGAAGTTAAAATCAATGATCGTCGAAACATCAATATAAGATTGCGCGAAGACACAAAAGCACTGGATGAAGTTGTAGTAGTGGGATATGGACAGCAAAAAAAGGAAAGTGTAGTTGTATCCATGAGTTCCGTCAAAGTTTCAGACATAACAGCTCCAACAAGAAATCTGACTAATAATCTGGCCGGACAAGTTTCCGGTCTTATAGCAATACAACGATCCAGTGAACCGGGATTTGATGATGCCGAATTTTGGATTCGTGGTATCAGTACATTTGCAAGCAACTCGGCAGCTTCTACTCCCCTAGTTTTAGTGGACGGTATTCCCCGTAAAATTACAGATATCGAACCGGATGAAATTGAAACTTTTTCCATCCTAAAGGATGCTGCTGCAACAGCTATCTATGGTGCAGAAGGTGCAAATGGAGTTATATTAGTCACTACCAAACGCGGTAAAGATGAAAAGCCGAAAATTACTTTTAAGACCGAGCATTCTATTTCAAGTCCCCAACGTTTGCCAGAATTTGTGGGATCTGCCGATTATCTAGGATTATATAATGAAGCATTGCGTAACGACGGTGAACCTGCTTTATTCAGTGACGAAACCATAGAAAAGTTTCGTAACAGCACTGATCCTGACCTCTATCCTAATACAGACTGGATTAAAGAGTTGCTCAAGAAAACTACAAATAATCATCGATACACACTAAATGTCCGTGGCGGTTCCGCACGTGCAAAGTACTTTGTTTCAGGTGCATATTATAATGAAAGTGGAATTTACAAAGGCAACCCTACAGACAAGTATGATACAAATATCGGACTTGACCGTTTTAATCTTCGTTCAAACATTGATATGGATGTCACCTCAACAACTAAAATTTCTGTTGATTTGGCAGGACAATACTTGATAGCTAACTATCCAGGCTCATCTTCATCCAGTATCTTCCGTTCCATGTTAATTACCCCTCCATACTGTTTTCCTGCTGTATACAGTGATGGCACAGTAGCCACTTATGAACAGGAACGAGGAGTTAATATGAGGAATCCATACAATCTGTTAATGAACTCCGGATATACCCGCCAATGGCGGACAGGAATCCAGTCGAAAGTAGGCGTACAACAAAATCTGAAATTCATAACCAAAGGATTAAGTGCTAAAATGAATATCAGTTATGACTTCGACGCAACTTTCAAATCCATACGTTCATACAATCCATCACGTTATCATGCAACAGGCAGAGACGAAAACGGGAATCTTCAATTCGCACAAGTAGTTTCCGGTACTCCAGACCTTAGCGACCTGAAGGACAACGGTATCGAAGCGAACAAAAAAATATATATTGATGCTTCCATCAACTATAAACGGACCTTTGCTGAAAAACATGATGTAACCGGAATGTTGCTCTATATGCAAAAAGAAACACAATATAAAACCGAGCCACTACCATACCGTAAACAAGGTGTAGTAGGACGTGTAAGTTATGCTTATGACGGACGTTACTTTATTGAAGGTAACTTCGGATATACCGGTTCGGAAGCCTTCGCCAAGAATCACCGGTTCGGTTTCTTCCCAGCTGTAGGAGTTGCTTACTATCTATCCAATGAGCCATTCTATCCCAAAGCAATAAAGAAAATAGCCAATAAGATTAAAATCAGAGCTTCTGTCGGAAAAACCGGTAATGATACTACCGATAAACGTTTTGTTTATAGAGCTACTTATAATATGGCAGCCGGTTCATGGTCACAAGGTATAGGAAGTAACGGAGGTACCAATGCAATAGGCAATGCTATCATCGAAGGATTCCCCGAAACGCTGGATATCGGTTGGGAAATTGAAACTAAACAAAATTACGGCTTCGACCTAGGACTGTTTGACAACAAAGTTGATTTTGTATTCGATTATTTCCGCTCTGAAAGAAGTCATATTCTGATGCAAAGAAATACTACTCCTACTGTAGGCGGATTCCGCGTCAATCAATATGCCAACTACGGTATTGTTAATAATCATGGCGTAGATATGTCACTGAATATTCATCAGCAAATAGGAAAAGTAAAACTCAGTGCACGTGGAACCTTTACCTATGCAAGAAATAAGATCGTTGAATATGATGAATTACCACAAAGATATCCTTGGATGGCTCAGACAGGTATGAGAATAAACGAAAATTATTTATATATAGCAGAACGTTTATATACAAAAGAAGACTTTATTGTCAGCAAAAACGGTAGTGGCATCGAAACTTATACTCTACGTTCTGAATTACCCCAAAGCACATTGGGGGGACTGTTAGGTCCTGGTGATATCAAATATAAAGATATAAATGGAGACGGCATTATCGATAGCTATGATAAAGTAAGAGGTGTAGGACATCCCAAAGTTCCAGAAATTGTATATGGATTTGGGCTAAATATAGAATATAAAGGATTTTATGCCAGCGCATTCTTTCAAGGTGCCGGCAACTGTTCCGTTTTGCTGGGAGGTAATACCCCTGAAGGATGGTTTCCTTTCTCATGGGGAGTAGACCAATCGAATTACCGTACATTCGCTTTAGACAGGTGGACTGAAAAAAATCCAAGCCAAAACGTATTAATGCCACGCTTACATAAAGACAACACCAATGCCGCTAATAATAGTGTAGCAAGCACTTGGTGGTTACGCAACGGAGGATTCTTACGTCTCAAGAACGTGGAATTAGGTTACCAATTACCCAAAAAACTCTTAAGTAAAATAAATCTTCAGGCAGCCAGAATCTATCTGATGGGATATAACATTGCTTTATGGGACGATCTGAAATATTTTGATCCGGAAGCTGGTAATGCCAATGGTGGTAATACATACCCTAAAGCACGGACATTTACTTTAGGAATTGACTTTACATTCTAATTAAATTTATTAAGTATGAAAACAAAAAAGAAACTATATAGGAAAGTACTGATAGTAGCTTTTACGCTATGCAATCTCTGTTCATGCAACTATCTGGATGTATCAGATGAACTAGCCGGAAATCTTCAATCGTTGGATGAGATATTTGACAATGTCGCCTATACCAAAAGATGGTATGCCAATATTTTTACTGCTATCCCTGATTATTCGGGTATCGTCGCTGCAGAAGGCAACGTCACAGGCTTCAAAAACCCTTGGGCTGGTATGTGTGACGAACTAACCGTTGGCTATGGAGACAACAAATTATACAATAAAACAGAAAAAAATGCAGCAAACATGGGTTTTCACCGTTGGGGAAATTGTTATAAACAAATTCGGCAAGCTAATATTTTTCTGGCCAATGCCAAACCAATAGCTGCCAATGGCACCCACGTCGATGTTCTGACAGAAGAGGAACTTATAGAAATGAAAGCTAATGTCCGTTTTATGAGAGCTTATTATCATTATCTTTTGTTTGAGCAATATGGACCTATTCCTCTTGTAAAAGACGCCATTTACGAAAGAGATGATGACTTAGATATTCCACGTAGTCCGATTGATGAGATTATAGCTTACATTGATCAGGAACTGAAAGAAGTATCCAATGAACTGTCACAAGAAGCTCTACATGAGGATGACCAACACAATGCGTGGCCCACAAAAGGTGTAGCACTGGCAGTCAGAGCTAAACTATGGGTATATGCCGCCAGTAAATTATTCAATGGCGAGTACAAAGAAGCATTATCGATTACTAATCCTGACGGACAACGGCTTTTCCCAGATAAAGATCCCGGAAAATGGGAGAAAGCAGTAAGTGCTTTGAAAGATTTCATGACATTCGCTGAAGATGAAAACAATTATGAATTGTTGGAAAATGAAGAGAACCCTTCACAAGCATTGTATGATTTATTTCAAACTTACAATCGAGAAATTATATGGGCCACTGCTGCCAATACCTGGGGTGGTATGGATGGAGATGCCTTTGACCGCAGATGTACCCCAAGAAGTGAACAAAATGGAATGGGATGTACGGGTGTCACTCAAGAATTGGTAGATGCATTCTATATGAATGATGGTTATCCGGTACAAGAAACAAGTTTCCTAAAACAGTCTACACTCTACACAACCGAGGGAACAGACACTTATAAGGAAAAAGTCGTTACCAGCAACAATAAGAAAGTAAGTGATGCCAAGAATGTCAGCAATCGATTCATGAATCGTGAACCACGTTTCTATAATACCGTATTCTTTCAAAACAGAAGATGGCACGTCAGTAATAACGTTACCCAGTTCCATAAAGGAAGTCCTAATGAACTTAGTGGTACTATTTATACTCTTACGGGCTATATGCTGTATAAGAGATTTAATCGTGAGGTTAATAAGAAATCACCGGGAGTTACATCAAAATTCCGTCCTTCTATCATTTTCCGTCTAGCCGATTTTTACCTGCTATACGCAGAAGCTGTCAACGAAATCGATCCTAACGATGCACGAGTATTGACCTACCTGAATAAAGTACGTCACCGCGCAGGATTAGAAAATATAGAAATTTTGAATCCTGACATTGCAGGCAAACAGGATCTGCAAAGACTGGCTATACAGCGTGAACGCCGCATCGAACTGGCTACTGAAGGACAACGTTATTTCGACGTACGCCGCTGGATGATAGCTGACCAAGAAGGTGAAGGACGTCAATATGGATACGTGCATGGTATGAACATGAATGGAACTGAAGATAAATTCCTTCAGGAAGTAGAGGCCAGCCCCATCGTATTCAGACGCAAAATGTACCTATATCCTATTCCGGATAGTGAAATGAAAAAGTCTGATGGACAACTTGTTCAGAATCCGGGATGGTAATCTTAATTATATTTCATGATTAAAAATATAATAACAATATGAAAACGATACATACCTTATTAGCAGCAATGACTATTGCGATGCTGGCAATAAGTTGCGAGAATGAATTTGATGTCTCCGATAAAGCAGACAGTCTGATATCTGTTACAGTCAACACCTTGAATAATCAAGCAGCCTATAATGTCGGAGAAACTGCCCAAGCGGAACTATGGATACAACGGGGAGGACTGAAAGATGCCTCCGGTAAAGTTCAATTCGTTGTAGACCCTCTTTTGCTTGACTCGCTGAATCAAGAAGATAAAACTAATTATGAGTTATTGCCGGAAAATTGTTATGAAATGACAAATACAGAATTTACGGTAGATAAAAACGAGTTATGCGGTTACATCACGTACCATCCTGAAAAGATACTGGCTTTGTCAGCGTATAACGAAACAAAATATGTATTGCCATTACGACTCATTTCTAACGATCTGGCTATTAATCCAGCAAGAAATACATCTTTTCTTGCATTTACCATTTTGGAACCTATCGTTCATATCAGTAATGCTGGAGTATATAATATCAATCCGGATCTAACTTCTACAATGGATATACAGATCGGAGTACCCTTTACCAATAAGTGGGATATTCTTTGTAATCTGACAGAAGATTTATCATTGATTGACGAATATAATCAGATTAATAAAGTAAATTTCACTTTACTTCCCGAAAATGCCTATACTGCTCCTGAATCCGTAACTCTTCAGGAAGGAGTCAGTCAGATAACCGCCTCCTACCAACTAAAAAACAATCTGGTACCGGGAAACTATATTTTACCTATAAAAATAGGAAGTATCACGGCAAGCCAAGGAGGAGTTCCGAATAACTCACTGGTAATAGATGAGGAAAGCAACGTTTTGTTCTGTATTGTAAAAGAAGGGAATAAGATCAACAAATCCGGATGGGAAGTGATAGAGTGCAGTTCTGAACATGCAGGGAATGAAGCTACATACATGATTGACGATAATGAAAGTACATACTGGCATTGCAAATTCAAAAATGAAGCAGGATCATCTGTACCTCCCTTCCATTTTATTATTGATATGAAAAAAGAAATTACAATCGCTCAAATTGACTTACTTAATCGTGGAGACGGAGCTGCCAATAATATTAAATGGGTAGAATTTTATGCCAGCAATAACAATAGTGAATGGGATAAAATTGGTGCCGGTGATTTTAATGATGAAGGTACCAGAGCAACATTCCGATATTATGTAAAGTCTACCAAAGCACGATATCTGAAACTTATAATTCCTGAAGGATATGGAAATAACTGTCCTCCTGCCGCCATTCGCGAATTGACTGTTTACGGATTAGAAGGTAATAATTAAAAATCAGTATTATACTCAAAACCTTATTTGATTTAAACACATGATGAATAAAAGATCCCTCAATCTGCTGCCTTGTGTCGCAGTTCTATGTTCTTGTTCTTTGCCCGCGTATGCCGGGCAAAGTTCAAAAAAAGAAAAAAAAACAAAACCTAATGTTATTATCATTCTCGCAGACGATTTAGGTTATGGTGATCTTGAATGTTATGGTACCACACGTGTACATACCCCCAATGTAAATCGGTTGGCTTCTGAAGGTATACGGTTTACCAATGTACATGCTACCGCTTCTACCAGTACTCCTTCCCGCTATGCTTTGCTGACCGGAGAATATGCATGGAGAAAGAAAGGTACCGGAGTAGCTGCAGGTAATGCAGGCATGATAATTCGACCAGAACAATATACTATAGCCGATATGTTTAAATCGGCAGACTATACCACCGGAGCTATTGGTAAATGGCATCTAGGATTAGGTGACAAAACGGGTACACAAGACTGGAACGGGACAATATCTCCTGCACTCAAAGATATAGGATTCGACTATTCTTATATCATGGCTGCTACTGCAGACCGTGTTCCTTGCATTTATATTGAAAACGGTAAAGTAGCCGACTATGATTCCACCGCTCCTATTGAAGTCAGTTATCAGAAACCATTTGAAGGTGAGCCGACAGGAAGAAAGAATCCTGAATTGCTTTATAATCTCAAGCCAAGCCACGGACACGACATGGCAATCGTAAACGGTATCTCGCGCATCGGATACATGAAAGGAGGAGGTAAAGCTTTGTGGAAAGATGAAAATATAGCAGACACCATCACCAGTCATGCCATCCGTTTCATTGAAGAAAACAAAGAGCGGCCTTTCTTTCTTTATTTTGCGACCAATGATGTACATGTTCCCCGCTTCCCACACGAACGTTTCAGAGGTAAAAACCCGATGGGATTACGAGGTGATGCCATTGTACAGTTTGACTGGAGCGTGGGAGAAATCATGAAAACGTTAGACCGGCTGGGATTGACTGAAAACACACTCATTATTCTATCCAGCGATAACGGTCCGGTACTGGATGATGGTTATGATGACAAAGCCGTTGAGCTTGCTGGCAGTCATAAGCCGGGTGGTCCTTTCCGTGGTGGAAAATACAGTGCCTTCGAAGCGGGAACATGTGTTCCGGCCATCGTACGCTATCCGGCACAGGTGAAAAAGAACCAAACTTTAAACACATTGCTAAGCCAAATAGACTGGATCCAATCATTGGCTTCTCTAGTAAATGTCACTATTCCCCAAAGTAAAGCTCCGGACAGTCAAAATCATTTAGACAGTTGGTTAGGAAAAAGTAAAAAAGATCGTCCTTGGGTTATCGAGGAATCTAATATTCTGGCATTATCCGTACGCAAAGGAAAATGGAAATATATCGAACCTTCCAATGGTTCCCCCATGATCACTTGGGGTCCGAAAATAGAAACAGGATATGCACCTTATGATCAGCTGTTCGATATGAATAAGTCCGAGTTTGAAAGCGAAAATCTGGCTCCGAAATATCCAGCCATAGTAAAAGAAATGAAAGATATATTGGTGCAGGAAAGAGCAAAAGGGAAAAAGTGACATTTATTGAAACAACAAAATATATGGCTTCACCAAAATAAACAAAAACCTTTCTATTTATTTTCAATAGGCTAATTATAAAATTCAAAAAGGTGTGTCAGAAAAAGTTCTGACACACCTTTTTATATATACTAATTCAGCTAATCTTACTTCACTTCCTCAAAGTCAACAGTATATCTGTATGAGCAACTTGCGTACACGTGTTGCAATTATATCACAAATCCGAAAATAAGTATCCATAAGCAACAACAACTCTTGTTCACAAAAGTACGATTTTTATTCATAAACAACGAGATGTAAACGCATAAAAATCAAAAGAAAGCGATATTTTTAACAGATTCTTCGGTTTTATCCTTACCTTTGTATTCTATATTGAGTTATTGTATCTGAATAATAAAATCAGTTACATCAATAAGAAAAATAGGAAGAACTCGATTAACAATATAAAACATAGTAAGATGAGAAGATTTGTAACATTCACTGTTGTATTTTTATGTGCAACAATAGGGCTTGCCCAAACGAAACAAAGCGATCAACAAGCCCCCAAAGATTCAGTTTTAAATAGAATTGATAGCCTTGTTCAAATAACGAATGCTTGGTTAGAACAAATAGAACTTGACCATTCTCTGAAACAACGTTATAAATTATATCAGACAGAGAACATATACACCCTACTTCAATTAGATACTAAAACAGGAATGATAGAACAAGTTCAATGGTCTTTAGATTCAGAAAACGAAGGTAGCGTAACTATAAATAATGATGACTTGAATTATGGATTTGGTCATGGCTCTGGAAGTTTTGAACTATATCCCACAAAAAATATGTACCAGTTTATTCTACTGGACAAAACAAGTGGAAGAAAATGGCATGTTCAATGGGGGATGAAAACAAAGGAACGTTGGATTAGAAGAATTTATTAGTATTTTCACAAAAGTGACATCTAAGAGTTATCTATAAAAACAGTAGATGCCTCTAAACAATAAGAAAACGATGCAGATACACAACAATACATTGATAGCAGAATGCTCAGCTTACGATTTCAAGGAAATGTTGGAACGTAAGAAAGTAAAGTCGTGGCTTAAATCCGTGTCGGCTTTCGCTAATACGGATGGTGGCAGTTTGTTCTATGGAGTGAATGATGACGGCATAATTGTAGGGTTGGAGAATCCACAAGCCGATGCTGATTTTATCAGTGAAATGATAAAGGCAAGACTTGACCCTGTGCCGGAAATTCAACTTATTCCGATAGAACATGAAGAGCATACCCTGCTTGAAGTGAAAGTAAAGGCAGGAACGCTTACACCTTATTACTATTATCAGGATGGGACACGTACCGCATATGTACGAGTTGGCAATGAAAGTGTAGAATGCAACTCCCAACAATTACTTTCGTTGGTATTAAAAGGCACGCACATGACTTGGGATTCACTGCCTACCCAAGTGGATGCCAGCAAACATTCTTTCATCATCCTTGCCAATACTTTCCGTGAGCAAACCCATCAGGAATGGAATGACAAGTATCTGGAATCATTCGGACTGGTAACTCCTGACAGCAAACTGACCAATGCAGGATTGCTGTTTGTGGATAATTGCACAGTATTTCAATCGCGTATTTTCTGCACCCGTTGGACTGGACTATATAAGGATGATGCCATCAGTTCCGTGGAACATCGGGCTAACCTTGTGCTGCTCTTAAAATATGGTATGGATTTCATCAAGAACTATACCATGAGCGGTTGGGTGAAGATGCCTAACTATCGTCTAAACCTACCGGACTATTCAGACCGTGCCATCTTTGAAGGGTTGGTAAACCACCTTATCCATAGAGATTATACTGTGATGGGTGGTGAAGTGCATATTGACATTTACGATGACCGTGTAGAATTAGTATCACCCGGTGCCATGCTCGACGGTACACAGATTCAAGACCGTGACATATACAAAGTGCCGTCCATGCGCCGTAACCCCGTCATTGCGGATGTGTTCACACAGTTGGACTATATGGAGAAACGTGGCTCCGGTTTACGCAAAATGCGGGAGCTTACGGAAAAACTACCCAATTTCCTGCAAGGAAAAGAACCTCAATATCAAACGGAAGCGACTTCTTTCTACACTACTTTCTATAATCTGAACTGGGGTGACAACGGAAGAATACCTGTTGAGGAAGTGGCTAACAGGGTAAACAGTACCCTCGAAAAGTACCTTGAAAACGAAGAAAGTTCGGTGGAAAAGTTCGGTGGAAACAGCAAAAGTTCGGTGAAAACCTTTGGTGATACGCAAGAAAGTTCGGAGAAAGGTTCGGAGATAATCCAAAAAGGTTCGGAGAAAAAGTTCGGAGATTCGAAAAACAAATCTAAAAGCATTGGGAAAACCGCACAAAAGATTATTGATTTCGTCATTTCCGACCCATCAATGTCTGCAGAAGCAATGGCCTATAAAATAGGAATAAGCTCCCGAGCCGTAGAAAAACATATTTCAAAGCTTCGTTCTATGGGAATTTTGTCTCGTGAAGGAGCAGACCATGGTGGCTATTGGCGCATTATTGTTAACCCTCAAACTGAGCAATAAACTTATGGGAACATCTTTCATACCTCTCGGTGCAATAATTGCCGTTTTGATTATCGCCTTTCTGTTTGCCTCTTTGCCACAGGTAAACCATAAAACGCGATACAGAGTGCTTTATGCAATAGCCATTATCATGCTATTAGCTGTTATCCCTATCAGTGAGTATATGGCTGAGAATACAAAAAATTCAAACAGCAATTATCTGCTTGTTCTGATATTCGATGTTGCAGTAGGTTATTTCTGTATGTACATTGCCGCATTGCTGAAATTCAATGTCCTTAAACGAAAAAATCAAGCATTGGAAAATGCCTTGACCGAAAAGCAACAAGAAAATATAGCAATCCTATTGGAACATCAGAACGAGAAGCAACAAGCACTTCAGCAAAGAGAACTTGAATGGTTGGCAGGGAAAATAAAGATGTTTACCGAAGAAGAACAGAAAGCTGTTCTTGCCAGTGCTTGCGCATTTGCAGAACACGGTTTGATAGTCACTCCCTCAATAACCATTCAACTCAAAGCTACATGTAGTCAGCAAGATCTTATGTATTTTGTTTGTTCCGCCTTTTTCAACATGGGCAAGAAGCGTAGTGATATTGTAAGTTTCTTATCTCAGGTTTTTCCGCTTTACTTTCCTGCAGGAGAAAGTGTATTGGCTAAAAAGATGCCGGGATGGGAAAGAGTAAAAGAGAGGAGAGAGAAAGAAATAAAATCATTAGTTCCACATTGAAACCGTACCACTAGCGTTTAGCAACTAATCTAATTTCCCCATTCAAAGCATCCTTTAGGATAGCCTTGATAAACTCTTGAGCGTCAATAGATATATTCATAGTTTTGTTATTTTGTTCATACTCATATTTTATTGCTCTAATTTTCACTAAGCCACAATGGGTATCTATATAGGAATTCTCTAAAGAAAAAATATGGTCTTCATCTGGGCGTAACTGATTTTCTAAATTATCCAATGTATCTATAATTTCTCCTTTCGCATTACAGATGCTTCTGTCTTTAACTTGCAAAGGAATATAAATGGAATGAAGCCATTTCTCTTTTGGAGGAAAGTTTAGACAATCTAATCGTTCTCTATATGCTTGAAGATCTAAACCGTTTTCTTTTGCCCATATATCATCCACCTCAAAAAGACAATGTCTGACTGATACATTTATACAGGTTTTTACTTCTGCAACAATAGCTTCTCCTTGATTGGGTGTTCTCAATTCTTTTAAACTTATACCATAATGGCTGCCAATTTTTTTAGCCCCCTCTTGGTAACCAATCTTTGTAACCATAATTCCAGATACATTATCTAAATCCGATAGCACACCATAAAAATCACGAACTTTACTAATTGGAATAGGCTTGTTATAATTTTTGCATTCAACAGCAACTTTATGTAATACTCCTGCTATTTCATACTCCCAATATACATCTATTTGATGTTTCTGTCCTGATTTACCAAGAATCTTTATATTATGTTTGACTTTTGTACTTTTTACGACATCAGCGTTCACTAATTCTTGATAAATTTCTTGGGTAAATTTCTCATATTCTATGTTAGCATTCATATTTCGCATCAAATTAACTTCATAAATTAACCATATTACATATGTAAAGATACGATTTTTCTTTTTATAGACGCACTTTACGAGTAAATATCTGTTAGTAGATCCATTGGATAACATGAAATAAGTTGTATAAATTGTAGATAATTCTAATACACTTTTTAAGTCAAGAGACAACCACAGTCAACTACAGACAACCATATAATTGAAATATACAACAATATAAAGTCGTTTTTTATCATCATATAATCATATGAACACAATTATAAGATGATAATACAAAAAGAATGATTACCTTTGCATTCAAAAACATATCACAGAACGTATGAGTAAAGACATAAATCGTTTGAAGGTGGTTTTAGCAGAAAAGAAACGCACCAATAAATGGTTAGCAGAACAGTTGGGAAAAGACCCGGGAACTGTTTCAAAATGGTGTACAAATACCATGCAACCGAACTTGGAGACTTTAGTGGAAATCGCAAAAGTCCTTGAAGTGGATACGAAGGATTTATTGTGGTCAATAAAAGATAATAAGTAAAGAGAACAGATATCAATGAGAAAAAAATATAAAGGAATAGATTTGTTTTGTGGCATAGGCGGTTTTCGGCTTGCCATGAACAGTAGTCAGGTAGAGTGTGTATTCTCATCTGATAATGATAAGTTCGCCCAACAAACCTATGAAGCCAATTTTCATGAAGTACCAACAGGAGACATAAAGGCTGTTAATGAAAAAGACATTCCGAGTTTTGACATCTTAACAGCGGGATTCCCATGTCAACCATTTAGTTATGCAGGAGAAAAACAAGGTTTTAATGATGAGGTAAGAGGTACTCTGTTCTTTGATGTATGTCGAATTTTAGAATACCATAAACCACCAATGGTCTTTCTTGAAAACGTAAAAGGTTTGAAATCTCACGATAATGGCAAAACACTCCAGACTGTTTTGGACACTCTAAAGAAGCTTGGTTATTACCCACATTGGACTATTTTGTCTTCTTTAGATTATGGTCTTCCTCAAAAACGAGAAAGATGGTATTGCGTAGCCTTTAGAACCGAAGTCGATTTTGAATGGCCTAAGCCTGCAAAAGGGCATCCCGTATTGCGTGACATTATAGACATGAATGATAGGAATCCATCTTTGGCTATTCCTAAATTTGAATTGGACAGAATAGATTATCATTTTGCAAATGCCAAGCCTGGTGATAGAATCCAACATGACAATTCAAAATATAAGCCAAATACGAAGAAAGGAAAATATGGCGTTTTTTCTTTTCAAAAGGCAGACGGTTCTTTGCGATTTCATGTTGGTGATCCAGCTAAAACACAAATTCAGGAAGCATTCTATTCCTGTCTTGACACATATGCTTCTACAATTATAGCTAATAGGACACCAAAACTATGGGATATCCGCAGAAAGTTGTCTGTACTTGAATCAAAAAGACTTCAAGGCTTCCCTGATGACTTTGTGTTCCCTGTGTCCGATGCACAAGCATACAAACAGTTAGGAAACTCTGTTAGTGTGCCAATTATCGTAACGATAATGAATAATATGATTAAAACTTACGAAAAAACTCTTGAAAAATGAAATTCATAAGTGTAAAATCTGTAGTCGAGGCCTACAAAGGCTTTCAAGATTGTATGACCAATAAGTCTTGGGGATATTTGGCTCTATTGAAAGGATGCAAGAGCAGTATTTGCCCCTCCGTACCTTATGAGGTTAATCTTGACGAAGTATCAAGCTTTCTTGAAAACATCTTCAATCTGAGTCAAGCAAAAAAACGATACAGTAGTGGACGTGTATTGTACGTTGTATTCTCAAATAAATGGGATAAATATTTTAATGATCAAGGAAGACACACTCCCAATATCTATGATGTAGCAATTTGGGCATATAGGAGAAATTCTTTTGAAGACAATATGACAAAGGAAGAAATTCTCCAAAAGTTTGCAGAAGAGTTCAACATCCCATTAAACATTATTTCAAACAGTTTCAACACTCATTCTAAAGAAATTGAGTTTACAGACTCTTTATATTCTGAAACTGTACTCAAAGCAGAATTGAATGCTATTGGCGTCGATGTGTCCAAAGAAAATATTGATGCAAAGAAAGGAAGTGTTGTAGCAGCTCCTGGCGAAATAAGCCGTGGTCCTTTTGTTCAAACATTATATGCAGGATTAGAGATTACAGATTATGTTATTATTTTACAATCAGACTACCTGTCTCTTTATGGTAATGCCATAAAATCTATTAATAGCATAGATCATACTAGCCAAAACAAATATTCTAATTACCGCTCCTACATTACCGCCATCAAGACCAAACCCTTCCTTTTGCTTGCCGGTATATCCGGTACGGGCAAAAGCCGTATTGTCCGTGAATTGGCCCGTGCGTGTTGGGACGAAGATTCCACTGAATATAAAGCTCAGAAACCTAAGAATTTTGAGATGATTCAGGTAAAACCCAATTGGCATGATTCTACAGAACTGATAGGATATGTGAGTCGTGTCAGCGGAAAACCCATATATGTGATTGGCGATTTCTTAAGATTTATCACAAAGGCTTGGGAAAACTTGGATGTACCTCATTTCCTTTGTCTGGATGAAATGAACCTTGCTCCGGTAGAACAATATTTTGCGGAATTCCTTAGTGTGATAGAATCTCGTAAAAGCAATGAAGACGGTACGATTACTACAGACCCTATCCTGAAAAAAAGCACAGAAGATTGGTATCGAGTATTAACGGCCGAACTGACAGGAAACAATGAAGCATTAAGAAACCGCTTTTTGGAAGAAGGTATCACCATTCCACAGAACCTAATCGTAGTGGGCACGGTAAATATGGATGAAACGACTTTCTCATTCTCCCGTAAGGTACTTGACCGTGCCATGACCATAGAAATGAATGAAGTAGATTTGTATGCCGGATTGGACAATAAATATGAACGCATTGGTAAACTGAATAGCGATATGCTTATCGGTATAGCCGTAGAAGGTGTGGATGTATATGTCGACAACGAGGATATTTGCAATAAGGTATTGGCTTATTTGCAAGCAGTGAATGACGTTCTTAATGGCACTCCGTTCAAGGTCGCCTACCGCACGCGGAACGAATTCCTACTTTATGTGGTAAACAATTTACCTTACAATATGGATGAAAACGGAAACGAGTTCTGTGAGGATGAGGTCATAGCAACCGCATTGGATGAGATAACAAGCATGAAAATCTTGTCGCGAATAGAAGGTGATGATACAAAAGTCAAGCATTCACTTCTTGAAAGGATGATTACTACTATCGAAGCGCAGTTGTTAGCATTGACTGAAGAAGATAAGAAAATAGAATCTGTTTCCATAGCCAAGCTGAAAGAGATGCAAGAACGGTTGTCATCCGGCTATACAAGTTTCTGGAGTTAAAAACAATCAGATATTCGCAAAGGACGATGGAACTGCTTACCATAAAGCATCAGGATTTTAAAATGATTGTCGAATGTGCAAAATTCGATGACATTTGGCATAAAGCCAAGAGTAATATTGGAGAAGAATGCTTACACTCCACTTATTCTTGGTCAGAAGGCGTATCATCTGTTATCCTGAGCAACTATATCGGAGAAGAAATTACGATTGAAAACAGCCAACAAGCTCCCGCCATATTTTTCGACAACACCGATTATCCTATTTGGGTGGAATTCAAGGACTATGTGAAAAAGGCTCAGTTTGGTTCTATTCTCCAGAGTGAAAATGAAAAATTCACTTTTCGCAGACAGATATTGGCAGGTTTCTTGAATTATGGCAATGAAGTCGGACGCAGTGAAATACAACTCATATACCAAGTGGGAGCAGAAACCCGCAGTTTTGTCTTCTCTTTTGAGGTGTTGAGTACAAAACTCAACTATCACGAGCATTGGAAAGCCATTATAGAGGATATTGAACAAGAGTACAGAATGCTTTCGCTCGACTATATGCGAAGAACCTTTCATGGCTTTTCGCCCGATGCAAGCGGAGAGACCCCGGAAATAATCTGGTGGAGCGTATTTGCCAATGAGCAAAAGAAATTCATCAAGGCCTGCAAAAACATTATTGACCGCCCAAGACATCGTTTACACGGAAAAGAGACTTACAAACGTGCCGATAAGCTGACATTTGTTCCCTCTTGCATAGAAAACGAACTGGCGGAACATCGGGCAGACTGTTCGCATCTATATCGTGTGGAAGAACGTGTGTGGACAAATGATACAAAGGAAAATAGATTCTTGAAATTTGCGCTTGGACAGATTACCGATAGATACGAGATCCTGAAGAAGCGTATAGAAGCGATAAAGAATGCCTCGGATGTGATGAAAGAGGATATGCAAGCCACATTGGCAACGCTAAAACACTTGCAACGAAATCCATTCTTCCGTACCGTAGGAAATTACAAGGGGATGAATCAAGAAAGTCTGGTTTTACAAAAAGCTACCGGATATAGTCAGATATATCGCACATGGAGTCTGCTTCACCGCTCTTATTCTCTGAATGATGGCATATACCGTTTACAAACCAAAGACATTGCAACACTGTATGAAATATGGTGTTTCATAGAAGTAAGCCATATAGTGAAAGAAAAACTGCATTTGTCTGATGAAGATATAGACCACAGGAATCGCATGGAAATGAACGGACTATTTACATGGGATTTGGGTAAAGGTGAACATTCACGCATACTTTTCAAGAAAGACGATATAGAATTGGCAGAACTTGTTTATAATCCAAAGAGTACGGAGCGAGAAAACTTATCGGCAGGTATAAAAGATTGGACTGTGCCAACTGTCCCCCAAAAGCCGGACATTGTGTTGCAACTTACCAAGAACGATTTGCAAGAAGGAATGAAAATGACTTACCTGTTTGATGCGAAATATCGTATTGACGGGAAAGACAAAAACGGTGTGGACGTTCCACCGGAAGATGCTATCAACCAGATGCACAGATATCGCGATGCCATCTATTACAAAGATTATCAGTCGGATGCCTTGAAGAAGGAAGTAATTGGCGGCTACATCCTGTTTCCCGGTGATGGCGAACCGGCTGTAGTGGCAGAATCCAAGTTTCGCAAGACTATAGACGAAGTAAACATTGGAGCTTTCCCGCTTCGCCCCAAAGACACGCATAACAGGCAGTTACTGGAACGATTCATAGAAGAGCTTATTCTAACCAAATCGTATGAGACCATATCAAAGGTAATACCGCAAAAAGGTGCATTATTGCAAGTGCCCAATCGCCTCCTTATCGGTTTAGTAGGAAACAGTTCACGACCGGGATACACACAAAGTTTCCTTGATGGCAATGCCACCTTATACCATACAGGACCTAAGTTCCCCACGACCATTTCATTGCATGACCTTCATTACTTTATACCTTATATAAAGAGTAAGGGAGTTCGTGATATATATGAAATTGTCCGTGTAAGGACTATTACAGGAAAGGAAGCAAAGCAAACAGAAGGAGAAGATGCTACAGACGACATGCGATTAGCGTTTGAGTTGCGTTTCAGCCGGAAGCTGTTTGACGATTATCGACCGATAGATACTCATAAGATGATTAGCTATACATTTATTGACACGACATTTGATGAAATAGAAAAGTGGGTAGTAATTGATAAATTCTAAAATGTACATTCACCATACTATTACCAGACCATGATTACATCAGATAAATTTTATTTCAAAAGGTCGTATATTCAACAAACCTTTAAATTCTAGACAAAATGAGAAATTGTGACAAATTACATTTGTGCGATCATTTAGTATTAAATGAAGGCGCTTATTTCTATAAAAAAAACGAACTTGAAGTAGGAAAGGATAGAATTCAAGAGGTATTTAATTCTGTATTGACTGAGATCGAATACGAACTATTTACAAAGATTTGTCGTAAGAGAGAAATAGTGAATGTACCCAACAAACAGGAAATCTATTATTCTTTGCTTGTTTTCAAATTCGCAACTTACCCCTCTTTTTTAGATTTTGAAGAAGAAAATTTTCCAAAAAAATTAATGGAAAACAGATTAGCATATTTGCTTATTGTGGAAATAAACGATTATATTATTCTAGTCAAAAAAAACATATCACGTATTAGCTCTTTCATTAATAGCCTAACTTCCATACCAACTGATACTTTAGCTGGTGTACTGGTTGACGATGATACTGTTTTTCAGCAAATGAAATTAAGCAATATGAATATGAACGAGAATGCCATGCGCAACAAATCTTATGAAGCCAACAGTTTGGAAAACACGATGCCAATGTTTGGCTCTAATCATACAGTTGTTAATACAGCACGATTTGCCAATACTAATGGCTTATGTACTGTAAACATAAACACCTCACGATTGACAAAATTTGGAACTAAGAAAAACTTAATAGAGTTATTGGAGTGGATGAATGTTTTAATTACAAAAATTGATTCATATATTCCACAAGAATCATTCTTTTCACGTTTTGCCAAACCACAATCATGGAAAAAACAGCAAGATAAATTAGAACCGGTATCATTACTTATAGATATATTTAAACTTAATTCTTATATTCAGGAACTTCACTGTACGGATGTTTTTTTGAAAAAGGAAGGCGAAGAAGAATATTTTGCAAAAACAAACATCTTTGCAAAATACATAATTTCTGGTATGAAGTGTCTTACTTTAGATGAGAAAGAAAAAGATATTTATAGGAAAAAGGGCAAACGTAATATTGGTGTAAAAAAGATGAAATCAGGCTTGAAGATTGTGGCATGTGGTAATTTATTTGATTCTTTGTATTTTTGTGAAGACGATGGGACATACGTGAAAATTATTGATTTGATGAACAACTTGGGATGTTTTTCTGTCGGTTTTTCGAATTATTCATACATATATATGGGTAAAAGGCTTTATATGAATGTAGGCATACAAAAAGATTTTGAATCGATTCTTTCTATTTTATATCCGATGAATGAGATTGCTGCTGTCACAAGCGAAAAGGGTGATGGATATGACGCAACAAGTACAGATTTTAAAATAGGCTCAATGTTTAATGTTGTAGAAAAGAAAATATTTAATGATGCGGATTTCTTATTGTGCGATGATTTGGGTAACGAATGGGCAGACCATATAGCCATCAGAGAAAATTCAATGTCTTACATTCATTCTAAATGCAATGATGGAAGCGCAACTCTTTCTGCATCCAAGTTTCAAGAAGTAATCGGTCAAGCTATAAAAAACATAGGCAATATGAATCCCGATGACAATACCATTCAAGAGAAAATGAAAGGAATGAATGGAAAATGGAATGGAACCAATATAAATAAATGTAGAATAGGAATGCCGGCAGATTATGAAAGGTTGTATAAAAAATTGAGATATAATCCCAATAAAGTACAGGAAATCTGCCTTGCTGTAAATTATCTATCTAAATCTGCACTAGCCGAGGCTTTTGATAAAATAAAGAATAATCAGCCGCTAAAACAGAAAAATAATGTTGTGCAGCTTGTTTGGTTATTGAGCGGATTTATTTCTACTTGCAAAGAAGCAGATTTAAATTGCCGTATTTTTTGTAAAGACTAGGAAATTACCAAAACTTTAATGATTTTATAAGTTGTAGAAGCCATACCAGCCAAGAGGCAAAGACTAAAGTGTTAATAGATAATACTATTTTAGATGGATAAACTAACAAAAGAACAACGTCATCGTTGTATGTCCGCTATAAAAGGAAAGAATACAAAACCTGAATTATTGGTTCGGAAATTCCTTTTTAGCCGTGGCTTCCGCTATCGGCTCAATCATCCACGCCTTCCCGGTCATCCCGATATAGTACTTCGTAAATATCGAACTGTCATTTTTGTAAATGGCTGTTTTTGGCATGGTCATGAAAAATGCAAATACTTTCGTCCGTCTAAAACCAACATTGATTTTTGGCAAAAGAAAATAGAACGAAACAAAGAACGTGATAAAAAAGAGCAATGCCAACTTGCTGCTATGGGCTGGCATTGCATCACGATTTGGGAATGTCAACTAAAGCCTAAAGTCCGCATGGAAACACTTGATTCTTTAGCGTATACATTAAATCACATTTTCCTTGAAGATAGAAAAATTAGAACTTACCAAATAGCGGAAACTAACGATAGTCTTATGGTTGCAGAACCAGAAACTCCATATGGAAAAACACCCTAATGATATATGCCCCATAGAATGTTCATCGTTCTTTATTAACCTTAGATTGTGAATGATCCGCTTCCATCAAATGCTGATACTGATGCTGTTCTTTCACCGCCCGATACATCGAATAATGTGCAAAGGATTCTTCCTTATATTTCATACTACTAATAGAAGCAGCAACAGTCCACATTAGAATAACGACAACGAAGGCCACAACATATCGTAGCTTAATATGATATCCATGTATAAACATCCCATTGATATTGGGTGGAATAACCGTTACTGGATTTTTCAATTCATTGATTCTCGCAAGTATCTCGTCCTGCCGCTTTAATATGCAATCGGTATTTGCTTCAATAGTCATACGATTGAGATTGTAATCGCAAACGTGTCTATAAAGATATTCAAGAAATTTAGACTTCTGCTTGAATAGTTCAATAAGCTTCGGAAACCATAGCGAAAACGGCAATGTATCAGGTTGCTGCTTCCAGATATGTTTCTTCACCACTGATAACGCATCATTCCAACAGGAACAGAAACTTTTGGCGACTCCATTATAAATGGTCTTTTCGTCAAAGTCCATTTTTACAGATTGCTTTGGTTTAGGAACTGTAGTATTCTGTTTTTCAATACACTCTTTTAGCTCGTTGATACTTTGGCGCAAATTCGCGAGATTTGCTGCTACTACATCTTCTTTCATTATCTTCTACGTTTTGAGGGTTTATAAAAAGGTTCGTTTCTTTGGTTATCCTTGTCTTTGTCGTCTCGCCATCCTTGTTCATTATTTGTTCCTCCAGCTCCAACGGAAGTTATGGCTTGATGAGGTTGAACAATCAGCTCCGTTGCCACATTGCCCAACGTAACGCAAAGGCTGTTAAAACTCAAATCACGGTCAAGTTTAGAACCGGCTATGCTATATTCATCTTGACAAAATGATATACCACGAATTTTATCAGAGTTATCTGCACTATTAAAACGCATATCTATACCTTGACCTTTGAGAATGTCCAAAAAGTCATGCCATGAGCGAGATGCCGCCAACGCATCAAGAGTTGAGGAACGAAGATTATACTTCCGTAATTGATGAGGGCGCAAACGGCTCTTATTTCTCGCTTTGCTGTTTTTAGGAGCAAAGTAAAGTTTATACTCTTTGGTTAAAGCACGACAGACTTTTGCATTTCGTATCCGTTCGTTGCTATCAGAAATGAGATTACCGTCATTGTCTATCCGATTGAACACCAAATGACAATGAGGATGTTTCGTGTCGTGATGTCGGGCTATGATATATTGAGTATTGCGAATCCCCATCTGCTCCATCCATTTCTTGGCTATCTCCACCATCAGCGCATCTCCTTCTTCGTTATCGAGGAAACGGCTAATGTCTTGCGAAGAAAAAGCAAGTGATACGTGTTTCACCGGACTTTTTACTTTCGGGCGTATGGACGCTTGTATCTGAAACGAATCAGCTATGGTTTTATTGCTGATGGCACAGACACCTTCATGTGCTAAAAGTGTGGCACATTTCTTCTTGTTCTTCTGGTCATTGGCGTAATTCACTATTCCTCCGAAATCTGCTCTTGTTTTAATCTTTGCTATCATGATTGTTATTCTTTACTTGGGTGATAATTCTACTGACTTCTGATATGATTGAAAAGCATTGTTGCTTGACTGCTTCCAAACCATAAGTGTGCATCTGATGGGCTATCTGATTGACATTATTGGCGATTCCGGAAAGGTCACGGATTGCCGATGCCATTTTAGGACTGATGCGTTGACAGACTTGACAATCCATTGCTGCCTGATGGCAAAATTCATTGACAGACAAGCCTGCCTGCTCCGCTTTGGATTGGATATAAATGTAGTCGTTCTCGGTAAACATAACCCGGAAACATTTCGTGCGTTTCTGGTAACTCGCCAACTTAGGGCGACCACCAAGTTTCTTTTCCTTCATACTTATCTTAACTTTGATGTTCATAAATTGATTTTTTGAGAGTGGCAGTTCTATCCGCTTGCCGCATAGGTTTTAGTGACACTAAAACACAAACTTGCCACTCAAAAAATCTTCCTATATTTCCCTTGTTCTATTCGGCTTAGTTTTCCATCTTTGATAAAGGCTTCTATCCACTTGTTTGCCGTACTTCCATTTTCGCCCAAAGATGAAACCAGTGTATCATAATCCTTCTTTGTGAAAGTATCGGGTAACATATTATAAAGGATGTTCCTTCGTGCATAAACGCCTGTCTCTTGCGAAACGGTATTGAATCGTTTAAACTGATTTCCTGACAAATTCTGATAAATGAATACGGCATGATAAAGCAGGGTGTCGCAAATACTCATGGCTATGGAATAGTCAAACTCATGGCAAACCAATTGTACAGTCTCGTCAGAAGAAGATTTGTGAATCACATTATCCAAATGTCGGACAGCGGTCAACACCATCATTATACGATAAGCAATCAGTCCCATCCGTCTGACTACTCCTTGCATCTTGTTATCCACTTCGTCACAACATTCCTCATTCACACGACTGAGATATTCAATAAACTGTTCCTGCAAATCAGAGGGAAGAGAAAAGGAATAATTACCCTGCCGTACAAATTCCTCATGCAAATGACAGAATTTATCTCCCAACAGTTTGAACATGGCATTCTTGGATTGGGAAATGTCGCTTGTGGCAAACACATTTCTTATACCTCGTTTGAAGCGGATAATATAGAAACAAAAGCGACTCATCAATCCGTTCTCCGCATCAGGTATCAATCGTCGTACTTGTTCTGGAGTTCCAGCCAAAGCTACCGAAACTCTCGGATTAGCTACTTCGCAATACTCCCTGTCTTTGCGCCGACTCAAACTTACCAACTCATGGTGAAATGCCTTTCGCAACACATCGGAATAGTTACCATAGTCAGACTTCAAAGTCTGGCTTAACGTGTCACCCTCCGATTCAAATAACAATCCGATTCCGTCATTATCTCCCAATATCTTCAGGAAAGAACTTGCGCTGCTATTGGCAGGAATGACAAGCATTCGCATGGGCGGTTCGGCAGGCATAGACAGTCTGCTATCTTTCTTGCCTTTGATATAAGTATTCATCGCTTCTTTGTATTCCTGTTCCAATCGTTTGGAAAGTTCATGCAAATTACGGTTGATGGGAGCTACAAGCTCTCGGCACAAGGCCAATGCTCCTTTTCCCATACCGGCATCTGCCACCACGAACAGATATAGATTCGGATAAACAATACGTTCATCGTACACGCCACAAACATTATGAAAGCAGACCGACAAACACACAATAGCCCCAATCAGTATCGTATCACGGTCATCTACTGAAATGGAATTATTGACAACCTCATTTAGAAAAGGAGGAAGATGCTCAAACACACATTCAGGAAATACAGGAAGTTCTTCTTCTGATTTTATCCATTTACCCGTTTTACCATTTTGGATATTTGGTAAAATGGATAAATACTCTTTACTGAACGGAGCCAATGAGATTCCGGCTTGATTTGCCAAATGGAAGAAAGAACGGATAGTAATGCCTTGCCCTTTGGAGTGCAGACAATACGTATATTGTTTATCCGTTTCTTCCCTTTGATAGGTAGGGTAAAACCTGCTGATGCGGTGGTAATACTCCCGCCCGTTCTCTCCCAATCCATCTACAAGCGCAAAACCCAACTCCACCCAATCTTTATAATGAGGAGCTATATCAATGGCACACTGTTCTATCTCCCGAACAACACTTTCCACATCATCCTCCACCTTATTATATATAGGGGCAATACGTGGCGTATGTATTTGCTGTATTTCAGAAGGGACATTTTCCCAATCTTGGGCGGAAAATATTTTCTTCGACATCATCTTTGTATTTATGGTTAATATATGCTTGTGGGTCGTAAGGTAAGAAGCATGAACGAGCCACATCACTGCCAGACATATCCACTAATGGCAAACCTGTCGCTTTGATGTAGTTGGCAACAGCCTTGAAGTACCGAGAATGTTCCCAGCCTTTCAAGCCAACAGGTATTATCTACTTCAATCCATTACCGGATGGACTGACAAATAACAGTTCTGTATCAAAATACTCATGGTTGAGTAGTTGCTGTTTTAACTCCCCTATGTTATCCACATGATCGAAATCCAAACACATCAATCCTGAGTGCATAATCAGTTCCTTCTCATTACGCTTGCGGAATAATCCCGAAAAGGTACAATAGTCAAAATGAGTGGCTTTGTATCTTTTAGCTTCGGAAGAAGACATCATCAAACGCAGGGCTTCAGTTTGTGGTTGGGCATAATGCCCGATGATATAACGATACACATCCACAATACCTACCGCCCTTATCGGTTCGATGTTTTGAATGGGCTTGCGAAAGAATGAAAAACAATAGTCTGTCGTCTCCATCATCTGATAATCTTTTTAGATTCGACAAATCGTTTGGCTTCTTCCATTAAATCATCTTGTGTCTTATGCGATTTGTTCTTCAACCAATCGTCAATCTCAGATTGCAGAAAAGCCAACGCTTTATTTATTTTATGTACGGGAATCTGTTTGGTTGATACCCATCCATAAACCGTTTGCTTGGCTGGATGCGATGGCAGATAAGCGCAAAGCTCGTCTATATCCATCCACTTGGGTGAATTACTTGCTTGCTTATGCTGCAAGGCATTTACTTTGGTTTGTAGTGCTTCTACAGACTCAATCAGGTAGGACAACGCATTTGGCATCTCCTCCAACGAATTTACTTTATAAGCCATTTTCTTCGTATTTAAGTTGATGCCGCAAAAGTATAGGGATGCTTATAGGTGCTAAATAGGTGCTTGACCGCCACCAATCAACCGCTCATTTACCACTAACAGATTTAAGTTTCATTAATACGAGAATTTATTGGAAGACATAATAAAAGGGGAATAAACCACTATTGGGACCAACACATTCCTTATCGAAAGCTTCAATCTACAAAATACCCCTCAAAAAGCCGATGCTTCATGAGGGGTAAACGGTGGTAAGTATATGATTGGAATTACATAAGTCATTGGTGCTCAATGGTGGATACAACCACCACAATCTATAAATCCAAATTTTCTATATGCAGTGTATTGGCGGCTTTCTCTTTTTGTTCGTTTACGATGTGCGTATAAATCTGCGTGGTTTTGACGTTTGTATGTCCCATCAAAGACTTGATGGTGTATATGTCAACGCCATTTTCCAGCAACAGCGAAGCATAGCTATGACGTCCACAATGGAAGGTGATGTGCTTCTTGATACCGGATGCTTCTATCCAGACTTTCAACGGACGAGAAATCCAAGAGGCATCAGTCAATCCTTCAAAAACAAGTGCTTCATCATCGTCTGGACGTATGCCGCATAGTTGAAGTGCTTGTTGAATGACAGGCTTGTAATCGGGCCTTTTTGTCTTTTGCTGAATTACGACTGCTTGCCATGTGCCCTTGCTTGTTTGCTGAATTTGTTTCCATTTCAAAGTTTGAATATCACTATGCCGCAATCCAGTGAGAATAGAGAACAAGAACGCACGTTTCAAAACATCATCCTTGCAAGGAGTATCAACCAACATTTGCACTTCATCCATGGTAAGCGCAACGCGAGGTTTCTCAATGTTTGTTATTCCCTTTACTTTCGCGCTTATATCAACGGTCAGGTATTCATCAATGAACGCCTGTTTCAGTCCGGCTTTAAGTATGGAAAAATAGGTTGATGCCGTGTTTTGTGAGATAGTACCTTTCTTATTCCCTCCCATTGGAGCACGGAGCAGGAACATCTTAATATCTTCAAGCAGTTTAACGGAAATCGCCTTGAATGGAATTGGCTGCCCTTGTGAATACATTTTCAATAATTCGCCTACACGCCTCCAGTTGACTATAATCGAATCGGAACTATTGGGATGACGTGTGCTTATAATACCATTGAAATACTTGATAAAATCCTGTTCGCTCCGCTCATTCTGTGCAGCGATTTCGTTTTCCTTATCAGTGAAGAGGATGGCACTATCATATTCATGTTGGCGTAACTTCCGCACATTGTCGGCATAGATACAAGCCTCTTGGTCTATCGTTGAACGGCATTGAATAATTCCATTCAAGTCACGTTTAGGCTTATAATTGAATGTTCCATCCGGCAAGATACGTGCTATGGATGACTTATCCCAAATGGGTGTGGATATAGTCCGGTTAATGGATTCCACCACACGGCTTGCGCGGGTTGAACCTCGTTTGTGCACTGGGTACGACTCTATAATCAGATACCACTCTTCTTTATAATTCGACCTTCTGAGTTTGACGGTCACTTTGGTATTAGGTAATGCTTTCTTCATTCTACTTCTGATTTATATAGATTATCAATTTCTTGCTTGGGTACATACACATAGTTGCCTATTTGTCTTGAAGGAATAGAGTATTTTCTAATATGTGCCCATACTGAACTGTCATTAATATGGTACTTCTCACAAATCTCAGTAATGGTATAGCAATCCTCCGGCTCTAAGCTGTATGTTTTAGGAACAGGCTTTTCTTTCTCTGCGATACTTTCCGGTCTGTTTATAAAAAGCCGTTCCATTTCAGAGCGTTTGATACGTGTGAGCCTTGTACCCATGTTGATAGTTGGAATACGTCCCAATTTAATCAGGCGATACAGGGTGCTACGTTCCACCCCGAACATAGCGACGGCTTCCTTTACAGAAATGTACTCTCTGATGTCTGATACTTGTTTGGCAATGGCTTCTAACTTCGTGTTTCTATCCTTTGCATCCTTTTTGCGTTTCCAAGCCACTTTACCACATTTAGGGGAACAATAGTGACTGTCAAGTGTTTTTGCGACAAACACTTTGCCGCAGAGCTTGCACTTCCGTTTGATTTCAAATCCGATTGTTGGCATGTTATCTACTTTTAAGTATGTATTAGTATGTATAAATGTGATTAAGTACCACATTATCTACTTTTTTGTCTTGTCGCAAACATGTCGCAAATAAGAGATAAAAAAGCCCATAGAAAACACATAGCAACCATGAACCCCATAAACGCAAAAAGCGTGCAACTCATTGAGCTGCACGCTTTTGCTTATTGTTTATTATCTGTATCCTTATCGGAATCATTTGACTTCCTCAAAATCTGCATCCTGAACATTGTCACCATGCTTGCTATTATCCTGACCAGCATTCTGACCTGCATCCATATCAGGACCAGCCTGTGCACCACCCTGAGCTCCGCCTTGAGCGTACATTTCAGCACTTGCAGTTTGGAAAACAGTATTGATTTCTGCCATAGCTGTATCAATAGCAGCTAAATCCTGAGACTTATGAGCATCTTTCAGTTTCTGCAAAGCAGCTTCAATCGGAGCTTTCTTATCAGCAGGCAACTTATCACCCAATTCCTTCAACTGATTTTCTGTCTGGAAAATCACGCTGTCAGCCTGATTCAGTTTATCGATCTTTTCACGTTCTTTCTTGTCTGCTTCTGCATTAGCTTCAGCTTCAGCCTTCATCTTTTCGATTTCTTCCTTGCTCAAACCGCTGGAAGCTTCGATACGGATTGCCTGTTCTTTACCTGTAGCCTTATCCTTAGCAGATACCTTCAAGATACCGTTTGCATCGATATCGAATGTAACCTCAATCTGAGGCACACCACGACGAGCCGGAGCGATACCTGACAAGTTGAACTGACCAATTGACTTATTCTGAGCAGCCATCGGACGTTCTCCCTGCAATACATGAATAGTCACTTCACTCTGATTATCGGCAGCAGTAGAGAAGGTCTCACTCTTACGAGCCGGAATTGTTGTATTAGCATCAATCAATTTCGTCATCACACCACCCAGTGTTTCAATACCCATTGACAACGGAGTAACATCCAACAATACCACACCTTTGATTTCGTCTGTCAAAACAGCACCCTGTACAGCAGCACCAACAGCTACTACTTCATCCGGGTTCACGCCTTTAGAAGGAGTCTTTCCGAAGAAATCTTCTACCAATTTCTGTACGGCAGGGATACGGGAAGAACCACCTACAAGGATTACTTCATCAATATCGGAGTTGCTCAAACCAGCGTCGCTCATTGCTTTCTTACATGGTTCCAGACAAGCCTGAATCAATCCGTGAGCCAATGATTCGAATTTTGCACGAGTCAAAGTCTTCACCAAGTGCTTGGGCACACCGTTTACCGGCATAATGTACGGCAAGTTGATTTCTGTGCTTGTTGAAGAAGAAAGTTCAATCTTAGCCTTTTCAGCAGCTTCTTTCAGACGTTGCAAAGCCATTGGATCCTGAGTCAAATCAGCACCTTCGTCGTTTTTGAATTCCTGTACCAGCCAGTTGATGATTACCTGGTCGAAGTCATCACCACCCAAGTGAGTATCACCGTTAGTAGAAAGAACTTCGAATACACCACCACCGAATTCGAGGATAGAGATATCAAAAGTACCACCACCAAGGTCGAATACAGCAATCTTCATATCTTTGTGAGCCTTGTCCAGACCGTATGCAAGAGCTGCAGCTGTCGGTTCGTTAACAATACGTTTTACTTCCAGACCTGCAATCTGTCCGGCTTCTTTAGTAGCCTGACGTTGAGAGTCGGAGAAATATGCAGGAACGGTGATAACAGCTTCTGTAACTTCTTGTCCCAGATAATCTTCAGCAGTCTTCTTCATCTTCTGAAGAATCATTGCAGATATTTCTTGCGGAGTGTACAGACGACCGTCAATATCTACACGCGGAGTGTTGTTGTCACCTTTCACTACTTTATAAGGAACACGTGTAACCTCTTTCTGCACCTGATCCCAGTTTTCACCCATAAAACGTTTGATAGAGAAGATCGTACGTGTCGGGTTAGTAATAGCCTGACGTTTAGCAGGATCACCTACTTTACGTTCGCCGCCATCTACAAATGCAACCACAGAAGGAGTTGTACGCTTACCTTCACTGTTTGCAATTACTACAGGTTCGTTGCCCTCAAATACGGCAACACAAGAGTTTGTTGTTCCTAAGTCAATACCAATAATTTTTCCCATGATCGTTATTCTTTTTATTTATTATTATTCAATTTCTTTTTGTCCGGTTGTTTTCTTTCTCTTTGTAAGGGCTTTCAAACGGACGCTGATTAAAAAACAAACCATGTGCCAAAAAGAAATCGGACGAATACGTGACATATTTTCTGCCAAAACGACAGTTTTAAATCGAAATGACTGCTGTCAAGTCACATAGAAGCCAGACAGCTATCGACTCATTAAACAAATGGAAACAGCTCTGGTTCAATAAAGCAAAAGAATAGATCATAAAGGAATAAAAAATATGCCTGTATCGTTATGTGCGACACAGGCATACCTATTTAATATAATACGTATATCTTACTTTTCAAGTACAATCACCAACGCATTATTTGCGTCATACAAACCGATTCCACCACCGGAAAGTTTATCGAACGACTTCACTTCATTCATTGCTTTCAGAATCTTACCTTCCACTTCCATATCAGGGCAAGCCATCATTGTGCTAGCCACCCCAGGGAAAGAGATTGATTTAGCATTAGTAGTGCTAGTTTCAAAACCACCATTAATCAAGTTACATCCGGCATTGCCATGAAGTGTTTTCTTTTTCACATCAAAAGCAATGAAAGGTTGCTTTTCCATTCCCGAAGTAATTGCTTCACCATTCACTTCCTTTATTTTCCATTCTCCGTTCAATACTGATAGTTTCACGTCAGCCTCCTTTTTTTCAAGAACTACAACCGGACGATTGGACTCATTGCAAAGAAACATTTTATCCTTACCGGCTTTCTTATAACCTTTCACCTGTGCAAGCGCACCTAACACATTTCTCTCGGTAGTCATGTCCGGACACATCATTCTGGTGCTAGCCATTCCCTTAAGCTCCATGCTGCCTGGCTTGGCATTCACGTCAAAGCTACCCATCATACGGTTACATCCGCTGTTACCGGATACTCTTCCGGTCGCTGTATCAAAAGTAATAAAGGGAAGGGTTCTGCTTTCGCCCGGAGTTACTTTCGAGCCGTTAACTTCTATAATATTCCACTCACCATTGATTGAAGCCAATGGGACTGCCTTCTCAACCGAACGGCATGAAAACATTGCAAGTACTGTGCTGGCAATGCAAATTGAAACGAATACTTTCTTCATTTTGTTATAACGTTTAAGTTAAAATCGGGGGCAAAGATATCAAAAAGATTGGGAAATACCATCTAATACGATATAAAATACATACATTTGCCATTATCTATAAAACAAACAATAAGATTACATAGTTCATCTAAAGTAAATAAATATGAGAACAATCGTCCTATTTCTAATCCTGTTTGGTTGTGGTTCCTCTCATATCACAGCGCAAAATGATTATCTTGTTACTACTATTTCCAATCAGGAAGGCCCTCTAAGTGAAGAAGAACAGTTCATAAAAGAGAACTTCCCACTGCAACTTTTATGTAAATGGACACCCGGAATGAAATTCATGTTTATTCCATCCGGACGTGACATGTTCCTCCCTACCCTTTTGGTGTATGAGACAGAAAAAGGGGCAGACAACAGCGTTCTGAAACACAAGATTCTTACTTTCGCCGGATATGAAGAAAAATCTCAAGAACTATCAAATGACATGAGCTATTCCACTCGACTCATCTTCGAATGTGACGGAGAAAAATATTATTATGAGATTAAAAATACACGTCCGGATGAAATTTGCGAAAAGAATCCCCGTGCCTATATCAACGGATTAGTTAATCTGAAAGACGTAGACACGGCAAAAGAATTGCTGACAGGCAGAAAGATATATGTTCAGTCCGATATGGCACGGGTGGACGACGCCAATAGTTACTCCGGATATCGGAAAGTGTCTATTCCGGTCAACACCGAAGCAACCATTACCGCCATAGGAGTTGGCAGTCAGTCATATCCCGTGAAAATCATATTTCAAGATTCGCAGGGACATTCCTATTATCTGGAAGTAGCTCTTTCCCGCACTAATTCCGGTATGGACGTGAGCGATTTCCAAGCTGAAAAGAAAATGAGATATTTTCCCAACGCCATCAGTTTCAGTAGCAAAAAGTCCGGAAATCTGGAAACCTTGAAAGACAAATATATTGATCTGACCGTCTATCCGAAACGGACATTGGCTGTAAAAAGAGTCTTCAGCCTTGAAAACAAGCAAATGGAAAACCGCATACATTTGCCTCGCTACACTGTTTTGAAAATAAAAGAAATAAAAATCTCCGGTCCGGGAAGTCTGGTTATCCTCTCACTGGAGGATTGGCATGGATCACTTTATGAAACAGAGGTTGATTTGAAATATGATGTTATCGTCAAAAACGAGAATTATATTGAAGACCTTTTCGGATTTGGAGACATCCATCAGAAGTATCCGGCTATCACAGATAAACATTGGGCAATCATCGCACGGGGTGATTTGGAAGAAGGTATGAACACCGACGAATGTCGTCTGTCAATAGGTGATCCTGTAGAAATACAGTTAAAAAAAGACAGTCGTTTCGAAACTTGGTTCTACAACGGAAAAACGCTGGAATTTGAGAGTGGCATCTTGCAACGTTTCAAATAAAAAGGAGTAGCGACGCGGTGATTATCTGAAAATAATCACGTATATTTGCCAAGCTAACAATTCTAAAATCTTAATTTTTGATTTATAATTTATTAATTAAAAGAAATGGGTAGAGTTCTTATTATCGGTGCAGGCGGTGTTGGTACTGTCGTAGCACACAAAGTGGCACAAAATGCCGATGTATTCACAGACATCATGATTGCCAGCCGTACAAAGGAGAAATGCGATAATATCGTCAAAGCTATAGGCAATCCCAATATAAAAACCGCCAAAGTGGATGCGGATAATGTAGATGAACTGGTAGCTTTATTCAATGACTTTAAGCCGGAAATGGTAATCAACGTTGCTCTTCCTTATCAGGATCTTACCATTATGGAAGCCTGTCTGAAGGCGGGTGTCAACTACCTGGATACAGCCAACTATGAGCCGAAAGATGAAGCTCATTTTGAATACAGCTGGCAATGGGCTTACCACGACCGTTTCAAGGAAGCAGGTCTGACTGCCATTCTTGGTTGCGGTTTTGATCCGGGAGTCAGTGGAATCTACACAGCCTATGCAGCCAAACATTATTTCGACGAAATCCAATATCTGGATATCGTAGACTGTAATGCAGGAAATCATCATAAAGCATTTGCCACCAACTTTAATCCGGAAATCAATATCCGCGAAATTACTCAGAACGGACGTTATTACGAGAATGGTCAATGGGTGACAACCGGTCCGCTGGAAATCCACAAAGATCTGACTTATCCTAATATTGGTCCACGTGATTCCTATCTTCTTTATCATGAAGAACTAGAATCGTTGGTCAAGCATTTCCCGACTATCAAGCGTGCCCGTTTCTGGATGACTTTCGGACAAGAATATCTGACTCACTTACGCGTGATTCAGAATATCGGCATGGCCCGTATCGATGAAGTTGATTATAACGGAACTAAAATCGTACCATTACAATTCTTGAAAGCAGTATTGCCTAACCCACAGGATTTAGGTGAGAACTATGAAGGTGAAACCTCTATCGGTTGCCGTATCCGTGGCATCAAAGACGGAAAAGAACGTACTTACTATGTCTACAACAACTGCAGCCATCAGGAAGCTTACAAGGAAACAGGTATGCAGGGAGTCAGCTACACCACCGGTGTTCCGGCTATGATCGGTGCCATGATGTTCTTCAAAGGCGAATGGCAACGTCCGGGTGTAAACAATGTAGAAGAATTTAATCCGGATCCGTTCATGGAACAGCTCAATAAGCAGGGACTGCCTTGGCATGAAGTGTTTGATAAAGACCTAGAACTATAATAGAACGAATCAGAATGAAGAATATAGGAGATAAAGCACCGGAAGTATTAGGCATCAATGAAAAAGGTGAAGAGATCCGACTGAGTGCTTATAAAGGAAAAAAGATAGTACTGTATTTCTATCCGAAAGACAGTACATCGGGGTGCACGGCACAGGCATGCAGTCTGCGTGACAACTATTCCGAACTGCGCAAAGCCGGTTACGAAGTAATCGGTGTCAGCGTAGACAGCGAGAAGTCGCACCAAAAATTCATCGATAAGAATAATCTTCCTTTTACACTGATAGCCGATACGGACAAAAAGTTGGTAGAAGAATTTGGTGTATGGGGAGAGAAAAAGTTGTATGGACGTGCCTATATGGGAACCTTCCGCACTACTTTCCTGATCAATGAAGAAGGAATCATAGAACGGATTATCACTCCCAAAGAAGTGAAAACCAAAGAGCATGCCTCACAGATTTTAAATCAATAAATCCATTAATTATAAGAATAAGGTATGGCAAAGAAAGACGAACTTAATTTTGAAACAGATAATAAAATGGCATCAAGCGAAAAACTGAAAGCCTTACAGGCTACCATGGAAAAGATAGAAAAGAACTTCGGTAAAGGTTCTATCATGAAAATGGGTGATGATAGTGTTGAACAAGTGGAAGTGATTCCTACCGGCTCCATTGCTTTAAACGTGGCACTTGGCGTAGGAGGATATCCTAGGGGAAGAATCATCGAAATCTATGGTCCGGAATCTTCCGGTAAAACGACTCTGGCTATTCACGCCATTGCCGAAGCACAAAAAGCCGGTGGTATCGCCGCTTTTATTGATGCCGAACATGCCTTCGACCGTTTTTATGCAGCGAAATTAGGCGTGGATGTAGACAATCTCTGGATTTCTCAACCGGACAACGGAGAGCAGGCCTTGGAAATAGCCGAACAGTTAATCCGTTCTTCCGCTATTGATATTATTGTTATTGACTCCGTAGCAGCATTAACTCCGAAAGCAGAAATTGAAGGCGACATGGGTGACAATAAGGTAGGTTTGCAGGCACGTCTGATGTCACAGGCTTTGCGTAAATTGACCGGTACAGTCAGCAAAACACGTACAACTTGTATCTTTATCAACCAGCTCCGTGAAAAGATTGGCGTCATGTTCGGTAATCCGGAAACAACGACAGGTGGTAACGCATTGAAGTTCTATGCTTCTGTACGTATAGATATCCGTGGCAGCCAGCCAATCAAAGACGGTGAAGAAGTTCTTGGTAAACTGACTAAGGTGAAAGTGGTGAAGAACAAAGTAGCACCTCCTTTCCGCAAAGCAGAATTTGATATCATGTTTGGTGAAGGTATTTCTCACTCCGGAGAAATCATCGATTTGGGCGCAGAACTGGGAATCATCAAAAAGAGCGGTTCATGGTATAGCTACAATGACACTAAACTGGGTCAAGGACGTGATGCAGCCAAGGTATGTATCAAAGATAATCCCGAACTTGCTGAAGAATTAGAAGGATTGATCTTCGAAGCCTTGAATAAAAAATAAGTTGTCTCAACCGATTCAACTATAAATAATATAAGCTGTCTCATTCGATGTTTTGAGACAGCTTATTTTTAGCTTAAACATAAGAAATGTCCCCCATCTGAATCCTCGCAGTACAATTCAGATGGGGGACATTTCTTTCACTTTTTACACGAAATAGATATAGGCTAATGTACTTAAACTTATGACCACCCATAACAAAACGCCTTGGATCAAAGGTTTGACACCGACAGATCTTAGAACATCCAAAGAAAGGGAAGCACCTATAAAAAACATGGTAATAGTCAATGTCTTGCGTGCAATTCCATTGATGGCGGCACCTAACTGCGGCACGCCATTCAGCAAATATGTATTCGCAATCATAGCTAGAATAAAGAAGAAAATAAACCAGGGAATACTTATCTTCTGACCTTTACTTTTAAATATAAAAGAAGTGGCGAATGCCATTGGTATGATCCAAAGAGCACGAGTCAACTTGATAGTTGTAGCAACCTTCAGTGCTTCTTCACCATAAGCAGCACCTGCTCCCACCACAGAACTGGTATCATGAATAGCAATGGCAGCCCATGTGCCAAACTGATGTTCGGTCATATCCAAAGCATGTCCGATAGCCGGAAAGATAAAAAGCGCAATAGCATTCAGAATAAAGATCGTTCCCAATGCCACAGACATTTCACTGTCTTTAGCTCTCAGCACCGGCCCTATTGCCGCAATAGCACTACCACCACAGATAGCAGTTCCCGAACTAATCAGATAGGAAGTATTTCTGTCTATCTTGAAGATTTTACGACCAATAAACCAGCCGATGAGCAACGTGCCTACCACAGAAATAACAGTAAACTCCATCCCTTCTTTACCGGATGCCAAAGCCGACTGAAGATTCATACCGAATCCCAATCCTACTACAGAATATTGCAGCAAATATTTAGATGTCTTTTTATTAAATTTGGGATGTGCCTGTCCGCAGGTTAATGCGAAAATAAGTCCGAGAAACAAAGCTACCGGAGGAGTCACCCATGCGGACCATGCTTGTAAACCAGGAATATAATCTAAAAATAAGAAAAAAGTTAAAGTAGAAAGTATTGCAACGTAAATTGTCTTGTTGTTGGTTTGCAACGTTTTTGTAGCGCTTGAAATCATTTTTTTATCTTTTTATAATTTTGCGGGTGCAAAGGTACGGCAAACAATCAAGACAACCCAATTGTTTCTAATTATGTATTATAACTTTTTGTTATAGCCACTTCTCTTATTGTTACATTATGCTCCTACGATGTCCTTTCCAAATGGTGATAATGCTAACGCAGCCAACTTAAAGTGCTGCAAACCAAAGGGTATCCCAATGATGGTGATACATAGGACAGCTCCAAAAACCAGATGTGACAAACAAATCCAAATACCACCCAAAAATATCCATAAAACATTCATCAGTATATAAAGGCATCCGCTTGAACGCCCACCACTCCTTACTTCTTTTCCAAAAGGCCACAAAGCAAGTCCTGCCAACTTCAATGTTTGCATACCGAAAGGTATACCTACAATTGTAAGCATCATCAATATACTTGAGATTAAATACTCCACTGCCGTAAAAATACCGCCAAGCAATAACCATAACAAATTCATTAAACAGCCCATAAGTATCAGTTCTAATATTTATTTAGTATTTTCTTTGTTGTCTCATCCAGCCTGCCTTGAAAATACAGATCAATTACCTTTTGAAATAAATCATCAGAAGCAACTTCATTAAAAAGTGTCATACACGACAGCACTTTCATTGCGTCCAATCCTCCGAATACATCTACCGCAGTCTTACCTTTCAGTTGCAAAAATACTGTTGTTATTTCACGGAGTCTCACTCCCAAAATGGGATGAGCAAGATATGCTTCGGCCTCCTCTTTACCACAAATTCCATAATACTGAGAATTATAGCTCATTCCCAGTCCTTTTAACTGAGGAAATATGTACCAAATCCAATGAGAATATTTTTTCCCATTTTTCACTTCTGCAAGTGCTTGGTTATAAACACCTTGCTGGGCATCTAGAAAACGCTGTAATTTATAATCTACCATATATATCTTCTCATACCACATTCTTGATGTATACAAAGATATGTGTATTTTGCATATAATTGATAGATTATTCTAAAAAAGAACACGAATCAATCCTTTAGCAATCTAAAGATATCTTTGGATTACTAAAGGATTAATGGAAGAAATGTAATTCTGAAATAAAAATTACTCTTTAACAGGTCTAATTGCCATTTTAATCATACTTGCATTCCAACTAGCATTATAATAATAACTTGTAGAATTATAATAGAAAACATAGCCAAAACGTCCATAAGTATCACCGTAAGATTCTCCAACCCAATAATAACCACTATTCTCGTCCACTAGCTGTGTAGCTCCTGCCGGTCCACTTGCCGGAAGCATATAACCCGTAGAGGGTAAAAAGATGCTATTTCCGTTACTACCTGTTACTTTCATACCACTGACTCCGTTTATTGTTGCTCTTGTCCATGTACATTTCTTAATCAAATCTATTTGCTCAGCCTTATTGGGCAATCTCCATGAGCCTCCCCACATTGCACGTGCTATGTCATATTTGCTTCCACAGATATTATCAATATTAGGAGCCTGATAATCAGGCATAACTCCTACATTATCAACATCTCCCCATAGAAAATAGCCACCTTTCTCCGAAGATGTTATTGCTCCCAAATTAAATGAAGCCCACCTCACACTAAGTCCTAAATTTACAGCTTTATAAAGTGATTGTTCTCCCAAAGGAATAACTATTTCTGTTCCATCTTTGAGTATTAATCTGAGTTCATCTTCCGTTGCCTCTACAGATTCAAAAAATGAATCACCATCCATTCCAGAAGCTTTAACTGCCTTCCCGTATTCGTCAAGCAATTTGGAATAAGTATAACCTTTATCATAGCTTATGATCCAATATCCATCAGAGTCTACTTTCAATAGTGGCGTGATAGCATCCGTTCCTGATGCAGGAATCTTGTTTCCATCACTATCATTAAGCCATGTTGTTTCACCATTAATAGTTTGTACCCAATAGTATCTACCGTTATAATAACGGACATTGATTACGGGAGCATCTTTTCCATTAATCCCATCTTTTCCATCTGAAACCGTGATATGCGAACCATCTGAAAATGTGAGTGTATAGCCATCTCCCAATGTAGTAACATTGGTTAGATATAACCTATTTTGAAGTGCCCCTACTAAAGCACTAATCGATGTGATATCATTATTCAATGCTTTCAATTGGTTCTCAATAGAGGTCACTCTGTCATCTAAAGAATTAACTCTATCCCATAATTCGCTGTCATCGTATTCGTTACACGCAGTTGTGCACATTAATAACAGCACAAACTGATAAATAAATCTAAATGTTTTCATTTTTTTATTTTTAATCCAAACTTAGAATCGAAGATTTCGACTATCTGATTTTTATGAGTATATTTTATCTATTATCCAAATACTTATTTGCCGTTTTAGTCTATTGTGCAGCAATACTTACCTTAAAATATCCATCAGGGAAATTCTGTATGTAATCCCCACTAAAGTAGAACTGCACATATGCTACATCTCCTGAGCCAACATATCTCAACATAGGATCATAAATTTGACCAGTTCCTGTAAGTGATAATGTTCCACTACCGGTAAGCTTATAATTTGAATCATACACCTCATAACGCAATCGCTTGCTATAGTTTACATCATTAAAACTACCAAGATACTCTAAATTTATATGCATATAGGTGGATTTCCTATTGAACTTGAACACATCCACATCTCTAGTAGAAGACAATGAGAATTTCATTGACTGCCCATCCTTGATGGTGTTTGCGTTAGAGAAATTATTGTTATACTCACTCTCTATATATTCTGGTATTACATTTACATAGACTCTCTCATTTCCGCTACTTAAACGTGTTATGTATCCTGTTGGTTTAATTCCAACTATACCTGTTTTCAATCCTGTAGCAGTCCCATCTGCATCAATAGAAATTACTGATGGTTCAGAAACAACATTTACAGGTTCATAGAATACAAAATCACTCAGATTGCCAAAAATATTCAACACAGAACTACCTTGCTTAGAAGTATAGCTGATTTTCTGAGATTCTCCTACGGCCAAAGTTAACATAGGATAAATAGAGTAAGTCTCACCTGTATTACTCCAAGAGAAATCAGATATTCGAGAATGAACAGTATATTCTTTAGATACTCCACTATTTTTATCTTTAACAACAACATTTGCTTCTCCATAACCTACAATTTTAACAGTTGCATTGCCACCACTACCACTGACTGTCAAGACTCTGATATCAGAAGAACTCCATTCATAATCCGTTACAGCATCACTTGGTTTACAAGTGACAAAAAAGTTATAACTATCACCTACATAAGCATATAATGTTCCATTGAACAGTATATCAAGAGCAGTAACTTTCACTACCGTTGCCTGTATGACGGTTACTGTTTCCGTCTTCTTTCCATCCGAAGAAGTAAAAGTTATCTTGCCAGTACGGCTCTTACCTGTCGTATTGGACATTATATTAAATTTCTTCATACTGTTTGATATAGAGCGTGTAGGTATTTCTGTAATCCAATCATTAGAAATTGACACACCATAGTCGATATTACTCTTCAGTTGAACGTTAATGCTTGTAGTATTCCCATCAATATTATAAGAAGACTGAGTAAGTACAAGAATTGCGCCACCACTCTGATAAACCTTCAGAGTATCACTGATGTCGTTGTATTTGAAATAGATTTCACCTTCACGCTTATCATATTCATCACTGCTTGCTACAGAAAATGCAGATGTTGTTTTTGATAATCCACGATGAACATTAACTGAAGAGTTAGCCCTACTAATCCAGCTGTTGCATGAAGGAGGAATTTCAATAGAGTACTCAACATTACTATTAACATCAACAAAAAATGTTCCACCATTTTGGGGGACTTCAACCTTGTTGTTTGAAAGCAGTATAGCATCCTTCTGATTTTGCTTAATGGAAACACTTTCTTTCTTGTTTCCGTTGGCATCTTTGAATACTATAACAGCCTCACGGTCAGCATATGTGTTATTTGCACTTATCTCATAGACAAGAGTATGGCTTGAAACTGCACGAGATAAATTTGCAGATTGAATCCAATCAACATTAGGCATATCTATTTCATATTCAAAGTTGCTGCTGATGTCAATTGATGCCCGTCCACCATCACAGCCAAAAGTATATTCATTTTGAGAAAGAATAAGAATAGCAGAACCCGTCTGATACACCTTTACTGTTTCATCCGATTCGCCGGAAGTGATAATGATTTCTCCTTCACGTTTATCATATTCTTCACTTGGGGATATTGCAAAAGAATAAAAGCTAGTAGACAAGCCACGTGTACGTTCAGAAATAACTGGTTCAATCCAAGTCCTGCTATTTTCAGCAACAGTCACATTATAATCAATATTTGACTTTACCTGTAAATTAATAATTCCCCCATCTTTATCAACCTCAAATCGATTCGATGTCAATGTTAAAGCATCTTTTTGTTTCTGATTGATCATGATGCTTTTAGTTAATTCATCAACACTGAGCTTTAAAACAACATTCCTGTCATCATATCCAGTATTACTAGCCACCACAATAGTTAATGTGACATTTCCAGCTTTACCACTCGAAGGAGACACTGTACACCAATTATCCCCATTCTGCGTCTCGGCAAGGGAAACTGACCAGTCCTTGTTAGTGGAAAAAGAAATTGTAGCCCGTTCACCTTCTGATGAGACATTGATTCCTTGACTAAAAATTGTCTCACATTCAGATGTAGGTACGATTTCTGTTTCTACTCTAACTTCATTCTTTTCGTTCTCTTCACCGCATGAAAACAAAAAGACAAGACATAAACACATTAATAATAATGTTATTCGACTAATTTTAAATTTACGGTTCATATTATATTACTTTAAAATAAACTCTGCTGATGAGATTCCATATCTTTCTCCAGTTTCTGATAATAAATCTCATTAATAGAATCAAATCCTAAACGCAATCCAACTAAGTATACTGCTAGTTTGTACTCCTTTTCATATAGCCTCTTAAAACTATTTCTACAATAATCTTTCATTAATGATTGATAATTTGGCAATGAAAACAAATTTAATAAGTAAAAATAAATAGGTATCAAAATATATTGTCGTATACCTTTCCGTGTACATTTCTCAATATATCTCTCTGCACATTTATTGTTCTTTAATTCACATACTATATATTCAAAATCATATCTACTCTGTCGATCAATTAGATTCAAAACTTTTAAAATCTCTGTTTTCGGCATAGTAAGATATTCTTTTTTAAAAGTATAGTTAACAAAAACATGAACCGAATCATAAAAATATCCTAGGCAATTACTGGGATATGGCTCGTGACGTTCATACATTAATAAATATTGCCAAATTGAGCTATTCTCATCCAAATTTTCTTTTTGAAATCGATAATTTGTGACCTTAATAATCAAATCCTCATCATCTAAATCCTTTAAAGGTTTTTCTACTTTAATACCCAAAATCTCTAAACAAGCAGATGCACCTTTGCACATATTTTCACTAAATAAAGACTGAGAGAAATCATCTACATAAGTCCCCCACAATGGTTCTACAAACTTTATCATTTTATTAAAGCTCATTTCCATATCTTTTTTAGCAACTAAATCTAATGGAATAATCGATTGTACTTCTTTATATTCAATATTATTCTTGCAATCTCTTTTAAGCCATTTCCTCTCACGAAGAAATTTAATAAAAACATATTCACTTGTATAATCAAAAGGAGATACATTCTTCAACAGCTCCCTTATATATTCTTCCGGTACACTATCATTGCCGGATATAGTTTTCACGTGAATAGTGCATAACACAATATATCCTTTCTTAAACAGAATATTTAAATCATTACGATGTATAATGCCCAAGTATTCATATCTCATTTTAGCCATAATCAAAAATCTATATTTATATCATCCGACAAATTGGGATGCAATTCATTACTTATCGAAATATTTGCACATATAGTGCTATCTGAACTAAATAAAGAAACATAACTTAAAGGCATGCCTGTATAAGTGATGTATAGATTATTTCTGCTCCGGCTCATTGCAACCATAAACAATTTCTGAGTAATATTACTATCTCCAGGAATATATAAGTCTGTATTTGCAAATGGAATAAAAACATTATCAAAATCCAATCCTTTTACACCATGATAAGTCATAATAACAATACGTTTATCGTTTTCCGCAGCTAATAACGATCCATAACTATTTACAACGCATTCTATAGGAACTTGATTTTCCTTTAGATGATCATTAAGCCGTTTAAAATAAGGTTCATAATATTGATCAATCCATTTTTCCCATACAGGTTTATGTTCTAACTGCAAAACGGTATCACAAAATTCCAATACTTTATCTTTAGTAGGAAATAATATTGCACAACTCTGATTACGATTAACAAACTTACGTGCCTCCCTCATTATATATTCGACTTCTTGATCCACAAATTCTGCTTTGCATAAGCGTATTTGCGTATCTCTTTTAAGCATATACCTCTTTGCACTAAAAATATTCATCGATGGTATCATTTTCTGAATTGCAGTGATTATAGAACGAGTTAACCTATATACGTATAAAAGTCCCCAATCTTCAGAATCAATTAATTGAGTAATTTTCTCAGGAATAACTACAGCTTCTTGATATTGAGGGTCCTTTGAATAAATAGATTGGTTACTATCTCCCGCTACAATCAGCATATACCTTGTCTGATCTTTCATCTTTATCAAAATACGAGATGTTAAATCTTGAACCTCATCACAAAAAATATAATCATATTTTCTCTTTGTTTTTAAGAATTCATACATCGTGACAATTTTCACATTTGTTATATTCAACTCTGCAAGTTCAGCTTTGCAAAGTTCTATCAACGAATGAGTAAACACCACTAATAATATTTTTGCATTTTGAGTAGCCTCATTATTCAATAAGTATTTAATGGCATATACAAGCAACACCGATTTTCCGCTTCCCGGAAACCCTTTTATCCAAATATTCTGACCAACATAATGATTATCTTTCAGTTTCTTTAGAAAATCCTTTTGTTGAGTATCCAAACTTTCTTCTGTAGGTATTCTAGTACTCATAATTAGTCTCCTTTCACCGCTACTGTATTATTAGAATTATAAAAATCATCCAATGATATCCTTTTTGCCTTTTTTCTGACCTCTTCAGCAAAAATAGACTCACCTAATTCCTCTGCAGCACTTGGTAACCAAGTATAATCTACATCACTGAGGGTACCATTATCATATTGAGCCTTCCATATATTATAAGCTTTCTTTATCTTTTCTACTCCTTCTATTTTCTTTCCTTCTTTTTTTTCATACTTTCCAAGTTCAAATAAAGGATGTGGCTTATTCGGGCACATTGCTAAAGATTCGTGAATATATTTTAAGAACATTGAAGTATCAATATTTTTATAGCGATAACCCAAATTAAAAGCAGAAACCGCATCCTTACTATATTCATAAGCTTTTTCTCCGTAACGTAGTGCTTTCCTATTATTTCCTGCAGAAGAAAAGCAGCATCCTAATTTATTATAACTAATAGTACCAGGATATAATTCATTACATTCCTCATAAGTTTCAGCTGCCTTCAAATTTAGAGTTGCGTTTTCGTAAGCTTTTGCCAATTCCAACAAACATTCTTTTGATGGTACTCCTCTATTATTAGCTGTTGTATTATAAGCTTTTTTCTCTGCTCTCAATGCTATCCTCTCCTGTGAAGTTAACTCTTTATTTGCAAAAGGATTAATTGCACTTACTAAACAAGTTTCACTTCCAACCTTGGCATTAATTGTCAGTAATTTATCTGCAGTTAATTCTAATTGCAGCTTAATAGGCGTATCCAAAGAAAATCCATTTTGTTCATTTGAAGTTATAACCAAATTAGTCAATATTTTATTCTCATTACTGATACAAATAGGGAATTCTACAGTTTTTTGGCCTTCTTTTACAATAGCAAGATTATCTATTTCAATAGTATCCGTCGGCATGACAGTTCCGGCAGGAACCAAAGTCATTAGCTGATCATTCTTAGTAATTATACATATTGGTTCACTGGTTATTGGCTGTACTATATTCTGTCCAAAAGAGTTATAGATGAACGAATGAATTGATGCACCTTTAGACACACAAGTCTGAAGATCAGGAAATAACAATAATTTGGAATATGGCAACCATGATTTCAGAGCGGCTTGTACATAAGGATTAAGACTACTCCCACCCACCAATAAAACATAATCAACATCATCTACTTCTAATCTAGCCTTACGAATAGAAGTTTTTACACAATCATAAATACTATTATATATTTGTTTTTCTTTTTGAATAACATCGCTTTTCTTCCTTGTGAAAACTTTCATAAGTTCTGCGAATTGGATAGATGTTAAAAAAATCTCATCCATGTACAATACCCCTTTGGATGTATTAATTCGAATATCCTTTACAGAAACTTTATATTCTTGTTCAAGACCTGACAAATCGAAACTATCCCTCATTAGACTTATGGCTTTACATATCCTTATTTTTAAGTTTTCCGCAGTAGTCAAAAGAGCATTTATGATTTTTTTCTTCTCAGACATAATAAAGATATCCATATCTAAATGGTTGTGAGACAAAAGTTCAGGGTACAATATCTCATAAGCAATGTATCTATCAATATCATTTCCTCCCAATTTTTCAAATTTAGATATTGACAAATTTTTAGAATATACTCCCTTATAATCTACACCTATTTCTAATATTGAAATATCACATGTCCCAGCTCCGAAATCAAAAACTAACATTTTAGGATTAATATCTTTAGGAATTACCACTGCTTCATTATTCATCTCCGATTCATGAATATAGTTTAAAAAAGCTGCGTTAGGCTCATCAATCAAGGACTGTTTGCTAACATCCATTTGATTGCTTATTAAAGCATCAACCAAATCGCGTCGTTGATTCGCCTCGAACGAAGCAGGAATACTTACTGCATATTTAATATTCTGACATAGTCCTTTTTGTTCGACATAGGATTCTATCTCTTTCTTTAAGAATCTGAAAAATAAAATAGTAGCATCCTTTGCATTTTGGATTCGGACAGATTTATCTTTACCCAAAATACTATTACAATATTTTGCACCTAAATCTTCTCCTAACTCCATCTTAAAAGAGTACCAGACATCCTTGTTTTTTTCTAATTCATACTTTAAGTTTGCAGCTCCCTCTCCGACAAGTACCCGATTATGATAAAGAGCTATAACTGTAGGCACTTTTTCTCCAGTAAAGTCCGCACCATCACTTTGCTTCTGTCGTAGATTCATTACTTCAGTTACAACTATTCTCTTTTCATTATCAAAATATGAATAAGAAACTACTGTAAGCCCCCGATAAAGTACCCGTTGTCTTTGTATCTTTAAGTCTCGATCTTTG
>OBVQ01000029.1_pt1 | contig 141021 bp, 124 predicted proteins | sample 1476181 | NCBI WGS metagenome assembly OBVQ01 (sample SAMEA2580020, study PRJEB22360) | human gut metagenome | reverse complement strand
CAAGTTCTGCAAAGACTTTGCAGATTTCGTATATTGGTATGCAAACACAAGAAGTGGCAATCAAGCCAATGGTGAAAGTTACACTGAAATCAGATGCACAAAATCTTGATGAGGTTATTGTTGTGGCTTATGGTACTGCGAAGAAGTCTTCATTCACAGGATCAGCTGCTGTCATTAAGGCAGATAAAATCGTTTCCGGTTCCAAAGAATCTTTTGACAAGGCATTGTCCGGTAAAATGGCAGGTGTGCGCACAGCCTCAGCAACTGGTGACCCAGGATCTATGGCCGAAATCAACATTCGCGGTGTCGGTTCTATCAGTGCTTCTAAAAGCCCGTTGTATGTTATAGACGGTGTTGTAACAAAAGCTGATGACGACATGAACTACTACGGTAAGACTCAAAGCGTATTGAGTACACTGAATCCTGAAGACATTGAGAGCATGACTGTTCTGAAAGATGCCGCTGCTGCTTCATTGTACGGTTCACGTGCCGCAAACGGTGTTATCATCATTACCACAAAGAAAGGTAAAGAAGGAAAAACGAATGTCAGCTATTCAGGTGAAGTAGGCTGGAACAAGATGGCTGTAAATGCTTTCAATATGATGGGATCAGCCGACTTGATTGACTACACTCGCGAATCATTAGCCAACTGTCTGGTTACTTACGGAATAACAGATAGCAAACAAGCAGCATTGAACAACATCGATAACGGAGGTGATATGTTCATTCCTCTGCTCGACTCACCGGCTACTGTTGCTGACTTTATCCATGACCCATCCGGTAAAGTAAATACGAACTGGAAGAAAGAAATCTATCGTACTGCTTTCACTCAAGATCACCAGGTATCTATCAACGGCGGTTCGTCAAAGACTCAGTTCTATGCCGGAGTTGGCTACAATAAGAGCGAGGGTATCGTTCTTGGTAGTGACTTCGAACGTATCTCCGGTCGTCTGAACGTTAATCACAAAGTAAATAACTGGCTGAACGTAGCTCTCAAGCAAATGATAGCCGCTACATCGCAAGATGGTTTCCGCGATCAGGGAGACCAGGCTCAAGGAATGGGTACTTCTTCTCCGATAGGTATTTTATTCGCAATGGACCCGACTGCTCCGGTAAAGAATGAAGATGGTTCATATAATAAAAATGCAGCATGGGGTAAAGTTACCAACCCGCATCTGATGCTAGGTGGTAAAGACAGCGATACAGCTCTGGAGTGGATTCAGACCAAAATGTTCCGTAGCATGACCAATGCAGATGTAACAATCAAATTCTGTGATAAGTTATCACTTAACTCTATCTTTGGTTATGACTATGTAGACAACAAGCACTTTGAATATTGGGATCGCAACAGTGTTAACGGTGGTTCCGTCAGCGGAATGGGTTCTCGTTATACCTTCGAAAGCCGCGTAGCTACCAGCTCTTCTACATTAAACTACACGGATACTTTTAAAGATATGCACAATCTGAACTTGATGGCCGGTTTCGAAGTTGAAAACAGAGACCTGCTGCAGATTGTAACTGTTGCCAAACGTTATTCAAGCCACTATCCCGAATTGGCCAACGGACAACCGGACCAAGCTGCAAGTTCAACCTTGGGAGCCGGCATGATGTCATATTTCGCAAGTGGCAATTATAACTATGATAACAAGTATTATCTTTCTGCCAGTTTCCGTCGTGATGGTTCGTCACGTTTGAGTGAAGACAATCGTTGGGCTAGTTTTTGGTCTGTATCCGGTGCATGGAGAATGAGTAAAGAAGGATTTATGCAAGATATGCCGTTATTTACCGACTTCAAGATCAAAGCATCTTATGGTACAAACGGTAACTTGCCCTCAGATTACTATGGTTACATGGACCTGTATACAGGTTCCGGATATGGAAGTGCTCCCGCTATTTACTGGTCAAGAATGGCTAACGACAAATTAAGCTGGGAAAAATCCAAGAACTTCAATATGGGAATTGAATGGAATATGTACGACCGCGTAAATCTGTCTCTGGAATATTACAATAAGAAGACTACGGATTTGCTGTTCGAAGTACCTACTTCATTAATCACCGGCTTTGACTCCCGTTGGGAAAATCTGGGTGCATTGAAGAACGACGGTTTCGAATTGGAACTCAATTCTAAAAATATCAGCAACAAGAACTTTACATGGACTTCAAACTTCAACCTGACTTACCAACGTGCATTGGTAGACAAACTTCCTGAAGGAAAAGATATCCAGTATGGAGACGGAGAAATGTATCTGCACCGTGAGGGAGAGTCAATGTATACATTCTATCTGCCCGAATGGAAAGGTGTAAATCCTGAAACAGGTTTGGGAGAATTCTGGTTAGATCCTGAAGATCACTCAAAGGGAGTGGTAAATGACTACTCCGAAGCAGGTAAGGGAATTGTAGGAAAAGCATTGCCTGATGTTATCGGTGGATTCAGCAACACTTTCACATACAAAGACTTTGACCTGTCATTCCTGATCACTTATCAGTTTGGTGGTGACATGTTCGATTATCCGGGATATTTCTCTCATCATGATGGCGTAAGAATCGGTTCCATGAACCTGTCAGAAGATGTAGCCGGAAACTACTGGAAAAATCCGGGTGATAAAGTAGACAACCCGATGCCTATCTACGCTAACCCTTATCGTTGGGACAGATTCTCAAGCCGCACAATCAAATCGACTGACAATATTCGTCTGAGAGAAATGACAGTAGGATATACTCTGCCGGTATTGAAGAAGCACATTTCCAACTTCCGCATCTACTTCAGAGCAAACAATCTGGCTATGTTGTGGTCGAAGACTAAAAACATTGACCCGGATGTAGCGATCAATGGTTATCGTCAGGCAGATACACCGGCATTGAGAAGCTGTGTATTCGGCATTAATATCAAATTATAATCTATAAACAGACTGAATAATGAAAAAAATATATTTACCCATTCTATTACTGACGTTGGCAGTATCCTCATGCGATACTTTCGACAAAGTGCCTTCCAGTGAATGGCCTTCAGAAGGTGCTATTAAGACTCTTGAAGATTTACAGTTTGCAGTTAACGGTGTTTATGAGTCTCAGACTTCTTCTATAGACGCGGGAACTAATCCACGTGGCAGCTACGCAGGTGATTTCTTCTTGTACGCCGACCAAAGAGGCAGCGACTTCAAAGCCATCGGTAGCAATAAGCAAACAGTTGATGTATATGCCTACCAGGCTACTAAGAACAGTTCTGATTCATACTATTTCTACAAACGCTTTTATCTTTCTCTGGCAAGAATAAACAAAGTTTTGGAGGGAGTTAAGAAATCCGGTCTGGAAGGAGCTGAAGTTGATGTTCAGGTAGGCGAATTGTATGCTTTGCGGGCACTTTTCCACTTTGACTTGGCCCGCTTGTTCGCTAAACTTCCTTGTAATGCACAGGCCAGCGATCCGGGTATCGTATTGTCTACAGAAGTTTTCGAATCCGGATATACAGCAGAAAGAGCTACTATTGCGAAAACTTACGAAACCATCCTGGATGACTTGAAGACTGCATTGGATAATCTCCCAGAAACCAGCAAGGTAGTAACTGCCGGTCATATCGACTATTGGGGAGCCCGTGCACTGAGAGCCCGTGCATATCTCTACATGAATGAGAACAGTAAAGCACTTGAGGACGCCAAATATGTAATCGAAAAATCTCCATACAAGCTGTACACCAGAGATGAATACGAAACAGTATGGACCAAAGTTGGAAGCAGTGAAAGCATTTTCGAGTTCCTGATTACTTCACTCTACAATGCACAACGTAACTCTCTCGGATTCTACACACATGCCGAAGGTTATGCAGAAGCCGGTATCACCGAGGGATTCAAAACTTTCCTTCAAGAACGTCCGGAAGATGTTCGCAGCACTCTGATTGCTGAAGAAAGCGACGGTGGAGATAACGAAGGCTGGTATATCCAGAAGTATCCGGGACGCGACGGAGAAATATATGTAAATAATCCGAAAGTAATCCGCCTGTCCGAAGTATATCTGATCGCCGCAGAAGCTGCATTAAAAGCAGGTGGTGCTGATCCTGCCAGCTATATCAATGACTTGCGTAAGCAAAGAATAGCCGACTATGAAGACGTTGCTTCTGTTACTATCGATGATATTCTGACAGAACGCAGACTGGAACTTTATGGTGAAGGTCATAACGCCTGGGATACATGGAGAAACAAAAAGGCAGTAACGAATGCCCAGGTTCCGGCCGGTCCGATCAACTATGACGACTATCGTACCGTAATGCCTATTCCGGTTTCCGAGATCAATGTATCTAACGGTAAGCTGAAACAAAACGAAGGCTACTAATACACTGAAACCATTTTAATAACGAGCCCGTTTAACTTTAAGCAGTTAAACGGGCTCGCTTTTTATTTTCCATTTCCGAATTTACACATGAGTGTAATCTTATCCGTTCCTCCCCACAATACAGACTTCTACTTGCAGATACCGCTCAGCCCTTCTCTTACAATATCCGCCAATATCGGCTTCGCTCCACTCACAAAGCATTCCACTGCAATTACCATCAGAATCAATCCCATCAAACGCATCATCACATTATTTCCGGTCTCTCCCAGTACTTTCACCAGTCGGGTGGAAGCACGGAGAATGAAGAACGTCAACAGATAAATCAAAGCGATTGTTCCGATCAATATACCTTTCATGGCGTAAGTATGAGAGTCCTGCATCAAAACGATGGCGTTAGCGATAGCCCCGGGACCACACAACATCGGAATTCCAAGAGGAGTAATGGAGATGTCATCGGCATAGGTTTTAATCTCTTCGTCTTTAAGTTTCATCGGAGTATACCGTGCCTGAAGCATATCAAAACCAATCTTAAAGATAATTACTCCACCGGCAATACGGAAACCATTGGTAGAGATACCGAAGAATTTGAAAAGGAACTGCCCGGCAAAGACAAACACCATCAACGTTATAAACGACACGATGGTGGCACGGCGCACAATAGTCTGCCGCTCCTTATCTGTCATTCCGTGTGTCATGGTCAGAAAGACCGGCATTGTCCCCAAAGGATTGGTCAGCGTAAAGAACGAAGTAAAACAAAGTAAAGCAAATGGCAGAAGCGTACTATCCATGATGTTATCGTATTTTATACATTTATTAGATGCAACAAAAATACGACTTAATCCATAAAACCTACAATAAATTCATTAATTCTTTCAGTGAATGGATATGATAGGTAGGCTGAAAAGGAAAAGCGGTTCGTTCCGTCACATCATAGAAAGCCTGATGCATCCCTACCCCATGCGCTCCGGTAATATCGGCTTCCCAACTGTCACCGATCATTAACGATTCGCGTAACTCAGACTGGGTGGCAGATAAAGCAAAATGAAAGATTTCGGGCCAAGGCTTTAATACGCCAAGGTCCTCCGAAAGAATGATCTTCTTAAAATAACGATCTACTCCTGCCGAACGCATCTTACGCGACTGCAGCTCCCGGAAACCATTGGAAAGGATATACAAATTATATTGCGGCGCAAGATACTCCAACACTTCTTTGGCATGGGGCATCAGACCGCTTTTGGTAGGAATAATGGCAAAGAAATCTTCTGAGAAACGTTCTGCCAAAGCCTCATCCTCCACTCCTACTGCCTGTAAGGGATAAAAGAAACGCTGGCGGTTCAGTTCCTCCTTCGTCACCTTTCCCTCGCCATATTCAAGCCAGAGTTCGGTATTGCGTCGTTGATACAGTGTGTAATAATGATCGAATGAATCAAAATAGCGGTCAAATGAATATTTCTGATATACTTCTTCAAAGGTGTCGCGTGCATTTCGTGAGAAAGCCCAGATGGTGTCATCCAGGTCAAAAAAGAGATTTTTATATTTCATTGGCTCCGTGATATATATAATATGAGAAATAAAAAAGCCAATGTGCTAATTTCTTGAATTCAGGAATCAGCACATTGGCAATTCTAACCAGGTATGTCTACCTTATTTTACCTGAATAACCAAGTATCTGGATACGCTCCAGAATTCGGCAGGATTAGTAATTTTCAAAGTCAGCTGGCCTTTGTCATCTTTCACCAGTTCATAAGAACCTGTCGGATGAGTAGTCAACAGTTCAGCACGTTTGGAGTACAACTTGATTTCTTTTGTTGTACGGATATCGATCTGAGTAAAATAATCCTTGTTAAAATCAGCGCTCTTCAGCACGTCACCGCTCTGAAGAATCTTCTGGGCTTTCAACTCTGATTTTGTTCCGAATACGAACCATGCGGCATTCAGACTCTTATCCTGTTCGGCAACGGTTTTAGCTTTCGCTTCGTTTTCGGCAGCCAAAGATTCTTTGGCAGCAGACAGGTCGCTGACAGCAGCATCCAGTTCCTGGATACGAATGTTCTTAGATGCCAGTTCAGTCTGAAGTTCTTCGATACGTTGTTGTTTAGCTTTCAATTCAGCAGTCAGAGCTTCTACAGCTTTCTTCATCTGAGTAGAGTTGTACTTGCTGTTTTTCAGCTGAGCTTCCAGTTTTGCAATCTGAGCTTTGTTTTCTTCCATTTGCTTGGAGATGAATTCAATGTCAGAAGCAATCTGTTGCTTGGCACTGGCTGAATTTTCGGTAATAGTACCACGCTGCAAGTCCACACGGCTTTCGGCAGCATTGATCTTACGGAATCCTTCCTGCACTTCATTGAAAGTTCCCATCATATCATCCAATTCAGCGTTACGCTGTGTCAATTCCATTAAAAGAGAGTCATTTTCAGCCTTAAGGTCTTTGCTTCCACCTTTAAAGTCACACGAAGCCAACATGGCTGCGCACATAAATAAAACTGCTAACTTTTTCATACGTTTACGTTTTACGTTTTTAAATGAAGTTATTTTAATCGTCTATTCCTGCTAATACTATCACAATCTCGCCCCGGGGCTCGGCAGCGGTAAAGTGTTCTATCAATTCCGCCAAACTTCCCCGAACGGTTTCTTCGTGGAGTTTGGAAATTTCGCGAGACACGGTTGCCTGACGTTCAGTGCCGAAATATTCGGCAAACTGTGTCAACGTTTTCAACAAGCGGTGAGGCGATTCATAAAACACCATAGTACGATGTTCTTCTGCCAATGCCTTCAGTCGTGTCTGTCGTCCTTTCTTCTGAGGGAGGAACCCTTCGAAGCAGAACTTTTCATTCGGCAGTCCCGATGCTACCAATGCCGGAACAAAAGCTGTCGCTCCCGGCAAACATTGCACTTCGATACCGTTGCGCACACATTCGCGGACTACCAAAAATCCCGGATCAGAAATCCCGGGTGTTCCGGCATCCGAAATCAATGCCACGGTTTCACCTGCCTTTATTCTATTAACAACACTTTCCACCGTTTTATGTTCATTAAATTTGTGGTGAGATTGCATTGCATTCTTTATTTCAAAGTGTTTCAGCAAAATACCGGAAGTACGTGTATCCTCTGCCAAAATCAGATCGACCTCTTTCAGCACCCTGATTGCCCGAAAGGTCATGTCCTCCAGATTTCCTACCGGCGTAGGTACTACATATAACTTTCCCATAAACTTTTATGCTGATTGATTAAAATACTTTTTTAGCAACTCCAGAAAGTCGGTCATCGCCTCATTCTCTTCGTTTACGCTGACTTTCGAGGCAAGAAATGCCACGGCAGTCTTATAAGAACTCATGACTGATATCTGCTCGATAACACGGTTCATCAGTTCAGGGTCTCCGCCGAATATCTCACGTGAGAAACGGAAAGAATCATTCAGGCTGATGGAATGACGTAATCCGGCAGCCATCTTTATGCTTTCGCCCAATACGGCAGCTTTCGGCTCCTCTATCAGAAGCGATTCGTCGTCTTCCGACTCATCTTCCGCTTCTTTCTCTTCCATTTCGTCTTCGACAACAGGTTCCTCAATTACTGTTTCTTCCACAACAGTCTGCGGTTCCTGTACTATCACAGGTTCATCTTCTCCCGGTGCTGTCGCTTCATTCTCTTCCACGACCGGTTCTTCTATCGCCGAACATTCAACTTCCTCTATTACAGGGGCTTGTTCTTCAACAATGGGAATGGGGGCTTCTGTTTCCGCTTCCGCTACAGGAGAAGGCGAAGCTTCCACCGGCACAGCACTTATCTCTTCCGACAACTGTTCCAAACGCTCCTGCATACGTAGGATGCTCCGCTTCAACAGTTCAGACAAAGTCTGAGTCGGCTCTTTAGAAAACGTATTCATGAGTAGCTTCAGCTCATGAACATCCAGCTCAATATCTGTTAATAGCTTCTGTTTCATTTCCATCCATTGTTATTATGGTGCGAATGTAGGAATAATTTATGCAATAACTTAAAATAATGGATAATTTAACAGTTCTTGTACATCGAATTGTTTACCTTTGTCCACTCATTTATTTAATCAAGAAAGCACAAAAATCACATGGTATTATTTTCAGAAGACCACATACAAGAGACCAGAAGAAGAGGTAGAATAGAGGTAATCTGCGGTTCAATGTTCTCCGGAAAGACGGAGGAGCTGATTCGCAGAATGAAGAGAGCCAAGTTCGCACGCCAGCGTGTAGAGATATTCAAACCGGCCATCGACACCCGTTATTCGGAAGAAGACGTGGTATCACACGACAGCCATTCCATCGCGTCCACCCCTATCGATTCATCGGCAAGCATCCTGTTGTTCACTTCTGAAATAGATGTAGTCGGCATCGACGAAGCACAGTTCTTTGATGACGGACTGATTGACGTATGCAGACAGCTTGCCAATAACGGCATCCGTGTCATCATCGCCGGACTGGATATGGACTTCAAAGGGAATCCCTTCGGACCGATGCCTCAATTATGTGCCATTGCCGACGAGGTCTCCAAGGTTCATGCTATCTGCGTGAAGTGCGGTGATCTGGCATCTTTCTCTCATCGTACCGTCAAGAATGACAAGCAGGTACTTCTAGGAGAAACAGCCGAATACGAGCCGCTTTGCAGGGAGTGCTACCTCCGTGCACGGGGAGAGGACGGACAGAAGATATAAACTCTATATTAAAACAGATATGGAAAGAAAGAAGATAACATTCGACAGTTTTATACGTGGTTCCATCGGATGTGTACTGGTGGTAGGGATACTAATGCTTGTGGAACGGCTCAGCGGAGTGTTATTACCTTTCTTTATAGCCTGGCTGATCGCCTACATGGTTTACCCGTTAGTCAAGTTTTTCCAGTATAAGCTACGGTTAAAGAGCCGTATTGTTTCTATCTTCTGCGCCTTGTTTCTGATTACTCTTGTCGGAGTATCCTTATTTTATTTGTTGGTGCCTCCCATGGTTTCGGAAATAGGCAGGATGAATGACTTACTGGTAACCTACCTCACCAATGGAGCCGGGAATAATGTGCCCAAGAATCTTTCCGAATTCATTCATGAGAATATTGATCTTCAGGCGCTCAACCGTATATTAAGCGAAGAGAATATTCTTGCAGCCATCAAAGATACGGTGCCCAGAGTGTGGGCCCTGCTTGCGGAGTCGCTCAATATCCTGTTTAGCATTCTCGCCTCCTTTATCATATTATTATATGTAATCTTTATATTGCTGGATTATGAAGTCATAGCCGAAGGATGGCTGCATCTGCTGCCCAACAAGTATCGTACCTTCGCATCCAACCTCGTACATGATGTACAGGACGGCATGAACCGGTATTTCCGTGGTCAGGCACTGGTTGCCTTTTGTGTGGGGATTCTGTTCAGTATAGGCTTCCTTATTATCGATTTTCCGATGGCTATCGCTCTAGGGCTTTTCATTGGAGCGCTTAATATGGTTCCTTACCTGCAAATCATCGGTTTCCTCCCTACGGTCCTATTGGCGATCCTTAAAGCTGCCGATACGGGAGAGAATTTCTGGATTATCATTGCATGCGCACTGGCAGTCTTCGCCATCGTCCAAATTATACAGGATACTTTCCTCGTCCCCAAAATCATGGGAAAGATTACGGGACTGAATCCCGCCATCATCCTTTTATCCCTTTCTATCTGGGGTTCATTAATGGGAATGCTGGGTATGATCATTGCCTTGCCTCTGACCACTTTGATGCTTTCCTACTATCAGCGCTTTATTATCAACAAAGAAAGAATAAAATATGATGAAGTAGAAACTACTGATAATCAAGAAACAAGCGATAAAGAGGAAAAATAATTGAAACTTTTTTCTACGAAACACTTGCAAATTAAATAAAAGTAACTACCTTTGCACCCGCAATCAGGAAATAACTGATTTGCAAATAAGGATTGATTCAGTAGCTCAGCAGGTAGAGCACAACACTTTTAATGTTGGGGTCCTGGGTTCGAGCCCCAGCTGGATCACTGAAAGACAAGTCAAAACAAGACTTTAAGAAGACAACTCCTACAATATCAAGGTATTGCAGGAGTTTTTTCTTTGTATAATGTTCGTGACCAAAGACACCAAAAGGTCACGAAAAGACATACTTCTGTGACCAATTCGTGACCAAGACAATCTTTGGAAAAACAGGTCACGGAATGTCTAAAATTGGCTAAGTGTTGTCCCAATTTGTCCAGTCTGTAAACATCTCATTTTCAATCAATAAAAGTAATTTTGTAACTAAAAAAGTGAGATTATGAGAACGACTTTCAAGCTCTTATTTTTCGTAAAACGAAATGCAGCAAAAAAGAACGGCAATGTGCAGGAAAAGCAACCGGTAGAAGTGCCGAAGCCATGAGTATCAATTCTATGTTAGACAGCATCCGCAGCACTGTACACCAACATTATCATGCTCTATTGGAACAAGACGGTTATGTGACCTCTGAACGGGTAAAGAATGCCTTTTTAGGTAAAATTGAACGGGGTAAAACCTTAATTGAGTTCTTCGAGATGCACAACGAGCAATATTTGCAAAAGGTAAAGATGAATACAACAGATAAGACTTATTCACGTTACGAACTAACAAAGAAACGTCTTATCGAATTTATGAAGTTAAAGTATTCGGTTTCGGATATGCTTATCAAGGAAATTAATGTCGTGTTCATTGATAATTTCCTGTTATACATCAAAAATCACTATGGATGCACCCACAATACAGCGATGAAGTTTATACAACGCTTTAGAACTGTTGTGAACTTCGCCAAGAATACGGAATTAGTAACTGCCGACCCTTTCGGGAATTATCGGGTAAAATTCGAGCAAACGGATAGGGATTATCTAACAATGGAAGAAATAACTGCCATCTACAACAAGAAGTTTACTTCTAAAAGGTTGGAACAGGTACGGGATTTATTCATATTCAGTTGTTATACAGCGCTTTCATACATTGATGTATGCGAGCTTACCAAAGAAAACATCCGTACTTCATTTGATGGCAATTTATGGATAATGACGAAACGACACAAAACCAATGTGGCATCCAATATTCGGTTACTTGAAATACCTAAAGCCATTCTTGAAAAATATAAAGACAATTTACCTAATGGAATGATTTTACCGATTATAAGCAATCAGAAAGTTAATGATTACTTGAAGGAAATTGCAACCATTTGCAACATAAACAAGAACTTAACATTTCATGTTGCAAGACATATAAAATCCTTCAATCATGTGTATTTCAGTGCATTGCAAAGTCGAATTTGCAGATAGGTAACGATTTAGAAACCAGCTATCATTATTCGCTGATTAGCTTCGTTTTCAACAATACATTAAGAGCGACTTTGTAACACAAAGGTACGAAATAATCCCCACATTGCCAATATTTATCTTCTTTATCACTCTTATCCCTGTAATCTCATTTTTTTATTAAACACAACGAACGCAACACGTATATAAATATGTGGTTTTGAAATTTCTGCTATTCTTAAGGAATCACTATCTTTGCATCAGTATTTAGAATTTTGACGGATTAATTCCGTTTAGATATAACATAACGTTCGCTGAACCCTGTCGCGAAAACTGGAAATTTACATGACAAGAGGAATACGGCAATGTTCATGCTTATACCAATGGTATGGCGTGGGCTTGCTTCTGTTTCCTCTTGGGTATTCCAGTACCTCGCGACGGGACGGTCGTAAGTACCACGCTTTTTTTGCGTGTTATTAGCGAGTTAAACAAAAAGTTTGTGACACGTAAAACATGAAAAAGATTATCCTTTACATTGCTGCGTCTATTGACGGGCGAATCGCCGAACCAGACGGCGGTATTGAGTGGCTTTCGGAATTCCCTATTACCGAAGAAATGAATTATGGTTACAAAGAATTTATGGATTCGATTGATACGATTATCATGGGCGGTCGCTCTTGGCGGGAGTTATCGAATATGGACGCTATGGGTGCGTATGCCAACAAAGCGGTTTATGTGGTTTCCCGCCATAATTGGGGAGAGAAAGAAAACCTTAAATTCATTACAGAAAATGTGATTGAACGTATTGTCGATCTGCGTAATGAACAGGGAAAGGACATTTGGCTATTTGGGGGTGGCGAATTGATTTCGATGCTGCTTGTCGAAAATTTGATTGATGAAATGCAGATTTGCTACATCCCCATCATTTTAGGCGAAGGCATATCTTTATTTCGCGATCAACACAAAGAATCACGTTGGAGATTGACTCAAAGCAAGGTATATGATTCTGGCATTCTTAAAGTTGATTATCAAAGAATAAAAATAAAACCATAAGCTAAAATTTAGGATTTTGAAGAAAATTCGTAATTTTGTAGTGGAAAAATTTTGGCTGAATGTCTGAAAATGTAGAAATATTGTTACAAGCAAGGGACATAAAACCGACTGCTATGCGTATCCTCATACTAAAGAATATGCTTGATTTTTCGCGTGCATTCAGCTTAGCCGATTTGGAAGCGGCACTGGCAACCGTTGATAAATCCACCATCTTTCGTACCATCACTCTTTTTCACGAGAAACAACTCATCCACAGTATCGACGATGGTTCGGGAGCCGTGAAATACTCGGTTTGCAACAGCCAATGCAAATGCAACATGAATGATTTACATGTTCATTTTTACTGCCTGCATTGCCATCAAACCTTTTGTTTGGATGAAGTTCCCATCCCTGTATTGGACATTCCCAAAAGGTTACTGACGGTAAGCGTAAACCTCGTTGTAAAAGGGTATTGTGAAAAATGTACTAAATTTGCAACTTAGTTGCAAAACATAATAACTACCTTTGTCGCATGAAAATATTCGCAACCATATTCGCAATATTCATTTTTTCGCTTTCGGTTAACGCCTTTGGCGAAATCGGTTGTTTGTGCGAAAAATATGTGGTAACGGCGAATATGGACGGAAATACACAAAGCGGTCATGATGACGGTTGCACCGCAGGTTGTTCCCCGTTTCACTTGTGCAATACCTGTTCGGGCTTTACCATATCCCCTGCTTTTCACATGGCGAAACCTGCATTGAATATCAAGCCCTCAACACCAATTTCACACACCCGGCAATTTATTTCCGCTTTCTACGGAAACATTTGGCAGCCGCCAAAAATCGGTTAATTATACCCCTTCTTAAAGGTACACGCTTGCGTTGAACACAATTTTGCTGTTCGGCGAAGTCGTTTTTGTATTCACAAAAGTTGTTAATAATTAAACCGAATGATAAAATGTTCGATAAAATCATTAAATTCTCAATAGAGAATAAACTCGTAATCGGTGTCCTGACATTGGCACTGGTTATTTGGGGAACCATTTCCGTGGTACGGCTGCCCGTGGATGCCACCCCCGACATTACCAACAATCAGGTGCAAATCATCACGCAAGCCCCTACGTTGGGCGCACAAGAGGTGGAGCAGTTCATTACCACGCCCATTGAACTGGCTATGGCCAATATACCCGATGTGATTGAAAAAAGAAGCATCAGCCGCAGCGGTATTTCCGTTATAACCATCGTGTTCAAAGACAATGCCGACATCTACTGGGCGCGGCAACAAATAAGCCAACAACTCAAAGAAGCGGAATCACAAATCCCCAAAGGCTTGGGCGAACCGACCTTAGCCCCCATTTCCACGGGCTTGGGCGAAATATACCACTACGTTATCCACACGAAAAAGGGATACGAAGACAAGTACACCAGTACCGACCTGCGAACCATACAGGACTGGATTGTAAAACGCCAACTGGCGGGAACCGAGGGTTTGGCCGAAGTAAGCGGTTGGGGTGGCTATGTGAAGCAGTACGAAATAGCATTAGACAACGACAAACTGGCTTCGATGAACGTAAGTATCGCTGAAATTTACGAAGCGCTGGAAAAAAACAATGAAAATACAGGCGGAAGTTATATAGAACAAGGCAGTAACTACAACTTTATCCGTGGCATCGGTTTGGTAAAAACCTTATCCGACATCGAACGGATTGTTATCAAGAATACCAACGGTACACCCATCCTGATTAGAGATGTAGCCGAAGTGCGATTCGGGGCAGCAACACGCTACGGAGCCGTAACCCGCAACGGCGAAGGCGAAGTGGTGGCAGGCATCACGTTGATGCTGAAAGGCGAAAATTTCTCGCAAGTGATAGCCAACGTTAAAGAACGGATGGTGCAAATACAAAAAAGCCTTCCCGAAGGCGTAGTCATCGAACCCTTTATAGACCGCACCGAACTGGTAGGCCGAGCGATGGGAACGGTAGAGAGAAACCTGCTTGAAGGCGGACTGATTGTCGTTTTCGTACTTGTATTGCTGTTGGGGAATCTTAGGGCAGGCTTAGTCGTCGCTTCGGTCATTCCGCTTTCCATGCTCTTTGCCGTGAGCATGATGAACCTGTTCGGCGTAAGCGGCAACCTGATGAGTTTGGGGGCTATCGACTTCGGGTTGATTGTGGACGGGGCTGTTATCATTGTCGAAGCCATTGTACACCGCATTACGGGAAACAGCCTGTTGTTCAAAGACAAGCCCCTGCTTACCCAAGCCGAAATGAACAAAGAAGTGTACACCGCTACCTCTAAAATCAGGAACAGTGCGGCATTCGGCGAAATCATCATCCTTATCGTTTACCTTCCCATCCTATCGTTGGTGGGTATTGAAGGAAAGATGTTCAAACCGATGGCGCAAACCGTATCGTTTGCCATACTCGGTGCATTTATCCTGTCACTGACCTACGTGCCGATGATGAGCGCACTGTTTTTAAGCAAGAAAACCTTCCATAAAGAAAACTTTTCCGACCGCATCATCAACGCCCTTAAACGCGGGTATCGTCCCGTATTGGACTTTACCCTGCGGTGGAAAAAATCGGTCGTACTGGCTATGGTCGTCCTGTTTATCGTAAGCCTTGGCGTATTCAACCGTTTGGGTGGCGAATTTATCCCGACCTTGGAAGAAGGCGACCTGACCGTCGAAATCAGGATGGTACAAGGGACATCGCTCACACAGGTAATCGAAACCTTCGGTATGGCCGAAAAAATACTGAAAGACAAATTCCCCGAAATAAAACAAGCCGTAACCCGTATCGGTAGCGCGGAAATCCCTACCGACCCGATGCCCATCGAGCGGGGCGACATGATGCTGTCCATGATACCGAAAGCAGAGTGGAAAACAGCCGGTAGCCGTGAAGAAATGATGGAAGCAATGGAAGAAGCATTGGAAGCGATTCCGGGTATAAATGTGGAAATAACGCAACCGATGCAAATGCGTTTCAATGAATTAATAACAGGTATCCGTCAGGATGTGGCCATCAAAATTTACGGCGAAGATTTGGAAGTGCTTACCGCACAAGCGGGAAAAGTAGCCAAATCTATTAAAAATGTGGAAGGCGTAAATGAGCCGTTTGTGGAAAAGGTAACGGGATTACCGCAAATACAGGTGGTTTACAATCGCGACCAAATCGCCGCCTACGGATTGACCATCAGCGATGTGAATACCGTGTTGCGAACTGCTTTCGCAGGAAATGTGGCAGGCGTGGTATTTGAAGGCGACAAGCGTTTCGATATGGTTGTCCGCTTGAAAAACGATTTACGAAACGACTTGACCAACCTCGAAAACCTGTTTGTAACGCTGCCGTCGGGGAATCGTATTCCGCTTAACCAAGTAGCTGAAATATCCTACAAAACCGCCCCCGCACAAATCAGCCACGAGGACGGGCAACGCAGGATATATGTCGGATTCAACGTTCGCGGGCGCGACGTGGAAAGCACGGTGGAAGAAATTCAACAGCTACTGGATAATAAACTGCAACTTCCCTCAGGTTACTATTATACCTACGGCGGACAGTTCCAAAACCTCAAAGAAGCCAAAGACCGCCTGATGATTGCTGTTCCTGCTGCGTTGTTGCTCATTTTTGTGCTGTTGTTCTTTACGTTCCGTAACCTGAAATTAGCCCTGCTTATTTTTACCGCCATTCCTCTTTCGGCCATCGGCGGAATTTTCGCCCTGTGGTTGCGGGACATGCCGTTCAGTATATCGGCGGGCGTGGGTTTTATCGCCCTGTTCGGGGTGGCTGTGCTTAATGGTATTGTGCTGATTGGACAATTCAAAGATTTACAGAAAGAGGGTATGGATGATATTTACCAACGGGTACGGACGGGAACCGACATTCGATTGCGCCCCGTCATCATGACAGCATTGGTAGCCTCGCTCGGTTTCCTGCCGATGGCGCTATCCACCAGTGCGGGAAGCGAAGTGCAAAAACCGTTGGCAACGGTCGTTATCGGCGGATTGCTTACCGCAACCGTACTTACCTTGCTGGTACTGCCCGCACTCTATATTTTATTCAATTCAAAAATCAACTTAAAGCACCGAAAAATGAAAACAGGAAAATCAACCGCTCTGCCAATCATTGTTTTGTTGATTGCCTTTTCCCTTTTTTCCGCTAAAAACATTCACGTCCAAAGCAACCGCAAATCCTTACAGCAATGTATTGATATGGCATTGACGGAGAATCTGCAAATCCGTTCGGCGGATTTAGGTATAGAGCAGGCAAAAGCCTTGCAGGGAACGGCATTCAATCCCGCAAAAACGGGCATAGAATACGCCCAAGACCCCATAACGACCGATTTGATTGATAAAAAAATCGGAATCACGCAGTCGTTCGAGTTCCCGACCGTATATACAAGTCAGGGGAAAATGCTGAAACAGGAAACCCTGTTGGCAGAAAAATCGAAAAATATCACTCAAAACGAAATCGTGCGGAATGTGTCGGAAACCTACTATAATATGCTTCACGCATTGCAAACGGTCAATCTTCTGCGACAGCAGGATAGCATCTATGCCGACTTTTCTCAAAAGGCAACCGTCCGCTACAACACGGGCGAAAGCAGCCAACTGGAAAAAATGAATGCCGAAAACAAGTATCAGGAAAATCGCCTGCAACTTAAACAAGCCCTGTCAGACTTGGCAAGCCGTCAGTTGGAAATGCAAAAACTACTCAATACAAACGAATCCATTTTACCGCAGGAAAACGAGCTGCAAAAACTACCCGATTTAATGTCGGCAGATACGGCATCGGTTTCCGCCAATCCGCTGATAGGTTATTTCGACCAACAGTTGAACGTCAACACGGCACAGGCAAACGTGGAAAAGAATAAGTTACTGCCCGATATTTTCGGCGGATACTACTTTACCGACACCAAAGTTCCGGGCTTTCAGGTGGGCATCAGCGTACCCTTGTTCTTCGGGGCGCAACGCTCGAAAATCAAAGCGGCCAACATAAGAAGCACACAAATCGGCATGGAAAAGCAACAGGCCGTACAATCCCTGCAAAACGCTTATGCCGTGCAATATAACGAATACCTCAAAGCCAAAGAAAGTTTGACGTACTACGAAACCGCAGGCGTAACGCAGGCCAACGATATGGTTCGGGTAGCCAATGCGTCCTACCGAATCGGGGAAATAGGGTACATGGAATACATTCAAAACCTGCAAACGGCCATCGGTATCAAATTGCAGTATGCCGAAGCGGTAAACCGTTTCAACCAGTCAATCATCTTGTTAAACTATTTAAAAGGGAATCAGTAAAATGAAAACAATAATAAAATCAATAGCCGCAGTCCTTTTCCTGTCGAGCGTAATCGCTCTTTCCTCGTGCAAGGAAGGTGGAAAAAAGCAGGTGGAAGCCATGTCCGAAGAAAGCCATTCCGAAGCTATCGAAATATCCGAAGAGCAAATGGAAACGGTCGGTATCGAATTGGGAACGGTAGAAATCAAAAATCTCAACAGTGCGGTTAAAGCAAGCGGAGAAATGGCGTTGCTTCCGCAAAACAAAGCCGATGTTACATCCTTATCGGCAGGTGTTATCAAACAAATTACCGTAATCGAAGGAAGTCCCGTAAAAAAAGGACAGACCGTCGCCTTGTTGGAAAACCTCGAAATCGTCAAACTGCAAGAGGCTTATCTCGCCCAAAAGCAGGAACTGGCTTTCAGCCGTCAGGAATACGAACGTCAACAGGAATTGAGCAGCCAAAATGCAGGAACGGGAAAAGTATTCCAACAGGTTACGTCCAAATACGAAACAGACAAAGCACGATTAACAGGGCTTGAAACCCAACTGCGCCAACTGAATATAGACCCGCAGGCGGCGGCAGTAGGAAAATTCGTTACGCAAATTCCCATCGTTGCCCCCATTAACGGTGTGGTTGGCGAAATCCACATCAAAACGGGAAGTTATGCCGACATGCAAACCCCGCTGATGGAAATTACGGATAATTCGCAAATACAGTGCAATGTACAAGTATTTGAGAAAGATTTTTCCAAAGTAAAAGCAGGGCAGCAAGTAGAAATAGCCCTTACCAACATGGGTAAGAAATCCATTACGGGAAAGGTTTACAGCATCAACCAATCGTTTGAGAACGACAGTAAATCCATTACCGTACATGTAAAGGTAAACAATCCCGATGGCGAGAAATTGCTTCCCGGCATGTATGTTTCGGCGTTGATTAATGTAGGCAATCAACTTGTGAAAGCCGTACCTGTCAACGCCGTTGCTCATGCAGAAGGTAAGCAGTTTATCTTTTTATTTACTGGAATAGAAGAAGGGTGCAATGACCCCAATTGCAAAGAAGAGTGTGATGATGACGGTAAAGTTTTCCAATTCAAAAAAGTGGAAGTGATAACCGGCACATCGGAATTGGGTTATGTGGAAGTTACACCTTTAGAAACGATTCCTGAAAATGCAGAAATTATTTCAAAAGGAGCATTTTACATTATGTCTAAAATAAGCAGTGGAGAAGATGATGATGATTAATAATCATAAATAAAATACATGATATGAGTAATTGTAATAATTGTAGTAGTGGTAGCTGTTCAATAAATGCTACCGGTAAAGAAGAAAATTTCTCACAAAAGAAGTCATACATAAGAGCTGCGATATCCTTTATTATGCTTATAGCAGGCATAATCTTTTCTGCCGCAGACTTGTATTTCTTTTCTAATAATTGGATAAGGTTGGCATGGTACATAATTGCATACATTCCGGTTGGAATACCTGTAATCATGGAAGCATGGGGAAGTATTCGCCAGAAAGATGTATTCAGCGAATATACATTAATGAGTATCGCAACTATCGGGGCATTCTTTATCGGAGAATACCCCGAAGGAGTTGCCGTAATGTTGTTCTATGCTGTTGGTGAATTATTTCAGGACAGCGCGGTAAATCGAGCTAAAAGAAATATCTGCGCATTGCTCGATGTCCGCCCCGAAACGGCAACGGTAGTCAAAGGCGATTCATTAGAAACCGTATCTCCCGAAAATGTAAATATTGATGATGTGGTAGAAGTAAAAGTCGGTGGCAGAGTTCCTCTTGACGGCGTTTTGCAAAGCGAATCTGCATCTTTCAATACTGCTGCACTGACAGGAGAAAGTGTTCCGCGAACAATCCGTAAAGGAGAAGAAGTTTTGGCAGGGATGATTGCTACTGATAATGTTTCAAGAATTGTCGTAACGAAACCTTTCGGACAAAGTGCCTTAGCTCGTATTCTTGACCTTGTTCAGAATGCAACGGAAAAGAAAGCACCTGCCGAGCAGTTTATACGGAAATTTGCCCGTATATATACGCCTATTGTAGTAGCTTTAGCAGCACTTATTGTACTGTTACCGTGGCTTTATTCACTTATTTCACCTGAATTTGCATTCACATTTAACGATTGGGTATATCGGGCTTTAGTATTCTTGGTTATATCATGCCCCTGTGCATTGGTAATAAGTATTCCTCTCGGATATTTCGGTGGTATCGGAGCTGCTTCACGACAAGGGATTTTATTTAAAGGGAGCAACTATTTGGAAGCCATAACGAAAGTTAATACTGTTGTTATGGATAAAACAGGGACATTGACACAGGGGGTATTCAATGTACAGAAAATTGCTACTGCCGGTGATATTACAGAAAATGAACTATTGAAAATCATAGCGTCTGTTGAAACTCAAAGTACGCACCCTATCGCAAAGGCAGTTGTGGAGTATGCAAAACAGCAAAAAGTTAATCTTGATAAAGTTGAAGATGTAAAAGAGATTGCGGGACACGGATTGGAAGCCACTGTTACTTCAAAAAAAGTATTGGTCGGAAACGCAAAACTCCTGACCAAAAATCAAATCGAATTTTCGGCTGAATTAGCATCGATTCCCGAAACGATAGTTGTATGCGCTATAAACGGAATTTATTCAGGATATATTCTTGTTGCCGATGCACCAAAAGAAGATGCGAAAAACGCTGTGGATTCTCTGAAAGAGTTGGGTGTAAGAAATATTGTAATGTTATCGGGTGATAAACAGACAATCGTCTCAAAGGTGGCTTCGGAGCTTAACATTACACAAGCTTTCGGCGACTTACTACCCGAAGGAAAAGTAAAGCATGTCGAGAAACTCAAAGCCGATGCAAGTAACAATATAGCTTTTGTGGGTGATGGAATTAACGATGCTCCCGTTCTTGCCATGAGTGATGTAGGAATTGCGATGGGAGGATTGGGGAGCGATGTTGCCATTGAAACAGCCGATGTAATTATACAGACCGACCAACCAAGCAAAATTGCAACAGCCATTAAAATAGGCAAAGCAACACGCCGAATTGTGATTCAAAATATCATCCTTGCATTTGGTGTGAAGCTGATTGTATTGATATTGGGAGCAGGAGGCATAGCTACCCTATGGGAGGCGGTTTTTGCCGATGTCGGGGTCTCTATTTTAGCAATCCTAAATGCTGTCAGGATTCTTAGAATGAAATATTGATTGTACAAATCAAGAGAAAATATCTATTATTCAATGTATTAATTTTAAAATTTTAAACGTATGAGTAAATATCTTTTAGGAGTATTATTCTTATCTCTTTTGGTTGGGATTCACTTCCTGCAATAAAGAGGATATGAATAGTATAGATGTACACAATGCGGACAATATTAGTCTGCGTGCAACGAAACTTGGCTTTGCTGATACAAAGTCTTATCAAGACTCTGTAAGAATGCAGTGTGTGGCAGGTAATCATGCCAATTGTGATGTACTGACTTCCGGTACGCATCAACCGTGTGCCAATGTCAGTCATAGTGGTATTAACTGTAATGGAACGCAACATAACGGCGCAGATCATTGCTTTAATCACAACAACTCCGGTCAAAACGGAGGAAGCGCTACCGGCAATAATAATTGCTGTGGAAACTACGGAACCCATAATACCCATAATGGGGGAAATAAAGGTGGAAACAACTCAGGTAATACTTCGACAAATGGGAATAACCATAACGGAGGGTGCTAAAGTAATTCACTTTTAATATGCAATGCGAATAATAGATATTAACTCCTCGGGCGTAAGTCTGAGGAGTTTTAAACTCAAAAAGAATTATAGATAATAGAGATGCTATACCACTATCTTTACATCATGGATAGTTTAGAAGTGCTTTTGATTGATACCGGACATGAAATGTTGGTACATCATTGTTAATATTACCGATAGATTTCTCTTGACAAAATCGAATACAGGCTTTAAGCTCTTTTTTTGTTAGAAATAAAGTACAGAAATATGATTCAATTTACTTCCAGTCTTAAAAAAGAGGTCGATATCAAAGTTGAGCAAATCGAATGCTCGGAAGTCAGCGTGATTACAAAGTCGTTGGAGGCTTCCCGTATGATTGCTGACGCATTCAATCAATTAAAAACATTTATCTTATCCTATGATTTTCAAGGTGAAGATGAAGAAATTTTGTTTTTCAAAGAAATTAAGCCCAAATTATGCTTTCGATTAATATACTACCATAAAGTTTATAATATTGAAATGAATCGCCCTATTGGTGTCGATAAACAACGGGAGTATTTATGCGATGTATTGAACGACATAAATAAATATAACGCTAAGCGGCTTGACTTTATCCGTTATTATCGTTCGGGTTCTTCCCATCTGGATACTCTCTACTTTTTGCGGGATAAGACAGATGCAGAACAATACCTCGAAACGTTCTATCACGAACTTGATCCGACTTTTTCCACTAACTGCGATTTCAAAGTAGCAAAAATTTTGTCAAATGATATGCTTTCCGCTTATCTGATGCAAGAAATAGAGCTATTGAATGACAATGGAACCAAAATCGGCTCTTTCAATTTTCCTGCCACTAAAAAGACATGGAGAGGAAGCAAAGCTGAACTACAAGAACAGATTTATGCTTGGGATAGTGCCGGATCGTTCGGTGACGTACCACTTACACAACTTTATGATTATATCCAAAATGTATTTAACATTCAGTTGGATAGTAATCTTTCACGAACTTTCGGTGATTTGAAGATCCGAAATATTCCTACTCCATTTCTTGATAAATTAAAAAACGCTTTATTGCGGCGTATGGGTAGGAAATAGCCAATACCGATGTCGGTATTTTTAGTGAGACACCCGATTTTGATGCTAATTTAGATCAAAATCGGGTGTTATAGCGTATAATCCACATTATACCGACCTTTTCTAACTTTTCCCTCCCTGCCTTTTGACGAAAAATACATTTCTAATTCTCTGTAAATAAATGAATTGAAAAATATTTTCAAGAAAAGTCAGACCGACCTCGTTAGCGACTATTAAGAAACGTCCGAATTTTGCAGTGAATCAATAAGTTGCGAATATGAAAGTAATAACAATAGAATCGGAAGCGTATAAAAGTCTGGTGCGAAAAATCGAACGTATTCATTCCGTAATGAAAAAGCAGGCGAAAGAGAACGCAACCCCGCAACCCGATCCTTCGGAAATTTGGGTCAGCGACCAAGAAGCCGCAACCATGTTGCAAGTAAGTAAACGCACCATGCAGCGATTACGCAGTAAAGGAGAAATAACCTATTCTATCCGGGGCGGTAAAGCGAGGTACACACTGGCGGAAGTCAAACGTCTGCTATCCGGTCGGGTGATAAGGAACGATAAAACGGAAGGAGGTAAGCCATGAGTGAGGAAGACGAAGGATTGAGAGATTGGATGCGGGAATGGTTCGAGCAATTCATGGGGCGTTTCGACCGACTGGATAAGTTTATGGATATAATGAGCGGACGGCATAACGTATTGAACGGCGAACGGCTTTTGGATAATCAGGATTTATGCCAACTGTTGAACGTGAGTAAACGGACTTTACAGCGTTACCGTTCTGCGGGCGAACTGACCTACATAACAATTCACCACAAAATATTCTATACAGAAAAAAACGTAGAGAAATTCATCCGCGACCATTTCGCCAAAGGCGATAATGACAATGAAACAGAACTTGAACCTGAACCATCCGGTTAGCTTTTCTGATTTATCCATTGTTAAGACCCCGTTCAGTCGTGATAGAACGGGGTTTGCTGTTTCTGACAGACACTAAAAAAGGCGGATTGCTCCGCCTTTAAAACCGTTTTCCGTAAGTATTATGAATGCCGGAAAACATAACCGTCATCGAACCAGTAGTCGGTCATAAACAAATCGCGGGCGAACTTTTCATAGTCAAAGTAAGTTTTCGCAAATTCCGGTAGGTCGTAGCATTCTTCAACGACTTCATACGCATAATCTTCTTCATCTTTGTATGCACCCTGAAAGTCATCCTCAAAAGAGGAAATAAGGTCGTTTATATCTTTGGAACTAAGATCGTAGCTTTCGTGGTTCAGCCAGACCTCGAATGCTGCCTTTTTATCATCGTCCATATCGTCTATGGCTTCGATAATTTCAAAGATGTTATCGGACAGCCAGCTTTCACCTATTAACCCGGAGGGTATATATTCCCAATCCTGAAACATCAGTTCCGGGTCTTGTTCGTCCTTGTGTAACTCGCGGCAAGCCTCGTAAAATTCTTCTTTATCGGAATAATCCGAAAGGTCTAACCACTTACCGAAAATTGAACCTTCATTATACTTAGCGTAAGTTCCTACATAAATCCGTGCTTCTGATATATTTTCCATAACCTTAATTTTTTAATCGGCATCTGCCGGGTTGATTTTTTATTCAGGTGCATTTCCGGTGTAGGAATTAGGGCTGTCAAGTATTCACGGATAAAATACAACCTGCAAGCGTGGAGATTTTTCCGTGAACCTGCAAGGCTCGTACTTTACTGCCCGTTAAGATTCTGTAAACACCTTTGCGCCATGATAGAAAATAACCCACCGGGGCAGTTGCCGTATGCATTAATGTGGAAAATGAAAGAAGCCGGATTTTTAATGCTTACGCCTATGAATGATGATTCTTCTTTAATGATGTGGTTTCCTATCGTAACCGATAAGGAAGATAAAAGAGGTTGCCGTTTCAACCGGACGAAAGAAGAACCGTTAATAGTATAAGATTGGGAATACCCGATATATAGGGGAAAACAATGTCGCTTAATATATAGATGCGAGCCTTTGATATGGACGAAAAAAAGGCATCCGAAGCCTTGCCCCGGATGCCCACCACTAAAAGATCAATGTTAAACGACTATTCCGAATCGTAAAACAAAGTCTTTCAGTGGCAAAGATAATGAAGATTTTACTTAGAACGTCGTTTTTTGCTACCTCCTTTATTCTGCGGGAACTCAAAGACTGTTTTATAGTCCGCATCGAATTTAACCGCTGCCTCGAAAGTGCTTCCGGTTTTACTGCTTACAAAACCTTTAATAAAGGTAGTCTTGCCGTTCATCAAAAGGTCTGTCAGTTGCCCGTCCGTCAGTTCCTTTTTAGCAATGGAACGCCACACGGTAAGCCCGCAATTTTCATTCTGACACTTGGCGACTTTATTATAGATAACCACATTCCCGTTTTTACATTTCGGGCAAGGGCATGACTGGCGGTTATCCTGCCGTTCAAAAGTCATATCCAGTAATTCAGACGTTATTTGTGAAGCGTAAACCTCTATCGCTTTATGGAATGTCGATGCCTCCATATCACCCGATGCAATTTTATTCAGGGCTTGTTCCCATTGTCCGGTCATGGCAACGTCCGCAATTTTCTTGTCCTTTACCGCCAAATAGACCACCAACCCTTTGTTTGTCGGGACAAGGGATTTCTTTTCACGGGTAATATACTCGCGGGAAAACAGGGTTTCAATAATCGCCGCGCGGGTAGCAGGCGTTCCGATACCGCAATCCTTCATCGCTTCGCGTTCTTCTTCGTTCTCTACTTCCTTACCTGCGCTCTCCATCGCCGCCAGCAATGAACTCTCCGTGTGAAGCGGGCGGGGCTTGGTCTGCTTCTCCTGTATTTCGCAATCGCGAATAGGTAGGTTATCTCCTTCTACGAGGGTGGGCAGAACTGCCGTATCGTCCTCGTCGTTTGGCTCGTCCTTAGAATTAAACACTGACCTCCAACCGGGAACGAGCGTAACGCTTCCTTTGCAGGAAAAGTGTACGCCGCCCGCGTCAAGCGAAACGGTGGTGTTCTCTTTGATGCAACGTTCGCCGAAGGCTTCAAGCATACGCCCGGCAACCATATCGTAGATAAGCTGTTCATCTTTGGATAATCCGGTAGCCGAATCTTCCGTAATAATCAGCGCATGGTGGTCGGTAACTTTACTGTCGTCCACCGAATGGGTATTAAGCGTTGTATCGAATCTGCTGTCAATATACGCACCAAAAAGAGGATGTGAACGAAGTGTAGCGATCAGGTGCGGTATTTCCTCCAGTACGTCTTCGGAGATATATCGGCTGCCTGTTCGGGGGTACGAGATTTTTTTCGCTTCGTATAATGCCTGTGCTATTGTCAGGGTTTTGTCTGCCGAAAATCCATGCTTGCTGTTGGCTTCTTTTTGAAGCGTGGTAAGGTCGTACAGCAATGGTGGTTCCTGTTTAACTTCCTTGCGTTCCACGCCTGTAACATTAACCGCTCCGGCAGCTTTGACCTGTGCCGTTACTTCTTCGGCGATGGTTCGGGTAACGAATTTATCCACCGAAAGGGCAGGAAATGCCACAGCATCTTTCGCCGTATGCAGTTTCAGGCGGAAATAGGTTTGCGGCTTGAAATCCTTGTTTTCAAGGTATCGGCTGCAAATAATCGCCAGTGTCGGGGTCTGTACCCTGCCAAGCGACCAGACACCATAACCTGCGGAGATAGAAAGTGCCTGACTTGCATTCAGTCCCACTAACCAGTCAGCGGTACTGCGGGCTTTCGCCGAAGCATAGAGGTTATCGTAATCGCTGCCCGGACGAAGTGTTTGCATACCATCACGGATAGCACGGTCTGTAAGCGAACTTATCCACAAACGGCGGAACGGAAGTGAACTGCCTATATATTCAAATATATAGCGGAATATGAGTTCTCCTTCTCGTCCGGCATCGGTGGCAACGATAATTTCATCCCCGCGACTAAACAACTCTTTGATTACTTTAAGCTGCTTCATCACGCCGGGGTCGTTCTTATACTCCTTGCCCTCTTTTACCTGACGGGGCAATAGCTTAAATTCTTTCGGGAGTATCGGCAGGTTCTCCCGTTTAAAGCCCTCGATGCCGTAATGCTCCGGCATGGCAAGCCCGACCAAATGCCCGAAAGCCCACGTAACAGCGTAATCGCTGCCTTCCATATAGCCATCTTTTTTATTGTTTGCGCCGACTATGGCTGCTATACTCTTTGCCACAGACGGTTTTTCTGCAATTATTATTTTCATTTTAACATTGATTTTTTAGTGGTTGAAAAATTGAATTACCTTTTAATACCTCCGCTTTTCTTCGGGGCAGAAGGAGATTTCTTTTGTTCCTGCTTTTGTTCCTTCTTCTCCGTTTGCTTTGCGGTGGGCTGCGATTGACCTTTCTTTAGCGGCTCGGTAGAATGCTTGGTCGCTTCGTTGGTCTTACCCTCGTTATTGACTGCGACCTGCGTTTTGCTCTCGGCAGCGGGTTTGACGTTCTGCGGATTTTGTGCCGCCTGTTTCGCCTCGATAGCCCGTACTTGGTCGGGATGTTTAGAGGTATGGCGAACCTTGTTTTTGCTTTCGTCAATCCATACCCACGCATTGTATTTCTGCCCTTTCTGGTCGGTGGCTTCAACTTTTTGCGATCCCGAAGCATCCGCCTGTTGCTTGGGTTTCTGCGATTGCATACCTTCGACAAAAACAGGTTCTTTGTTACACAATTTGGTAAAATCCTTGCGGGAAAGTTGTACGCCGCCCTGTTTGGAGTAAACCCATATTTCACCGAGTTTGCGGGCTTTAGGCATTTTCTGTTCCTGCCCTTCGCCCTGCTTGGCTTGCCGATTTTGGTTGAACTGCTGGCGTTGCTCATCGCTGAACTTAAAGTCGAAATTCTTGCTTGCAGCGTTGTACTGTACGAAGCGGTCAATCTTCTGCGGCTGTTCGCCCTGCTTCGTTTTCTTATCCATTCCCTCAATCCAAACGGCTTTACCTTCTTTCAGTCCTTGCTGTTGTTCGGGAGAAAGCAGGGCGTTTTTCAAGGTTTGCGGGATATAAATATCCTTCAACGCCATAGCTTCAAAGCGGTTGGTAAGTTTGTCAAGGGAAACGAGCGAAGGCACTTTTTCGCCCCCGGCTACGGGTTCGAGGTCGAATACGCGCCCGCCATGACCGTTCTTTTGGAACTGTTCTTTATCCTGCTCGGTAAAGACAACGCCCATGAACGGTTTTTCAAAATCGGGCTGCTCCTGCTTGGGATGGGTAGCGATTTTGATACTACCGTCCGGTTGTTGTTCCAGCGATAAGCGGGCTTGCATGGGAAACTCCTGTCCGTCAACGGCAGGCTTAATATCGACCAGTCCGGGCGACTTATGCCCGTAAACCATTGCTTTGAGGGCATCTTGCAAGTTCTCGCCGGAAAGTCCTAATTTTTCGACCTCTTTCCAGTTGAGCTTATTCAGGTCTAAAGGTTGATACTTGCCTGTAAACTCTACCTCTATGCGTATCTTACCATCAAATTTGACACGGTACGGGTCGAGTGCCTTGTCTTTGTGGTCGATACGGATAATTTTGTCGAAGAAAGCTGCGACCTTATCTACGGCTGACGCGCTGACGGCGTAAACGCCCGTGTGCGATGGGTGGCTGAACTGTGCCGAAAACTTCTTGAAGAAATTCTCCAACGCATTACCGTTGGTGTCAATCTTCATAAACTGGTCGGCGTTCTCTTTCTTGGGATCGACTGTTTTCAACTTGCCGTCCTGCTCTCCTGCGATGGCTTTGAGTTTGCCATCTTCGCCCTGTGTCAATAAGACTTTAGGCTCTTCATTTTTGACTTTTTGTTCGTCCATAATTAAACTGTTTTTATTCTGCATTAACATTAATGCAGAACGAAAGTAAGACCAACTAATGAATTGAGAACAAGGATTTAAGATGGTGGATGCTTGTGTCTGGGGTTGTCTATGGTGTTTTTGAAATCGGGGTGTTTTTACTTCCTTTTGTTTGTTTTTTACCGAAATAAAGATAAATGCTGATAAAACCATGAGAAAGAGAAATATAGCCTACTATTTTATGCCACAATGAGAAAATGCCCTATCTTTGCAGTAATTTTTAAGGAATAAACGATGAAAGTCGAAAGAATAAAAGAACTGATCCAATCCTGCAATGTCAATTTCTTAATTGGTTCAGGTTTGTCGCGCCCATATCTAAATACTTTGGGTGATATTGAAAATTGGCTGACAGAATTAAATAAAGAGGATAATAGTCCTCAAAAAGAAATTATACGTGCTTCGATATACGCAAAGTATTTTACCGATGTAATTAAACCGAATCTCCAATCAGAAATTGATGATGATATTGTTGGTTATTCTGACGATGTATTAGGATATTATCGCCAATTTTTAATCCTTTGGAATGATATTATTGTGCGTAGAGCAAGTAGATTACATAATAAGCAAATCAATATATTTAGTACCAATATCGACTTATTTGTTGAACGTGCCGCAGAAAAAACAGGGATAGAGTTCAATGATGGCTTTAAGGGTCGAATAAATCCCATTTTTGATGAAGGTAATTTCCAAAAATCATATACAAAAACAAGCACCCATTATCAAAACGTATCGGAAATTCCTGTTTTCAATTTACTAAAGCTACATGGCTCAATAGATTGGAAAGCAATAGGAACAGATACTAAACAAGTATCTCACGATAGTTTATTGGAAAATGTGCAAGAAACAGATAAAGCCTTAGAACCCATTCAGAAAAATGTGCTTATAGAAATAGACCAGAAAGACACACTTGCAGAAATGGTAAGTAAAGCAAGCACGCTATCTAAAATAAACAAGAAAGCTATAAAACCATTTACTGATAGCTATGAAAAATTGGTTGTAATAAATCCGACCAAACAGAAATTTAAAGATACTGTCCTTGACCTTCATTTTTATGAACTAATGCGGATATACTCTAATGTATTAGAAAAAGAAAATTCACTATTGTTTGTTATGGGATTCTCATTTGCAGACGAACATATAGCCAAAATTACAATGCGAGTAGCTGATTCCAATCCGACATTGCTAATTATTATATTTTCATTTTCTGATGGTGAAAAAACTAAGTTTGAGGAATATCTTAAATTGAATAATGGGAAGTCAAAAAACAACAATATTCTGATTATTACGCCTTCAAATTTTATCGAAACGAATGCCGAAGGAGATAAAGACAAGTTGGCAAAACTAAAAAAGAATGTAGTCAATTTTGATTTTAAAACCTTAAATGCAGAAGTATTTGAACAAGTAAGCAGGATGATTCCCATTAACAATAACAATGGAAAATAGAGTTGATAATATATTACAGGAAAATTCTATTTTTAGGATTGGGACTGTCTTTTCTGTCGAAGGAAGAGAAGTCAAAGTCAAGGTTGATAAAGTAAAGAATGCTTCTCACTTGCTATATAAGGGAACTCTGATTAAGAATGTATCTGTTGGAGGCTATGTAAAAATAGAAAAAGGCTTTATCTCAATCATTGCAAAGATTGAAGGAGAATCCATTAAAGAAGAAAAGCAACCAATACAGGAGTATGGGAAAGAGGAAAATAAGATAAATAGAATCCTCAACGCTAAACTTCTTGGGTATATTGAAAATGCAAAGTTTGAACAAGGCATAAAAGAACTACCACTTATAGATAATGAGTGTTATCTGTTAAATAGCGAAGAGTTCAAACAAATTCATCAATTTGTAAAACCGAATGATAAACCCATTCAAATAGGCACACTTGCTTTAGAGAGAGGACAAGAAATATGCGTTGGCGTTAATAGTTTATTTTCCAGTCATATTGGGATATTTGGAAATACAGGTAGTGGTAAATCCTATACATTAGCAAAAATATACAGGCAACTGTTCAAGGTATTTGAGAATCAAAATAAGTTTAAGAAAAATGCTCGGTTTCTGCTTTTTGATTTTAATGGTGAATACAATAGCAAAGATGTAATCGTAAGTAACAAGAAGGTTTATAACTTATCGACTAAGAATAGTACAGGAAAAGATAAACTGCCTTTTTTTGAGAATGACTTATTAGATAAGAATTTATTTTCTATATTGGCAAGCGCATCAGAAAAAACACAACAACCATTTATAGCACGAACTCTTGAATTTTATAAAAGAGTTATGAATGTAGATGAGCCATTGAATTACTGCCGTAATATTTTAAGAAAACGAATAGAAGACATTTTATGTATGTCTGATAAGGTAAAGGCTTCATTATTATTGGACTATATAGAGCAAATTTTGCCACAGCACATTGACAATGACGGGAATGCTGGTAGTTTGAGAGATGACTTTGCGTGGAGACCGGATAAATTCTGTTATTACTTGGGTGATTTTAAGAACTATCAATGTTTTATTGAAGATGTAAATTTTGTAAAAGAAACCAAACTTTACAAGCAGGTTGAACAATTTGAATTTGAATCTGATTTTATTTCAAGAATCATACATTTTCTATATCTTCAACTGATTCATGATGTATTAAGCAATAGAGCTAATAATGAGCATATTGCCCCTGCCATAAACAAATTAAAAAGTTTCCAAAAGGATATTGCCAAAGTTATAGAAATAACAGATAAAGCTGTTGATTTTTGGGATAATGATTACTTGGCTGTTATAAACCTTAATGAAGCAAATATCAATATAAAGAAATTGATTCCACTTCTTATTTCCCATAAGTTATACTCTGAACACAAAAACCATAAGACAGACAATGAATTAGAAAAGTCATTAAATATTATTATTGACGAAGCGCATAATATTTTATCCTATGAATCTCTCCGGGAAAGTGAATCTTGGAAAGATTACAGGCTGGAAACATTTGAAGAAATAATTAAAGAAGGTAGAAAATTTGGTGTTTTTCTGACTATCGCAAGTCAAAGACCGTCTGACATTTCTTCTACTATTATTTCTCAACTTCACAATTATTTTATTCATAGGCTCGTAAATAATAAAGATTTAGATATGGTCGAAAAGACTATTTCTTATCTCGATCAAGTATCAACGGAGGCTTTACCTATATTGGGAACGGGAATGTGTATTTTATCCGGTCAATTAGTTCAAATGCCTATAATAATAGCAATCGACATTATTGAAAGCCAGCATAAACCGAATAATGAAACAATTAATTTGTTGAAAAATTGGGAAGATTAATTTGTATTATATAGCAGCTTATGGCTACACTGAGAAATTGTTTCACACAACCAACATTAGAAGGTATCTCTAAAATTCTTGGAGACAGCTTAACCGGCAGCGAAATACAGCACTTATTAGCACAGAGTAAAATAGCCGATGTGTCGCCGACCTCAACTAAATGGAAAAGGATATACGATGCTTTTGCCATTTATCAGAATGAGAATCAATGCTCAAATCATATATTGAACTTCATAGGGCTTGCATTAGCTCCTGCAAAATATGTTGATAGCCCAGACGTTTTTACTGAAAAACGAAATCAAATCAACCAACAATTAAGTTTTATTGGATACCAACTTAATGAAAATGGAAAGTTTAGCGAGAGAAAACAAGCTACTACAATTTCAGAAGCTCAAAGAAAAGCGGATGATTTGAAAACGAAGCTGGAGCAAAGAGCAGCACATCGAGAGATATTCAATTATTGTAGAGCTGAATTACTTGCAAATAACTACTTCCATTCTGTGTTTGAAGCAAGTAAAGGTCTATTTCAAAGGGTTAGAGATTTATCCCTATACAATGAGGATGGGAGTAGGTTAATTGAATATGTATTTAGTAACAATCCTGTCTTAATAATAAACAACTATCAGTCAAAATCGGAACAAGATGAGCATAAGGGATTTTGCAACATTCTAAAAGGATTATGTGGTATGTTCCGCAATCCCGAAGCGCATGAGCCTAAAATTAGTTGGGAAGTTTCAGAGCAAGATGCTCTCGAAATTTTATCAATGATTTCATACTGTCATAGAAGATTAGATAATGCACAAAAAATAAGATAAGTTATGAGCAAATTATACGAACTATCATATCGTACAAATATCAATACATATACATTCCGTGATAAGCATATTATTCTGTATGACGATCATCGCACACTGTTAAATATACTATTTGAAGCTAAAAAGCTGGGCGAGTTTACGGAAACGCCCAATCTTATTTATTTTGATCTTCACGATGATGCTTGTGAATTACTCCCCAAGAGTCAATTATTAGCCCGGATGGGAGTTAATGATTTGTCGGAAGCAACAAGTAAGCAATTTTGGTCTTTTGTGGAATTTGATTTAGGTGTACTGGATGATGACTGGTTATTGGCTGGAATGGAACTGGATTTAATAAAAGATGCTATCCTTATCGGACAAGAAGAAAATCATCATATTCAAGATTTGGGAGGTCGTTATGTGTCGGAAGATAGAATTGAACATGAATTATACAGTATCTCTCATCTAAAATATAGTCTTAATAATAGAGGTTGTTTAGGTGATAGCATTATAAAAGAGCCTTATTTTCAAAATGTCCGTGATATTATGCAGTATCATAACCAGCGTTTTGATGAAAAAGATATAAAACCTTTTATTTTAGATTTTGATTTAGACTGCTTTACAACAGAATGTCGCGAAAAGACTTATGCTTGGCCTGAAAAAATTTTCAGAGAGGAATATTTTGAAAGTTCCAATGCAAGATATTTTATGGAGAGTTTATTAAATAGAGCATCGGTTATTACAATATGCAGAGAACCTGAATGTTGTGGTGGTATCGGTGAGGCAAATAAAATTCTCAGCTATTTAGACCGATATTTTTTTGATGGCGCATTAAGAACAGAACCAATATATTAACCAATGAGTTATACCCCTGAATATTTTTGGAAAAACTTTCGACTTGGGACTGAGGTTCAGATTTCTGGAGCGTTCATTTATAATGCTCTCTATTTCTTTGACCAAATGGAACATTTCTGCAATGATGAAGAAATATTTGAGTTTTTATATAATACCTCTGTCGGATTAGAGCGATTAGAAAAAATAGCAGTTATTCTATTAGAACACAAAACCGCGAGAAATCAGGAGGAATTTGAGAAAACATTGATTACACATAGTCATTTAGAATTACTCAACAGAATAAAGAAAAAGAAGGAAATAACTTTGGGGAAAATACACAATAAGTTTATTCAGTTATTATCCAATTTCTATAAATCAATGCGCTATAATAGGTATAATTTATCTTCTGTTTATGAACCTAATAAAGATGCGCATGAGTTTATAAATCTTATCCAAGAAGGGCTAAATATAGAAATTAAAACCGATATATTATTTGCGACTGCTAACGACGAAAAAATCAAGAAATTTATCGGAAAGTTAGTTGGAAAAATTGTAACGCAGATATATCAAATTGTTGAGGAAGAATCCCGAAGTTTAAATCTATACACTTATGAAACAGCCTTTAATTCAAAAGCATATAAAATATTTATGTGTGAAGAATTTACGTTTCAAAAAGAAAATCTCTTTAAGAAAGAAATTCTTATACATCTATTAAACAATGAAGAAGAAAGTGGTTTTGTCGAATTTATAAAGTGCATAGAACCAATAGCTCTGGATATGGGAGATGTTCACGAATACGTTAAATATCTTTTGAACCCACATAAAAATATTCAAATGCTTGATGAGTTGGAAAGCATATATGAAGATGACTTTGATAAAGAAAGAATGGAAATTGTAGAGCTTATTGGCAAAGACAATGTTTCTTTTGAGAATGAGAATGAGGATGTGGAGGAGGAGTTTTTCTCTTAAAAGTTCATTTATAGAAACAATTAGAGCCGTGAAAATTCACGGCTCTAATTGTTTTAATCCTCTTCCTTCAGCAAAAGGTGGCAAAGCTCCGGGTCGTCCTTAATGCGTTGCAATTCATCTGCGACAATCTGTTTCGTTTCCGCTTTGATACGGTCGTAATTCTCCTTAATCATTTCTTTCATGCGATCCACGCCGTTTTCATCTACAAAATTGGTGATAACGGTAATTTTACGGTACGCTTTTGTTTCAGCGGCAACACGTTCGTTATCGACTACGATTTCACAATGGAAAATCTTCTGCTCAATACGCTCATCGAAGTTATCCGCCACCGCACCCACGAACATACCTTGCGTAAGATTGGATATTTTGGACGGCGGTATCAGGCTATCCATTTGGGTAGAAATGGAAGTCGATTTATCATTACGGTTTATCGTCATCGACTGGCGTTTCTGCAACACTTTTCCGAAACGGTCAGACAGCGTTTTCGCTGTATCGCCGACCACTTGCCCACTGAAAATATTACCTACCGTGTTCATCACTACGGCGGCTTCCTTATCGCCATAGTCGCGTTTTAGCTGCGAAAAATCCTGAAAGCCCAACAGCACGGCAACCTTGTTGCTTCGGGCGGTGGCTATCAGGTTATCCAGTCCTTTAAAATAGATAGTCGGTAACTCATCAATAATAACCGAAGATTTGAGTTGTCCCTTTTTGTTAATCAGCTTCACAATACGGGAATTATACAATCCCAATGCCGCACCATAGATATTTTGTCTGTCGGGATTGTTACCCACGACCAACATTTTAGGGTCGTCCGGGTTATTAATATCAAGGGTAAATTCATCGCCCGACATTACCCAGTAAAGCTGCGGTGAAATCATGCGGGAGAGCGGTATTTTCGCGCTCGCAATCTGCCCCTGCAACTGATCGGCAGCCCCGGATTTCCACGCATCCATGAAAGGAGAAAGGTAGTTTTCGAGGTCGGGATAAGAGGTTAGAATCGGAAAAATATCTTCATAGCTTTTATTCAAAAATTCTATGGCATGGGGGAAGGTGCAATATTTCCCGTCCTCATAAATCCGCAAGTACCATATAATAGCGGCGAAAAGGATAATCGGGGATTCTACGAAGAAGTCGCCCTGCTTCTGTACCCACGTCCGGTTTAAGTTGAGCATTATCGTATATGCCGATTCGTAGGCATCCGAAATATCATCCATGAAAGAAGGATTAATCGGATTGCAACGGTGGCTCCGGCTCGGATCGTCAAAATTTATCACATAGAAAGTCGGTACTTTCTCGTAACCTTCACGGTTGTTTAACAGGTGGTTATAAGCAATAGTCGAGAGGTCTGGAAACTTGAAATCGTAAATATAGCCTGTATAGCCCTTCTCGATTTGCTGTTTTATAAACTGGTTTACAACGGCGTATGATTTACCCGAACCCGGCGTACCCAACACGATAGCCGCCCGGAACGGATTTACAACATTTATCCAACCTTTCCACTGCTTCTTTTTATACCAGAATTTCGTAGGCAGGTTTACTGAATAGTCATTTACCATCAGCTTTGTTTCCTGCATGAACGATTCGTTTTCCGTATTGAAAACATCGTCAAACATATTGTTTTTGAGTAGGCGGCTTATCCATGTACCCGCCATCAACAGCAATATGTAGCCTACCGAAATGGTAAAGATGTAAAATCCGGCATTGGCTACTTTGGGTAACGGTAATGCCAATAGCCACCAGTTCAAAAAGAACAGGACAAAACCGATACCGAGACATACATATATTTTCGACCAAGTAATCTTTTCCTCTTTCACGCCTTTTGTTCCCAGACAGGACAAAGCGAGAAATACAACGGCAAAGATTTTCGTCCACAGGATAGAGGTAAACAATCCGGCGGTACGGTTAAAATTCATCAGGATTTTATCGACCACCCCGATATTGATTCCCCACTCGTGCATTGCCTCGTAGCAGAACCAATACACATTTATCACTACGAATAATATAGAGAGCGCACGCATAAAGTCCATTACTTTAGCCAAGCCCCTCAAATCATCTTCATTTTGCATAATTGTAAAAATTAAATTGTTATTACTTCAAATCTTATAGCTGCCTGCCATACCTGCGCTTTTTCTTTTTCTTGCGCTTAATGGTCGGCTGGTTATTATCCTGTCCTCCGGCTTCGGGAGTAAGGACAGAGAGCAGGCTACCCGCCGCATCATCGACCGTAGAATGCCCGGCTTGCGATTGTTTGTCGGTAGCGGATTTATCAGTCTGACGTAAATTATCGGACTGCTTTGGCTGCTGTGTTTGCAGATCCTCGCGGTGCGAATTATCTGCGAACCGTTCGTTAAGGACATTCGCCGAAAATTCCTTACCCAGACGTGAACCGTTCAATACCGCCCGCTCGTTATGGTCGATAAAGGTTGCCCCAAATATGCGCCCTTCATCATTGCGGCGAAGCACCAAGTCAATACCTTTCTTCTGCAATGCCTCCCGGAACTCGCTTTCGGTGCGTGTACTGTTCAAGGCTTCGGAAACCACCGCACGGGTACGGGCTGTAACGCCGTCTGCCTTGATTGTTTCTTTCGACGTGCCGAATTGCTTTTCCAACGCCTCGATACCGAGAGCCTTGCCGAACAAGGAGGATTTCAAAGGCTTACCGACACGGTTGCCCTCATCGTCCAATGCAGAGTAAACCAATCCCCGGTAAGGCTTGCCTTTATTCTCTCCTTTGACTTCTTCCACTCCTACATTATATAAGGATAGCAGGGCGCGATATTCGCCGAGTGTCTGGAAACGGTACATTCCGGAAAGCGGCTTGATAACGTTGGCCACCTGTTTTTTTAAGTTTCCCTGGCTAACTTCTACCGGAGCAAGCCGCCACGCCTCGCCCTGCTTCTGACTGTTGGCGGGAATCAGGTTATATTCCTTTTCCAACTCCCGCCGGATTTTGTTACTGCGGTCTTTCTCGAAGCTGTCGGGAACAAGCGAACCATCGGGACGGACACGGGTCGAAACGATGTAGGCTAAGTACCCAGCGCCTTTACATATTTCTATGCTAGGTTTCCAAGTACTCGCCCCCGAACCGGACTTACACCTTTCGACGTATCCGGCTCTCCACTAATATTATCAGTCTAACCTTCCTGTATGAATCTTCCAATGACAATCGTGGCACACCGCAATGGTTTTTCGCCTGCGGGCAATCATGTGTTTTTCCCAGATCTTTTTTCCTTGTAGATCTTTGAGCTTTTTCACATGATGCATCGACAATACCGATTCTGTTCCGCATATCTCACATTTATTAGCTTTTATCCTATCGATTAGGCTCGTTCTTGTGATTTTAATAAGCGGTTGATCATCATTAAACTTAATTCTACTTAAAGGCTTCCGCTTAAAACCGTCATGATAAAATTCGCATCGTACTGCTTTTCCATTCTTTTTCATATAATCAATCCCAAATTCTCCGTTTTTACTGTATTTTCGAAGAATCTTACGAACTGATGATTTATATTTGCAAGCATAGGTTTTGTACATGCTGTATTCCATGATATTATAAAAAGAATCAATAGTATAGCTGTTATTCGCCAATGAATAATAGTTGTAAAAGCCTCGTATTTCACCGTTGTACTGGCAGAGTATTTCTAAGTCATCATTGTTCTTCATACAAGGTCTTGCCTTGGGATGCCATCTCTCTTTCCCGTTATGATAAGTCAGTTTAATAGCGTCATATTCGAAGAGTTTCTTTTTCATTGTATCCATAGATACTTTTAAAAAGACTTTTGACCTGTAATATCTTTGAGCGGTACCCTTACCAATCCGTTTTGTTTGATCTGTTTTGTAGATTCCGATTTCATATCCGAGGAATTTTGCATTCTTCTTTGTGTTGGTTATCAATGTTTTCTCATCGGATAATTCAAGTTTGAGTTTTTCTTCAAGAAAATCTTTGATATCTTTCTTGACTTTCACACAATCTGCCTTACTTCCGATTATCCCAATCAAAAAGTCATCTGCATACCGGGTATATTTCAATCTTCTGTAACTACTATCCATTTCATCCAAACTTGGGTGGTTATTACGGGCTTTACAGCATTCATTAATGCGATTCAGATAGAACTCCCGTTTCTTTTCATCTGTTTCAGTTTTAAGTTTTCGCTCGGCTCTGATTTTTCTCAGTGCATATTTTGAATAAACTGTATCGGGTTTGCGTTTTTTGCCTTCATTAAAGTTTTGGATATATTCATTCATATACTTGTCGAACTTATCAAGATAGATATTAGCCAATATTGGGCTGATAATTCCACCTTGTGGTGTTCCGCTGTATGTTCTGTGAAATATCCATTCCTCCATATATCCCGCATTCAGGAACTTTCTGATTAGCCTGATAAACCTGTTGTCAGAGATTCTTTCTTCAAGTGTTCTTATCAAAATATCATGATTGATATTATCAAAAAATCCTTTTATGTCTCCTTCAACAAACCATTTGGAACCAGTGAAAGTATCCTTGATACGGGATAGTGCTGTATGGCATCCTTTGTTTGGTCTGAATCCATGAGAACAACTCTCAAAGCTGCCTTCATAGATTGCCTCCAAAATCATACGAATGACTTCCTGCACCAGTTTATCATCAAAAGAAGGTATCCCCAAAGGGCGTTTTGTTCCGTTTTTCTTCGGAATATAAATCCGTTTTGATGATACAGGCTGATACTGCTCACTTTTGAGCAATTCAATCAATTGTTCGATACGGGATATACTCATGTCGTCAATGGTTTTGCCATCAACACCAGGAGTCATGTTACCTTCCTTTGCATATAGCTTTTGGTAGGCAACATAATATATTTCCTTATTGAACAGAATCCGATATAGCCTTTCAAATCTATACATTGCGATTTTACTTTGCTTCGCCAGACTGTTTAATACTCTTTCTGGATCTCTCATAATGTCTCACACATTTTCCGTTAATTGTATTAAAAAATATTAGCTGTCTCCCTTTGCCATGTACAAGGCTTTCCCTTGCTCGGACTACTACGGAGACTCCGTTGCCATACCAAATATTCAAAGGTCTGAAACCTTATAGCCTTACAACTGGCGTTTTGGGTTAGGCAATCCCCATTTAGACATATAATAACTATAGCTCGATAAGTTGTCGGATACGATATCCACCTTTTATTGCTTACTGCAATTGCGTTGTGATTAGTTTACGCTTCCGTTATGTCCACATGATAACGGAGTATCACAATATGACGCCAGTAACCGTCTTTCGTCATAGACCCGCATTTGTCCGCTCAGGCTATCGTTTAATCAATACGGATTTTATCCTCATACTTATCATTTCATCTTCCCATTCAGTCGCAACATGACGATTAGTTGACTTATGGATTTGCCGGCATGCTACACTCCCCTTTGGGTTTCCCCGCCAGATAAGCCGGTTGATGACAGACTTGTAAACTCGTGTCTGGTATCGCGCTACCAATACATTTATTATATACCCTTATGGGCGCACGTGGATGTGCTGGCGGTCTATATCCTCATGTTTGAAAATCATGTAAGGCTGCGAGCCATATCCCAACCGCTCCATATACTTTTGCCCGATCTCGGTAAGCTGTTCATCGGTCAGCTTATCGTCCGGGTGCGGGTTCAGCGAAACATGGATAACAGGTTTCTTGGTGGTGATATGCGAAGGCATAAACCGCTCAAAATCCTGCATACAGGCAGAGGCATTGAACGCTCCATCGGTAGGTTCGATTACTAAATTAGTCGCCAAAACCTTACCCAAGCCCTCGTCCACTTTCTCCTGATTGTAGGAAAGTGCGCCGTACAAATTGCTTCCATGAGAAATTTTCGCCACCATTTTTTACAGGTATTTCGCCTTAAACTGCTCGCATAGCTGCATCACTTCGCGCCCGATTCCCGCCAGTTCTACGGTCGCTTTCTCCAATTTATAGAGCAATGCGAGAGCTTTTTTCTCCCCGAAATTGCTGTGCAGTTCCTTTACAATCTGGTTGTAATTCACGCCCACACTCCGAAACTGGCTGTGTAGTGCGGTCAGCTTTGCGGTAAACTCGACAGCCGATGCGTCCGTTTTTACTACCCGGAACCCATCGCCAAAGATGCGGGCACTGATAAAAGCAGACAGCGATTGTACGCCAGACTGCTCGAACATGGCAAGGAATCCGGCGTGTTGTGTGTCCGTCAGGTTCACCGTCAGCCGATGTTTTGCCGGGTCGTTCTTCGGGGGTCTGCCCCCCTTTCCCCGTTTGCGGGGTTCTCTTTTTTCTTCGTTCATAACATTAATCTTTTAGTGGTTATATGAACGCTACGGTCGGCTCATGCCGGCTTAATTTTTCCCGACTTCGGAGAGGAAAATCCCCTCTGGAAGAGCAAGAGGTTGATGCTGCAAAAAACGAAGTTTGCTGCAATCAACACATCTTGCTATTTGCCAAAATGCAAATACGTTTTGCCCGCAAGGGGCATCTTTTCGTCCCGAACTTTTCGGGATGTAAGACTGCCCTTCGCCGGGCAATTTTTGAGTGCCGGAACTATCTTAAAAATCGGCATGAATACCCCGCAACGTTTCACGCTGCAAAGTTATGCCTAATAAATAACACGCTGTATATCAGTAAGTATAGACAATCCCAGACAGAAGCTACCACCCCTCGAAAATATAGTTCAAGTATGAAAAAGAAGGCGTTTATTTGCCCTCGGATTTGAATAATTGAGTAGTTGAAACTTTGATTTTTCAGTGTCGTGTTTAATCATGAAAATGTATAAAAACAGACACATGAATAAGAATAAAAATGAACGCACGAATGACAGGTCATACATATTCTTAAACAACAAAATTCAGTCCTGCATAAATGATTATGAATGCAAGCATATAAATGCTTAAAACTGCAAATGCATGAATGCTTAAACGCTTAATCGCATAAACGTTCAATCATGCAAAACTGAATGAATAATTGAGAAAGTAAGTACATAAATGAATGCGCAAAAAGCTACACAAGCATAAGCGTATTTGCAATAACATAAAATCAACTGATTGTATAATTAAAATTTCAAGAACATGAAAAAAGAACCGATTTATGTGGCATTCTCGACCCAAAAGGGCGGAGCCGGAAAAACAACCCTTACTGCGTTGATAGCCTCTTACCTTCATTACGAACGGGACTATAATGTAGCGATCATCGACTGCGACTTCCCGCAACTTAGCATTTATAATATGCGGGAGCGTGATTTGGCTATGGCTTTGGAAGATGAATTTTACAGGGGGATGGCTTATGAGCAATTTACCCGTTTGGAAGGGAAAAAAGCCTATCCTGTGGTGCGCAGCAATACCGACAATGCGATTGCCGATGCGGAAAAAATAGTCGAAGAATCCGAAAAGGGATTTGATATTATCTTTTTTGACCTCCCCGGAACAATGAACAATCGGGGGCTGATCCATACGCTGGCACACATGGACTATATCATTGCACCGATTTCCGCCTCCCGTGTAGTCATGGAAAGCACCTTGGACTACCTGATTACTGTCAGGGACAATATTGTCGCCTCCGGTAAATCCAATATCAAATCCATGTACCTGTTATGGAACCTCGTTGACGGGCGCGAAAAATCAGAATTATACGAAGTGTACGAAGGCGTTATCAGGGAATTGGAATTTCCGCTTCTCAAAACATTCCTGCCTAATTCAGTACGCTTTCGCCGGGAGCAAAACATCGACCATAAGCCCCTGTTTCTCTCAACGCTTTTCCCGCCGGATAAGTCATTATTGAAAGGAAGCAATATAGATACGCTGACCGGGGAATTATTGGAACTCTTAACAGGCAACCGTCATGAGTAAAAAGGTAGATACTTCCGGTCTCGATTCCGATTTTATCATCGGGCAGACGGACAGAACCAACCGGGGAGCAAAGCCCAATCCGGTGGAAACATCGTCCGCATCGGCTTCTGTTCCCAAACAGGAAACAATAGAGGAAACGCCACAGGAGGAAATCAGACCTCCTGCGATGACACCCGAAACAGTGAAAGAAAAAGAAATACCCCGCGAGGAAAACAAGCGGCGGCGCAAACCACAGCCGGAGGATTACGAAGCACTCTTTATCCGAACAGCTCCCACTACCACCCGTAGCGGAAAGGCGGTTTATATCCGAAAGGAGTTTCACGACCGAATTATGCGCATTGTGCAGAACATCGGATATAATGAAGTATCGCTGTTCAGCTACATCGACAATGTACTGGAACATCATTTCAACACCTATCAGGACGATATTACGGAATTGTACCGCAAACGCCGTCCCGAAGATATATTTTAATCCATAAAAGAAAGTAACATGAGAAAAATAAAATTATTCGGAAGAAAAGCGACCACACAAGGTATGCCTGCCAAAGAACCGACATTGAACAAACAAGTAGCAGATAGCTATGCAGAGAGATTTATAAAACCTAAAAAGTTGAGGAACCGACAATGTGTTTATATCAGCAACGATATTCATGCTGTCATTGCCAGATTGGTACGGGCATTAGCCAATGCCGGAAACGATGTAACACTTGGTGGTTACATAGATACCATACTGGAGGAACATCTGCAACTCCATAAGGAGGAAATAAACGAGATATACCGCCAACGCCCGGACGATTTACTATAAAAAATAAGCTATGGAACGATATATTATTTCAGCAATCGTATTGTACGCATTAGTTGTCGCCCTTTACCTGCTCCGGGAACGGATGCAGAAACGAAAGAAAAACGCAGCGAAAAATCCCGGTTTCAATCCGTTTCGCTCCACCCCGAAAGAAGATATAATAGGCAAAAGCAAATTTGACCTTAGACAATCCCGGACAGAAGCTACCACGCTGGTTCACAATGAAAAACGGATTGAAAATGAGCCTATATTTGCTGACGAAAACAAAAAAGATGCTCCGGTAACACCCCCTTTGGTTGAATCGGAAACAGTCGTATCGGGAGAAAATATGACGGACGAAAATTCAAATGAAATCAATTTAGTAATTGAGAACACACCCCCCGAATTGGAGCTGGAATATGACACGGAAGATATAGACGAAGAAGAAACAGAGGACGAAGATACCGAAGGGGTTGCCGGGGTTTCGATGGCACTTGGGCTTGGCTTTGACGATCTGGCGGGAATGGTGCGGACGGTAGAAACTGCCGATGGCGCAACATCCGAAGAAAAAGAAGAAGCCGGGCGGGTACTCATCGAGATACGAAAGACCGAAATGTTCGATCAGGTAGCGGGCGATGAGCCGAAAAAGAAAGTGGTGTCCGCACTTATGGACGATTACTTCGCAGCCTTCCACCGTAAGAAACGGGAGGCGGGAGAAACAGACGAACCAGTGGTGAAAGCACCAAAAGATTTTAATGTACGCGGCTTTGCGTAAGATGTATAACAGTTAAAAACAAAGCAAGATGAAAGAACGGGATTACGGTTAGCTACGGCTTCCAACCACTAAAAGATCAAGTTAAACAACAATTATTCATTTCCGGTACAGGGGACTATTCCACCCCCTGTACCATTAATCAAAAAATCGTATGACAAAGAAAAAAATTCTTATGTCGGCAGCATTCATTATCGCTGCCGTATCATCCGCCTTTGCACAGGGTAACGGTATCGGAGGTATTACCGAAGCTACCAATATGGTGACAAGTTATTTCGATCCCGGCACGAAGCTCATTTACGCCATTGGTGCGGTGGTGGGCTTAATCGGCGGAATCAAAGTCTATAACAAGTTCTCTTCGGGCGACCCCGATACAAGCAAAACTGCCGCCTCTTGGTTCGGCGCGTGTATCTTCCTGATTGTCGCCGCCACCATCCTACGTTCCTTCTTCCTTTAATCGCTCAGGCTATGGAGCATAATATTAATAAAGGCATAGGCAAGAGCGTGGAATTTAAGGGTTTGAAAGCGCAATACCTGTTCATCTTCGCGGGCGGTCTATTGGCTGTATTCGTAGTCTTTGTGATTATGTATATGGCAGGTGTAGACCAGTGGGTCTGCATCGGCTTCGGCGTTATCGCCGCCTCCGCTTTGGTATGGCTGACTTTCAACCTGAATGCGAAATATGGGGAGTATGGATTAATGAAAGTGCTGGCAAAACGTCAGCACCCCCGCTACCTGATAAACCGCAAAAATTCCCGCCGCTTGTTCAGCCGCCCTAAAAAGAAGGAGGTGCAGAATGCGTAATACAATGAAAGCGGCTACCATCGAAAGCAAGTTCCCGCTACTGGCGGTAGAACACGGCTGCATCATCAGTAAAGACGCGGATATAACGGTAGCCTTCCGTGTCGATCTGCCGGAACTGTTCACCGTTACCGCCGTAGAATATGAAGCCATACACTCGGCATGGGCGAAAGCGATTAAGGTGTTGCCCGATTATTCAATCATCCAAAAGCAGGACTGGTTCGTAAAGGAAACCTACAAACCCGAAACGGATAAAGAAGATATGTCTTTCCTGTCCCGCTCGTTTGAACGGCACTTTAACGAACGCCCGTACCTGAACCATAGCTGTTTCCTGTTCCTGACAAAAACGACAAAAGAGCGAATGAGAATGCAGAGTAATTTTTCATCGCTTTGTCGTGGGAATATTATTCCCAAAGAGGTAAACAAGGATACGGCAACCCGGTTTTTGGAAGCGGTCGGACAGTTCGAGCGTATTTTAAACGATTCGGGATTTGTAAGCCTTACCCGCCTTACTTCGGATGAGATTACGGGAACGGAGAACCAGCCCGGATTGGTAGAGAAATACTTTGCCCTCTCGCTGGACGATACGACCTGTCTGGAAGATATGGAACTCGGAGCGGACGGGCTTCGCATCGGAGCAAAAAAAGTATGCCTGCATACGATTTCCGATGTGGAGGACTTGCCCGGAACGGTCGGAACGGATATGCGGTATGAAAAGCTATCCACCGACCGGAGCGACTGCCGATTGTCGTTTGCAGCACCCGTAGGGTTGCTGCTCTCGTGCGACCATGTGTATAACCAGTATATTTTTCTGGACGATTCGGCGGAGAACCTGCGGAAATTCGAGAAGTCAGCCCGTAATATGCAATCCTTATCTCGCTATTCAAGGGGCAATCAAATTAATAAGGAATGGATAGACAAGTACCTGAACGAAGCACATTCGTTCGGGCTTACCTCTGTCCGGGCGCATTTCAACGTAATGGCATGGTCGGAAGATGCGGAAGAACTGAAACACATCCGTAACGATGTGGGTAGCCAGCTTGCCCTTATGGAGTGCAAGCCGCGACACAATACGACCGATGCGGCTACGCTCTATTGGGCGGCGATGCCGGGCAACGCAGGTGATTTTCCTTCGGAGGAAAGTTTCTATACGTTCATCGAACCCGCCTTGTGTTTCTTCACAGAGGAAACCAACTACCAAAGTTCGCTTTCTCCCTTCGGTATCAAGATGTGCGACCGTGTAAGCGGTAAGCCTCTCCATGTGGATATATCGGATTTACCCATGAAGCAAGGGATAACCACCAACCGAAATAAATTCGTGTTGGGGCCATCCGGTAGCGGTAAATCTTTCTTTATGAACCACCTCGTCCGCCAGTATTGGGAACAGGGTACGCACGTAGTTCTGGTCGATACGGGTAACTCGTATCAGGGACTTTGTGAAATGGTACGCCGCAAAACCAAAGGTGAGGACGGCATTTATTTTACCTATACCGAAGAAAACCCTATCTCCTTTAATCCTTTCTACACGGACGATTACAAGTTTGATGTAGAGAAAAAGGACAGCATTAAAACACTGCTTTTGACCCTGTGGAAATCCGAAGATGACAAGGTAAGCAAGACCGAAAGCGGCGAACTCGGTAGCGCGGTATCGGCGTATATCGAGCGCATCAGGGCAGACCGTAGTATCGTACCGTCCTTTAATACTTTCTATGAATATATGCTGGGCGACTACCGCTGGGAACTGGAAGAAAGGGAAATCAAGGTAAGCAAAGAGGATTTTAACCTCGACAATATGCTTACCACCCTTCGCCAGTATTACCGGGGCGGGCGTTTCGATTTTTTGTTGAACTCCGAACAGAACATCGACCTTTTGAATAAGAGCTTTATCGTCTTTGAAATTGATTCGATTAAGGAAAACAAGGAACTTTTTCCTGTGGTGACGATCATCATTATGGACGCGTTTATCCAGAAAATGAGGCGGTTAAAAGGTGTGAGAAAGCAACTCATTGTAGAAGAAGCATGGAAGGCTCTTTCTTCGGCGAACATGGCTGAATACTTAAAGTACATGTACAAAACGGTCAGGAAATATTTCGGGGAAGCCATTGTCGTAACGCAGGAAGTGGACGATATTATCGCTTCGCCTATTGTCAAAGAGGCGATTATCAATAACTCCGACTGCAAAATCCTCTTAGACCAGCGAAAATTCATGAACCGTTTTGATGTGATCCAGTCGCTACTCGGTTTGACCGATAAGGAGAAAGGGCAAATCCTTTCTATCAACATGGCGAACCATCCCGGCAGATTTTATAAAGAAGTATGGTTCGGGCTGGGCGGTGTACAATCGGCGGTATATGCAACCGAAGTTAGCGGCGAAGAATACCTGACCTATACAACAGAGGAAACCGAGAAAATGGAAGTGTTCAAAAAGACGGACGAACTCGGCGGGGATTACGAACTGGCGATTAAACAGATTGCCGAAAGCAAAAGGCAATAATTATCAACCGGGGCGATTCAGCCCCACAACCACTAAAAGATCATGTTAAAAAGATTCAGTAACGGGCAACTGGAAAAGTTGCTGATTCACACGATAGGGATAAACAGTGTCCTTACCGAAGCCCTGCTTTCACAGCAGGAAGAAAGCGAAGAAGAAACGGAAGTCATAGGCGGCAACGCCCATATTGACATCCTTGTGATTGACCCTGCAAGCCTATTAAGAAAAGAGGCTAAGGAAGCGAAAAAGTAAGGAGGTGCGCCATGTTCAGCAAATGTAATGCAGCCGACCCTTGCGCCGCACATCAGGATTTTCACCTGTGGGAGATTACGGGACGTTGGATAAACCCGGACGGTGCGCCTGCGGTAAGGATTTACCGCAACACTTCCCGCAAGCGGGGAGGCATCAGGCTCCGGCTTACTTACAACAACCCGCAGGTGGTCTGCGATTGTACGGTGTATTGTGTGTTCGGTCTGTATTACATAGACCTGTACGGGCGTATCGGAATTGCTTACGACCGGGAGCGGGAGGTACTCTTGCTTTCCGCTTTTGGCGAATATGTCCGGGAAGAGGATTAGCCTACTTGGGCTAATTCTTCAACCCAAGTAAATAACAATTAAAAAATTATAGCAATGAAAAAGATTCTTTTAAGCCTTGTATTAGCTGTTAGTTTCTTCGGCTTTGAGGCAAAAGCGCAATGGGCGGTCATCGACCCGTCTAACCTTGCTCAAAATATACTGACGGTTTCCAAAACGGCTACAACGGCAACCAATGTCATTAACAGCTTTCAGGAAATGCAGAAGATTTACAATCAGGGCAAGGAGTATTACGACAAGCTGCAATCGGTGCATAATCTGATAAAGGATGCCCGCAAGGTCAAGGAAACGGTAGAGTTGGTCAGCGAAATATCGCAGATATATTCGACCAACTTCAACAAAATGCTGACGGATAAGAATTTCACCCATGCAGAACTGGAAGCCATATCGAACGGATATTCCAAACTACTGAAAGAGAGCGGGAACCTGCTTTCGGATATAAAGAATATCGTTTCCACTTCTAACGGATTATCCATGACCGATGCAGAGCGAATGGCAATCATAGATGAGATACATACGAAAATGATTGAGCATCGCAACCTGACACGGTATTTTTCCAAGAAAAGTATCTCCGTATCCTTTATCCGCAGTCAGGAAAAAGGCGATATGGAGCATGTACGCGCGCTGTATGGTGATCCATCCGAAAGATACTGGTAAGCCATGATGTTGTTAGCAATAGATTTTGAAAACCTGCACCAGATTCTAAGGAATCTGTATCAGGAAATGATGCCCCTTTGCGGCGACATGATCGGTGTCGCCAAAGGGATAGCGGGTCTGGGTGCGTTGTTTTATGTGGCTTCCCGCGTATGGCAAGCCCTTTCACGGGCAGAACCGATAGACGTATATCCGCTGCTTCGTCCCTTTGCGATTGGCTTGTGTATTATGTTTTTCCCCACAATCGTACTCGGCACAATCAACGCCGTTATGTCGCCAGTGGTAAAAGGAACGCATACCATACTCGAATCACAGATAACGGATGTGCAGGCATTACAGGCGGAGAAAGACGCGCTGGAATACGATGCACGGGTACGCGAGGGTAAAGCATGGTTGGTCGATGACGAGGTTTACGACCGGAAAATGGAAGAGTTGGGAATCTGGGAAATGGGCGAGATTATCAGTATGTGGGGCGAACGCAAATGGTACGATATGAAAATGTGGTTCCGGCAGTTAGTCCGGGATTTCTTTGAACTGCTGTTCAATGCCGCAGCCCTTACGATTGACACCTTACGCACCTTTTTCTTAGTGGTGCTGTCAATCTTAGGGCCGCTGGCATTTGCCCTCTCTGTTTATGACGGTTTTCAATCCACACTTACCAACTGGCTTTCACGGTACATCTCGGTGTACCTATGGCTGCCCGTTGCCGACCTGTTTTCAGCGGTACTATCCAAGATACAGGCACTCATGCTGCAAATGGATATAGGGCTGCTCAAAGACCCGTCCTACGTGCCGGATGGCAGTAACGGCGTATATATCATCTTTTTGATTATAGGCATCATCGGGTACTTCTCGATACCGACCGTTGCGGGCTGGGTAATTCAAGCCGGAGGTGGTAACGCCACACGCGGGGTAAACTCGGCTGCAAGCAAAGGGGCTGCCCTTGCCGGAGGTGTAGCCGGAGCCGCTGCGGGGAACGTAGCCGGACGATTATTAGGTAAAAAGTAGACACGCAGTGTCTTTTATTAATTCAAAAACGAACAAATAAAATGGAGTTCAAAAGTTTAAAGAATATAGAAACATCATTCAAGCAGATACGCCTATTCGGTATCGTGTTTCTGGTATTGTGCGCCGCCATTACGGGTTATTCCGTTTGGTCGTCGTACAGCTTTGCCGAAGCGCAACGCCAGCGTATCTATGTGTTGGACGGGGGCAAGTCCTTAATGCTTGCCCTCTCGCAAGACCTTTCACAGAACCGCCCTGTTGAAGCACGGGAACACGTTAAGCGGTTTCACGAACTGTTCTTCACGCTCTCACCCGACAAAAAAGCCATTGAAAGCAATGTGAACAGGGCGTTGTTCCTTGTCGATAAAAGTGCTTTCAAATACTATCAGGACATGGCAGAAAAAGGGTACTACAACCGTATCGTTTCGGGCAATATCAACCAGATCGTACAGGTGGATAGTATCGCCTGCAACTTCGATGTGTACCCCTATACGGCGGTAACATACGCCCGGCAGATGATCCTCCGGCAGTCGAACATGACTGAACGCAGCTTGATAACCCGTTGCAACCTGATTAACTCGGTACGCTCGGACAATAACCCGCACGGTTTCACTATGGAGAAATTCGAGATCGTGGAAAACCGGGACATCCGGGTAACGGAAAGGTAGGTAGGCTATGATACGGAAAATAATTCAACGTGTAAACGAGTGGTTGGAAGACCGCTTGCGAAGTATTGTCAGACCTCTAAGCCCCGATGCACGGGTAATCGTAATCGTTACGATGCTAATAGTATTCAGCGGGCTGTCTATCTACATGACTGTTTCTTCCATTTACAATTTAGGTAAAGACAAAGGACAGGAATTGCAGATAGAGCAGATAGAAACCCTGAAACTCCAACCGGAGCAACTAAGAGACAGTATTAACAATCAAAACAAGTTTTATAATGGAACAGGAGAATTTGAATAAAGGAACTCCAGCGCCGGAAACGGCGGACGCTCCCGTAGCACAACCATCCGTGCCGGAAGGGAAAAAAGAGCCTCCGAAACAACCTAAAAAAGAATTGACGATAGCGGAGCAGCAAAAGCGTAAAAAGATGCTGATAATGCCGCTGTTCTTCCTGATTTTCGGCGGTGCGATGTGGCTGATCTTTGCACCATCGGGAAAAGATGAAACTAAGGTCGAAGGACTGTCGGGCTTAAATGCCGAACTGCCCGTACCAAAAGATGAGGGTATTGTCGGGGATAAGCGCGATGCCTATGAGCGGGAAGCCATGCGACAAAAGGAACAGGAACGGATGCGTTCTTTGCAGGATTTCTCAACCATGTTTGACCAGAACGAAGAACAAAAGCAGGAGGAATCCAAACAACCGGAGTATTACGAAAGTCCGTCTGCAAGGCAAACAGTACCGACAAATAACCTGCAAGCCTCCGCAAATGCCTATCAGGATATAAACAAGCAGTTGGGGGCGTGGTATGAAGAACCTGCCGGGAAGAGCGAACAGGAACTCGCTGTCGAAGAGCGTATGAATGAACTCGAACGCAAGCTGGAAGAAGCCGAGGCGCGGAAAGCCGCTGAGGATGAACAAACGGCACTACTGGAAAAATCCTATGCGATGGCGGCGAGGTATATGCCGCCACAGGCAGGACAAGCCGAAAATAACAATGCTGCTCCTTCTACGAAAGACAAGGTAAATGTTCTGCCCGTAAAGCAGGTGCGCCACAATGTAGTGTCGCTACTGGCTGCGCCGATGTCGGACGATGAGTTTATAGAATCGTTCAGCCAGCCCCGCAATATGGGATTTCTCACTGCCGCCGGAAACGAGGGCGTGAAAGACAAAAACAGCATCCGTGCCTGTGTGAACCAAACCGTAACGCTGACAAGCGGACGGGAAGTGCAAATCCGGCTGTTAGAGCCGATGCAAGCGGGGAATATCCTTATCCCTGCCAACTCGATTATTACCGGGGCGTGTCGTATCGGTAGTGAACGGATGGAGGTTACGGTAAACTCTATACAGTATGCAGGCAACATTATTCCGGTTGAACTGCAAGTATATGATTTGGACGGGCAACGGGGGATTTCCGTACCCAACTCCGATGAGATAAAAGCCGCCAAAGAAATAGCCTCGCAAATGGCGCAGTCGGCAGGGTCAAGCATTACGATTACCGATGATGCAGGTTCGCAGTTCGCAGCCGATATAGGGAAAAGCCTTATACAAGGGGCATCGCAATATGTGAGCAAGAAAATGAGCGTGGTTAAGGTTACGCTGAAAGCCAACCATAAACTACTGCTCTTGCCAAAAGAGAATTAAAATCCACTAAAAAATCAATGTTTAACGAAATTAAAATTAGAAGTATGAAACGAATCTTTTTGATGTTCGCCCTTGTGGTGAGCGTATTTACCGCTAACGCGAAGGAGGTACAGGAAGTAACCGAAGAAACGGCTACCGTAATAGAAACTAAACCCACAACGGGCGACTACTATCAGGGCTTTACCCGCCCGCTGACGTTCGATAGGATGATACCGCCGTATGCGTTGGAGGTTACATTTAATAAAACCGTTCACGTTATTTTCCCTGCGCCGATTCGCTATGTCGATTTAGGGTCGGCAGATCTTCTCGCGGCGAAAGCGGATGGAACGGAAAACGTGTTGAGAGTGAAAGCCGCTTTAAGGGATTTCAGCCGGGAGAGTAATCTGTCCGTCATTACCGAAGATGGTGCATATTACACGTTCAATGTTAAATATGCGGACGAACCTGTAAAGCTGTCCGTTGAAATGACCGACTTCCTGCACGATGGGGAGGCGGTGAATCGTCCGAACAATGCCCTTGCCGTCTATATGGAGGAATTGGGGCAGGAATCTCCGCTGCTTGTCAAGCTGATTATGCAGTCCATCTATAAGAACAATGACAGGGAGATAAAGCATTTAGGCAGTAAACGTTTCGGCATACAACATACGCTAAAGGGAGTTTATACCCATAACGGGCTGTTGTATTTCCACCTGCAACTGAAAAATTCGTCCAATGTGCCGTTCAATATAGATTATATCACGTTCAAAATCGTAGATAAAAAGGTCGCCAAGCGTACTGCTATTCAGGAACAGGTGATCTGGCCGCTTCGCGCCTATAACAATTTGATGGTGATAGGCGGTAAGCGCACGGAGCGCACGATTTTCACCCTGCCGAAATTTACGATTCCCGATGATAAAATGCTTGTTATCGAGCTGAACGAACAGGAGGGCGGACGCCATCAGCGGTTCACGGTCGATAATGCCGATTTGGTACGGGCAAAGGTTATTAACGAATTGAAAGTGAAATAACCATGAGGCAGCTATCTTTTATTATGGCGGTTGCGTTGTGCCTGGTCTTTACAGACCAAGCACACGCACAACGTCAATTACCGGGTATGCGGGGCGTACAGGTAACATCGGGAATGGTGGACGGTATCTATTCGTCCAAGCAGGATAACGAAGCCGGATATTACTTCGGCGCAGCAATGGCTACTTACGCAAAGAACGGTAATAAGTGGGTGTTCGGTGCGGAGTTTATGGAACGGTACTATCCATACCGGACAATCCGCATTCCGGTTTCACAGTTTACCGCTGAAGGCGGCTACTATCTGAAAATCCTGTCCGATCCGTCAAAGACTTTTCTGCTTTCGCTGGGTGGTTCTGCCCTTGCTGGGTACGAAACATCGAATTGGGGCGAAAAGACCTTGTATGACGGTTCTACGCTCCGGCACAAAGACGCATTTATCTACGGCGGAGCTATCACATTAGAACTGGAAACCTATCTGTCCGACCGTGTGGTGTTGCTCCTTTCAGGGCGTGAACGCATCCTTTGGGGAAACTCTACGGGGCATTTTCATACGCAGTTCGGTATCGGACTGAAATTTATAATCAATTAGCCCTATGAAAGAAAATGATGAATGGTACACACCTATTGAGATTATACGTTCTCTGGGTGAATTTGATTTAGACCCTGCAACCTCACCGGAGGCATACAGTCTGAATCAATCTGCAAAGCATATTTATACAGCTAAAGAAAATGGTTTAAAACAAGACTGGATGGGGAGAGTATGGCTTAATCCTCCTTATTCCAATCCTTTGATTCAACAATTTCTTTCCAAAATGGCAGAACATAATAACGGAATCGCTTTAGTTTTTTCCAAGATTGAAGCTAAATGGTTCCATGATATTGTATTTCGTCATGCTACGGCTGTGAAATTTCTATATGACCGCATTCAGTTTTATCGACCTGACGGAACGAAAGGTACACAACCCAGAAATGGTTCTATGCTTGTGGCTTATGGTAAAGAAAACGCGGAGATACTTTTAAATAATACCCTGAAAGGGAAATTTGTGTTTTTATAAAAATAATCAAGATGAAAAAAATAAAGAGTTTTTTCGGAATAACAGCCGGGCTGGTAGCGATAATGCTACTGGCCTTAGCCTGTTCTGACGATATGGATATTGATAAGGTGTACGCATTTGATCTGGTTTGTATGCCGGTTCAGAAAAAAATCGTTCAGGGAGAGATGGCGGAAATCCGTTGCCAGATCGTAAAGGAAGGAGATTATCAGGATACAAAGTTTTTTATTCGGATGTTCCAGCCTGACGGAGTAGGCGAACTCCGGTTGGATGATGGACGGGTATTATTGCCGAACGACCTTTACCCGTTGAAAAAAGAAACGTTCCGGATGTATTACACTTCGCATTGTACCGACCAGCAGGTAATTGACGTGTATATCGAAGATAATCACGGGCAGGTGGTACAAAAGACTTTCTCGTTTCAGAATGACAAGGGAGAGGATGAAACGGAAGATGATAATGATAATTTGTAGTTATATCGTATTCAATGTCCTTTGCTGGCTATGTATAGCCCGGTCGTTGATAAATGTCCCGACAGATGTAGAACTGTGGGGAGAGGAAATAGACTAACAGGAAAGCACCCGGATTTATTTCGGGTGCTTACTTTCATTCAAACAGACTATGAAATATATACTAATGTTCTTTATCGCCTTGTTTCATCTGTCCGTATCAGGGCAGCCGGGCAATTCTCTAAACAGGAAACCGGAGATAGAAAAATATACGGAACAGGTTTATTCTGCAACGGAATTTCAGCAGATAGCCGATTCGTTGAAACTATCTATTGATGAGTTATGCAACTATCCTGTGATTTTTCCGATTAAGAAACCGGAACGTATTTCATCGGGATTCGGGATGCGTAAACATCCGATTTACAGGGTGTGGAAATTCCATACAGGAATTGATATTTCAAGCACTAAAGGTACTCCTGTATATGCCACAGGTAACGGAATAGTAGTTCGTAAGGGATATTGTTCGGGATATGGAAATTATATTGAAATCGAACACGCAGGCGGTTTTCATTCATTTTACGCACATTTAAGCAGGACAATGGTAAATGTTGGCGATTCGGTAGAGATAGCACGACAAATTGCTTGTGTAGGTAGTACCGGAATAGCAACAGGTAGCCACTTACATTATGAAGTAAGAAAAGGAAAACGCTATCTGAATCCGACCGGATGGTGCTACTTATTGTTTGAAATATTGAAAAACAAGTGATTATACTTTGTGCTGTTTTGAAAATATGTATATTTACAACCATCTTAAATAAAAATCAGGTCATTATGAACTATATCGAATCTAATTTACAACCCGGAGAAGAGATAAAATATGTAGCAAAGCTGCATTTCTTCCTGTTCGTGCAACCGATAATATTACTGCTGCTGGGATGGTGGCTTTACGGCTCCGAAACGGCAGTATTGAATTATGGCGGGATATTCCTGTTATTTATCGGAGTAGTATCGTTGATACAGCGTATAATGGTGAAAATCGGTTCGTCTTATGCTGTAACCAATAAACGGGTAGTGCTTAAGTCTGGTGTCATCAGCCGCAAAGCGGTAGATTTGGTACTGGCAAAGTGTGAGGGATTGCATATAAAGCAAAGTGTTTTAGGTCGTATATTCGGATTTGGAACGATAACCGTTACTACCGGAGGCGTTACAAGTTCATACCCTTATATTGCCGATCCGCTGGCTTTCCGGAGGGAGATAAATACACAAATAGGGTAAAAAAATGGATGATAGAATTAAATTTATAACAGATATAGATACGCTCGTTAAACTCCGTTTCGATTATATTTCAACTGAAATAGAGTTGAGCGCAGAGGATAGAGAGGCTTATGAAGCTAATGCTCCAACTTATTTAAGTTCAGTTTTTTATATTCTATTTTTTGCCTATGGGGTACGGCTAAGAGCGCACCGCAAAATCGCTACCCTTGGCTTAGCTTTGTCTGCTGTTGTCACCATAATACTTAGATTCAAAGATACAACTATATTTTTAATAAACAAACTATCTAATCTATAATTACTTGCACCTTGCGCTTTTAATTATTTGCAGCAAAAAAAAACGAATTTTATTGTGCTAATATAAAAATAAATATCCACCTTTGCAGATAGCTTATTTTATAAGTGAAATTTTACAGTAATAAAATGAAGAAGGTTATATCAATATTTCTGTTGCTGCTAATGCTGGTTATCGGGACTCATCCTGTGCTTGCCATGCATTATTGTGCAGGAGAATTATATTCCTTTGGAGTTTTAAACAATGAAATAGAAGAGTCCTGCTGTGAAGATATGGAAATGCCACAACAGGAAAATGATTCCTGCCATTCTAACCAAAATGCACAGGAATATAATATATTACCATCTCATGAGAACTGCTGTGACATCCAAAAAATTGAATTTTCCACGGATGACTATCAGTATCAGGCTCAACAATTTAACTTGAATAATGTATTGCCAACATTTGAAAGCGTATGGTTAGCTCTTAATCTGCTTATACCTACAAATAATGAGGGCATAACAAAAACAAGTCAATACTTTCCGCCAGGAGGTTTTAGTTTACATAACATAGACCTGTTGACTTATATTTGCATCTATCGTATTTGATTTGATAAACCTTGTGGCTATATAGTCATTCGCTTGATTATGCATATCCTAAACCGAATATGCAGTAAGGTTGTTTATATCTATAACTAAAGATTAACAAATGTTTATCAAATCAAAAAACAATGAAACCTTTTTATTTTCTAATTGGTATAGCTATCTCCAATGGCTATATCATAGGACGTCCCGTATATACCCATTATAGTACGGATACAGTTCTAATTGATTCGGTTGTCACCCAACCGTCAGTGCCTCTTTATACCCATATTAAGTATCTGGTAGAGAATAAATCCGCTATTATACTTGATGTTCGTACAGAGCTGGAGTATAATGAAGGTCATATAAGAAATTCTATAAATATTCCACTTGATAAATTCAATGATTCTCTTTTTTTCCTACAAAAAAAAGAACCTATTGTTATAGTTTGCCGTAGTGGAAAGAGAAGTGAAAAAGCCAAGTCATTTTTAACACATCAAGGATTTATAAATGTCTATAACGGAGGTGGATGGGAAAAATTGAACGAATTATTATTAACTGATAAATAAAATATGTAGTATGCTTAACAGAATCATCAAGTATTTTCTCGATAACAGAGTTATAACATTGTTATTACTTGTTATCATCATTGTTTGGGGACTATCTACAGCTCCATTCAATTGGCATGGTGGCGTATTGCCACGCGATCCCGTCCCTGTGGATGCTATTCCTGATATAGGGGAAAATCAGCAAATTGTCGCCACCGAATGGATGGGACGTTCACCTAAAGATATTCAGGAACAAATTACGTATCCGTTATCTACTTCATTACTGGGGATACCCGGAGTAAAAACTATCCGCAGTACCTCTATGTTCGGTATGTCGTTTATTTATATCATTTTTGACGATAACATCGAATTTTACTGGAGTCGTTCCAGAGTTTTGGAAAAGCTGAACTCTCTACCTGCGGGAACGCTGCCTGTAGGAGTACAGCCCAGCTTGGGGCCCGATGCCACCGCTTTAGGACAAATATTCTGGTATACTCTTGAAGGACGTAATCCTGAAACAGGAGAGCCTACCGGAGGATGGAACCCCGATGAATTACGGACTATTCAAGACTTTTATGCCAAATATTCGATTTCGGCAGCCGAAGGAGTATCCGAAGTTGCATCTATTGGTGGGTTTGTGAAAGAATATCAGGTAGAAATAAATCCCAATGCCATGCGTGCCTTTAATGTATCCATCATGGATGTGATGAATGCGGTGCAAAAGAGCAATTTGGATATTGGTGCTGAAACGGTGGAAATCAATAAGGCTGAATATCTAGTCAGGGGATTGGGATATATTAAGAATGTTTCCGATCTGGAAGAAGCAGTTATTACTGTCCGCAACGGTGTACCCGTAAAAATAAAAGATGTCGCTTTTGTCAATCTGGGGCCAGCGACACGTCGAGGTGGTCTGGATAAAGAAGGTGTCGAAGCTGTCGGCGGCGTTGTGGTTGCCCGCTATGGTTCTAATCCAATGCAAGTTATCGACAATGTAAAAGCAAAAATCAAAGAGATGGAAGCTGGATTGCCACAAAAAACGCTGGCAGACGGAACTATATCGAAAGTTACTGTTGTTCCTTTCTATGACAGGTCAGGACTGATACAAGAAACTATAGGGACGCTGGAAACCGCTCTTTCTCACGAAATACTGATTTGTATTATTGTTGTAATAGTATTAGTCTTTAATCTACGTGCATCAGTTGTAATTTCCGCCATGCTCCCTATAACAGTATTAGCGACCTTTATAATCATGCGTTATACAGGGATTGAAGCTAATATTGTTGCACTGTCGGGTATTGCTATCGCTATCGGGGTCATGATAGATGTCGGAGTCGTCTTTGTAGAGAATATTATCCGGCATATGGAAATGCCTGAAAATGAAGGTATTTCTAAAGGGAAAGCCTTTGCGAATCTGATATATATAAGTGTTAGAGAAGTTTCGGGGGCTATTACTACAGCTATGCTTACAACCATTGTGAGCTTCCTGCCGGTCTTTGCCATGCAGGCACAAGAGGGGAAATTATTCCATCCGCTAGCATTTACAAAGACCTTTGCACTTGTATCAGCATTACTACTGGGGCTAAGCCTGTTACCAACACTGGCCTATTATGCATTTTCCATTAAAGTAACTTCCGCCCAGATGCGTAGAATTGCTAATATTATCTTGATAGCTGGAGGTATTCTGTTGTTTGTCTTTACAGGTGTATTTGCTGCGTTAGCACTCACTCTATTCGGACTAAATAACTTCCTTGCCAACCGTTGGACGAATAAGAAGATACCTACTTATATAAATATAGGCATTGCCATTCTGGTTGCCGTCTATTACCTGACTATCGAATGGCTACCTATTGGCCCACAGGAAGGATTCTTTTTAAACCTGATATTTGTTCTTGTAGCTATAAGTATAATCTTAGCCTTGTTATGGATATTGGTAATTTATTACGAACGTATCTTACGTTGGTGCTTGGAACATCGTTGGAAATTTATGCTTATACCTCTGGTTACGGTATTCTTTGGTATTATGATATGGTTGGGATTCGATACAACATTCGGTTTTGTCGCCAAAGGGTTTGAAACCGTAGGCTGGAAGAGTTTCAGACAGACTACTTTCTGGCAGGCTTCGAGTGAACGTTTCCCTGGCATCGGTGAAGAATTTATGCCAAGCCTGAACGAAGGCTCGTTCCTTTTGATGCCAACCAGCATGCCACATACGGGTATAGAGCAGAATTTACAATTTATAGAAACACTGGATAAGCGTATTTCCAATATCCCCGAAGTCGATATAACCGTAGGTAAATGGGGACGTGTCAATTCTGCACTCGACCCGGCTCCAACCCAAATGTTTGAAAATACGATTAACTACCGTAGCGAATATATACTGGACGAAGATGGGCATCGGCAACGATTTAAAGTTAATAGTAATGGTGAATTTCTTTTAAAAGGTGGAGGTACTTATAATCCAAAAGATGGTTTCCGCCTACTACCTGCCGATAGTCTTGTTATCAACAGCAAAGGAGATTATTTCCGCCAGTGGCGCCCTCACATTAAAAAAGCGGATGATATTTGGCAGGAAATTGTGAACGTAACCCATATGCCCGGACTTACATCCTCGCCCAAATTACAACCTATAGAAGCCCGTTTGGTTATGCTTTCGACAGGTATGCGTGCGCCGATGGGATTAAAAGTATCAGGACCCGATTTGGAATCCATTGAGCAAGGTGGTAAAGCATTGGAAACAGCCTTGAAAGATATTCCGTCGATTCTTTCATCTACTGTATTTTATGATCGTGCGGTCGGAGCACCCTATATTGAAATAAAACTAAACCGTCAGAATATGGCGCGTTATGGCATTACCGTGGCAGATTTACAAGATGTGATCGGTGCGGCAGTAGGAGGAATGCCCCTGACCACAACCGTAGAAGGGCGTGAACGTTTTCCTGTGCGTTTAAGGTATCCGAGGGAATTGAGAGATAATCCCGAAGAATTGGCTAAACTGATTGTACCTACAGCAACCGGAGCCCAGATTCCTTTACAGGAAGTAGCAGATATAGAATATACCAAAGGAGCGCAGATGATCCAAAGTGAAAATACCTTCTTGCTTGGTTATGTTATCTTTGATAAAGTGGCAGGGAAAGCTGAAGTAGATGTTGTTAAGGAAGCTGACAAGATACTTAAAGATAAAATAGCATCTGGGCAGTTAGAATTACCCAAAGGTGTATCTTATAAGTTTGCTGGAAATTATGAACAACAAAAAAGGGCTGCTAATCGACTATTGGTTGTTATACCGTTAAGTTTGCTGGCTATCTTATTGATATTGTATTTCCAGTTCAAAACCGTTACAGCATCATTGATCCACTTTTCCGGAGTAATCGTAGCTTTCGCCGGAGGATTTATCCTGCTGTGGCTTTATGGAGAGCCTTGGTTTATGAACTTCTCAATCGGGGATATGAATATGCGCGACCTGTTTCAAATGCATCAGATAAACCTGAGTATTGCTGTCTGGGTAGGATTTATTGCTTTATTCGGCATTGCCACTAATGACGGTGTATTAATGGGTACATATATCCATGATACTTTCCTTGAACGTGACCCACATACCAAAGATGAAATTAGAGAGGCTGTAGTTCATGCTGGATTAAGACGAGTACGCCCTGCTGCTATGACTACGGCAACTGCACTTATTGCCTTACTTCCGGTACTAACGTCGACTGGTAAAGGAGCGGATATTATGGTTCCGATGGCCATCCCTACTTTTGGGGGTATGCTTATCCAGTCGATGACTATGTTCGTAGTTCCAGTGTTTCAATGTTGGTGGCGTGAATCAGCAATAAAAAAACACGGTAAAATAAAAGAATAAAAACAGATTGTATTATGACAACAATAAGAATCAAATATTTAACAATGCTATTAATGATGATAATGGCAACCGGTGCAGTTTCAGCACAAACTGCTGATTCGCTTAGCCATTATCTCAAAATTGCAGCCTCAAATAACCCCGGTGTTAAAGCCGATTTTATGGTTTATAAGGCATCGCTGCAAAAAATCCCACAAGCAGGAGCTTATCAAGACCCTGAACTTGAAATGGGCTTTTTCCTTGAACCGATGGATATTATCGGAGGAAAACAAGTTGCCGAGTTCAAACTGATGCAGATGTTCCCATGGTTTGGTACTAAGAAAGCTGCACAGACCGAAGCCACCCATATGGCAAAAATGTCATTCGAAAAATTCCGTGAAACAAGGGATAACCTTTATCTGGAAATATACACTCAGTGGTTTATCCTTTGCAGCCTTCAACAGAAATTAATGAATAACAGGGATAATAAAGCCCTGCTGACTCAGTTGGAACAATTAGCGTTGCGTAAATTTTCGTCTCCATCAGCTGGTTCAGGAGCAGGGTACTCAATTTCTGCCCCAACCCAGCCGACCAGTACACCTCCGGTTGGAAGTGGAGGTAGTATGTCCTCGATGGGAAGCGGTATGTCTTCAGCTGGTTCTCAAGCAACCACTCAGAGTACAAGTATGTCTTCGATGGGCAGTTCAGGTAGTAGTATGTCATCAGGTATGAGTAACTCGGCTTCGGGAGGTATGTCCGATGTATTACGTATCCAGTTGGAAATAGCTGAATTGGATAATAATATAGAAAGTATTCTTTCGGAAATAAAAGCGGAAAAAGCAAAGTTCAATGCTTTACTGAACCGCTCCGCTCTCAGCGAAATACAGATACCCGAAACCTTTGAGCAACTTCCATTCCTATTCGATCCCGAAACTGCTATGACAAAGATCAACGATCAGAACCCTATGTTGAACATGATTACCGAAGAAGGGCTTGCTTACAAAGCTAAAGCAGAAATGGATAAAAAGATGAGTTATCCGATGTTCGGTATAGGTGTGCAATATATGCTTAATAAGAAAACAAGCGATCCGATGTTCGGAATGGGCGATATGAACGGTAAGGATATGATTATGCCAATGGTTTCCGTTAGTATCCCCCTCTATCGTAACAAGTACAAGGCTCAACAGCGCGAAAGTAAATTCTGGTGGCAAGCCAGTAAAGAGAAATATACCAATACGTACAATGTACTGGAGTCGGAATTGTATAAGACAAAACACCTGCTGGATGATGCTTCCCGTAAAATTTCGCTATATAAAAAACAGTCAGACCTTGCTGAAACAACCTATAACTTGGTCGTACAGGAGTTTGTTGTAGGAAAAAGCGATCTAACCAATGTTATACAGGTTCAACGGCAACTGTTAGATTATCAACTCAAAAAAGCCGAGGCAGTCGCAAGTTACAATACAATGGTGGCATCCATTCAAAAACTGATTTCATTTAAGGATACAGAACAAAACGTAAACAGCATATATTATGGAAACGAATAAATTTAAAAAGATTATTAATAATAATTATATCAAGTACGGATTGATACTCATTGCCGGGCTGTTTATCGGCTGGCTGATATTCGGAGGTTCATCCAATAATCAAAATGAATCAACTGAGCATGTTCACGAAGAGGGTGCGGAACAAATTTGGACTTGTGCCATGCACCCTCAGATAAGACAAAACAAACCGGGTAAATGCCCTATTTGCGGTATGGATCTGATACCGTTAAAAACATCCGGTAGCGGAGACGAAGCTGTTGACCCGAGTGCGATTCAACTGTCTAAGGAAGCTGTGGCACTGGCTAATATACAAACAACCGTTATCAGCCGCCAAAATCCAATAAAAGATGTTCAGTTGTATGGCACAATACAAGCTGATGAACGATTGTCTCAATCACAAACATCCCATGTTAGTGGGCGGATTGAAAAACTCTTTATCAACTTCACAGGAGAGAGTGTTAGGCAAGGACAAACGATTGCTACAATTTATTCCCCTGAATTATTAAGTGCGCAGCAGGAATTATTGGAAGCAGCTAAAATGCAATCGGTACAACCTGCCTTAATTCAGGCGGCACGGGAAAAACTGCGCCTGTGGAAATTGACAGATGAACAGATAGCAAGGGTAGAGCAATCGGGTAATGTATCTGCATTGGTGGAAATAAAAGCCAATACTGGCGGTATTGTAGTAAGTAAAAAAGTGAGTCAAGGAGATTATATTAATCAAGGTAGTGTCCTTTTTGATATAGCCAACCTATCACAGGTATGGGCTATGTTCGATGCCTATGAAGTAGATCTGCCTTTCCTTAAAGTCGGGGATAAAATTGATTTCACGTTGCAGGCTGTGCCCGGCAAAACATTTTCAGGTCGAATATCCTTTATTGATCCGATATTGGATAGAACGACCCGTACAGCTAAAATTCGGGTAGAAACAGCCAACTCCGGCATGCAATTAAAGCCGGAGATGTATGCTAATGCCATTATCAAAGCTCCGTTGAAACAATTCAACAATGAAATTGTCATACCAAAATCATCTGTGCTCTGGACAGGGAAACGTTCGATTGTCTATGTGAAGCAACCGAATACACAATCTCCGGCATTTATGTTACATGAAATTGAACTCGGCCCGTCGCTCGGCGATTCGTATGTTGTACTTTCGGGTGTGAATGAAGGAGATGAGATAGTAACTAACGGAGCCTTTACCATTGATGCCAGTGCGCAACTCGAAGGAAAGCGCAGCATGATGAATACTGAAGCATCCCGCCCTGTAACAGGGCACGAAGGACACAACATGTCAGGAGGCACATCAAGTACAAATCAGTCAGAAACATCAACCGGGCATGAAGGACACGATATGTCCTCCATGCAGGGAGATTCAAAACAAAGCATGACTTCCAAAAGTGAACATGCCATGATAAACGTGCAGGGACTATGTGAAATGTGCAAGGAGCGTATAGAGAAGGCTGCTAAAGGTGTAAACGGAGTTACTTCCGCTTCATGGGATCAGAAGACCAAACAACTGCATTTGAACTTCGACCCGTCAAAAACCAATGCGGATGCTATCAGCAAAGCAGTAGCAAAAGTTGGGCATGATACGGACAAATACAAAGCAGATAAAGCTGTATATGAAGCATTACCAGATTGCTGCAAATACAGAAAATAAAAATAATTGAAAAATTAATAATTTAAAATCAGAATAAGATGAAGAAGTATATTTTAATTATAGTATTAGGATTAAGCATCCTGTCTTTTGGTGCGTGCAACTCAAAAAGCACACCAAGTGACCATAAATCCAAAACGGAACCGGCAACCCAGTCAGCCCCAGAACATCATCAGGATGAACATGCCATGTTGGGTGTACAAGGACTCTGCGAAATGTGTAAAGAGCGAATAGAAACTGCTGCAAAAGGCGTAGAAGGAGTCTCTTCGGCTATGTGGAATATAGAAAAGAAGGAACTACATCTGAACTTCAATCCGCATCAGACAAATCTGGATGCAATCAGCAAGGCTATTGCCAAAGCAGGACATGATACGGATAAAGATAAGGCTGACCAGGCAGCATATGATGCACTGCCCAGTTGTTGCAAATACAGGCAATAAATACAAATGATTAATCAATTAAAATAAAAAAGAAATGGAAAAAATAGTTTTGTTTATAGCAACGATTACATTTTTATCGGTAAACAGCCTTAATGCTAACAATCAGGATAGCCTGCAAAAAAAAGATACAATACATGCCGGACATGGAGGACATCATCAACATGAAAAAAGTGAGGCGGTGAAAGATGCCCATGCTATGCTCAAAGTAGAGGGTAGGTGTGATATGTGTAAAAAACGCATTGAGACTGCCGCATTAAGTGTGGAAGGCGTGTCTTCAGCTATTTGGGATAAAAAGACGAAAGAACTACACCTCAACTTTGACGAAAAGAAAACGTCTATTGAGGCAATAAGTAAAGCTATTGCTAAAGTGGGACATGATACAGAGAAGGATAAAACAGATAAAAAAACGTATAATGCCCTACCCGGCTGTTGTAAATACAGGTAAATCCTGTTAGAAATATATTAAACGGTAAATAAATAACCGGGATAAGTGAGTATTATATTTAAAGGGAATGCTCAATTAGAGCATTCCTCTTATAAAAAGAAGCCAAACATGGAACATACATATATTATAAACGGTATGACTTGTAATCATTGCCGTTCAAGTGTAGAAAAAGCACTGAATGCTATTGAAGGCATTCATGCAACTGTTACTCTTGATCCTCCTATAGCCATCATCAGTATGGATAAACATATATCTATGAAAGTATTGCAGGATGTCTTATCGAAAGTCGGCAATTATACTATAGAAATGGCTCAAAATGCTCAAAACGTGTCGCATAATAATCATCAGGATCATACAGAAATGAACAGTATGCACCAAGGACATGACCATAGCGAGCATACAGATATGTCTATGCCGATGGAGCATGAATCAGGTAAGGGTCATGGACATCAGAATCACGATCATGCGGGAGGACATATGGCTCATATGGGAAATCTTAAACAGAAATTTTGGATTTCCCTTGTCGTAGCAATACCGATTATTCTGTTATCCCCCATGATGGGAATGAAACTACCTTTTACCCTTTCATTCGAGGGCTCATATTGGGTAGTACTGTTCTTAGCTTCGTTTCTATATTTTTACGGCGGATGGCCATTCCTCACCGGAGCTGTAAGTGAACTAAAAGCAAGAAATCCGGCTATGATGACATTGATTTCAATGGGTATCACTGTTTCTTACATATACAGTGTGTACGCTTTTGTTAGCAATTACATTCTGCAAGTGCCGGGCCACCGAATGGATTTCTTTTGGGAATTGGCGACACTGATTGTTATTATGTTACTCGGTCATTGGATAGAAATGAAGGCTGTGGGTAATGCAGGAAACGCATTGCAGAAAATGGCTGAACTGTTGCCTGGAAGTGCACATCTGGTACAACCTGACGGAAGTATTAATGATATCCCTCTTCAACAAATACAGGAAGGGCAGCATGTAATGGTAAAGGCGGGAGAAAAAGTGCCTGCTGACGGGAAAGTTATATCCGGTGAAACATCTGTTAATGAATCAATGGTAACTGGGGAAGCTAAAGCCATAAAGAAAAGCGAAGGAACAACCGTAATAGGTGGTTCGGTTAATGGTTCGGGCTCTATCGTAGTTGAAGTGACAGGTATAGGTGAATCAGGTTACCTGGCACAAGTGATGAAACTAGTAGGGCAAGCCCAACAAGAAAAATCACGAGCGGAATCCATTTCCGATAAAGTAGCCAAAGCGCTATTTTATATAGCATTAATAGTAGGTGTCATTGCATTTATTACTTGGTATGTTATCGACAAAGATATAAATACTGCATTGGAAAGGATGGTAACAGTATTTATTATTGCCTGTCCCCATGCTTTAGGACTGGCGATACCTCTTGTAGTAGCCCGTTCCACATCATTAGGGGCTACGCATGGTCTGCTGATCCGTAACCGCAATGCACTGGAAAAAGCAAACGAAATTTCCGTTGTAACTATGGATAAAACGGGTACACTCACTGAAGGAAATTTTCGTGTTTCCGTTGTTAAAAGTCTCTCGGATAGATGGAATGATGCTGATATACTAAAAACAATGGCAGCAATGGAAGTGCATTCCAATCACCCGTTGGCAGTGGGTATATTAGATAAGGCTAAAGAGAACAAAGCAGATATACCAAAAGCTGAAAATGTAACTCTGATAAGTGGAACAGGTCTATCGGGTACAGTAAGCGGACAGGAAACGAAGATTGTCACCGCTGCTTATCTGGATAAAAACGCAGTGTTATATGATAAGTTTCTGTTTAATGACTTGGCAGGCAAAGGCAATTCCATAAGCTACCTTTTAATAAATAATGAAGTTGCGGGCTTAATAGCTCAAGGTGACCAAATTAAACCGGAGGCAAAACAGACTGTAGATGAACTTCAAAAAGAAAAAATCACTCCGGTCATGCTAACGGGCGACAATGAAGCCTCGGCAAAGGCTGTTGCCGGACAGGTAGGTATTAGCGATATATATGCTTCCCTTCTGCCTGAAAACAAAGAAAAGGTTATACTGGACTACCAGCATAAAGGTAAAGCTGTTATGATGGTGGGCGATGGAGTGAATGATGCCCCTGCTTTGGCACGTGCAGATATTGGCGTAGCTATAGGTGCCGGGACAGATGTGGCAATAGATTCGGCAGATGTAATATTGGTAAAAAGTAATCCGTATGACATTATTCATTTTCTTTCGCTGGCAAAGAATACATCGAACAAAATGGTACAAAATCTATGGTGGGGAGCGGGGTATAATATTATTGCCATACCATTGGCAGCAGGAGTTCTTGCTCCCATAGGCATTATACTGAGTCCTGCCGTAGGGGCTGTGCTAATGTCCGTCAGTACAGTAATAGTTGCTATAAATGCGTTAATGTTGCGAATGAAATAAAATCCATTGATTCATACCTGATGGAAATTTTGATTGTTTTTATTTGATTCTGTTAAGTGTCACACGGGCATATGAAATAACCTGACAAGTTGTGGTAGATATGCCGGTGTGCTTTACCAATGCTTTTTAATAGAAAACTAAAATAAATTAGAATCAAATAATCAATATAAAGAGTTTAGAGTTGATGGAGATAATGTATTATAATCGTTTCTTTAATATAACCAGTTCTATTTGAGTCTTTTCAAACAGAGTTATAAAACTGAAATTATATTACAGGTGTATTTTGACTTTCATGTACTTAAACTTAAATTTGTCGAATTTTGAAATGAAAGAATATAATTCAGAAATATTAAAAGTAGTACATACAAAATTGGAAATGGTTGATATGGAGAGTTGTAATATTTCCATAGAAGAAGCTGAATCAATGATAAATTTCTTGAATGATTGTTTGGAAGAAATGAGAAGTTATTTTCTTTCTTTAAACGCTATTGATTCATCTGATGAAATATGTTTTTTTAAAGAAATCAAGGGGTACGCAACTTCTGTAATGAGTAACCTTATTGTAGATGCCGATAATATCTTTGTATCCGTCCTTGACCTTTATTCAACTAAAGCCGGAAAGAAACTCTATGAAAAACTCGGCTTTAAAGAAATTGAATATTCCGCAATGCGGTATTATACGAACGAACAATAATAAAATTCCGATGGTATAAAACCACCGGAATTTTTCATTTTGCAGGGTTTGGTCGATGCAACCCTCAACCATCGGCTTTTTGCTTCTTTTTCTCCCGCATAAAGCCCCGCTAATGGCTCATGGAAAAAGAAGTCCGGGCAAAGTTTCCCCTGCCCGGATATAAATTCTTAAAATCGTTTTCAAAGGCATTTATAGCCCATTATCGACCATATACCGCAGCCTCCCAGCTACCCACTGAATTGTGGGATTGCGTGGATAATGGAACGTCCTGTGGGCGATATTCTCAATAATAACAACCTCCTGTCGGAGTTGCACCGAATTACATTGCGGGTCTATCTCGTGTAAAAGTTCCTCCAGTTCGTAATAATCTTGTTGTGTGGCAATAATGGGATTGCCTATATATGCGTCTATCCTCATACCTTACCGAATTTATCTGTTTCACACTCAATTATAACGACTTCTGCATCGTGGATATATAAGCCGTTTTCTTTGGCGTAATCTATCGCCAACGCTTCGGAGGTGAACACGCCGAAAAATACACGGCTTGCCCTTGTCCTGTGAATATCTGTTTGGAATAATATAAAGACTGTCATAATTAGGTTATTTATGGAGCGGGATTTCTCCCGCCCCCTGTTGAGTTTCAAATTTATACCGCTACTGCCTCTGCTTTAGATTGCGCTTTGGGTACTCCGACAATCAGCACCTTATCCGTTTGCGGGGTCGGGTTTGCCTCTTTCTTCTCGGATTGGGTCGCTTTGGGCTGTTCCTCACCTTTCGGCTTGGCGGTTTCCGACTTCGGGGCGGTGGCGTTCACTTCCTTTTTGACGGCTTTTTCGGCTGTTTTAGGGGCTTTCTCCGTCTTGGCGGTCTGCTCTGCCTTTTTTGCTTTGACATCGGATTTCGCTTTCTTTTCGGCCTTTTTCAGTCCTGCGATACGTTCGTCCAATCGGGCGTTTTTCTTGTCGTAATCCTCTTTATGAGTGTTTACAATTTCCTCTGTCTTCTCAGGTAGATGCTGTTTTGAGAACGCCAACAGCATACCGCCTTTTTCATCTCCTACGGTTCTTGTGCCGTCCGTAAGGTGGCTATACAGATAATCACGGCGTACAACGGTTTTCTGCTCCTCTGTCAGCGAAGATGCGATTTTGAGTTTCTTCTCGTCCGTCAGATAGCCGTAATAATCGTTTTCTTTCAGTCCTACGGCTTTGTAGTTATGACGGCGCAACTTAGACAGCATAAAGAAATACATTGCCGTTTCTTCATCGGCGGTAAATGCCGACTGTGGTAGATGTTCCGTGCGCAAAAGTTCCTTTAAGCCCTCGGCGGTCTTTTCGTCAGCCAGTTCGTTGTTACGCTTTTTCTTGGCAGTAAGGTCGGAGATTAACTGCTCGTTGCTCTTGGTGTCCTTAGTGGCTACCTCTTTGTAGTACATTCTTACGTTACTATCACCGATTTTAGCGTACACACGAATTTTGCCCTGCTCTTTCAGTTCTTCAAGATGCGCCGTCTGCTTGGTGTACCTTTCCTGCTCCTTGCCGTATTTCTCCTGTGCCTTGTCGTAATCTTCGGAGTTTTTGTACTCGGAGGCTTGCGGTGCGGTCGGTTCTGTGGGGTATGAATTAAGGTTATACGTTTGCACATTCTTAAACTCATAACCGCCCTTTTTGATTATTTGGGTTGCCTCGTTGTCGTGACTGTACTGTTCGCCGACAAAAACGAGTTTCGGGTCGGCAAGGGCTACGGCTTGCGCCTGCTCTACAAGGTATGCCGTTTGTTTGTCCGACAAACATTTTTTGTTGGCACACTTGCCACAACCGCCACTCTCGGCGAACAGGTCGAAATTGCTTGAATTGTGAATACATTTCAGACACTTGGTTTTGTCGAAACTGTAATTATCAAGGTTGTTCGTATAACAGTTCCGTATCTTGCCCTCCAACGCATTAGCGGAGATTTGACACCATTCGCCTGTGCCGTCCTTGCCTAATCGGTCGTTCAAAATGTCCTCCTGTATCTTCTTGTCATACTTGCTTATCACAATCCCCGCCGATGCTGTCAGTTTTCCCTCTTTTACAAGGTTGGCAATTCCTTTGATAAGGTCGCAAAGTTTCAGCGTTTGATAGATATGCTTTTCGCTCTTGCCGTATGCTACGGCGAGGCTTGCAATATCGTACCGCTTTGTGTCGATAAGGCGTTTGTAAGCCTCTGCCGCCTCCATTGGTGGCACGTCCTCACGCTGTAAGTTCTCGGAGATTGAAAGGTCATACGCCTGTTCGTCTGTTACTTCCCGAACGATGCAGGGGATTTCTGAAAGTTTGAGCATACGGCACGCCCTAAAACGGCGTTCCCCGCAAATGATTTCGTAATGTTCGCCTATTTCTCCCTTGCGCCGTACCGTAATGGGCTGTATCAGTCCATGAACGGAGATACTTTGCGCCAACTCTTTGAGCGCATCGGCATCAAAGGTTTTTCGGGCGTTGTAATTGCTTGGCTCTATGAGGTCGGATGCGATGCTTACGGCTTTGCGCTGTCCGTTGTCGGGGGTGCGTACCACTACTGCGGTTACTACTTCGTTTGCTTTCTCTGCTACTGCTACGGCTGTGCCGTTGTTCTTAATTGCTGTCATGATTGTAATTATTAAAATGATTATTGATTTTGTTTTTGATTTTTTCGGCTAACCACTTATCCCGCCTCATTCGGCACTCTGTAAGGGTTGGCATCACTACGCTAAAAAGTTCTCCGTCCGTATCCCGGTAATCGTATTGGTAGAGCCATTTCCCGCGAAAATCCTTGTAACGCTCATAATTTTCTTCTCCTGCGGGGCATACTGATACGCCGTGCAGGTTCATTTTGGGCTGTGTCATATTACTGTCTGTTTTTAGGGTTATTGGCACAAATGGGGCATATAACAAGGATTTCCAAAATGTCGTTATCCTCTTTGTCGGTTACATCGAAACTGCATCTAACGCTGTCGCATCCGCATTTTCGGGGGTTATGCTCAAATGAAAAACTGTTATTCGGATAGTTGTTTGCGTACTCGTTTAACGAGCCTAACGAATTGAAATACTTTGGTTTCATATCTTTTATGTTTTAGAAAATTAATACTATCAAAAGGAGGATAAAGCCCACGATAACGGCAAGGGAAATAAGACAGGACAAAACGCCTTTAATGATTGCCCACGCTAAATAAATCCCTGCGACAACCGCCACGAATGACCACCCCCAGAGGGTAAAACCCGCCACCGCAAAAGCTATTTTCAAAACCCAATCTATGCTGATTGGAAGGTTTGAGAATCGTTGTTTCCTGTTTTTTTCTGCTGTTCGTATCATAATTCTGACTTTTTTTTAGAACGCTATGCCGTATCGGAGCCGGTTATGAGTGATCGAGTTTCAGGGGCAGAGAAAGGTAGTGTTTAGCCGATGCAAGTTTTTCGGGAATAAATACGCTCGCCGGAACGGAAAGAGGAAGATTTTTCACGAAACCGCCCTGCGGCTCGAACTTGCTTCGGCGTGAAGAACACGGAAATACTTTCGCGCATGAAATCGAATCACTTATCGGCGTAATCGGCATTCCCGCTGAAAGAGGAAGAAATTATAAGATACGAGCAGTAGAAAAAATCCCCCTTTCCTCCCGGATAGTCTGAACAGGGAGTAGAAAAAAGCGGCATATTTCGACCGCCGCCGGAATCAGTCTGCACTTTAGGTATAGACAAGTGCAGACGAAAGCTACCAGCCCGCAAAGGATTGGTATATGGTGTATTTTAATGACTTACCTTTGTTATCCCGTAATCATAGTATTAACGAAAAAGGTAAATATTATGGAGATAATAAATATAGAAGCCCGCACTTTCGAGGCTATAATGGCGCGTTTTGAATCGTTTGTTCAGAAAGCCGAAAAACTGATTGAAAGGAACAAAAGTAAAGAGCTTGACGGTTGGCTGGATAATCAGGATGTCTGTCTGATTCTGAATGTCAATCCCAATACATTACAGTATCTACGAGATAAAAGGAAACTGGCTTATACGAAGTTTAACCGAAAGATGTACTATAAGCCCGAAGATGTGGAGCGGTTTATCAACAATCTGAAATCGGAGTAAATATGAGCACAGAACTTGTAACTAAAGATAATGAGCGGATAAAATCTTTATTCTGTTCGCTCGATAGATTGTTAGACAGGATCGAAACCGTAATGACAGGGTATGAGCCGTCTTTGAACGGAGAACGGTTTTTGACCGTTGCGCAAGTTTCGGAAAGGTTGAAAATCAGTCGGAGGGCATTACAGGAATACCGAACCAAAGGTAAAATCCCTTACCTTCAATTAGGTGGTAAAACATTATACCGGGAATCGGATATTCAAAAGTTGTTGGAGCAGAACTATCGTGAGGCATGGGAATAACCCAATCAAAAAATGCCGGATTCAATTCAAAAGGGCTACCAGAGTAATTTCCGGTAGCCCTTTTAAGTCGTTTGCTACATTGCTTTTCTTCGTTCCATCAGTTTATCCATGTCTTCGGAAATTTTCTGGTCTGTAACCTTAGCATAAACTTGCGTAGTGGAAATATTGGTATGCCCCATCATTTTGCTGATACTTTCAATGGGAATACCCTCTGAAAGTAAGAGCGTTCCGAATGTGTGGCGGCTTTGATGATAGCTCATATTGCCCTTGACACCTGCAAGGAAGCCGATTTCAGTAATACAATACCATATCTGGTCGCGGTTAGGCAATGGGAATACAGGCTTCGTATCGTCTTCCGTATTATAGAGCGACAGGATTTGTTCGGCGACCGGATGTAAAGGGACGTAGGCTTCAACCTGTGTCTTTTTCCGATGGATTCTGATAAAGGGTTTGCCTTCTGCCGTTCGTCCGATATGGCGGGGGTACAGTCCTTTCAAATCGACATAAGCAAGTGCCGTAAACGCAGAAAAGATAAAGGCTCGGCGAATCAACTCCTGAAACGTATTAGGCATCGGCTTTTCCATAATCAGCTTCAATTCATTTCTGCTTATGTGCTGTAATTTGGGCGGCTCTTTCTTTTCATACTTCACATCAGCAATCGGATTGAACCGAAGAATTTCTTGGTCAACGGCAATGTAGATCAATCGGTTCAGCCATGTAAAGCAATGGTTGATATGTCCCGACTTATATTCTTTGCCTTTTAGAAACAGTTTATAGCCTTCGCCGAACTCTTCGGTAATATCAGTAAAGGTAATGTCTTTCATTTTCAAGGCAAGAAGATATTCCCGTAAGTTATTTTGAGAAATCTTAGACTGGCGGTAGGTAGAAGTAGAATTTATTTCCAATGAACGTATCCTTAACCGTTCACGTTCCGCCTCGCCCGCCAATAATAGCATAGTGGGGACAGTATGTATTTCGAGAATCGCATTTTTAAGTAAGTCCACACTGACAACACCATATTTTTTTAGTGTGTTTTCATAAGCCTGTTCAATGCGCTGACGAAATGCTTTCAGTTGGTGATTAGCTTTTTCGTCTTTGACTTCTCCCTTTTTACTTTTCCAATCGTTAGGGTTACAAAAAATACCTGTTGTAATTACGGTTTGTTCGCCATCAACAGTAATACGGCAAAATATGGCGGTTGTGCCGTCTTTTTTTACTTTACCCCGGTTTATGTAGAATAATATTTTAAATGTAGATCGCATAATTGTAATATTTATTGATTGTTATAGAACTAATTTTAAATCTTTGGTAGCCTCGATATACTTATCCATATCCTCAAAGAGTTTCTTCGGGGTAACACGGGCGTAAATTTGAGTGGTTTTTATATCACTATGACCGAGCATTTTGGAAACGGTTTCTATGGGAACGCCGCCTTCAAGTGTAATCAGGCTGGAAAACGAGTGCCGCCCCATATGATAGGTCAATGCCCCAGTCATTCCGATTAGCTGGCGTATGCTTTGGAGGTTCCATTTCAGGGCGTTATATTCCATTTTAGGGAATAAGGTTTCCCTTGATGGATTCTTATATTTTTCGATTAACTCGATGGCTTCGGGGAGCAGCTTCACCCGGCACAGCTTGCCGTTCTTACCACGTTGGTATTTGAGCCATAAGTCGCCCGCATCGTCTTTAGACAGGTTGTCGTTGGTTATGGATATAACATCGACGTAGGCAGTCCCGGTATAACACGCAAAAAGGAACATATCACGGGTGGTAATATGCGACCATCGGTGTTCTTCAAACTGTAAATCCCGTATCTTTTCAAATTCTTCACGGCTTAGGGTACGAGGTGGATTAACTTTTTGTTTTAGCAAAGGATAGTTTACAAAGTAATGCCTATCGGAATGCCCCTCTTTAAAGGCAATCCGGCAGATTTTCTTTAATATCGCCAAATAGTGGCGCACGGTTTCTACGCCTAAATTTCTTTCAAGAATGAGATAATCCTGAAACTCTCGGATAAACTGTTCGTTTAGCTGACTGAATGCAAGGTCTTTGACATTGTAGTTTTTGCTGACAAACTCGCCTAATCTTCTCCGGGTGTAGAGGTAATTAGGGATTGTACGGTGGGAAACATCTATTCCGACACGCGCCCTTACTTCTTCAATATGGCGGTCAAAGAGCCGGAACAGTGTCATCTGCGTAGCTATACCGCCTTGAAACAGGTTCTTTACATCTGTGGCATCGAACGATATATTTCGTTCGGTTAGAATGCTGTAAGCCTCATTGATACTAAGCAGTAGCTTATCTATCTTCTCGTTAATTTCGACCGCTTCCTGACTTTTTCCGTTCAAACGGCTGGCTCGCGGATTCCAAAGCGAGAGAGTGCAGGAGAGTTTACTACTGAACTGTGCAACGGTATCGCCGACAGTTATTCTTCCCATAATCGGGGTCTTTCTTGACTTGTCAAGAACACTCTTTTTCAGGTAGAGTAATACCTTAAATTTTTCATCTTTCATACGCTTATATTTTGTGGGTAAAGTTACCCGTTTTATAAGCGCTCTTAATCATGTAAAACGCAGCATATCAACGCAAAAGAATAATTCCAATTACCTGTTTTCTCTTGGAAACAGACAGGCTAACGATTTGGTAACTGAAATGTAGCGCAAATCTGCTTCGGGATAAACATTTCAAATAGCTTTAGAATAATGCAAACCTGTTCATTTCAAATATGTTACCTGCCGAAATGCTTCAATCTGCTTTAGTATAATTCACTGCTTTTTATACACATTGCAAGACATTCGTGTGCAACTTCGGTGCTTATCGCTAATGGTGTACCCATTGAAACTGTATCTAAGATTTTAGGTCATACTAATATTAGAACTACTCAAATTTACGCCCGAATAACCGATTTGAAAGTAAGCAATGATATGGAAATATTGGCGCAGAAGTTAGATGTAGCTAAATGAATTTCAGGTTACTGAAATTTGTTATCATCAGATAACAGCAAGGTGTGTTTAGAGCTGCGGAGAATTATCTCCGCAGCTCTAAACCTTTATAAATAATCACTCCGAAGTCGTGTTTCCAATGAAAGAAAAATTACTCAAGAAACATCTTTTTCGCTCGTCGGGACGGGTGGTCCCGCCCCTTGCCGCTGGGCGTTCCCCGACCAATGAGTTTTTTAGTGAAATATTGTTTTATTTCAATATTGAAAGCTTGATTTCTTGACAACTTGTTTTCTTGATGTCAAGATTGCAAGATTTCGAGATTGCATAGAAGCAAGATTGTAAGACTGGCAGAATGATTGGCAGACAACATTATATCTTTCACATATAGGCAAAAAAATATTTTCTCTTTTCAAAAGCCCATATAGTTTATGAGGGACTTGCGAAAAAAGAAAATAATTTAGTAGAATTAAGTTATGCGTCATTTTCATCCATTCTACGGAGTAAGTTTTTCTGTAAAGTGTCCAAATAACGGGTACGGTTTATTTTTCGCCCTCTAATTTCTAAATAAGCATGATACAAATCGCCTATTTCAATATGGAAAATTATCTCGAAGTATTCAGCAATTTCCTTTAAAGATGCGTTACCTCTATTGAAGTCACCATTTGCTTCTAAAGCATAGATAAGTTCTATCAAAGCTCTTTTTGAGCCAGTCCATAGTAATGCGTCATCAGGTAATGAAGCACGTCTTGTTTCTATAATATCTTCCTTTTCTACATTCTGCAATTTCTGTTGGAGATAGATTTCGAGCATATCATAAGCCAACATCTTAGCAACTCTGTGGTCACAGCAAGTTGAAAATAAAGGATCTTTATCCAACATGCTGCAATTATGACACAATTTGTAATTTTCGTGTCCCCTAAGAAAATAGTATTTATCTAAATGTGTCGCTTTTGAACGATGATATTGATAGAAGTCGAGGTTACTTGCACAAGAATCGACTATAGCCGTTTGTTTCTTTTTATAATGCTCTTTAAGTACTTCTTTGCTACCGTTCGGTTTTCTCAATTCAAGTAAATATATGTCATTGTAATATATCAACTTGCTCAAAATAAATGGCTTGATATTCTTAAAGAACTCTATTTCTTCATCGTCATTCAGGAAGTTGTAGTTATGTATAAACTGCCTTAATTCTTCAAATAAAGGTCTGATAAAGTTGATCATATATAGAGCTTTATCAGAGGATAAATCATTATCAATACAGGATATTTCTATTTCCGTGTTGATTTTGGAAATTATTTCATCGGCAATTTGTCTCATGCTTTTATTCTCTTATCGAACTGTAAAGCCAATTTATGAACAAAGCGTAAATTAACTATTAATACTATTGTCCCAATGATAAAACAGAAGACAATCATACTTATAGAATATTGGGAGTAAATTTTATATATCCCCCAAACAATATAAGGTAGAGATAAAAGCGATGTAACAGCAATAGGAATGTATTTTCCAACAACTATCCATTGACCAATATGGATTAAAATATGAAGTGAAAATCCCATAAACACAGCAATCCATGCACTGTACCATTGCAAAGTTAAAGCCAAAACGGTTACAAGACCAACAAGTACAAATTCTTCTAACACAGCTAATGCAAATGCTGGAACTGACAATCGCTCATAAAGAGTTATTTGCTTTGCTGCTTTAGGGAACTTCTTCGCAATCCATAATCCATCTTTAACAACCCAAGGTTTAAAGCCTATAATCTCCTCAAATTCGTGGAGCATAAAAACAATAGGGAATAGGCTTACAATTAGTTCTAATTCATTCATAATCTTTAATTTTACTGATTTTAAATTTATTTACAAAGTTACTTTGCTTTGTGTTTGGATAATTGAAATATAAGCCATAAATTTGTCCAATCACGCCAATATTTGGATAATGTTTATAACTGCTGGAACATTTAATATTGTACTACAACAAGCCAGTCTGTTTGAAATAGATGAAGCAGAAGTGTTTAGTGTGTTAGGTATTGACAGCTCATTATTCGAGAAAACGACTAATAAAGTTGATAGTAGCATTGTTGGTCAATATCTCGAATACATTGCAAGTCAAAGACATAATACACGAATGGGGCTTAAAATGGGGTTTAACTTTCCTGTGTCTGTAATGGGGGTAATACTCAATGTGTATCAAAATTGCCGTACCCTGAAAGATGTATTCAAAAAATCATCTCTTTACGCTCCGGCAGTCAATACGATATGTCTATTTAGCAACCATACTGATGAACGATATTTTCATCATTCAATGAAAGTCGCAGACGAATTTTCAGAAACTTATCCAATTGCAACAAAGTATATTTGCGAGTCACAATACGGCATCATACTTCAACTTATTTATGCTTTGACAGGGAAGCAGATCACACCTATATTAGTGTATTCTCCATATAAACGGGAAGCCACTCCAGATTTACTGGAAACAAATATATCATGTCCTGTAAAATTCAATGAGACATTTATGATGATCTTTGATAAAGAGATATTGGAAACCCGTATTATCAATGCTAATTCAGAAATACTAATTATTGCAGAGCAATTAATTTCTCAATTGCTTAATAAGGAACAAAATCAAAACACATACTCAGTTGTTCGTAGATATATGCTTCAAACTATTCCCGGAATAAATCTCAATTTGAAAAGTACTGCCCGTGATTTGAACATGAGCGAACGCACGCTTCAACGAAAGTTACTTGGAGAAGATACCTCATATCAAATAATTCTTGATGAAGTGAGGAAAGGGTTGGCAAAAAAATATCTTGAAGAGAACATATCATTGATTGAAATATCTTTCTTATTAGGTTTTGAATCTCAAAGTGCTTTTAATAAGTTTTTCAGAAAGCACTTTGGACAAAAGCCCACGAAATATAAGGATAGACTATAATTTCTTCAGTGCAATTGTATTTGGGGTTAAAAACTTTATTCTTGTCTCTGCGAATTTTATCAGACATATTTTCTATCTTTGTATCCTAACAATTTGAAAATCAAATCATGAATAATCATATAAAAAGGATAGACCGTGCGTATATTGATTGGTTAAATACAATTAAACTTCAAATACGTTCTACGAGAATCCGAATGATAAAAACAGCCAACACGGAGTTGATACATTTTTATTGGCGATTGGGACAGATGATTTCTCTTAAACTGAAAGAACAAAACTGGGGAGACAAAGTTATAAATAAACTTTCAGTAGACTTACGTAATGAGTTTCCTGACATGCAAGGTTTTTCCCGTCAAAATCTATATTACAGTAAAAACTTCTATGAATTTTATGCAGAGCAAATACATATTTCCCCCAATAATTCAATTGTCCCCCAAGTTGAGGGACAATTACAAGTAGCTGAGAATTACAAGGTTATCTTTGATATTCCTTGGGGACATCAAAAGGTGATAATTAGCAAAGCCCAAAACATAGAAGAAGCATTATTCTATGCGCATCAAACCCTATCTAACAGTTGGAGTAGAAGCGTTTTAGAGAACCAGTTCAAGCAACAATTTTACGAACATTACGGACAAGGGCAAACAAACTTTTCGCAGACCTTGCCAGCTCTAACGGCAGATATGGCACAGGAAGTAGTTAAAGACCCATATTGGTTTGATTTTGTGTCTGTATCTCAAAAAGCACGAGAACGAGATATTGAAAAACAGCTTGTAACTCACATCACCCAGTTTCTTCTTGAATTAGGTAAAGGCTTTGCATTTGTAGGGGAACAATATTGTTTGAACTTGAACAACAAAGAATATTTCTGCGACCTTTTGTTCTATCATATTCCTTTGAGAGCTTACGTGGTTATAGAATTAAAAAATGGGAATTTTAAACCTGAACACTTGGGACAGCTAAATTTCTATCAAAATCTAATCAATAACACTCTAAGAGGAGAGTACGATAATCCGACCATAGGGATGTTACTCTGTCGAGATAAGGATAGGATTGAAGTAGAATATGCATTACAAAATATATCCTCTCCAATTGGGGTTAGCGAGTTTAATGTCAGAGAACTGCTTCCTGAAAACTTAAAAAGCAAATTGCCAACAATTGAAGAAGTAGAAGAGGAACTCAATAAAATAATATAAATAAAACATGAAACTTATAAAACTAATCATATCAAACTTTAGAGGTTTGAAAGGAAGTAATACCATAGACTTCACGAATTCTAATATTATATTCTTAATTGGACAAAATAATATTGGAAAATCATCTTTTCTAAGAGCATATGAGTTCTTTATTGACCCCAAACAAATAGCTAAGACTGATGATTTTAATAACTATGATTATTCAACTCCAATAATTATTGAAGGTATATTCGAATTAGATGAAGAAGATTCTGATGATCCTGACCTCAAAGAGAAGAAAGAGCCTAATTGGATTGAAAAATGGGTTGATGAAAATGGTTTTGTAAAGGTTAGGAAAACATGGAATAAACCTAATAGTACATTTGCAAGAGAAACATATTCTCCACGTGAAGCAAGTTGGATTGAAAATGGATTTGGTGGATTACATACAAAATTGACTAAATATACCCCAACTCCAATTGCTATCAACGCAATGGAAGATCAAGCATCGTTGGAAGAAAAAGTTAATAAACTTATTCAAGATGATTTTATCAAAAAAGTGAGAACAGAATATCCAGAAGAGTTTAAGAATCTAATAGATGGAGTAAGAAAATTACAGGAGCGTATTACTGGCTCTGAAGCAGTAGAAAAATTGAATTTAGAACTCAATAAACATTTTCAAGAAGTTTTTGCAGAACTTACTTTAAAAATTCAACCCTCAAAAGAAGAAAATATAAAATTAGAAGATGCATTCAAGAAAAACCATTCTATTTCAGTCGAAAGAGCAGGAACAGAAAGAAAAGAAACTTTTCTCCAAAATGGACATGGGGTCATACGGCAAGCTCTATTCAATTTTCTAACATTTTTAAAAAGAGAAAATGAAGGAAATAAGAAACAATACATTATCTTATTTGAAGAGCCAGAACTTTTCTTGCAGGGAGTGTAATTCAAACTCTGTCTGGTTCTTATTTCGTTTAAATCTCTACAAATATAATTTTTTCTTTTTGGATTTACAAATGCTTCTTAAGGCAGTTTTCGGATGTGTGCAAGGGCGGCGAGGAACGAGCCGTTTATATACCCTTGCACATATCTGGGAAGTGCCTTTTCTTTGCGTTTGAAAAGCTAAAAAGAATCACAGTCTATATGGCTAGGGGCATTCTTTCACCAAATTTGATACGCAACTGCCCGGCTGTGAGTGCCCAATTCTGAAGCGGTTGAGTCCACTTCTTGGAGATGTTGATAACCGCCAGATAGATTAACTTCATCAACGCCATGTCATTAGGAAAAACACCTTTTGTTTTGGTCACTTTTCGAACTTGGCGATGAAATCCCTCGACTGCATTAGTGGTGTATATAAGCCTACGAATATGCTCATCGTAAGCAAAATAGGCTGTTAGTTTATCCCAATTTCGTCTCCATGATTCCAAAACAACAGGATATTTTTTACCCCATTTGTCTTCTAACCTATCCAGATTAAGTCCTGCTAAATCCAGAGTAGGGGCTTGATAGACCGTTTTCAAGTCGCCCATAAACTCTTTTTGGTCTTTAGAAGCAATATACTTCAAGGAATTGCGAATTTGATGGACAATGCAGCTCTGAATGATGACTTGTGGAAAGATGGTGGTGATTGCTTCGGCAAAGCCCGTGAGATTGTCAATGCAGGCAATCAAGACATCTTTCAGCCCTCGGGCTTTCAGGTCAGTTAAGACGCTCAACCAAAAGTTAGCCCCTTCACTCTCTGAGACATACATCCCTATCAGTTCTTTGTGACCATCCTTATTGACGGCCAATACATTATAAACAGCACGGCTTTCAGTGCGCCCACCTTCTTTTACCTTGTAATGCATCGCATCAAGCCACACAATAGTGTACATGGACTCAAGTGGGCGGCTTTGCCATTCTTTAACCTTGGGAACTATACGCTCTATGATCTCACTTAGCGTATTGTGTGAGATTTCGACATCATACATTTCTTCTATATGGGTGGAGATATCCCGTAGACTCATTCCCATACCATATAAGCTAATGATTTTGGATGACATATTGTCTGCCAAAATAGTCTCACGCTTTTTAAGTATCTCCGGACTAAAACTACTGTGCCGATCTTGGGGTGTCTCGATTTCAATCTCTCCGGCTATCGTTTTAACGCGTTTGCTACCACGGCCGTTACGCTTGTTGCCTTTAAGACGCTCTGTTTCATTAAGGTGAGAGGACATTTCACCATCCAAGGCTGCCTCTAGAAATTCTTTTAACAACGGCCCAAACGCACCATCTTTGCCAGTGAGCGATTCACCACTACGAAGTTGAGATAAGGCCTTTTCACGCATTAAAGCGTACTCTTCACTATTTCTATCCATTATGCAAAAGTAATTGTTTTTGGACAGAGTTCAGATTACAGCCTCATTTTATATTAAAAATATTACTATTTATTCTCTATTCCTCAATAGGGCTTGTACTTGCATGGCTTTCAGAAAGATTATCTTCTAACTTTCTTGAGAAATTTTACAAGTCTAATTTTTTGGCTTTGCTAATTTCCTTAACTGCATTATTATTTGCAATATATTCATTAATAACAAATAGACTATTAGAATTGGCAAAAAAGAGTAAATATGCATTTGAGACGACACAATCAGAACTTAAATTAGCTTTTATAATATTAGTATTTTGTCTCATTATATCAATTCCTCTTTTATTACTATTTTCCATAGATGAAAATACAGAAACATGGATTAAGTTAAGATTTGTAATTTTCTCAGCTCTAAATACTATATTGATTTTAATATTACACATCATTATAGATATGGGAAAATCTGTTTTTTTAATTACTAATGCACTTTCCAAAATTGAAGAAAATAGCCAAAAGCAGTAGTTTGCCTTTGCCAAGATTTAGTATATTTGCAAAAATAAAATCAAGCATATGAAATTTAGATATATAGGAACACCGAAAAATATAACAGATCTCAGATCTATTGCTTCAAAGCACAAACAATTGGAACGGAAAAATGTAAAAATTGCCATCGTTGATAATGAGTCATTTCCAATGATCGAAATTCTACAAAGACATAAATTTGATATAGATAAATTTGATGATATTGAGAATATTGAATCATTAAATGGCTATGATATTATTCTTTGTGACATACAGGGAGTTGGCACTAAATTCAATGAAGTCTTCCAAGGAGCTTACTTAGTCAAAGAAATATACAAAAGATATCCTTTCAAAATCATTATAGCATATACTGGTAGTAGATATGATCCTAGATATAACGAATATCTAAAATATGCAGAATATAATATTATTAAAGATGCAAGTTCGGAAGAATGGGTAGAAAAGCTTGATTCAGCTTTAGAATTGGCTAGTAACCCTGAACATCGCTGGAATAGAGTAAGGCGATATTTATTAAATAAAGGAGTTCCTTTATTTGAGCTGACTTTACTTGAGGATGATTTTGTTTGCAGATTCTTAGAGAATAAAAGTTTTGACGATTTCCCTAACAATAAGATAGCTAAAACACTAGATGATGATATTCGGGCTATACTACAATCTTTTACTGCAAATGCATTGTTTAAAATTCTAGTTGGATGAAAAATATAATTTACCCATATCCATTCAAACTATCCACTACTGGTGATTTAAGTGATGGTATAGTTTTTCAGATACCATCTTTTTGTAAAAGTAATCATAAAACAAAAAAATGCCGTGACTTTTACACAAAAGAATGCGAAATAGAAGGCTATAAACAATGCCCATATGGTTTTGCAGTGAGTATAAATCGATTTCTAGGGCAAAAAGTTATTTTTTCGTGCCTATATATTGATAAAATTTCAGACAGAAAAATGGTTCAAAGAAGACTTTCTGAAAAAGATTTTATGCCTCGTATATCACTTGCCAACTACGAAAAATCAATAAACAACATATCGATACTCACTAATTCTTCCGTTGACTTCTATAAAAAAGAAAACGAGGAAATAATTTCAAAAGAAACTTATATTGATAAAATTGAAATATTGGATAATACTTTTCATGAGCTTAGAAAGTTAAATCAAGAATTAAAACTTCAGACTGAACATTTAATCTACCAATCTAATAATTTTAGTTGGAATAATGTTGATGACATAAAGTACTTATCCCAAAATATATTTTCTACATCTCAGTTAATCTCAATTAGATTGAATACTTATGATTTTGGAGTAAACCCAAATCTATCTCTATATGAAGAAAAATCCCCAATTCAAATTCACAAGAAATTCGTTAAAGTTGCACATTGTTTAAGAGAATATGCAAATAAAAAACAGATAAAAATACAAATTACAGGTGAATCATATTCTTCTATTATGGCAAATGATGTATTAGAATTACTTCCTTATTTGATACTAGATAATGCTATTAAGTATTCTTTAGAGAATAAAAATATTGACATTAAATTTAGTGAAAAATCATCTATATTAGAAGTTGTAATTAAAAGTTTTAGCGTACGTCCGCATGAACATGAATTGAGAAAGTTAACAGAAAGAGGAGTGCGTAGTACAAGAATAGATTCACAGATTCAAGGACAAGGTATTGGACTTTATCTCGCAAATTACATATGTGAATTACATAATATATCTATGGACTTCCGCATAGGAAAAGAGCGTTTCTTTGAGAGTGGTATTCCTTATTCAGATTTTTATGTTTCACTTACCTTTTATGATATTATAAAAGATGAAAGCGTTGACTATACTTTCGATATCGATTAATTATTAGCCCATATGGAAGACTTACAAATATAAATATCTCATTTCTATAAATATATTCATATAAATATTATCTTTGCCCCAGTATTCTCCATGAGCAAACTACCGCAAAAGCACGTAGCAAATTAGTGGGTTAAATCATGGGATATGCTTGAAGTTAAAAATATAAAGTTTTAAATATCAGCGTGGTATCTCTGTAAGGAGAATCCCAGGCGGATCACTAAAATAAAAGAGCAATTCAAAGTTTTTTTTGAGTTGCTCTTTTTCATAACGCAGGATGTGCAATATCTTAAACCAAGGATGATGGTAAAAAGAATAAAGAGGCATACTCAGTGTCTACCCGAAAGCAGCACAATAAGGAACTGAATTTTCTATTATAAAGAATCTAAAACAAATACAAATGTCGAAATCGTACAATAGGAATCCTATACGATTGCTTATATTTGTACTATCAGATCGTTTTTCAACAGATACCCTTTCTAAATATGTACAAAGAATACTTACCATGCCATATACTTGCTCCTTACGTTGATAGATATTGGGAGTTCAAAGGCCAAACAGAACAAGGTATGCAAATAAAACTATCTACAGATGGATGTACGGACTTTATGTTTATATTAGAAAACACTGTTAATCATGGTATTATAATGCAGCCTTATCATTCTTATTTTATTGGTCCCATGAACGTCTGTTCGGCATTAATAACATCATCAGGTACTATCAATACATTTGGAGTTCGCTTTCGTCCATGCGGACTATCCCGTTTTATGAAAATTTCTCTAAGCGAATTGACAAATATAAGGTTAAGTGTAAATGACTTAAACACTATTTTTAGCGATTCTTTTGCTGAAAGGTTATTCGAAGAACAGGGTATTCAGTGCAAGATTAATTTAATAGAACGCTATCTGAAAGAGCACCTATATAAAAGCAGCCATACAATGGATGCACAAATCGCATATGCTGTGAATCAAATAAATGCGCATGAAGGCAAGATATCCATAAGCCATTTAATGGACGAAGTTAATCTGTGCCAACGACACTTTGAACGAAAATTCAAGTTACATACAGGTTTCACTCCTCAAAAATACAATAGTATAGTAAAATTCAAGAATGCGATTAAAATATTGAGGAACGAATCATTCGACAACCTTTTATCAGTAGCAGTAAAAGCCGGATATTATGATGCTTCTCATTTATCAAGAGAAGTAAAAAAGTTATCAGGTAGTACTCCAAATTTCTTTTTATCATTGCCACTCGATAATGAGACTACTATCATTTATACAAAATAAAAAAAGTCGGATTCATCCAATACTCGTGTCTTACTATCCTTTATATTTGCAGCATTAACTAAGTATATAAACAGTAAGAACATGAAACTTTGGAAATATAGTGGGACATTTTTAACAGCGACAGGAATCATTCATACGATTTATGCACTATTTATCGGAAAAGATGCTTTTTCGGAAATGCTCAGAAATGGATTAGTAAATTCTATTGGAGAGAATTATAGTCAAGGTTTCACCTTTTGGTTCTTGATCTGTGGAGTAATACTTATCCTTTGGGGGCAAACGCTTCAATATTATATCAGAAAAGAACAAAAACCAGCACCCGTATTTTTAGGTTACTCTATTTTGCTGCTTACCATAATCGGTTGTATTATTGAACCTGCCTCCGGTTTCTGGCTCTTTTTGCCGCAAGCAATTATTATTATTTATTCAAATAAAAAAAGAGGATTGTGATATCCTTCAATTTTGAAAAGAGGGCAGGCCTGTGCCTGCCCTCATAACCATTAAACAAATCACATTCGAATCTTAAAGACCTACTAGCGATTCTGGTTTTAGAAACTCTGCCAAAGGCAGAAAGCGTACACACCTATACAATAGAACACTGCATAACAGCAGCATTAACTAGTCACATACCGCCAAACAGATCGTTTAGAATTAAAGGTATGCGAATGGTGTGAGTCCGGCTACCGCTTTATATCAGACATCTTGAAATGCCGAACATTTTTTCCCTGGGGAATATTCAGATGTCTGCAAAATCTTCTGATATTTATAATATCATTATCACTATAATAACTAAAATTCCAAATCAGATCATCCACATTTCTTACATTTTCAACAATTGCCTTAAAATATGGAAAGTCTACATCACCCAGCGAATGACCAAGCAATGTAATCTCCTTCAACTCATTCAGTGACTCAAAAAAGCCCAAGTTATGATCTATTATGTCATTAGAATGTTTTATGTTCTTCGCATAATAATTTTCCAAACGCTCCTCAATATGATCTACAGCATAATATCTTATTGGATTTTTCCAATTCCCTTTTTTCATATCCTTTAAAAAGAAAGCGAGATAGACCAACTTATCATTGGCAAAATATTTACCCTTCTTATCCTTCAGATTCGGGCGATACCTCCGACGATTTTTATGTTTATGAACCCACTCTTCAAAAGCGACTTCATTATCCTCTACATTATGCCCTAAAACCAAAGAGCCAAACTTCTGCCTTCTATCGCCGTGAATATAAAGAATATGTTCCCGGGAAATATTATATTCTGTTTCAAGAAACAATGTATAATTAAAATTCAGGTAAGCAGCGTTCGGATCAAGATACAGCATATTCTTCCTAAATCCTTTCTTGTAATGTATTGTATTAATCCATCGGTGAAACAGATATTGCATTTCGAAGGTACAAGAAGAAACAACATCAGCAACAATATCTATAGGACCTAAATATTCAGCATAACTAAAATTCTCGTCATCTTCGTATAATCGCGGCAAATTCTCATCAACAAAATCAAAAATACGTTCCCTGTTCAGTTCACTAAGATATTTTTCAAAATCCTTCCATAAATAGTCTTTAGCCCAAGTGTTCTTTGGAGCTGGCAATTTGCGTCCGTATTGTAGGCACAAAAGATAATCATTATAATCATCAAAATTATTCATCATAGATCGGGGACCGAAGAAGAGTTCGAACATCTTCACGACAAAATCATTGTGCTTTAATAGGTAGCTGCGAAAATCCATATATGTAGAATCAGCACCATGATATCTGTCAAATCCATTACCTATAATATAAAGATGATGTATGGGATCACCATTAATTGAATATCTTTTTTTTCGATAAGGTTCGAGCATTTCGGCTCTACGCTGCAGGCAATAATCTTTCATCCCACTGACCAATTCTTTCGTTGAAAGGTCAAGTGGACATTGCATCAAATAATCACGAGCACTATATTTGTCCATATAATCTCTAGCTCGTTTAAAGGTAAGCCCGTCTATTCTCATGAATCCATTGCAAGCTCTGTCAATTAGACGGGCTCTATCAAAAGAATATAGAATATCACTATCGCCAATGTTCATAATTATCAAATTTTCAGTCACAAATTACAGTATCTATTGTTCTAGACCAAACTGTATCATTACATAAGGTAACAAAGATAATAATTTTCAAAGTTCGCTAGTCTCATTGCCCAAAGATAACTAACCAATTTCATACCGTTTGACCTATTGTTATGCAGTTATGAATAAAATAAAACCTCGTCAGCAAATCATATTTTCATCTATCATTCAATTGTTCAGCCTGTTACAATGCATCTTCTTATTCTTTTAATGTAAACAGACACATAGTCTGCTGATTTGAAATTGTCATTCTATAAAATAATTTATGCCTTTAAGCTAACTCACATGATGTGCGATAGCTAATCCATATCATGTGCGGTAGCTATTGCACATTATGTGAGTTAGTTGTCGCACTATATGCGCCAATCAATATCATAGATAGAAAAGCATGATTGCGACATTCAAATATACAGAGAGAGAACATAATACCCAAAAAGAAGGTGCGTTGTATTCATCTGTATAATAGAGCATTATGAAAAAAGTGACTATGAGTTACTTACTCTATTGATGTTTCTTGAATCTACTTTCGAGTTACTGCAATCATTGCAGACGAACACAATAAACATTTTCTCTATAAAAAATAATATCCGCGGGTACATAAATTAATTCGTCCGCCTATAGGCAACTTTGCGTCCGACTATAGGCAAACGTAACGTCGGCTATAGGCAAACTTGCGTCCGGCTATAGGCGGACGAATTAATTTATGTACTGAAAGAGATTATTTATTGCACAAGCCGGAGCTAAATTTAGTATAGGAATTCTTTATCCAATAAACGACTTTTAGATTTATATGATTTGAATTCATATTTGGACGATTTAGTTCTTTTGCGTATCGGTTAGCCCATTATTAAATCATTCAACCCATTTTAAATGATAAGCAAGAAGCAATAATTCAATTGCTGACTTCTATCAATTATTTGATTAGAACACATTTATAGGATATCTATCAAATTAAAGCTCCATTTAGTTATTCTTCAATGTCCGAACAACTAAATGGAGCTTTATCATATATTTCTAAGAATCCTAAATAAGGAAAAGGATAAACCTATTATTATTTAGCGCTTTCCTCTTTTCCTCCACTATATTTTTCTCTTTCGATTTTCAACAATTCCTCAAACAACTTCACAGCTTGATCCATTGAAAAGTGATTTATATTCTCAAGATTTGAGATTGTACCAATATTAGTAGCAGTCGCATTAGAATTCTCATAAAAGTTATTTGTATAGTACAGGACAGTTTCTTCGGTGAATTTTTTTAATCCTTCTTCAGTAACACCCAATGCCTCTGCTACTTGCTTCACTCTTTCATCGTCAAGCTTCTCTGTCTGCTCCATCTTGGAGACAGCTTGCTTGGTAATACCCAGTAAGTCTCCTAAATCAGTTTGAGTCATTCCACGAAGGCGACGCACTCTTTCTATTTTCCGCCCTATGTGTAAGGCATTGGTATAAGTCTCAGGTTTCATAATAATGGTTCTTGCTTAGAATTTATTTGTTCTGTGATTATTTGTTTGCGTTTTTCAACAACTCAATCTTTTCCCTTTCGCTCTGCAACAAACGTTCATACAACTCCACGATTTTATCAAGAGGATTAATTTGTTGTGTATGAGCATAAACAGTTGCTGTTGCTCCCGGAGAAATCGTAGCATCTTTATAACTATTAATATTATAAATAGCTCTTTCGACGTCAAAGTCTCTTATTACTTCAGCAGATACCCCCAAGGCAGTAGCTATCTGCGTTAAAAGCTTATCTTCTATTTCATCTTGCTTTTCTATTTTTGAAATCTCCTGTTGACTAATACCAAGATCAGCCGCCAAAGCTTCCTGCTTCATGCCTAAATACACACGAATCCTCTGTAAATTGCGACCGACATGCCTTTGGCTAGCCTTATCTTTTATTTCAACATCCATATCATTGTTATTTAAGTGAATACGTTTAGGCAAAGATAGTAAGAATCAACTTAATTCAAATAAAAGTCAACTTTATTTTTTTCAATCCACAACGCTCTATGCCTACTTTTGTCCAATCAGTCTAAATAAACTGATATTGATCGTGGCGCCACATCAAATACATACACTCAGAGATTGACCGTCAATTCACGGTACAATCGCAGTTTTAACCAATAAAATCTAATAGCCTATGAGGTAAATCAAATCGGTATAATCGGAACATAGATTTAAATCATTCAGAGATTTAACTATTCAAAAACCAATTAGTGAACATACAATTAAACAAAAAACATGAAATCATTTTCTGATAAAACAAACATAGGGACAGACGTTACCCTAAAGACAGTTTATATGATAAGATTCTACCTGCTATTCCTTTTAACAGGAATAATATCGGTAGTCGGAGCCACACAAGTCTACGGCCAGCAGAGCAGAAGCATCTCCGGCGTAGTGAAAAACTCTCAGGGAGAGACGATAATCGGAGCTAATATTGTAGAAAAAGGCACAAACAACGGGACTATTACAAATGTAGACGGACTCTTCACGCTGCGTGTGTCGCCCAACGCAGTACTCAAAGTATCTTATATGGGATACATAGAACAGGAAGTCAGCACACGTAATAAAAGCAAACTGGAAATCACAATGGTGGAAGATGCCCGACTGATTGACGAAGTGGTAGTAGTAGGATACGGCTCCGTCAAAAAGCGGGATCTGACAGGAGCGGTAACCTCTGTCAAAAGTGCCGAGGTACTGGCTGCTCCTACCAGTAATGTGATGGAAGCTCTTCAAGGAAAGATACCCGGCATGGACATCACCAAAACATCGGGACAGGTAGGCGGTGAAGTCAGCATCCTGCTGCGTGGTTCGCGTTCCATATATGGCAATAACGAGCCACTGTTTATTATCGACGGAATCCCCGGAAGCTATAGTCAGGTCAACCCTTCCGATATTGAAAGTGTCGATGTTCTGAAGGATGCTTCATCCACCGCCATTTACGGTTCGGCAGGAGCAAACGGTGTTGTGATTATCACCACCAAAAGAGGAAAAGAAGGCAAAGCCACAATCAACTTTGACGCGTATTACGGCTTCAGCGGATCGCCCAACTACAAACACGGAATGACTCAGAATGAATGGGTGACTTACCAGAAAGAGGCATACCGATATAAGAACGGTGATTTCCCTTCCGATATGTCTGCCCTACTGGGCAAGCAGGCTTTTACAGATGCGTATAATGCCGGAAAATGGATTGACTGGGTAGACGAGGTTTCCGGTAATACAGCTACCACACAAAAGTACAGCCTTTCGGTAAGCAGCGGAACGGAAAAGACAAGGATATTCGCTTCGACCTCCTACAACCGGGAAGAAGGCCTGCTCAGCAATGAAAATCTGAACCGGTACTCTTTACGGCTCAACATCGACCAGCAACTCTTTTCGTGGGCGAAAGTCGGTTTCACCTCCAATCTGGTGTACCGTGATTTGAATTCCGGCGTGAAAAACACGTTTACCCGTTCCCTCTCCGCTTTCCCGTTGGGGGATGCCTACGATGAGGAAGGCAAGATCAATCACGAATATATCACAGGGCAGTATTCGCCGATGGGAGATTTTATAGAGAATCAATATGCGAACAACACCCGTTCCACTTACCTGAATATGAGCGGGTATGTCGAGCTGACTCCTCTCAAAGATTTCACATTCACCAGCCGGATCAACGGGACATTGAACCATTCCCGACGAGGACAATACTGGGGAAACCAATGCAACGCCAACCGTCCGAGTTATGCGGGTTCGCCTCACGCTTCCATCACCAATGACAACGCATGGAATTACACGTGGGAAAACATTCTGGCATACAGCACGACCCTTGCCAAAGCGCATACGGTAGGAGGTTCTTTAATCACTTCGTGGAACAAGAACCAGTCGGAAAGCAACATGGCTGCCGCAAGCGGACAGATGGTAGACCAATGGTCGTTCTGGCGGTTGACTTCGGGTTCCTCCCCACATGTGGAATCGGACTTCGCACAGACACAGAAAATGTCTTTTGCTTTCCGCCTCAACTATTCATACAAGAGCAAGTACTTATTCAACTTCTCCACCCGTTGGGACGGTGTCTCACAATTCTCCGCCGGACACAAATGGGATGCTTTCCCGGCAGGCGCCATAGCCTGGAGAATTTCCGACGAGGCTTTTATGGAAAAGGCACGAAGCTGGCTGGACAACCTGAAACTGAGAGTCAGCTATGGCATCACGGGCAACTCCGGCGGAACGGACGCCTATAGCACCACTACCCAAGCCTACGTATATTCTGCCAGCGGAGTCTCCATCAACGGAAAAATCGTTCCTTTCACACAATACTCGGAGACTTACGGCAGTGCCGACCTCGGTTGGGAAAAATCGTACAACTGGAACATCGGTCTGGACTTCGGCGTACTGAACAGCCGCATCGACGGTTCCATTGAATGGTTCAGAACAACCACCAAAGGATTATTATTCAAGCGCATATTGCCCATCACCAGCGGACTGACCGGATGGGGTTCTCCTCTGTCTATCTGGCAGAATATCGCCCAAACCAGCAATCAGGGCGTGGAAGTGATATTGAACTCCCACAATATACAGCACAAGGACTTTACATGGAACACGACCCTGTCCGCTACCTGGAGCAAGGAGAAGATAGACAAGCTGCCCGACGGTGACCTGATCTCCGAGAACCTGTTTACCGGCGAACCGATTCACGCCATTTACGGCTATAAATATGCAGGAATCTGGGGAAGTGACACTCCGAAGGAGACGCTGGATGCGTATGGCGTAAATCCGGGATTTATCAAGATAGAGACAGTGGATAAAAACGGAGACGGCGGAGTACATAAATACAGCACCGACGACAGACAAATTCTGGGACACACGAATCCGGACTGGATCATCGGACTGAACAACTCCTTCACCTACAAGAACTTCGATTTATCCGTCTTTGCAATGGCACGCTACGGGCAGACAATCAACAGTGACCTGCTCGGCTACTATACCGCAGAGCAAAGTGTGACCAAGAATCAGCTGGCAGGCGTGGATTACTGGACAGAGGACAATCAGGGCGCATACTTCCCGCGTCCCGGAACGGGAGACGAACAAAAAACGGTATATCCTTCGCTGAGAGTACACGACGGCTCCTTCATCAAGATCAAGAATATCACTTTGGGATATACCCTCCCCGCCAACATTTCCCGCAAGGTATTGATGGAGAAATGCCGCATCTACGCTACGGCCTACAATCCGTTCATCTTTGTGAAAGACAAGCAACTGAAGGACACAGACCCCGAAACGAACGGTTCGGACGCGTTTCCCACCTATCGGCAATTTGTATTTGGAGTTAATCTCACATTCTAATTAAAGAAGAAAATGACAATGAAAAGTATACATTTAAAAACAGTTTTTTGCTCTGTCCTGCTGTCTGCACTATTCCTGCATTCCTGCTCGCTGGAAGAGTACAACCCGGGCGCATTTACCAATGAAACATTGGCTACCTCAACCGAGGGATACGAAACACTGATCAACCAGTGCTACTTCGCAATGGAAAGGTTTTACTACGGTGCCGCAGACTGGATGTCGCTGACCGAAGGGGATACGGACCTCTGGACGTACAAGGCTAACCAATCGACAAGCTACACCGAATGGTTCTGGTTTTTCGCCGGCACATCGCCCAACACGACCTACACCAATAACTGGTGGAACGGGACATATGACGGAATAGGTTCCTGCAACGAAGCCATCGCCTTAGGCGACAAGCCTCCCTACACCACAGAAGAGGAACGGAATGCGAAAATTGCCGAAGCCCGCTTCATGAGAGCTGTCTATTACTTCAACGCAGTGGAACAATTCGGAGGGGTAACCATGCTTACGGAACCGGAAACCAGCCTCAACTACTCTCCTGTCCGCACCGACCCGATGACTATCTACAAAGAAGTCATCCTGCCCGACCTGAGATTCGCATCCGAATGGCTGTCAATCGGGAATCATGCCACGACTACCACTCCGACCAAGAAAGCCGCTCTCGGCTTTTTGGCAAAAGCCTGTCTGCAGACCTACGAGTATGGAAGCACGGAATACCTGCAGGAAGCTCTCGACGCAGCCTTACAGCTGATCTCCGACTGCGAATCGGGTGGCGGGAAATACAACACTTATATGTATCCTACGTACAGTGAAGTATTCGAAGAAAGCAATAACAGGGAAAACAAGGAAGCGCTCTGGAAACATCGCTGGTATGCAGGCACGGACGGACACGGTTCGAGCAACGGTAACTACAAGCTAAACCGCAATGACGAGTATTTCCTGTGTGACATCAATAAGTTCGGTGCCCGTGAAGACAATCAGGAGACACGACTGACATGGGAAGGCTCCATCAGCGGCATCTTCATGCCTACGCAACACTTGCTGAATCTGTATGTACAGAATGACGGCACGTTAGATCCCAGATTCCACCAGTCATTCACTACCGAATGGAAGGCCAATAAAAGTTATACTTGGGACGAAAGTGCCGTACACATGTACGACAAAGACGAAACAGTTATCGGCAAAACTCTGAAGAAAGGTGATCCGGCCATTAAATTTATCATGCCGCAGGATGCGGATTATTCTACGGAAAAACAGAATGAGCACAAGACCGACTATTTGTTGATTGATTACAACCATGTCTACAGTGATAGAAACAACAATGTGAACATGAACTACTCGTATACAAATGTAACAGGGAATTACAAGAACGACGGTACCAGCGAGAATCTGTTCCGTTACTATTATCCGTCACTAAACAAGCACAACAGCAGTAACTATTACGTTGCAAACGCCTCCAAACAAAGAAACGGAAACTTAAACGCTACGTTTATCATGCGTATGGCGGAAGTCTATCTGATTGCCGCAGAGGCTGACATTTATCTGAACGGAGGAACGAATGCCGCCAAATACCTGAATAAGGTTCGCGGGCGTGCCGGAGCAAATCCGTTAACGGGCGGCATGACGGTTCGTAACGTATTAGACGAAAGAGGACGCGAACTATGCGGTGAATATTGCCGTTTCTACGATTTGAAACGGACAGGGATGTTCAAGAGTTCCGATTATCTGAAAGATACTCACCCGGATCTCGCACGGTTCTTTAATCCGAATTATGCTTTACGTCCCATTTCTACGACCTTTACCGCTACCATTATCAACGGCAGTGAGTATCAGAATCCGGGATATTAAATTGTAAGACCTATATACCCAATCATTATCGGTACGATAATCCATATAGCCACGCTATTTATCGTACCAATGATTGGGGATATTTTCCACACCTTTCCACATTTTTCCACACCTCCCCAATAATATCGTTTTTTTCAACTCTGCTGTTAATCTGTATCTTATCCTTTCAGCATTTCTTTATATCCTATTGGTATATCCTTTGTATCGACTTTATAGCAAATGTATTTTTAAATATAAAAGTATGAAGATTAATCAAAGGTTAACATTATGTTTTAGCTTATTGTTTTGTTTGTTGAGTATTTCGTATGCGTCCGCTCAGCAACTGAACATATCCGGTGTTGTTATATCATCAGAGGATAATGAACCACTTATCGGTGCCACCGTCAGTGTAAAGGGGAATCCCACCAAAGGAGTGATTACCGATATCAACGGTCAGTTTCAATTGTCCGTGGAAACCGGAACCAAGCTGCTGGTCGTATCCTATGTGGGAATGAAGACACAGGAAATACGCGTCCCCCGCAAAGAGAAAGAACTCAAAATAGTACTGATCCCCGAAACGATGGATATTGACGAGGTAGTAGTAACAGGGTATGGTAATTTCTCCAAATCCTCGTTCACAGGATCGGCCAATACGCTGCGTACAGATATGCTGAAAGAAGTGCCCGTGATGAGCGTTGAGCAAAAGTTGCAAGGTATGACTACCGGTGTACAAATAACCAGCAGTTCCGGTCAACCGGGCGCCAACCAAAGTATTCGCATCAGAGGAATGGGATCGTTCAACGCTTCACAAGAACCTTTGTTTGTCATAGATGGAGTACCGGTTACTTCCGGGAGTATGAGTTCCGGTGGTCCTGATGCAGCATATATGAACAATTCCAAGACCAATATAATGAGTACGCTGAATCCGTCGGATATTGAAAACGTAACTGTAATCAAAGATGCGGCAGCGGCTTCCCTGTATGGTTCCCGCGCCGCCAATGGCGTCATATTGATTACGACTAAAAAAGGAAATACCGGAAAGGTACGCGTGGATTTGAACGTATCAGGCGGCTTCTCTCATGCGGCCGTCGACTTCCGCCCTACCCTCAACGGTGACCAACGGGAAGAGCTGCTCTATGAAGGATTGCTGAACTACGCAACAGACAATGGCATGGAGTCTCCGACTGAATATGCCAGTTCCAATATCGGCACATATGCGTATAAGCCGGCCATGGGATACACGGACTGGCGAAAAGAGCTGCTCCGCACCGCTATGCATCAGAGTTATGAAGCTTCCGTCTCCGGCGGTAACGACCGTTCTACATTCTATGCCTCGCTCGGCTACAACAATCAGGAAGGATTGGCCAAAAACTCCAGTCTGGACCGTTACTCAGCACGCTTGAACGTTACGCAGAAAGTCGGCAAATACGGGGAAGTAGGAGCAAATATGATGTTCTCGCAAATGAATCAGGAAATGAATGAGGAACGCGGATCATCTATCAACCCTTTCCTGTGCGTAGCCATGACCATGACACCTTCCATGGTGGTGCGTGATGAAGAAGGAAACTACGTAGGAGCTTATGACGGCACCAGCCTGAACCCGTTGCGCGACATACTCACCGATTACAACCGCGTGCGTATGACACGTATGTTTTCAACCGGTTACGCAGCGATAGAGCCAATCAAAGGTCTCAAACTGAAAGAGACATTAAGCTATGATTATACTATCCAGAAGGATTCACGCTACTATAACCCTTTGAGCTCGGCAGGTCCTAAAAGCGGAAGCGATGCCCAGACAGCCAAAGGCTTCATTGAATACGGCAAACTGATCTCATCGACCTCACTGAACTATGTGCGTACTTTCGCCCGCAAACATCATCTCGATGTATTGGCGGCTTATGAAATAGAAAGCTACCAGACAGACCACGCTTCGGGTGAAAAGTCCAAACTCCCCAGTGATAAACTGACAGAACCGGATAATGCCGCCGTACTGAACAGTTTCAAGTCTGCCACCCAAGCCTATCGGATGATTTCTTATCTATCACGACTGAATTATGACTATGACGACCGTTACTACATCGCCGGAAGTTACCGTCGCGACGGAAGTTCACGCCTTTCACCCAACAACCGCTGGGGAAATTTCTGGTCTGTGTCGGGTATGTGGCATTTAGGCAACGAGAATTTCATGAAAGCCGTAAAGCCGGTTTTGAGTGATGTCAAGATACGTGCCTCGTATGGTGTAAACGGAAATCAGCCCGGTTCATACTACGGCTACAAAGGATTGTACAGTTATGGAGAAAACTATATGGAGGCAGCCGGATCGTATGAATCGGCACAACCCAATGATCTGTTGACATGGGAAAAGAATTACAGCCTGAATCTGGGCATCGACCTTTCATTTATCAATCGTATTTTTGCGAGTCTGGAATATTACAATCGGGATACCAAAGACTTGCTTTACAGTCTCCCCATCAGCGCCACTACCGGATTTACCAGTTATTTAAGCAACATCGGACGCCTGAACAACAAGGGAGTAGAGTTTGAATTGCGTACGCTGAACGTTGTTTCCAACGACTTTAACTGGACCAGTGTTTTCAACCTGAGCCATAACCGGAATAAGATCGTTTCACTCAACGGACTATTAGACCAGACGATTGAGGGAACATGGTTCATCCATAAAGTGGGACTCCCCTATCATACGTTTTATGTAAAAGAGTTTGCCGGAGTAGACCCGCTGACCGGTTCTGCCCAATATTATCTGAATACAAAAAATGAGGACGGAAGCTACAATCGGGAACTCACCACCGATGCTGCCAAAGCAGAATCCATTCCGTACAAAACCGCTACTCCCAAAGTATCGGGAGGATTCACCAATATTCTGAATTACAAATGGATAGACCTGACCTTTACACTGACTTATTCACTGGGCGGTTACTCGTTCGACAAACTGGGAACTTATATTGAAAACGGCAGCAGTTCCATCTACAGTTCACGATACAACTTGCCCGCATACATGATGAACCGTTGGCAAAAGCCCGGAGATCAGACGGATATCCCACGTTTCGTATATGGTGAACCGGCTACTTCCACCAACTCGTCCCGCTATATCCACAGCACCGATCATTTACGCCTGAAAAACTTTACCCTCGGCTTCACACTGCCCAACCAGTGGACTCAAAAGCTGATGATTGACAAAGTACGGGTATATTTCTCGGGAAACAATCTGCTTACCTGGGCCAAATGGAAACAGTATGACCCCGAAACACCCGTTAACGGTGAAGTCTTTTGCGAGGCTCCCGCCATGCGTACTTTCAGTTTCGGAGCTCAATTATCATTCTAACATCCCTATCATTCTAACTAAATAAACAACATAATGAAACGAATTCATATATACCTACTTACAGCAATGGCTCTACTGAACAGCTCCTGCTCGGCAGACTGGCTAGACCTTAACACCACCAGCTCGGTAGAAACAGGACAGGCCATCGTAACATTGGACGATGCCCAGATCGCTCTGAACGGAATTTATCGTCTGGCATCCGGCCATAGCTATTACGGAGACAACTATTGGTATTACGGCGATTGCCGTGCCGCCGATGTACAGGCACGTATCACCAAAGGAGACGGAAAACGCGTATCTCCCTATTATGAATACAATGTGCTCGCTTCCGATAATCTGAATATTGTACTGCCGTGGAATACTGTTTATAAAGTAATACGACAGACGAATAATCTGATACAGAAAATAGAGTCGGGCAGTATTCAAAGCAGTGATACTAAAGAATTGAACCGCATCAAGTCCGAAGCGCTGGTGATGCGGGGACTTTCCCTCTTCAACCTGACCCGGTTGTTCGGAATGCCTTATACGAATGACAAGGGGGCTTCATTGGGAGTACCCATCGAGACCTCCCCTTCCGATCCCACGCATAAACCGTCACGCAGCACTGTAGCGCAATGCTACGAACAGGTAGTCAGCGACATGAGCAATGCACTGTCCGGGTTGAGACAAGAGACATCCAATGGCTATATAAACTACTGGGCAGCTCAGGCATTACTGTCAAGAGTCTATCTGAATATGGGTGAATATCAGAAGGCTTATGATGCCGCTACGGATGTGATCAAGAACAACGGCGGACGTTATCAGCTTTACAGCTATGAGGAATATCCCAATGTATGGGGGCAGGATTTCCAGTCGGAATCATTATTCGAACTTTACATCACTTTATCCGAACCTTCAGGAGGTACGGGCGGTGAGGGCGCTCCGATGGTTTATGCCAACGAAGCAACGGTCGACTGGAATAATCTGATCTTGTCGGAAGATTTCCTGAACCTGCTGAATGAAGACCCCAAGGATGTACGCCACTGCCTGACAAAGGAATCTGTCATCGAAAACAACACCGGACTTCCGGCTGCCGCCATGCACGAGAAAGTCTATCTTGCCAAGTTCCCCGGCAAGACCGGAGATGATCCCAAAACTAATAACATTTGCATCATCCGCCTTTCCGAAGTCTATCTGAACGCGGCTGAAGCGGGACTGAAAAAAGGAACGGATATTGAAGAAGCACAAGGTTATCTGAATGACATCATCAGCCGCCGTACCACGGATACCAGTCAGCAAGTATCAACGGAGACTTTTACTCTGGACAGAATTCTTAAGGAGCGCCGCAAGGAACTGGTTGGCGAAGGGGAAGTCTTCTATGACTACTTGCGCAATGGTCTGGCTATTGAACGCAAGGGCAGCTGGCATCTTGAGACCTTGAAAGCGTCTAACGCACAAAAGATAGAAGCTACCGATCTGAGAATAGCCCTGCCTATTCCGCAAAGCGAAATAGATGCCAATCCGAATATACAGCAGAATCCAAGGTAAGCAACGTCAATTGATGTATACCATTTCCGGAATAAGCTGGCTATACTCACGTGTTTAGCCTCTTCCCGATATCAAAGAAGGTACATTTCACCAAAGAATGAAGTGTACCTTCTTTGTCTTTCAGCAGCAGTTCCCACTCTCCTGTTTCTCTCCTCCTTAGTGAACGAATCGATAAAACACCCCCTTTTTCACCGGCATCTATTGTGGGCAGAATTGTTTTTCCTATTTTTGTACTTGACAGAAAATTATTAAGGACTACTTTATGAGAAACATTATAGATAAGATGAACTCTTTGTATCCCATTTCGGATGAAACGATACAAATACTAAAAGAAAATACAGTATTATGTCATTTTCCAAAGAGGCATCAACTGATAGAGGCTGACAAATTTTGCAAATCGGCTTATTTTATTGAAGAAGGAATGACCCGCTCTTTCTGGCTGGTAAACGGAGAGGAAATAACGACTTCCTTTGCGTGTGAGGGAGCGATTGTCTTCAGCATGGATGAATTGTATTATAATAAGATGAGTGAAGAATTTGTGGAAACGCTTGAGGACGTTGTCGCATACAAAATATCACTGACCGATCTGCTCCGGCTGTTTCAGACCAATATCGAACTGGCAAACTGGGGAAGAGTGATTCATCAAAACGAATACAGACGCCTGCACCGTTCGCACAAAGACCGCCTCACCCTGTCTGCAAAAGAAAGATATGAAGCATTCAAACTTCAGTTTCCTCAAATGTGCCAACGGATACAATTGGGATATATCGCCTCTTATCTGGGCATCACACTATCAACACTCAGCCGCCTCAGAGCATACAAATAATTCCCATACACGGCAAGATTTTGATGCAGGACAAATTTTTAAACTTATAAATTCCGTATTTTTGCGGCTTCTTCAATGACTAATACTAATTTGAACAATAATTTAAAACATGCAAAAAATCTCTTCCTCTGCATTTGCAGACTCTAAACCCCATTACGTACTCCTTGACGGACTGCGAGGGGTTGCGGCTCTTCTGGTGATATGGTATCATGTATTCGAAGGCTTTGCTACAAGTCCCATAGACCAAAAATTCAATCATGGGTATCTGGCTGTCGATTTCTTCTTTATTCTGTCGGGCTTCGTTATCGGCTATGCTTATGACGACCGCTGGAAAACAACGATGACCCAAAAAGAGTTTTTCAAACGCAGATTAATCCGTCTGCATCCGATGGTTGTTATGGGAGCCGTTTTGGGTGCTATTACATTTTGCATACAAGGCTGCGAGCAATGGGACGGTACCCGTGTTTCCATATCGATGGTAATGGTGGCTATGCTTCTCAATCTTTTCCTGATTCCGGCTGTTCCGGGCACGGGTCCCGAAGTCCGTGGAAACGGTGAGATGTATCCTTTGAATGGTCCCAGCTGGTCTTTGTTCTTCGAGTATATCGGTAATATTTTGTATGCCCTATTTATTCGCCGGATGTCTACCAAGGCACTTACGATACTTGTTGTGATAGCAGGAATCGGATTGGCTTCTTTCTCGATATGCAATCTCTCCGGTAGTCATCATTTAGGAGTAGGCTGGTCGATGATCGACTATAACCTGATCGGAGGTTTTCTACGTATGTTGTTCGCATTCTCTATCGGATTATTGATGTCGCGCATCTTTAAACCGGTCCATATCAAAGGGGCCTTCTGGATATGCAGTCTGTCGATTCTCATTTTACTTACCATGCCGTATGTAGGCGGTGAGACATCTCCGTGGATGAATGGTATTTATGATGCTGTATGCACCATTCTTATTTTCCCACTACTTGTCTATCTGGGTGCTTCGGGAAAAACGACAGATAAAGGTACAGCCAAAATCTGTAAATTCCTGGGAGATATATCTTATCCGGTATATATCATACATTATCCTTTCATGTATCTGTTCTATGCCTGGTTATGGAGCAAAGAGCCACATATCACTTTCTCCCAGTCATGGCCGGTAGCCTTATGTGTCTTCTTCGGAAGCATTGTGTTGGCTTACCTTTGCCTGAAACTGTATGACGAGCCTGTAAGAAAGTGGTTGAGCAAGAAGTTTCTGACAAAGAAATAAGGTAATTATCATAACAGAGAAGGGCGAACACTCCATTATAGTTACTCTTCAATAAGGCATTTTGACACAAGGTATATAATAAAAAGAAGCTTTCAATATCACTGAATTCAGTTTTTTATCGAGAGCTTCTTTCATTATATAACCTAACCAGCATTATATTCATTAAACTTATCCGAAAGAAAAGTCAAAATGACCTTCATTATAAATTTCAATTAATCCATTCTTGCGTTCAATCACTACCTTGTTTTCACGAGCCAGCCAACCGACTGCCAGAGCTGTGCTTTCCACACTCAGATTTACTTTCCGGGCAAGTTCGGGAATCGATATTCCATCAGCTTCATTAAGGGCGTGCCATACTTTGCCTGCGTTGGCACCTACGATTTTCTTATCCATAGTAGTCTTTTTTTTAATTAATAAAAAGGAAAACTAACTCGTTAAAAAAGCAACGCACTTTTACGATAAAACCCAAAATGAAGATCTTTTCATATGTTTTGAATGTTATGTCAAGAATAGATATAAAAAAACGTGAGCCTTTTCTTCCCAAATGTAGCAACAGGAACTACCAATCCCTACAACACAAATGAGAAGAACGCCCACGCAAAGTATATGTATAACAAGCGTAGGCGTTCAGTCATTTTTACGTGTTGTAATATTTACCCTGAGGGTAAAAGAAATTGGTAGTTTCGTTACTACGTAAAAAAGCTGAACGCTTTTCGATATTTAGTCTCAATGAACGCACCTTTCAACGGCTATACAAATATAATAAAAATCAGAATTAAAAGTTACAGTATCCCTCCTTTTTTATTCCATTACTATTAGATTATCACATTTTTTAGCACTACAGTCGTAAAAAGACATTGTTGAGCACGATTCGGCTATACTTTTATCTGATAAAAGTAATAAATAAACAGCTATAAAAGCCGGAATTATTCTCCGGCTTTCGTCTTTTTCTCACGATAAATAACCTTATCTCTCTGACTGATTGTCCACAATCCGTCTATAAACCGTACATTTTTCGTATCATCATCCTCCACGTTCCATGCATAACCTCCCGAAGGTAAGCCACGTCTTTCCAGAATCTCATTCGGTTGTTCATCAGAGAAGAAAAGTTCCAGACGTGTGGAATCGGGGCTGAACACTATAAAAGCAGAGGCAGTGCCTCCATCCACAGCTTCTGTCCGGATACCTTTTTCAAACAACCGGATGCAGTCTTGCTGCACTTCACACCATACATATCCGGCAGAGCCGATACAACCGTGTTCATCCCGATCGCCTCCAAGTTTGAGAGATTGCGGATACTGGACTAATTTTGAGGCCTGCATCCCCGGTGTATATTTACCGGTATAGAATACTTCCAGAGTATCATTCAGAAGCAAGCCATCGACTTCTTCTTTATTCGCGTTCATCGTACTGAATGAAAGAGTATCATTCTTGTCTGTAACAATCGCCACTGTATTCATGGTCGCATCACAAACAATGCCTTTTGAACTTGTCATACCTGACGAACAACTTCCCATGAAACACAAAACTCCTAATGCTGCCAATACTGTTCTCATATCTTTTTTATATAATTGTTGGTTCTAATATCATGCAAATATAAAGGATATATGGAAAAGATGTTATCCTAACAAGCAGAATAACAAACAAGTTTGCTTTTATAGAATGCAATTCCGCATATATTTCATTCATTTGTCTATATTTGCATTATTGCGCAGTTGCGCAAAAGAAACTTTAAAACAGAAAGAGAGGAATTATGCCAGAGTTTGATTTTTCCCCAATAACAGAAGGGATTTATAATGTTATAGAGACAGAAGAAAAAGTATTAACCAGCCTGCCGGAAGAGACAATCACACAAAAACGTAACAGGCAGAATCGTACTATCAAACAAATTCTCGGACATTTGATTGATTCCGCCTCAAACAATCATCAACGGATGATCAGGTTGCAATACAGTAAGGATCTGCTTTTCTTTCCTGATTATCGACAGGATAATGATCTGTGGATAGCCTTGCAGGATTATCAGCATACGGACTGGAATAATCTGATTCAGTTATGGAAATTCTTTAATTTGCATATCATTCAGGTAATAAAGTCGGTAGATCAAACGAAACTAGATAGTTACTGGTGTGACTTCGAAGGGACAAAAGTCACTTTAAAAGAAATGATAGAAGGATATTTAGATCATCTGAATCTCCATATTCAGGAAATTCACGAACTGATTTAGCAGCCTGTTTGCTATATGATATAGTAGAGGACAGAGATAAGAAGATTAATATTTTCTTATCTCTGTTATTGCAGCAGATTGAGTCATTGTATCATAAGTCAATAATCCTTCCGTACTAATTTTGATGCTTCTCCGGTTTTATTTTTAGAATCCCATAGCCTCTTTTACCAAAGACATTTCACGATGGGAAGTCAGTTTCTCCAATAAAAGAAGGGCTACTCCCGAAGCGGTTTGAGGACCATAGGACGTGATTATATTGTCGTCCACCACTATCGGTTCATGGACGATTATTGCTCCGAAACTTTGAAGAACCTTTTGCTTGACTGCCCCTCCGAGATGATAAGTAGTCGCCTTTCTATCTTTCAGCACACCACTTTTACCGACAGGCAAAGCACCTACACAAACTGTTGCAATCCATTTCTTCCGGGCATCAAACTGACGAATCAGATTTAAAAGCTTCTCTTCATAAGCCTCTTCATAAAAGCCGAAAACTTCAAAACCTCCGGGGATGGCAAGAGCATCATATTCATCAACGGATATCTCATCAATCGTCTTATCCACCAAAACGGGAATATTAAAAGAACTGATGACTTTCTCGTTAAAACCACCTGTTACCACCTCAACATCACAGCCAAAATCAGTTTTCGCCCATCCCATCACATCAATGAAACCACTAAATTCAATCGTCTCAAAGCCTTTAGCAAGAAAAACCAGTAACTTCATAATCGTCAGTGTTATAAATTAAACAAACCGTTTATACTGCAAAGATAGGCAGATACCTCATGAAACAAGAATAATCCGCCAAAAACTGCTATATTTACTTCATCTTTCACACATAAAAAGACTTCTGCAAATACAGTGTAAGGATAAAATTCACAAGATAGTTAGCAAGAATAGACAAGCAGATCTGACAGACGGCAGCTATCTTTGCGATTAAAAACCGTCTGACATGAATATACAAGAAAAAAGTAAAATAGAATATCGTTCCAGGATCAATCGGGTGATGGACTACATTGACATACATCTCGACCAGCCTCTGGAACTGAAAAGTATAGCAGAAATAGCTAACTTTTCGCCTTTTCATTTCCACAGGATATTCACGTTCCTGATAGGTGAAACACCGATTGATTACATCCAACGCCTCCGGATTGAGAAGGCAGCCTGCCGGTTACGGGAAAATATGGATATTTCTATCAGTGAGATTGCTGATAGTTGCGGTTTTTGCACAGTATCCCTTTTTAGCCGTGTATTCAAAAAGTTTTTTGGTTTGACGCCAAGCCAGTTCCGTAAAACGGAGAGACCCGTTTATGCCCAGGACGGAATCTTATTTAGCAAGAACGGACAAATGGTTAGCAAGAATTTGACACCCAAGCATGTATTATCTCCCCAACTTTGCAGCGTCAAATTTAAAATATCATATTTTATGGAAACAAAAATCGAAGTAAAAGAGATGCCGGACATGAAAGCTGTTTATTGCCGGCATATGGGAGCATTCAAAGAGATTGTAAAAGCGTATGAGAAACTTATCAAATGGGCAGAACCTCGTGGCCTGTATATTCCGAATGTTACGAAATCGGCAACCGTCACACATGATGATCCTTCGGTAACGGAATTGAGTAAAGTGCGCCAGAGTGCCTGTATCATCGTGGAAGGAGACGTAAAAGGAGAAGGTGAAATCGGTAATCTCGTCATTCCCGGTGGGCAATATGCTGTCGGACACTTTGAATTGGGTACTGAAGATTTCGAGAAGGCATGGAACACAATGTGCAAGTGGTTTACGGAAAGTGGGTATCAGCAAGGAGATGGATGTACTTATGAGTTATACCATAACAGTCACCGGACACATCCGGAGAATAAACACATTGTGGATATTTGTATTCCGATAAAACCTCTTTAGAGGATCATCTGTCTTACCGGATAAAAAACGAAGAGGATGTGTCAAGACTCCCCTTTTAACGAAATCATCTTCGCCACAGATAGTTGTAGCGAAGATGATTCTTTATTTATGAAGGGTTTCGACACATCCTCTTTGATTTGTTCTGAATGGCAGCCCCATCGGAACGATATGCCCGTCAGATTTACTTCGCAGTTTGAAATAACAGACTATTGCCATTGGTATCCATCCATTCCGCCATCAAGCGATAATACGCCGGATATTCAGTCGGAGTTATCAATTGTTTTTTCAGTTTCAAGGTACGGAATATCTCTATTTTATCCTCCGCCTTTTTCACTGTAACTTCTATGATGCCGACAGCATTTTCAATCTTTTTGTTAGTCGGCACAACCACTGGTTTTATTCTTGCATCAATCTTTACGATATAGGTATAAGCCTCATCGGGCAAATACCGCAAAAGCAGGTTAACGGGACGAGTTGTATTCAGAGCCGTCACACGCCCATCATAACTTGCCCATCCACCGCGAGCCTGTGGTAAGTCGAATTTCCGATAACCATCAGCCAATGCCCTTCCGGTTTTATCGCTCACCCGCAAGGTGTCAGTTCGTGAAACAACATGAGAAACCTTCTCTAAAATTATCGGCTGAGCATTCAGATCAACTACAGAAACAAAATCCTGTATATCGGCAATTCCTTTATCAAAGAGAAACAATCTGCTGACAGCGGCAAGTCCGGCTGCATCTTTATCTTCTGTTTTAGGAAAAGCCGCTTTTATCTCCGCACGGATGCCTATCGCTTGTTGCAAGGCAGCCAACAAAGCAGCCTTCTCCGCTTCAGTTCCGTATGCCGAACGGATCACTTCGGAAGCCGGACGCAAAAGGTATCCGGTTTGCGACAGGGTCAGACGGCAATTTCCTAATCCTTCTACATAAGCAGTGAGTAACTCCTTTTTTTGTTCTGTGGTTTGTGCACCGGCAGTCAGCTTCTGTGCCAATTCGGTAACATCCTTTCCATTACTTTCCAGTTGTTGTTTTATCACTTTCAGTGCATCAGCCTTTGAAGCATAAGTGGACGCCACAACAGCCTGTACATTACCTGCCGGCAAAGAGACGTCAAGTGAATAAGGACGCGGCTGCACATTTTTCAGTATCCAGGTCACTGTTTTCATACCACCCGCAGTTTTTACAACCGGAGCAGCTTTTCCATTCAACCATTCATAATGCAGAGGTTTGCTTTCGGGCACTGACAGCGAAAACACATATTCCCTGATTGGAGAAAGCTCTTCCACCTGTTCGCACACATCCAATTCGGGCAGATATCCCGGTCGGGTAACGACGGAGTAGTCCAGATAAATGGTAGCTCCCAATTCCAGTCCCGTATGAACGACTACCATCTCTTTCAGACCGTTATAAGCAGGAGCATCTGCCGCTGCGGAAGGAAGTACCTCAAGGAGCGCATTTTCGGGAGTCTTCACAATAGTACCGTCTTTCTGACGAGTATAAGAATCGTGTATCTTCAGTGTCTGAAACTCCGGATTGTAAATGATAAAACTCTCTCCATACACACGGTTCATCGCTGCATGAGTAAACAAAGTCAGCTCTTTTTGCACACGCATTTCCTGACTACCGTCAGCGTGTAACGTATAAGCCTTGCTCAACTTCCCAAATTCAGCTTCGGATGCCGCTTTCACCGGAAATGCCAGAATCAGCATCGCCAGCGTAACTATATAATAATATGTATTTTTCATTCTGCTCTACTTTTTAATCACCAGATATTCACCATACGCCTTGTGGGCATTCACAGCATTGCGGAAACTTTCCCAATCGGAAGCCTCATAGACACGCTTTTTCAAAGCCAGTCTATTGTGGAGCAACACTTTATTTCCTTTCTGCACCAACGAACCTTCAAAATCGGCTCCCACTCCCTGCATGGTTTCATCCTTGGCAGCACTCACTAGCTTGTATCCTGCCGGAAGCTGAATCGTTTCATCCAGTTCGACCAAACGGGAACAACCATCTTTGAAACCATACTTGCGGTTTTCTACCGAAGTATCGATCCATATATAAGAACGTACCTGATTATAAAGGTTATTCATCACCATCGGACGGAAAAACATCTCGCCCTCTCCTCTCAAGGCATAATCGGGTATTTCATAACGAAAAGTGATTTTAATAGGTGCAGCCTGATAGTCTTTGGGATTTTTTCCATAGTCTACGCTCAACAATCTGGCTTTGGGAGAGATAGCCAACAACTGACGTTCCATCGTGCTTTTCCATTCGCTCTGGAAGCCGGTGGTAAAGATGCGACGGATATTGCTGTCACTCTGTCCTTCGGCTGTAAGGGTAAAGGTACCGCGTAGTGTACCATCTGCATCCAAACGGTTGTCGGCTTTGATACGTACATAATGGTTTTCGGGAGCCGAAACCGGAGTGATACACAAATCAGAACCTTCGGGTACACCCGGCAGATAGTTCTGCTGCTGTTCGGCACTGCTCCATAACTCGCGGCAGAAAGGAACCCATGTCGGATCGAGAGGCATATATGTTCCATTGCTCAGTTTCACCACTGCCACACAATGATTAAAATGGTCGGCAGGAATACTTTCTCCCCGACTGCCTGCCATTGTCATGGCAGGATAGGCTTCGAAACCAGCCATGCGCAAGAACGAAATCAGTGTACCTGCTATATCTTTGCAGACTCCGCAACGATCAGTATAATTCATTTTAGTATTATGAAGTGTAAATCCTTCTCCTTTTCCCATCGAAATACCGGAATAGCGGATGTTATCTGCCACCCAATGAGTCAGCACAGCTATTTTTTCCATTTCGGTCTTCTTGCCTTTTATCAGTTCATCTACTTTTTTCTGTGCTTCGGGCAATGGATCAAAACTACCATAATCTTCATTCACTTTATTGAACCACAACGACTTGTCTTTCCACTGGGGAGTGGAAGACATCATCAGTTTGGGGGCTGCATCGAAAAGGTCTACCATGTTTGGCTCTTTAGCGAAAGGCATCATATCATCCATCGCAAAGCTATATTTCTTGCGACCGTCTTCATAACGCATGGATGATGCGCACTCACCCTGATAGAACTGAAACTGAAGTTCCTTCTCCATCGGAATGCTTGCTACATAAACTTTACGTACAGTAGGGGTGCTGCTCCAAAAAGGAACAATATCATAAAACTGTCCGCGCATAGGTGGAATAAAGCGTGACTCATCTTCATTACCGGCTGCAAGCAACGCATAGGTAAAGCCTTTCTTGGCTATTTCGTAATCCACAATATCACCCGGCTGCAAGGCGCCCACTTCAATCATGATTTGTCTTGCGCCCCAATAAATGGCACGGGCAGGAGCAGCATAATCACAGGTTTTCCTAACATCAAGTTCATCTACTTTTCCATTGGCACGATGGATGGTTACACGTTTAAATTCGGCATAAGCAGTCAAAGGGTCATAATCGTATTTAATCACCCGATTATCCACTGCTCCCCTCGGAGTCTGTACCTTTATCACTTTGCATACAGCAAACGACCCTTGTCCTGTAGGCTGGACAGATACCGATGTACTATCCAACAGTGTCACACAATCGGATGCTTCGTAAGTCTTCCCCTTCGCAGCCTGTTCATAAGGTTTCCAGCTTTGAGCCAATGACGCAGCCGAAACAAGAAGGCAGCAAAGGAGTGATACTAATAGTTGTTTTCTCATGTTTTTCACTTACATTTTATTTATAGAAACAAATGTAAGTAAAATCTTTGGAATCTATTTATTTTGTGCTAAAGCAATTATCATTTTTCCTGCCTCAATACAACAAATTACTACATCACCTTACTTACAAAAACAAATGACCTATTTGAAATATTTAAATATTTATCCTGAATTTATATCTAGTTTCTAACCAATCCTCCGTTTCTCACCGAGAAATGCCCTCTTGGTTTTAAAGAAATGGGGCGTTGGTTTTAAAGGAACGACCCGTTGGTTTTAAACCAAAAATAGAAAATTATAACTATTTGATATACTGTCTTTTACAAAACACACAATAACGTTCTTCAGCATATTTTATTTTTCTCAACAAATAGATTGAATTTTAAAATTATAATTGAGGTGAAGTATGGAATATGTCTTTACATCTTAGTTCTAGAATCTCATTGCTATATTTGAAAAAGTGCAATAAAAATTAAAAAAAAGACTGAAATGTAGATGAAAATGGAACTTCTTCTAATAATTATAACCCAGGATGCCTATATTGGACAACGATTTACTAAAAGATCATCCTATCTTTGCGGCATATATGATAAAACAGCAAATACCATGAAAGAACCTTTTCAAATACCGACTTCCAAAGATATAGAGAATCTGATAGGAACAGACCTTTATGATGTATGGAACTCACTCTGCCAGCGCATCGAGAAGAGCTACGAAATGGAGCTACTTTGGAACCGTGGCGGCAAAGCGTGGACGTATGAATACAAATACCGCAAAGGCGGTAAAACCCTCTGTGCTTTATATGCGAAGGAAAAGACTCTGGGATTTATGGTTATCTTAGGAAAAGATGAACGTGCCAAATTTGAAATTCAGCGGGGACAGTTTTCAAACGAGGTACAGATGATCTATGATGCAGCTACCACTTTCCACGACGGCAAATGGATCATGTTTGAATTAAAAGACACAAAACTATTCAATGATATGGAACGGCTTCTGCTTATTAAGCGAAAACCAAACAGAAAAGCAGAGTAAAGGAAGGAAAAGGAAGCTATTTTTTCATAGCTTCCGCTCTCATATCTTTAGGCATTCTCTCCAGTGCATACCGGTAAGCTGTACGAGGCTTTGCAGAACGATGCTTCGTAACAAAATCGAATATCTCATTAATTTCTACGAGAACGATACGCCCATTCGCAGGCTACAACTGCTTCTTACCAAAAGCCCGACTTCCACAGTTACTCACACAATTGAAAAATATCCGGTTTAGATTCACCTTTTACCTCCTGCCAGGATACAAACATCCTTTTTGTATCTTTGCCGGATACAGAATAAGAATGAAAAGAGAAATCCTATATCAGAGGATAGCCGGTACCATCGCCTGGCAAACAGACACACTTTTCTATATATTAACAGGTACAGATATCCGGATAAATCAACATTTACGCACAGGAAATGAGATAAAGAGAGAGATAACAGTCAGAATACAACCGTAATGCCATGCATATCTGTGAAGTAAAAAAAATAAAATACAAAGAAACGATTACTCCACACGCAAAGTATTCCCTTTAATCCTTCCCAGAATTTTAGGGAACTGCCCAAAGAACAATAACGTGCAACAGATGGCCGCAGTCGCATCAGATATAGCCTCAGCTGCATACACTCCGGTTACTCCCATAAAGTTCGGCAAAATTAACGCCAGCGGAATCAACAGGATAGCTTTACGCAACAGAGCAATGAAGATAGAGATTCGGGCCTGCCCCAATGCAACGAACATATTCTGACAGGCACGTTGCAAGCCGAAAATGGTCATGCCACCCAAGAAAACGGGCATTGTCCAACGTACAGTTTCTATCAGTCTTTCATCACTGGTGAAAGCAGAGGCAACCGTCGAAGGGAAGAGAATCATGAAAAGCATCAATATCAAATTGAAGGAAAACATGGTTACCAGCACAATACGGAAGCAATCTTTCACACGCTGCTTGTCACCATGCCCGAAGTTATAACTTATAATCGGAACGAATCCTTGCGCAAATCCGGTCAGCGGTACACTGGCAAACTGCATCGAACTTTGCAGAATCGTCAATGCGCTGATGTAGATATCTCCAAATTCCTTCAGACTGCTATTGAGGACAAACCCAACCAGACTTTCCGTACTTGCCATAATGAAGGGGGATACTCCTAAAGCTAATATGGAAAGGATAATCTTCCGGTCCAGTCCCATATATCGTTTCTCCAAAGGCAGAGAGGCACGTCGGGAAAAGAGGAAACTTACCACCCACACCGCACTGCATGCTTGGGAAAGTACTGTAGCCAAAGCAGCACCTTTCACGCCCATGTCAAACCAGAAAATAAAAATAGGATCAAGAATGATGTTCAATAAGGCTCCGATCAGAACTGAAAACATGGCAATGGCAGGACGTCCCTGAGCATTGATAAAGCTATTCAACCCGGTGGATATTTCGACAAATATCGTTCCCAAGAGATAAATGGAAAGATAGTCAACCGCATATTCCAAGGTGTTTTCCGAAGCTCCTGTAAAGAGGAGAATAGGTTCCATAAAAGTATATGCAATGACAGAAGTCAGCAAAGTAAACAATATCAGCAGAACAAACCCGTTTCCCAATATCTTTCCGGCTCGTACACGGTCGCCCTGTCCGAGTGCAATGGCAGCCAACGGAGCACCACCGCCGCCGACAATTGCCGAAAAAGAAGAAATCAGTATAATGAGAGAGGTAGTCACCCCTACACCCGCCAGCGCATCGGTGCCAATTCCCGGAATATGCCCGATGTATATACGGTCCACAATGCTATAAAGCAGATTGACAAATTGTGCAGCCACTGCCGGGAGTGCCATCTTAAAAACAAGCGGTAACATACGTTCTGTTCCCAGCCGTTCTTCGTATTTATTGTTCATTCCAAACTTCTTTTTCTAAAATCGGCTGCAACATAGATAAAAAACTTCAATTTTTATCTATATTGTGATAAAAATTGAAGTATAATCTTTCCTTCTGACCGCATGACAGTTTTTGGCATGTGGCGCCATTTCTAACATTCTGTCTGCTTCGTTTCTATTCAAAAGAGAGATTTTCTACATGTTCTCCAACAAAGATACCGGCCATATCTCCGGTTTTATACCATTTCGGCTTCCCAGGCATGTCGTCTGTAATCTTTCGCCCATTGACCACAAGATTCACAAACCTGATACCAGATATCTTGTGATTCTCATCATACCCTGCAATGATCGACAAGTTTTCACCCGATCCATTGTAAGTAACATCCTTAACAAGCACATTCTGAATACCTCTGCCAGTAGAGACACAATACTTCGGATTGAAACTGATTCTGAAATTCACAAGCTGTCCGTTACGAAAATCTTCAATCCGAATATTCTCGAACGTAATATTACGCACCAATGTATTGTCGCCTGGATTTATAGCCAGACATCCCTGATAATCAATCTGTTTTTCTGCCTGATCAAGAATGTCGATATTCCTAAAAGTGACGTTCTGCACTGTATCCATGCCGTTCGGATCTCCATGTCCTCCGATATTGATTGGATGAGCCACGTCAGCCCAAAGTGTCGCATTTTTCACCAATACATTATTGCTTCCCCCTTTAAATCCTTGCGTAGAAGCATAAACTGCGGCACAGTCATCACTATTACGACAGAAAACCCCATCTAATATCACGTTACTGCTTGAGAAAACATCCATTCCGTCGCCCCAACCATAATAGCTGATTGATTTCACATTCGTCAACTCTACCGAATCGCATTGTCCTATGGGGAGTTGCGAAACCACAATTCCGTCGATCCTGACATTTTTAGAACGTCTGACCCAAACACCGGCTCCCCTGCCATCAGGGTGTACCTCGCCTCTCCCGAAAATATTCACATCATGTGCTCCTTCCGTGAATATATTGCCATAAACACGAGCTCCCCCATCGATATAAACAGTAGTTCCTGAGGGGACAAATAGAGTATCATTAGGAAGATTATGCACACCGGGACCAAAATAAATCAAATTGGACCCTTTTTTTTTCTTGAGAGCCCTTTGGATTTCTTTATCGGAAGGACGAAATTTATCAATCGGATTCGCAAAAAGATGAAGATTGTGAAAAATATCTCCATTGACCTCTACTGAGAGATTGCGAGGACGCGAAAGTGAGAATGTCACTGTGTCTCCAACACAATCCGGTGTTATCTTATAGCTTAAAGGACGTACTCTCACACTATTGACTCTCTCTTTGTTGCTGATTACTCGCACATCTACCATTCCGTCAAAATCGAAATAAGCAATGGAGGCAACCTCTACGTTATGACCTTTTTCATCAACCCTATCAACTTTAACAGGATAAACGTCAACGGGCAACCACGGTCCGCTACCCTGACGCACTTCCACAGAAAAATCGTTTAAGGTTTTCACCCCGACCCCAGCAGGGTATGTGACTACCTCTGCATTAAGCGAATGCATAGCCAATAACGCCAATGAAAGAAGTATCGCTTTTGGATAATTCATATTCTTTGATTTTAAATTTGATATTGAAATTTATTAATCACTCTAATTTGAATACGTTTTGACTATAAAAAGCGCCCAACAGAAGAATGAATATTTTTACTTTTATAAAATAGAGAATGGAATTTATTTTGTAAGAAGAATTAGTACGTTATAAAGATATAACAATCACTATTCACATCCAACCAAGATATTCGTCTGTTTTTATTTATAATAACAAAGCAAGCATACAAGAAAAACAGGCTTCCGGTTTAAAACCACCGGATAAAATAGAAATGATACTTCAGTTATCTTTCTGTCAGAAATTTATAGATATATTGATTGATGAGGTCATGCTGTTCTGCCGTTCCATTCTCACCCATACTGCTATGTGTAACTCCATCCAGTTTTACTACTTTCATTCTGAAGTGCTCCTGCTCCTGTCCGGTAGGTAGCACTCCCGCATCTGCCTCATAGTCACATCCTCTCAATGTATACAAACGTGGCTTCAAAGTTCTGGGCATGATCATTCTACGATGGTCCATAGATACAGCCTTACTGATCAGCTGCGGGTATTTAGTGGCAAACAGCATTGTCATATCACCTCCATTAGAATGCCCTATCAAGATGAGTTCGCTCCAATTCAATTGTGGTTTCAAGTTTTTAAATTCCTGAATTGTAAAAAGTATATTGTCAGTTCCTCGTTCCCAATTCGGCATACGGGTCTGCATGAAATCGCCTTCCATCGCTAAAAGAGGATCATCGGACAATTCATGTTGTATACTAATCACATAAAAACTTTTTTGTGAAAAAAAACGTGTCAGGTAGGAATAGGTTTGGTTCGACTTACTGTTTTTATTCCCATCATAGCCGTGGCTGAATATGATAACTTTCGTTTTTGAATTTACTTTCTGCGGCTGATAAACCGCTATCGGTATCACTCTGTTTCTGGATATGTCAAACAGACAAGTAGTAAACTCCGTTTGTGAAAAACATTGCACTGATAGTATCAATGAAATTAATAAGATGATTATTCTGCACATAGTGATTCACCGGATATTTATTTTGTATACACAATGATTTGTTGTCAAAACTTTTAGTTTCATATAGAGCATTCTTAATTCAGAGTTACAAAATTACATATAATAAAAGAGAAATCAAGCGGAAATATGTAATCACAGAGAGAAATAAATATTTCAAACGGTAAATAACAACTCACTGAAACGCGTCGTAACGAACTAATCCCAGTCTCTCTTAAAATTAATTTGCTGTATGCAATCATCTAGTGCTCGGTTTATATAACCTTATTCGTCTGACAACTGTTGAACTTTCGTCTAACAACTGTCAGACGAATAAAACATTGCAGCATTAATCTTACATCCATTAAGCATAAAAAGTAAATCTACGTAAACTCGGAACTAGTTCATAACGGTGCAGGAACGAACAAATATCGGGCAACGGAGTAAATCAAAGCAGCACAGAAAAGATATGGGAATGACAAATTCAATAAGATTATTAATCAGGCCAACATCACAATCACAGGAAACAACAATCGTATCTCAATGTATTTCGACACTGAAGAAAGTGCGGAAGAATTGCTGCTTAGCAACGTTTCTGCTAATCGTAAAAGGAGATAGGCGTAAAAATTGGCAAGAATGTGATAATAGCCGATAATAGTATCGTTGGCTGGGGAAGTATCGTAACAAAAGAGTTTAACGAACCGAATGTAATCATTGCAGGCATTCCGGCCAAAATTGTCAAGCGAGGGATAAATTGGGACCGGAGATGTATTAATAAGTATTTAAATAGATAACCTTCATTATTTTCGGGATGAAATACTTTCTCATTCAACAAGATATACCTACTTTTGCACATGAAATCATAATCAATGGAACAATCTGATCATATAGACGTTTTTGATTTCCCTATATTCCGGCATATTTATAGGGAAAGGGCAAAATTCAAAAGAATCAGCCTTGCCTGCTGCTACATCTGCGCCGAATATATCAAACAGAATGTGCAAAAATATATAATAAGTAAGAAGCCTTGGAATACTCCGAGGCTTCTTTTTTTACCCCTATACCGTCTCTGTATTTCTTACATCATAATTTATAAACTCATTTTAATTTCAGGTTATGGAAAAGCAAAAAGGATTAGCTATTATTACAGGAGCAAGTCAAGGTATTGGTGCTGTCATTGCAGCAGGTTTGGCAACTGATGGTTATCGGGTGGTATTGATAGCCCGAAGCAAACAGAACTTAGAGAAAGTACATGATGAAATCATGCGATCGAACAAACATGTACAAGAACCTATTGTACTACCATTGGACATTACAGATTGTACAAAGGCAGATACTGAAATCAAAGACATCCATCAAAAATATGGTGCTGTCGATATCTTGGTGAATGCAGCTGCCATGTTTATGGACGGCTCTCTTAGCGAACCTGTTGATAATTTCAGGAAGATAATGGAAATAAATGTCATTGCTCAATATGGAATACTGAAAACGGTGACGGAGATAATGAAAGTACAGAAAAACGGATATATATTTAATGTCGCATCTCGCGCCGCTAAATATGGTTTCGCCGATGGAGGTATTTATGGTTCTACCAAATTCGCACTCCTCGGGCTGGCTGAATCTCTATACCGTGAGTTAGCACCATTAGGCATACGTGTCACTACTCTTTGCCCTGGCTGGGTGAATACTGATATGGCGAAAAAAGCAGGAACACCTTTTAAAGATGAAGAAATGATACAACCTGATGATTTATTAAATACAATCCGATGTTTACTGAATCTATCAGAAAATGTATGTATCAAGGATATTGTTTTTGAAATGAAAAAGAGCATTATTTAAATCTTCGGAAATAAATAAATGCTTGAACTACTTTTATAATAAGAAGGAAGCTCCAACATGATTGATGAACTATGAATTTTGTCAGAGCTTCCTCCACTTTATATTATTTACGGTTCAAATAACCTTCTCGTACAACTTGAACCAATCCAGCCCATAATGTCCCAGTCCTAAGTCCACAGTGTCAATATACTCGAACCCACATTTTTCGTACAACGAAATAGCCGGAAGATTCTTCTCATATACATCGAGTCGGATAGATTTCATTTCTGATTTTAAAGCCAACTCCAGTGAAAAATCCATCAATGCATGTCCAACTCCCATTTGCAAAAAAGATGGATGTACAACAAAAGTGCGTACCACAAAAATATAACTATAATCCGCATCTATTTTCCATACTATATTCTCATAAGCCTTTTCCGGCTGATGATCTAAAATGACAGAACCCGCAATCCTCCCGTCACATCGGGCAACAAACAGACTATTATCATCCACACCGGCAGCCGCATTCTCACGAACCGGATAAATCCCCTTTATCCATCCCGGATAATTGATTGTAGCTGACAAGTGATCGTTCAATTCATCATACAGCCTCTCTAATTCATCTATATCAGCCAAAGAACCGGGTTCAATTATAAAATTCATACATATATTGTTTGAGGACAAAGATATAACTTCTGTTCTAATAAATATCAAGGGGATGTTTTACTTTTTTTCAATCGCCAACAAACAACAGATACTAACACATTGTTTTATTCATAAGTAAAGCATACATCAAAACAAAAAAAACAAAGTTGCTATGAGGTGGATATGGTATTGTACATTGTTAGCGTATATCGCATTCCTATTAGGGCTGATTTACACTATTATAATTGATTACGACGACAAAAATCCTGTGAAGACGATCTGCTGGATTCTAGTTGTTATATTCTTACCATTACTGGGTATATCTGCCTATTATATTGTAGGACGTAATGTAAGCAAAAAGCGTTCAAAATTTCAGTTTTGGAGAGAAGAATTCAACAGGCACCAACAATCCGTTTCTACCAACGTGGAAACAGAGCCAATACATCCCGATCATTATAAAGAACTAAAATCACTCATATTGAATCTGGAACAGTCACCAGTATTCGGAGGTAACAAAGTAACTGTCTATCCGGGTGGTAAAAGTAAGTTTTACAGTCTTTTCGAAGATATCGACTGTGCCGAATCGCATATTCATATCTTCTATTATGCTATTGGCGACGACCATATCGGCAACGAATTAAAAGAGAAGATTATCAATAAGGTAAAACAAGGCATCAAAGTACGACTGCTTTACGACGGACTGGGATGCAATAAAACGAACAGAAAATATTTCAAGCAAATGATAGAAGCAGGCGTGGAAGTGAAAACGTTCCTCCCGCTTAGTTTTCCCCGCTTCCTGCGAAGTGTCAATTACCGCAATCATAAAAAGATAGTCATCATCGACGGCAGAATCGCCTATACCGGTGGCATCAATGTAAAAGACGTATACATAGACGGACTTCCCTGGGGAAAATGGAATGACATACACTTCAAGGTTGAAGGTTCCGGAGCTTCGGGGCTGCAATCTGTGTTTCTGGCAGACTGGTATTATGCTTCCGGACAATATCTGTCTTCACCGGAGTATTATCCCAATGTCGAAGTCTTCGGAGAAGTACCAATTCAAGTAGTCAACGCGGAACCGTTGGGAATGCATTCCAATGTAATGGAAGCCATGTTTACAGCTATAACGCGGGCGAAAAAGAATGTATATATCGAGACTCCCTACTTCATACCGACGGAATGTCTGCTTCAGGCAATACAGACCGCATCAATGAGCGGAATAGACGTTCGCCTTGTCATGCCTAAAAGATCAGACAATGATTTTGTGCAATATGCCTCTAACTCATATGTGGAGAAACTATTAAGAAATAAAGTCAGAGTCTATCAATATGTCAATGGATTTACACATTCAAAGTTGATGATTGTCGATGATGAACTGGTGGTAGTCGGTTCAGCCAATATGGATATAAGAAGCCTTGAACTTCTTTTCGAGACCAATCTGTTCATTTACGACAAGAAAGTTGCTCAGACCGTCAGAGACATTTATCACACCGATATGAATAATAGTAAAGAACTAAATCTACGCGACTGGCTCCAACGCAACCGTTCGGTTAAATTTCGCGAAGCGTGTTTCCGGTTGTTTTCTCCGGTATATTAGCTGTCTGAGCACCACCCCAAAACTATCAAAAACCACCGTTAAATTGTCAGAAGCCTCCTATCTAACAATTTAACGGTGGTTTTATGTCAATTTCCCCACTATCGGGCTCATAGAAATCACATATACTTGCACTGTCAAAACAAACAAATTTATCAAACTTAAAAACAATCAACATGAAGAATTTCACCTTTAGAAAAGAATTAGTAGAAGCACAGGATGAGTTACTCCGTTTCGCTTACAAACTTACAATGGATATTGATGAAGCAAACGACTTATTGCAGGAAACGTCTTTAAAAGCATTGTACAATGAAGACAAGTATATATCTGATACGAATTTTAGAGGATGGATGTACACCATTATGCGCAATGTTTTTATCAATAACTACCGCAAAGTGATTCGCAATCAGACTTTTGTCGATCATACAGACAACCTCTACCATCTGAATTTACCACAAGATGCAGGTTTTGAAAGTACAGAAAATGCCTATGACCTCAAAGAAATGCACCGTGTAGTCAATGCTCTTGCCAAAGAATACAAAATTCCGTTCGCTATGCACCTTGCAGGATTCAAGTACCGTGAAATTGCAGATAAGCTACACTTGCCACTAGGTACTGTAAAGAGCCGTATCTTCTTCATCCGCAAAAAATTGCAGGAAGAGTTGAAAGACTTTCGCTAATTTTTTTTCAAATGCGACAGAGAGTAATCTGAGACCCGGGTGTCAGCATGTATGAGACCCGGGTGTCAGACATACCAACACCCGGGTGTCATGCAACTCACAGTAATAGTGGATTAAAATTTCATTAGAATATCGACTCTTCCATGCATGATAGATAGCAAAACTTTGGATATCTTCTCAACAGGCCAGTCCCACCACTGCAATTCCTGCAATTGTGCAATTGTACTTTCGTCAAAACGCTTTCGTATTTCTTGGGCCGGCGTTCCGCCTACTATCGTATAAGGAGGTACATCTTTGGTGACTACTGCCCTCGACGCAATAATCGCTCCGTCGCCGATATGTACACCCGCCATGACAACAGCCTCATAACCAATCCATACATCGTTTCCAATCACTATATCCCCTTTATTATCCCATGCCGAAGTGATATTTCCCTTATCCAACTGCCACTCCTCAAAAAATATAGGAAACGGATAATTCGACAAAGAATTCAACGTATGATTCGCGCTGTTGAAAAGAAACTTAGCTCCACAGGCTATCGAACAGAATTTCCCTATGATCAGCCGGTCTCCATTGACAGGATAATGATATAAAACATTGTTCTTCTCAAACTGAACAGGATCATTCACAAAATCATTGTATATGGTGTAGTCACCAACCTTTATATGAGGATTATTGATAACTGCATTCAGATAGACGGTCTGAAGGTCATTGGTGCGCGGATAAATATTTGTATTCATTGTAATTGCTTCTTTATATAGTTTCTGAAATAAAATAATAAAATATCGGGTGACCTGTTTAGCCACATAAGACTCGAACAACAGATTTCACCATTGTCCATCATCCATATAGAGCGAAGCTATTTACAACGTTGCCATTTCATTGCGTTCAAAAAATAAGGTTCATATCACATAACAAATGTACAGGATAATTTTGGAAATCAGATGCAAGGATCTAAAAATTATCCCGTATATTTGCTGTATACCATTTATATCGTCACTATAAACCTTTAGCATCATGGCAACTTATACTCATTTCGGCAAACAGCCGGATGTACTGAAACATCTGATACTTTGCGAAGTTCTTCGGAACGAGCATCCACAAGTCTATGTAGAAACAAATTCTGCCTGTGCCATCTACCCGATGCAGCAGACTTCGGAACAGCAATATGGCATTTACTATTTCTTAGAAAAAGCGGTAGAGGAAGACAATCAAGTTCTAAAAGACTCCATTTACTATAAGATAGAAAATGCAGAAATGCAGAGAGGGTACTATTTAGGTTCTCCGGCTTTAGCAATGGAGGTATTAGGAAGACAGGCACAAAAATTTCTATTCTTCGATATAGAAAAGAGTGCTTTGGACAATGTGGAACGCTATGCGAAGCAAGCGGAACTACAGACATCCGTCCGCCTATATAATACCGATTCTCTCGAAGGAGTCATGAAGTTACTGCCATCACTCCCCAAAGATTCTTTCATTCATATCGATCCTTATGAGATAGATAAGAAAGGAGCATCGGGATTAACCTATCTGGATATATTAATAGAGGCTACCCAGTTAGGAATGAAGTGTTTACTATGGTACGGCTTTATGACTCAACATGACAAAAGCCATCTGAACTCATATATCACGACCCGACTAGAAGAGGCAAGGATTAAAGACTATATTTGTGCAGAACTGATAATGAGCTCTATCAGACAAGACACCGTATTATATAATCCCGGTATCATAGGCAGTGGCATCCTGGGCACCAATTTATCACAGAAATCAAATACAGCCATTCTTGATTACAGTGATATACTGGTCCGCCTCTACCAATACGCAAAATACAAGGACCATGACGGCAGCTTATACAGAGACATTATCGGCAATCCACCGGAAACCTGAGTCGAAAACAAGGAGTAGCAAAAATAGGAAATACATCAATCTTCCCACTAAATATGTATTCCATATCGGTGCTTCACTTCCGCCATCACAAACGTACTTTCCAGCGAACCCAGGCTATCGATGGTTCCCAATACATTCAGAATAAACTCCTGATAATATTTCATATTAGGAGCATGGATCTTCAGCAAGTAATCGTAACTGCCCGATATATTATAACATTCGGTCACTTCGGGAATGTCCTGTATGATTCGGGTAAACTCAGCCGCAATGTCCCTGTTCAGCCGCCTTAGCTTGACACTGCAAAAGACCACAAAACCCTGATTCAGCTTTTCGGCATCCAGCACAGCGATATACTTCTTTATATATCCCCCACTCTCCAAACGTTTAAGGCGCTCGAAAACAGGAGTCGATGAAAGACTGACCCGCGCAGCCAACTCTTTGGTCGTCAACCGCGCATTCTCTTGCAAAGTACGGAGTATCTGCAAATCCACTTTATCTAATTTCTCAAAAGTATCCATAAGAAAAATATTCTTCTAACAGGTGATTTTTAAGAATAAAGCAGTTGCTTTATTCTGTATAACGATACAAAAATAGCATTATTTTCTATATTTACACTATATATTGTTCGATATATCTACATCCCATAACTTTGCAAGAAAATAAAGAGAGAATATCAAACTTAAAAAGCATACGATTATGGAAAGAAAGAATTTACACTTTGAGACATTACAGGTTCATGTAGGACAGGAACAAGCAGATCCGGCAACAGACGCACGCGCAGTACCTATTTATCAGACCACTTCTTATGTATTCCACAATTCCGCTCATGCAGCCGCACGTTTCGGTTTGCAAGATCCGGGCAATATCTACGGCCGCCTGACCAACTCCACCCAAGGAGTTTTTGAAGAACGTGTAGCCGTCCTCGAAGGAGGCGTAGCAGGTCTGGCAGTTGCCTCCGGTGCCGCCGCTATTACTTATGCTTTCGAAAACATTACTCGTGCAGGCGACCACATCGTAGCTGCCAAAACAATTTACGGAGGAAGCTATAACTTACTGGCACATACTTTGCCCAATTATGGCGTTACCACCACTTTCGTTGATCCGAGCGACCTTTCCAACTTTGAGAAAGCGATTCAGGAGAACACCAAAGCCGTATTTATCGAAACACTCGGAAACCCGAATTCCAATATTATAGACATAGAAGCGGTATCCGAAATTGCTCACCGTCACAAAATACCTTTGATTATAGACAATACGTTCGGCACTCCCTACTTAATCCGCCCCATCGAACACGGAGCAGACATTGTGGTACACTCCGCCACCAAATTCATTGGCGGTCATGGCAGTTCCTTGGGAGGAGTAATCGTTGACTCCGGTAAATTCGACTGGGTAGCTTCGGGTAAATTCCCGCAGTTGACAGAGCCCGATCCGAGTTACCACGGAGTACGCTTTGTAGACGCTGCCGGTCCGGCTGCTTACGTCACCCGCATTCGTGCCACTTTGCTACGGGATACGGGAGCAACGATCAGTCCGTTCAATGCCTTCATCCTGCTGCAAGGGCTGGAAACACTTTCTTTGCGTGTAGAACGTCATGTAGAAAACGCGCTAAAAGTGGTGAACTTCCTGAATAATCATCCGAAGGTGAAGAAAGTCAATCATCCGTCACTCTCCGATCATCCGGATCATGCACTCTATCAACGCTATTTCCCGAATGGTGCAGGCTCCATCTTTACGTTTGAAGTAAAAGGAGGACAGGAAGAAGCACACCGCTTCATCGACAGTCTGGAGATTTTCTCGTTGCTGGCCAATGTAGCTGACGTGAAATCACTAGTCATCCATCCGGCAAGTACCACACACTCGCAACTTAATGCGCAGGAACTTGCAGAACAGGAGATTTATCCGGGCACTGTACGTCTATCCATCGGAACGGAACATATCAATGACCTGATAGCCGATCTGGAACAGGCACTCGCCAAAATCTGACATTAGATTCTAACCTATTTGTCTGTTAAAATGTGATTGACAACAAGACGCAATGAAGATTCGGGGATTGAACTTTCCATCACTATGATACGTTATAACAATATAACATTAAAACATTGCAGTTATGGAGAAATATTTAATACACAGCAACGAACTGCATCTGATAGACGCAGGGAAAATCCACCAGGCAGTAGAGAAAATGGTGGAGTCACTCGATCTTGCCGCAGGATCAACCAGTAATTTTGATCTCTATCAGGTAGTAGAAAGCTACTTTAAGGACCTTGAAAAAAGAAGGAAAATCAACCATGTACTGGGGATCAAAGAAGACCGATATGAGTTTGCAGAAGACTTCGGCATCAAATAAAAAAGAAATTTTCCAATCACACCAGACAATTTGTTCATATAAAACGAGAGAGTCTCACCGAAGTGAAACTCTCTCGTTTTAGTATATATCTTATAGTGATCAGTTTCCCTGATGCACGGTAAGTTGCGGGAACGGGAAGTTGATGCCTTTTTCATTAAAGGTTTCATAAATAGTCTTGTTTATATCAAAATAAACTCCCCAGTAATCTGCCGTATTCACCCACACACGGGCTACCACATTCACACTGCTGGCATCCAGCGCATGAAGGGCAATAAACGGGGCGGGATCAGTCAGAATACGATTGTCGGCCGTCAGTATATCACGGACAATCTGCTGTACCTTATTATAATCTTCTCCATAATCCACGCCAACAATCCATTCTACACGGCGCGTTGTCTGTGTATTATAGTTTGTCACCACTCCGCTGCTCATTGCACCGTTCGGTATATAAATCACTTTATTATCTCCGGTAGTCAGAATGGTGTGAAATATCTGTATTTCCTTGACCGTTCCGGAAACTCCCTGACTTTCAATCCAATCTCCTACCTTATAAGGCTTGAAAAGCAATACGATCAGTCCGCCGGCAAAGTTCTGCAAGTTACCGGACAACGCCATACCGACAGCCACACCGGCAGAAGCCAACAGGGCTGCAAAAGAAGTTGTTTCGACTCCCAGAGCACCGACTACGGAGATAATCAACAGAATGGTCAGCAGAATATTTACCAGACTCTTCACAAAAGTCTTGATGCTTATATCCACCTTTCTCCTGTCCATCAGACGTCCGACAAATCGGTTGAGCATCGAGATGAGGAAGCGTCCGACAATGAAGACAAGGGTTGCAATCAGGATGCGTTCTCCGGCACGGATACCGAAATCTACCAATTGCTGGGTGATCAGAGAAAGCTTATCCAATCCGTCCGCATTGGCTATCGCTTCTTCCATTAATTTATCTGCGACGATTTGTGTAGAATCCGCAAGCTGTGTTGCTGTCGCTTGAAATAATAGTAGCATAATTTGATAATTATATTAAAATGAATAAATAGCTGACTTGTCATATTTCAACAAACTACAAAGTTATATTGTTTTTAGCAAATCTAAAAGTTTTTTTTGCTTTCCTCCCGCAAAAGCAGTAATTTTGCCAACGATTCACTAAGTAGGGGTGCCTTAACATGACGGGCTGAGAACATACCCATAGAATCTGAACCGGGTAATGCCGGCGTAGAGAACTAATTAATAAGCAAGATGAAAAAAATGATGATGATGGCCGTCGCCTTATTGGGCGCAGGCTTCCCTGTCCATGCACAAACGAGTGCAAAGGATAGTCTGAAAGTAATCAACCTGCAAGAAGTGCAGGTAGTATCCACACGTGCTACAGCAAAAACTCCCGTAGCATTTACCAATATAGGCAAAGCCGAACTTAAAAAAGTGAACTTCGGGCAGGATATTCCCTACCTGCTGAGCATGACTCCTTCCACGCTGACCACATCGGATGCGGGATCGGGCATCGGCTATACGACTCTTCGTGTACGAGGCACTGACGGCACGCGTATCAATATCACTGTAAACGGCATCCCGATGAACGATGCCGAAAGCCACAATCTGTTCTGGGTAAATATGCCCGACTTCTCTTCTTCCGTAAAGGATATGCAAGTGCAACGTGGCGCAGGAACATCGACCAACGGCGCCGGTGCCTTCGGAGCCAGTGTCAATATGCAGACCGAAGGCGCGTCCATGAAACCGTATGCCGAGTTCAACGGTTCCTATGGTTCTTTCAACACCCACAAGGAAACTGTAAAAGTGGGAACCGGACTGCTGAACAATCACTGGACATTCGATGCCCGACTTTCCAACATCGGTACGGACGGATACATCGACCGCGCCTCCGTCAATCTCAACTCTTACTATCTGCAAGGAGGATATTTCGCCGAAAATACGTCTGTCAAACTGATCGCATTCGCAGGAAAAGAAAAGACGTATCATGCCTGGGGATATGCTACTAAAGCAGAAATGGAAGAACACGGAAGACGGTATAACCCTTGCGGCGAATATACCGGAGACGATAATGAAAAACATTATTATGCCGACCAGACGGATAACTATCTGCAAAAGAATTATCAACTCCTTTTCAACCATACTTTCTCCACTGCGTGGAATCTGAACGTAGCCCTGCACTACACCAAAGGTGACGGCTACTATGAGGAATATAAAGAAGACAGATCTTTCCTAGAATACGGTCTGAAACCTTTTACAACAGACGGAAAAGAAATTTCGGAAAGCGATCTGGTCCGTCAGAAGAAAATGGATAATAAGTTTGGCGGGGGTGTTTTCTCCCTCAATTATACCAACCACCGACTAACGGCATCTTTGGGCGGAGGCATCAACCAATACCGGGGTAATAACTTCGGGAAAGTGACCTGGGTAAAGAACTACATCGGCGCACTATCTCCCGACCATGAATACTACCGCAACCAATCGAAGAAAACCGACGGTAACATCTATCTGAAAGCAAGCTACGACCTCACCGGAGGACTAAGTGCCTATGCCGACCTGCAATACCGGCACATCGACTACACCATCGACGGAGCAAATGACAAATACGACTGGAATAAAAATGCGTTGCGTCCGCTGGCCGTAGACAAGAAATTCGATTTTTTCAATCCGAAAGTCGGACTGAACTGGAATATCAACTCCAATCACCGTGTCTACGCTTCTTTCTCCGTAGCTCAAAAAGAGCCGACAAGAAATAATTATACGGATGGCAATCCCGACAGTTATCCGAAAGCAGAAAAGCTGCTCGACTATGAAGCCGGATACACATTCGCCAATCATTGGCTGACGGCAGGCGCCAATTTCTACTACATGGATTATACCGACCAGCTTGTCCTCACCGGAGCTTTGAACGATATCGGTGAAGCCCTGACAGAAAACGTTCCGAACAGTTACCGGATGGGAATCGAACTGATGCTAGGTATCAAGCCCTGTAAATGGTTCCAATGGGATATCAATGCGACATGGAGCAAAAACCGTATCAAGAATTTCGTAGAAAACATTCCCATTTACGATGGCTGGAACCTACTGGACATCGTAAGCGTTTCTCATAAGAGCACCCGCATCGCTTTTTCACCGGATTTCCTGCTGAACAACCGTTTTGCTTTTACCTATCAAGGATTCGAAGCAGCTCTTCAATCCCAGTTTGTCGGCAAGCAATATATGACAAATGCGGAAGTGGAAGCATTGACTCTGGATAAATACTTTGTGAGCAACCTGAATCTGGCCTATACATTCAAACCCCGAAAGGTGGTGAAAGAAGTAACTTTGGGTGTGACCGTCTACAACCTCTTCAACGAAGAATACGAGAACAACGGTTGGGCATCCAGTTCTTACGACAAGGATGTGAATCACAGAATAAATTCTGCCGGATACGCTGCGCAAGCGGGTACAAACGTTATGGGCCATGTCTCTTTCCGCTTTTAACAATAACCATTCAAACAGATAAGACAGAAGCCGCCAACATGGAACGCGGCTTCTTATTTCCTCATTTTCTCTTCCATATATTTGGAAGGAAGCACCCCAAACTGTGCAACGAACTGCTTACGGAAGGAAATCATCGAATCATACCCTACCATTTCCGCCACTTCTGTCAGACTGCTATATCGCCCGCTCATGATAATAGAGGCAGCTTTACTCATCCGTACTCCATGAATCACCTCTATAATCGACAAACCTGTTTTCTGCTTAACCTTGCGATAAAGGGTCGGCTGGCTCATATTCAATTTGTCCGTCAGCACTTTTATTGTAAAATTCCGGTTTGATAAATTTTCTTCTATAATCTGAAGCATTTTAGGCATAAAAACATCCTGAACATCTTCTGAAGATTCCAGTACCTCTTCATCCAACATAAGAGTTTTCGCATAAAGTTTTCTTAGCAGATCACGTTGCTCTATCAACGCTTTCACCTTCTCTTTCAATAACTCCGGATTAAAAGGTTTCATTATATAGTCATCTACCCCTATTTGTAAACTTTTCAACCGGTCAGCATCCTCTGCTTTAGCTGTTAAAAAGATAATCGGTATATGAAAAGTCCGCTTATTTTCACGAATCTCCCGACTACATTCAAACCCATCCTTAACAGGCATCATTATATCAGATATGATTAATTTAGGTATATATTTATCAGCCATAGCCACCCCTTCTTCTCCATTTTCAGCCTCAATAACATTATAATCTTCTTTAAATAGACTGCATAAATATTCTCTCATCTCATCGTGATCCTCTATGATCAACAAATATTCCTTATTATTTTTCACTCTGTTAACGGCCTCTTCCATAGTCTCATTCTTTTCCTCTACTACTTCTTCCATCGGACGTTCTTCTGCCGGACACTCTTCTAACAAATCCCCCTTCATCGGATCAGGTACCATTTCATATTCCCCCTGCGCAAAATGAGAAAGTCCCACCGGAATGTGCAGAACAAATCGGCTGCCTTCTCCAACACGACTGGTCAACGTAACAAATCCATGATGCAACCCCATCGTATGCTTTACAATATGTAATCCAAGACCAATTGATGTGGAATATTGCGGGATACGTTTTCCTGTTACAAACGAATCAAACACGTGCTGTTGCAAATCATCAGGTATCCCAACCCCATTATCAGACACTGTAACAAGGCAATAAGGCCTTCCGTCAATTTCCGCCTCTGACACAGCCAGTTCAATACGTCCATTCTGAGAAGTATATTTAAAGGCATTCGATAGCAAATTTTGAACAGCTGATTCTATTTTCGCCACATCCACCCATAAATACAAAGGCACTGTATCCACCTGGACCAAAAATTCCCGCTTCTTGACCATAGCCATTTGCAGAAAAGGATTAGCCACCCGGCTAACAATCTCCTTTATATCCGATTCAGACAGATGAAGTTTTATCATACCGCCCTCTATCTTCTGTACATATAGCAGACGATCAACCAGTGTCTGTAGAGAAAGACAATTCTTGTGCAATCTGCTAAATGAATCAAACCAATTATCCGATGGGGTAATGGACTTCATTATATCATGTATAGGAGCGAGTATCAAAGTAAGAGGAGTTCTTAACTCATGAGCAGCATTCATAAAAAAATTCTCACGTTCTTCCCGTATATGCCGTTCTGCGTTTCTCTCCAAATTTGCAATCGTCAGTTCATGTTTCAATTGAATCATTTTTTTGAAACGACGCTGCCGCCGCAACAAACTATAGAAAATATAACCAACCAAAAATAAAACCGAGAAAATCAAAAGCAAACGAAACCAAACGGTCTGGCTCCAATGTGGAAGGATTGTTATCGGCAATGCAGTAACGTCTCCTTCCGTATTATTAGGGAACAATGTTTTGACTTCAAAAATATAATAACCGGCAGACAAGTTGGTAAACGAGACCTTACCCGCTTCAGAAACAATCCAATCTTTTTGATATGGATATAACCGATAGCTATATTTTTGCAGATCCTTCGAAAAAGCCAGATTATTGAAAAGGAGAGAGAAATCACGGTTTGCATTGACCAGTTCCAAATGGTCAATTGATGCAATGTTTGAGTCCAAAACAACTTGCCCTTTTATCTTCTCACCTATATTAATTGGCTTATTATCGACTTCTAATCCGGTTAAAAGAGTTTTGCTGGCAATGGTGGCAGATGTCAGTATTTCCGGTTCAAAATAAGTTAAGCTCTTATTGTTTCCCCAAAATAAAGTATTCTTAAACAACATCACAGATTTATTGCTACTAGAAATATAATAGTTGTAGAAAACATGTTGCTGTCGGCTATATCTTGAGATACCGGATATACTCCCCAACCAAATACGCTTCTTCTCATCTTCCACTATACAATCTATACAATCATTACAAAGTCCATCTTTTACTGTATAAAAAGACGCTATCCTATCTTCGCCCACAGGAATGATTCCAAATCCATTTTTATAACCCACATATACAGTTCCGTCAGTACCAGTCAGTAAAGCACTAACTACACGAGCTCCTATATTTTCTTTTTCTTCATATCCATGAACCATCTTTAATGGACGAACATTTACCTGTGATAATCGTACAATACCTTTTGCTGTCCCTATCCAGATATTCCGCTGTTTATCTTCACAAATAGCAGTGACCCATGGCTCTGCATCTTCTTTCAAGGCTTCACGCAATGAGAATAATTCAAAATGACCTGTCTGCCGATCAAATAAGTACAATCCGGCAGAAGTGCATACCCAAAACCGATAACGGGTGTCAATCATTAAGGCCACTATATAGGAATTTACCTTTTTTCCTAAATAATTGAGCGGATATATATGGAAAGAATCGGAACTCCAGTCATAACAAATCAAATTTCCGGAAGCATTTCCAAACCATAAATTAGAACATGAATCTTTGGTTGCACAAAACACCGGGACTTCTTTTTGATTGCCCACAGGAGAAAAGTTCAGCGGTCGCGATTTAGCATAAGGCTGGTCACTACGCATAATTCCTTCATGGTAAGTGCCCAACCAAATTCGACCATCTTTGTCAGCCACCTGAGCAGAGATTTCATTATGTTTTTTGCTGTGATATTGCATATAAGAATGCTGTCTAAAATCAAAATAGACAATCCCTCCTCCTCTAGTTCCGATCCATAGTATTCCCTCTTTATCATAATAAACAGAAATCATTCTTGTCTCTACATTCCGGTACTGCAAAAATGAGGTATTCGTATAAGGCGTTGCCGACAACTTAGAAGGATCATTTTCTTCAGGAGCTAACAGAGTATATCCATTCCAGGTTACTGCAATGTAAGAATCATTATCCAACGCAACCACCCCATACGCATCTGAATGTGATAAAGAAGACAACCTGGCATCCTCATTATACTGATAATAATCAGATTTTCCCGTGGGAATATGCAGACGAGTTACTCCACCCACTATAGAAGAAATCCAAATATATTCCCCTTCACTCATGATAGTAGTAGCATTAGCGCTAGGATTAATAGAGTATTTGAACTTCCGGACCACTTTACCTGCAATCTTATCAAAGAACAACAAATTTCCCTTATCGGTAACCAAATACAAGAAATGCCCGTCTTGTGAAGCACATAAATTCGAAAAAGATTCCCCCTCATCTAAAAAAAACGGATAGCCTGCTTCGACAGTCATCTCTATTTGTAAGTCACCTTTCACTAATTTATAATGTCGTTTCAAGCATTGCAATTGTCCGCCTTTCACTATCCAAAAAAGTGAATCCCCTGTTATTTCCATAGCACTTACAGAAATGGCCTTTTTCCCATCCTGAAAAGACGGAAGAACAAATTTCTCTTTCCGTCGATCAAAACAATATAAATACTCATTAGTTATTACCCACAATTTATCATCAGAAGTCTCTTTTATATCGGAAACATACATCCTCGCATTGTCTACACTAAAATTGCGAATCTGCTTCCCGTCATATCGACTCAGCCCATTAGTGGATCCAAACCACATAAAACGATCTTGATCCTGATAGATACAAGTAATGATGTTATCTACCAAGCCATTACTCATATTCAACTGATGTAGTTCATTATAAGGCAGAACAGCATAGAGAGAAGTAGTAATAACTAAAGAATTTATAATAGCAATCAAAACAAGAACGGTATATCGAACGGTTCGCTTCATTATATATTCATATTAGTTTAAGTGTCACAAAAATAATCAATATTATAACAGAAAGGCGAAGCAAATGATAAAAAAAGCAATTTTGAATGAAAAGATATACATGGATGAATAAAAGCATATGCTCCTGATTCCTTGAAATACCCTAAGTTTGTATCCTGAAAACCGAACGGAAAGTGTGCTTCACAATTATATATAGCCATTTACACCTTTGAATCTATAATATTTAAAACAATTAATCACATGAGAGAAAAAGCCAAAAGCCCTTAAGTCAAATTGAAATCAATTAGAATCTATTAAACCTTATTTAAATAGAAAGCCTAAAAGACCTTTTTTCAAACTAATAAAATCTTATAGAAAAACATGCGTAAATCATTTAATCTAATCTGGATGGTTTTCGGCTTCCTGCTACTAATAGTAGGTTGTAATGAAGACAAGAAAAGCACAGCTTTCGATCCTAATCAACCAGTCAAGTTTACAGAGTTTATGCCCGATTCCGGTGGCATACGAACCAAATTCATTGTTAAAGGCTCCAATTTCGGAGAAGACAAAAGCCAAGTGAAAGTTTACTTCAAGGATGAAGTAGGTAATGAGCGGGAGGCATTGGTTTTAGGTGTCAAGCCTGATGTTATTTATGCCCAAGTGCCCAAGCAAGCCGGAGGGGAAAGCCATGTACGGGTGGAGATTGCCGGAAAAGAAGCTGAACTCAGCAATGCTGAAAAAACCTTCAAATATATTGTAACTTCTTCCGTATCTACAGTAGTAGGAAAAGCCAAAGAAGGTGGCAATAAAGACGGAACTCTCGGCGAGACCACATTCAATACTCCAAGGTATGTAGCTGTAGATAATGATGACAATGTATTCATATTCGACTCTGATGGAAGAACGCGTTTATCATCCATCGAACAAAATAAAACGATCACTTTACTAGATGGCATGGTAATCGACCAACCTTTATTTATTGATAAAGAAAAGAAACAACTATTTGGTCCATGCGATAATGCCAACTTCGGTTGTTTCTTATTCGATGCTAATGTGAGCTGGGTGGCTGATAAAATGGGACAGCTTTTAGCCAACGGAGGATGGATGCATAGTGTTGTTCTCGACCCCGTAGATTCTACTTTTGTGATATACCGCCAAAATACAGGGCAATTGTGGACACAACCTTTCGATAAAAATAGAAGAACATTAAATCCCAACAAAGCAAAACGAATCGGTACACTCTATAATACAGGTTCCAATGGATTATGTGCTTACAATCCGGTTGATAAGTATGTTTACTGTGTGTTGCATAGTAAAAGTGCAGTTTATCGCTTTAAGCTCACACGCGATGCGGACGGTTGGCCAGCCCTAGATGGGGACATCGATGAATATATCCCCGGTGCAGGCGCAGGCTTCCGGGACGGAGATGTGCAAGAAGCACAGTTTAAAGAACCACGTGGAATTGCTATTGATAAAGAAGGGAACTTATACATAGCCGATGTTGGTAATAACCGAATACGCAAAGTTGACACCAAATTGAACGTCGTAACCACGATAGCAGGTAGCGGAGCTGCAGGATACAAAGATGGAGACCCTTTGGAAGCCCAATTCAATCAGCCCTGGGGTGTCTATTTAGACAAAAATGAATTTCTTTACATTGCAGATCAAAATAACCACTGCATCAGAAAACTTGCTATTGAATAATTAATAAGGAATAGAAATGAAAACACTATATTTTAAATTAACCCTGTGTTTCTTTCTGCTATTGGCAGGAAATGCAACACAAGGGATATGGGCCCAACAAGAACCAATTCAAATTGCCGGAATCGTGTTAGACGAACATGGTGATCCGCTCCCGGGTGCAAACATATCTGTAAAAGGGAAAGAAAAAACCGGAACTATAACAGATATGGATGGTAACTTCAGTATGAAATCATTAGCTCCAAAAACAACGCTGATTGTTTCATTTATGGGATATAAGAGCAAAGAAATAGTGGTTGCTCAAACCGATAAGAAGATGCGTATATCTCTGGAGCCCGACTCAGAATCATTGGACGAAGTAGTTGTTGTAGGTATGGGAACACAACGTAAAGTCAGCGTGGTAGGTGCTGTCACCAGTGTCAATCCGGCTGCCATCAGTGCTCCGTCAACTTCCGTAGCCAATATGCTGGGAGGTGTGGTTCCCGGTATTATAGCCGTTGACCGAAGCGGCGAACCGGGGCAGGATGTTTCTGAGTTCTGGATTCGCGGTATCAGCACATTTGGTGCCAACCAGTCTGCGCTGGTTTTGATTGACGGTATTGAAGGAAATCTTAATGACCTTGACCCGTCGGATATTGAGAGCTTCTCTATCTTGAAAGATGCTTCGGCAACAGCCGTTTATGGTGTACGTGGTGCAAATGGCGTTGTTTTGGTAACGACCCGTTCCGGTCAGGAAGGTCGCACCAAGGTAACCTGGAAGAGCAGTATGACTCTCTCTTATTCCCCCCGCATGCCCGAATATCTGGAAGCATACGATTATGCCAGCTTAGCAAACGAAGCCCGAGTAGTAAGTAATATGGACCCTCTTTATAGCCCGACAGAACTGGAGATTATTAAAGCAGGACTGGACAATGACTTATATCCAAACGTTAACTGGCAAAAAGAGATACTGAAAGATGTAACTATTAATCATCAGCACTATTTAAATGTATCCGGTGGTGGAAAAGTTGCCAGATATTTTGTCAGTGTAGGAGGTACATTCAAAGATGCTATCTTCAAGCAAGACAAAGTTAACAAATACAACACGAATGTCAAATGGGCTAAATATAATTTCCGCGCAAAGGTAGACATGAACCTAACTCCATCGACAATCATGGGATTGGCTATGGACGGAGCTATTGTAGAAGACAGAGCACCGGGATTCGGAACTAACAATGACGCACTCTGGGCCGCACAAGCCTATCTGACTCCCCTGACGGTGCCTTTACGTTATTCCAATGGAATGCTTCCTGCTTATGGTAAAAACGGAGAACAAATCTCACCATATATATTGTTGAACCATACCGGATTTAAAAAGGGAAACCGGACCACTATGAACATCAATTTCACCTTACGTCAAGACTTCGGGAAATGGATTAAGGGTTTGACTGCCAGAGGAATGTTCTCGTATAACAATAACAATATACACAACGTAGTCCGCTCCAAAATGCCGGACCTATACAAGGCCTTTGGCCGTTACAATGACGGTTCATTAATGACACAACGTACAGTATCAGCCAGCAACATTCAATTCGCCAAGAGTGCGGCCAGTGACCGTAGATATTACTTCGAATCGCAACTTGCCTATGAAAGACTTTTCAATCAGGAACATCGTGTAACCGGTTTGATACATTACTATATGCAAAGCACCGAAACGACCGAAGCAAATGATGAAATCTCATCTATTCCTAAACGTTACCAGGCATTATCTGCCAGAGCCACTTATTCTTATAAAGATGCTTATCTGATAGAAGGAAACGTGGGATATACCGGTTCCGAAAACTTTGAACCGGGTAAACAATTCGGTTTGTTCCCTGCAATAGCCTTGGGATGGATTCCGACTCAGTACGAATTTATGCAGAATCATGCAGGATGGCTCAATTTCCTGAAGATCAGAGCTTCTTATGGTGAAGTTGGTAACGATCAGATCGGTGGTGGACGTCGGTTCCCATATTTGACTTTGATTAACTTTGGAGGTGGCAGTCGTTGGGGTTCCAATGGATTGACAGAAAAACAAATCGGGGCCAACAACCTGCACTGGGAGGTAGCCAAGAAATATAACCTGGGTATCGACTTCCAATTTCTCAATGATAAAATAGGCGGAACGGTAGATATCTTCAAGGATACCCGTGATAACATCTTCCAGGAAAGAAAGATGATGCCTTCGGAAGTGGGCGTCGTGACCAACCCATACACAAACGTAGGACGTATGCGTAGTAGCGGTGTAGATGGTAACATTTACCTGAACCAGAAGATAGACAAAGATAATTCTTTCACGGTGCGTGCCAACATGACTTACGCTGTCAGCAAAGTTGTACACTGGGACCAAGATGCAGTGCGCTACCCTTACCAATCGTATAGCGATGTAAATTATGGTGTTATGCGTGGTTTGGTTGCATTAGGCTTATTTCAAAGTCAGGATGAAATCAACCGAAGCCCGAAACAGACATACGGTGAAGTACGCCCCGGAGATATTCGCTATAAAGACGTGAACGCTGACGGAAAGATTGACGATGATGATGTTGTTCCTATTGCACACTCCAATGTACCGCAAATCCAATATGGTTTTGCATTGGAATACAGATATAAGAGATGGACTATCAGTGCTTTATTCACTGGAGCAGCCAAAGTTAACTTCTTATATGGAGGTTCCGGATTTTATCCCTTCTCAGGTGGAGAAGTCGGCAACATTCTGTCTATCGTGAACGACCCGAAGAATCGTTGGACACCGGCATGGTATTCGGGAGACCCCTCTACAGAAAACCCGAATGCACGTTTCCCGCGCCTAACTTACGGAGAGAATAAGAACAATAACCGTGCTTCTACCTTCTGGCTGGCAGATGGTTCTTACCTGCGTTGGAAATCATTGGATATCTCCTATCGTATCGGAACAAATAAGGCACTCAGGACCGTAGGTATCAGTGATATGAATCTGCAATTTGTCGGACAGAATCTGGCAGTCTGGGACTCAGTCAAACTATGGGACCCGGGACAGGCATCTAAAAATGGCGCCGTATATCCGCTACAGCGTACTTTCTCTTTACAGTTAACAGCTACGTTCTAATTGAAAAACATTATGAAAAAGATATTAAAGAAAAGCCTTCATATTCTATGCACGACACTGGGAATCATCCCGTTCATGCTGAGTTCATGTAACTATCTGGCAGTTGATGAATACTTTAACGACCTGACTCCACTCGACTCTATCTTTGCCAGACAAGATTATCTGGAACGTTATGTATGGGGAACCGCGGCATTAATGCCCGCTCAAGGCAACTTATTTTCCGGTTCCTACGGCCCTTACGAGACCGCAGTGGATGAAGTTCTTCTGTCATGGCAGAAAGCCGAATATGCCGGTACATACTTGTATGCAGACAAAATTACGCAGAACGATTCTTACTACAATATGTGGGGACAATACTACAAAGGAATCCGCAAGTGTAACACTATCTTTGCCCGCATCGATGAATGCAAAGACCTGAAAGGATTGGACAGACGTGAAATTATGGGATTGACTCATTTCATGAGAGCTTCCTTCTATTTCTATCTGTTGGAGCTTTACGGACCGGCAGTCATCCTTCCCGAAGAGCCGTTATCGGTAGATGAAAACATTGAAAACTTGTCATTCGAACGTAACACGTACGATGAATGTGTGGAATATATCTGCAAAGACCTCGAAGAAGCTTACAGTCTACTGGACCCGACGCGCCCGAGCACTCAGTTCGAACGTCCTACCAAATATGCGGCAGCCGCCCTCATGTCACGTGTCCGGCTTTACCAGGCTTCCAAGTGGTACAACGGCAATCAATATTATGCCGACTGGACCACTTCCGACGGACGAAACATGATAGCCCAGCAATATGACCCGGTGAAATGGGCGAAATCAGCTGCTGCCTCCAAGAGAATTATCGATAGCGGTATTTACTCATTATACACTGTACCCAGCGATGAAAACACGTATGCATCCTCTCAGGCGTCACAAGCGGAATTTCCGTTAGGAGTAGGAGGAATCGATCCTTACCATTCGTATATAGACATGTTCAATGGAGAAGCACTGGCTGTGAAAAACCCTGAACTTATTTATGCTACTCCCTTGAACAACAACATCATTTCAATCGCCTTCCCGTTGAAACTGGGAGGATGGAACGGCTTAGGAATCACTCAGAAACTCATAGATGCCTACTACATGAAAGATGGAGAAGATTATGTGCAACAACCTGATTATTATGAAGAAGCGGGTACTGTACCTACCATCGCCACAGGATATGAGCTGAGACCAACCGTTGCCAAAATGTATCTGGACCGCGAACCGCGTTTCTACGCATCTATCGGATTCTGTGAATGTTTCTGGCCCGCAACTTCGGTAACAGGAACCGAAGCTCCCAACGTGACTAACTTTACAGCAGGATATTACGTGAATGGCAACTGTGCCAAACAGGCTGCCAATCCCGAAGACTATAACTTAACGGGATATACTCTAAAGAAATATATCCATCCGGAGGATAACTGTACCAGTCATACAGGTGCTAAAATAAAACCAAAAACATTCCCTGTCTTCAGATATGCGGAAATACTGTTGAACTATGTAGAAGCATTGAATGAACTGAAAGGAGAACCGGAATATACGGAAGCGGCAGATAACACCACTTATCATGTTTTGTATAATCCGGAGGAAATCATGTACTACTTCAACATGATTCGTTACCGTGCCGGATTGCCGGGCATCACCCTTGCCGATGCAAGCGATCAAGTGAAGATGCGTCAGTTAATCATCCGCGAACGTATGATCGAATTTGCGTGCGAAGGAAGAAGATATCATGACCTGCGTCGTTGGGGACTAGCAGAAACAGAAGAAAACAAACCGGTACAAGGTATGGACGTTACTAAGAAGACAACCGAAAGAGACCAATTCTATACTGTTGTCAATGTAGTTCATAAGTATGCATTACGCAGCTTTGACAGGAAGATGTACTTCTATCCTATTCCGAGAGCCGTATTGGATAAAAATGCCAAACTGAAACAAAATCCAGGATGGGACGGATTCGGAGATTGGTAACTTTCCCCTTTCCATCATATAACTGATTATTAATCATATAAAATTGAACATATAATGAGATCAATATACAAAATAGTGGTCTGTTCTTTGTTAACACTCTCCATCACTTCTTGTGAAAAAGACCTGCTTGAAAAAGAACAATATCAGAAAGAAATCTACCTGATCGGTGCTTACAACCGAGTATGGACCACAGAAGTAAGCTACAGTAACGAAGAAGTGAAAACTTATTTCACGGTCAGCAGTTCCGGTACATTAGCATTAGACCGAGATGTGAACGTAAAGATGAAGATCAACGAAGAGTTGGTAGATATTTACAATAAAAAATACTGGACCGTTCTGAATGAGGACAAATATTATAAATCACTGGATACTGATTTATATTCCATTCCTTCTTTGGAGAATACGGTAATCAAGCATGCTGAAGGTATTTCCACCGAAGTTCCTGTGTTGATAAAAACAGCAAGTCTGAAAATTGACCAGTCATATGTCATCCCCGTCGAAATAGAAAGTACAACAGGATATCCGGTAAGTACATCCGGATATAAAATGCTGGTTCTATTAAAATTAAAGAATGAATATTCGGGCAGTTACCAGATGAGTGGGCATACCACCTTAGAAGGAGAAACTCCGAAGACGATTCAGAAGCCTAAAACGATTAAGCCTACCGGAGTCAACACTGTCAGACTATTCTATGCCATGAACAACGAGAGCGACGAGAAGGCTGATATCCAAACGGGTACAATAGAACTGACCATCACGGATCAGATAGTGGAAGGCACTAATGATGTAAAGAAAGTTTCTATCAAAGCATGGGATGCTGAAAACGGACCGGCAATCATTGACTCAGGAGAAAGTACCTACAACACAACCGCCAAAAAGTTCAGCCTCAAATATACGATCGGTAACACGCTATATGAAGAGCAATTGACCAAAGAAAAAGAAATTTTATAATACACGACAAATGAGGAGAAGAGGAGATTTCACGGCATTGCAAAAATGCCGCTGAAATCTCCTCTTCGTTTTTTCAACGGAGGACTTGTTTTTACATGATTCCTTGTTTTCCTTCTGCTAAATTCGTAATTTTACCGCCGATTCACGCAATAGGGGTGCCCTAACATGACAGGCTGAGAACATACCCATAGAATCTGATCCGGGTAATGCCGGCGTAGAGAACGAATAAATAAGCAAATATGGAAATGAATTATCTGGAGATATTCGGTACATTTATCGGTATTATCTACCTGTGGCTGGAGTATCGCGCCAGTATCTATCTGTGGCTGGCGGGCATCATCATGCCGGCCATTTATATCTTTGTTTATTACGATGCGGGGCTGTATGCCGACTTCGGCATCAACATCTACTATCTGATAGCTGCCATCTACGGATGGTTCTTCTGGATGTGGGGACACGGGGAAAAGAAAAGCCTCCCCATTATACATACCCCGTGGAAATGTTACCTGCCACTATTCCTTGTGTTTATCTTGTCTTTCGTCGGCATCGCCCGGATACTTATCGAATACACAGACAGTAACGTTCCGTGGCTGGACAGCTTCACAACGGCGTTGAGCATTGTCGGAATGTGGATGCTGGCACGCAAATACATCGAGCAATGGTTTGCCTGGATTCTTGTCGACATCGTCTGTTGCGGACTTTATATCTATAAAGATCTCTATTTCACCTCCGCATTGTACGGACTTTACTCCATTATAGCTATCTTTGGCTACTTCAAATGGAAAAAATTAATGAGCATACAATGATAAACGAACACTATATCCCCGAAGCCGTCATACTTGCCAACGGCGAATATCCTGCGCACGAACTTCCCCTGCGTCTTTTGGCAGAAGCCCAATTCGTCGTTTGTTGCGACGGGGCCGCCAATGAATATATTTCCCGCGGACATACTCCCGACGTGATTATAGGCGATGGAGACTCGCTCCTGCCGGAATATAAAAAGCGTTTTTCCTCTATTATCCTTCAAATTTCGGATCAGGAGACGAATGATCAGACCAAAGCTGTCCATTATCTGCAAAGTAAAGGGATACGGAAAATCGCCATCGTAGGTGCTACCGGCAAACGGGAAGATCATACATTAGGAAACATCAGCCTGCTCATGGAGTATATGAAAAGTGGTATGGAAGTACGGACAGTCACTGATTACGGGACATTTATTCCTGTGAGTGATACGCAAAGTTTTGCCTCACATCCCGGTCAGCAGGTCTCTATCATCAATTTTGGAGCTGAAGGATTAAAAGGAGAAGGATTGTTTTATCCGCTAAGCGACTTCAGCAACTGGTGGCAGGGAACACTTAATGAAGCAACAGCAGATGAGTTTACCATTCATTGTACAGGAGAATATTTAGTATTCCTTGCTTATTAAATCCCTGTTCCGGAAAAATATTCTTTCATCTGCCTTACTACTGATAGTTTCCTACTGTGGAACTATTATTTTTTTGCCTAATGAAACTTTAGTTTCACGGCCTTGGAACTAGAGTTTCCAGCGCTTGAAACTTTAGTTTCTGCAGTTTGGAACTAAAGTTTCTTCAGCTTGAAACTATTGGTTTCAAGGCTTTGGATGTACTTCCCTAATAATGGTTGACTTGTTTATCTCTAATAGCTGCTATGTGTTGA